>Ga0222719_10000005_pt1 | contig 395914 bp, 353 predicted proteins | sample C33_34DmetaG_FD_165039 | JGI IMG/M metagenome (GOLD analysis project Ga0222719, IMG submission 165039) | Estuarine water microbial communities from San Francisco Bay, California, United States - C33_34D | ecosystem: Environmental > Aquatic > Marine > Unclassified | place: USA: California... | reverse complement strand
TTTCCATAAGTAACCAACTATCGTTTTTGATAATTTCAGTAGTTGGGGAGGTACAATAAGGAGGGAGTAAATTTTTTTCATTTCAAGGATTAATAAATTTTCTCAAACTCTCTCCGAGTTGTATCTATACCAATTTTAGAATCCTTTTTTTAGATTCATTATACTCATCCTCATTAATCAATCCTTTATGTAACCAACTTCTGAGGTTATGTAATTTCTCTTCTGTATTACTATCAACTACAATGGTTGGTTTTGATTTCTTTGGTTTCTCAGATAAATCATATCCAAAATACATTTCGTTTTGGTTTTTCCACAAATCTTTTGGTTTTACATCATAGTAAGAATTGAAAACCTTAGTAGATGTATGTCCACTCATCAACATGATTTCTCTTTGGGTTCTCCCTAACTGAATTTGTTCATAGATAAAACTTCTTCTTCCAATGTGTGAGGATATCAACTCCCATTTAGGAACTCGAATATCAGTTCCCACAACTGGTTTTCCATTTATATCAAACTTTGGTTTAGATACCAACTCATCTATTCCGATAATTCTACTAATCTCTTTTATATGTTTATTGAACTTCTGATTAGAGATTGGATTCCCATACTTTGTTTGTGGAAATAGAAAATCTTCTCTTTTTTTACCACTACCATACTTTTTCCATATGGAAAAACTTATCCTATTTGAAGGAACAATAACAACACCTTTAGATGGAACTTTCTCCATTCTGAACTCCCAACTTCCTTTAGTTCTATCCTCTACTCCATTATCATCTTTATAGAATCTAAAATTATCCAACTTCATATTCAACATATCACCAAACCTACACCCAACAGAACATAGGAACAATAACATATCTTTTATGATTTCATAATTGGTATATGTTCTATTCTTTAATTCTTCAGATTTAATATTGGTTCTATTATCCTTCTCAAAACCAAATTGGAGTTCCTCTTTTTTTAGATACTTGTGATACCTATCTGATTCATAATCGAAATCTTTGAACTCATATATTTTCTTTATTTCATCCCTCTCTAAATTGATAATATCAGATTTACCTTCTTTGATAATGTTCTTAGGAATTGTAAGAGTGATTGGTTGTTTTTTCACCCTTTCCATCCACTCTCTAAAATTGGTAAATCCTCTCAATCTCTTTTTCAAAACAGATGGTTGAAGGTTTTGATTTTCGTAACAATACATTACAAACTTTCGAATAAACTCTTCATCTATATCATCAGTTATAAGTGAAATATTCTCCTTCAATTCATAGTTTTCAGAAAACTCTTTGATGTGTTTTACTTGAGTTAGAATTGTTCTCTTATAAGAGGGTTTATAGTTTTCGTTAACATACTTTTCGAACTCTTCAATTAAATACAAAAAGTGAACCTCAGAGTATGTTTTTTTTCTTCTTTCAACTCTTTTTTGTCGAAGAACACCCTTAACTAATGTTGGTAGAGGTTCAACCTCATCTTTACTTTGAAGATTGAATACAATGTTTTTCAGTTCTCTTTCCTTCTGTTTGAGAACCATATTCTTCTCTTTGTAATCCTTATCAGTTCTCTTGATTGGTTCTCTTTTCTTTGTTTTATCCCAATCCTCATCCCAATCCTTTAATTTAACATTTACACCAGTTGATTGATTTAGGTATCTTCCTTTAGTTTCTCCTTCAACTTTGTAATAATACCTAATCATTACATTCAACTCATCTATTGGTTGATAGAGTGATTTCTTTTTTCTAAAGTTTAACGAAAAATACATTTTATATCTAAGTGAGTTCTAAATTATCTAAAATCCTGAATTACAGGTGTTAAGTTACATAAAAAAACGATATAAAAAATGGAATTGGGGAACATATTTAGAACTCAATTTAGAACTCAACCCCTTTTCAAACCCCCCTAAACGAAGATAACCTCCTCAAAATGAGAAGGTTATCAGTTCTAAAATGCGGTCTGGACGGGACTCGAACCCGCGACCCCCTGCGTGACAGGCAGGTATTCTAACCAACTGAACTACCAGACCGTTGCTTTGAGCGGAGCAAATATACACTCGATTTTTTATACCACAAATAATTTTATAAAAATTATTAATTAATTATAGAATAAATAAATTTATTAGGGTAAAAGCTTATTTAAGAAGGCTGTCTAATGCAGTAGTATACGTGTCTTTAGGAGCTACACCAACATGTCTATCTACCAATTCGCCATTATTAAACACCAAAACAGTTGGGATATTTCTAACTCCGTATTTAGCAGCAAATTCTTGATTTGAATCGATGTCTACTTTTCCAACAATAGCTTTATTTTCATATTCACTACTAATTTCATCAATTATTGGCCCAACCATTCTACATGGTCCACACCAAGCAGCCCAAAAATCAACCATCACCGGTTTTTCACTTTTCAATACTGTTTCCTCAAAACTACTATCTGTAATTTCCAATGCCATATCTTTATATATTTAAAAATTAAATGTCAAAATTAATTAAAAAAACATTACTAATTATTACTTAAACTTTTTAAATAATTGAAATGAGCTTTTTTCTTGCCTTTAGCAAACCTTATTTTACGTTTTGATAATGAATTAAAATCATTTTTTAGCTGCATTAACAATCCTTTCACTGTTGGATTTAAATCTTTTTCATTCATTAAAAAAGTTATTCTATTTACGAAATGAAGTTGCAATCCTTGCTCAAATAAATCATCACTAAATGGCTTAGTCGCTATCGTTTTAAATAAACTTTGAAGCAAATGCTCAACAGTTAATGGATTCCCCTCAAGAGATTCTTGAGCAGATAACATTCTATTTAGTTTATTGACGCTCAATAATCTGTTTAGAGCACCAATTTGCAAATCCTGAAATGAAGCTAAAACCCCCTCTTCCTTGATTTTAGATACTAACTTCTTTTTCATAAGCCAATCTTGTGTTTTCCAAAGATTTTGTTCTAAAAATAATAAAGCCTCTTTCTGTTTAGAAACATCAGTGTTTAAATATGTTGTAACTCCAGTTTGGTTTGAATTGTGAGTTGTATTATAAATTCCACCCACCATATTATGTACATGATAAATATATCTTCGGTACACAGAAATTAATTCTCCATAGATTTCATTTAAATCTTCATAGTTGGCATTTGGCTCTAAAGTCCAATTAGTCAAGTTTTCAGCTACAATCTTTAAGTTTTTAATCCCATACATACTAGCCTTTACTGGGTCGTTACCAATATTTTCTGTTTGTGAATTAGGGTCATTCCCATAACCACCAAACATATATATAGGGTCTAATGACTTAGAATCAACAAATTTTCTTAAAATTTCTCTTTCATTTTCTGGGGTGTCACCAAAATATCTATATCCCCACTCGATAGAATAATCATCATAAGGGCCAAGCTGTCTTACAAACCTGATATTTTTATCACCAGGCTGAGCTACATAATTATATCTGGCATAATCCATTATTGATGTTGCAATTCCAAATTTTTGAGTAAAGCTTCCTGACCTTAATGAATCGACTGAATATGCACTACTAGCTTTCATATTATGTGGTAGACCTAAAGCGTGTCCAATTTCATGAGAAATAACACGACGCATCATTTCACCAATTTCTTCTTCAGGAGTATCTAAAGTTCTTGCTTTAGGGTTTGCAGCGCCTGTCTCAATTAAATATCTATTTCTGTATGACCTTAAATGATTATGATACCAAATAATGTCACTTTCTAATATTTCTCCTGTTCTTGGGTCTGATACACTAGGACCAACAGCATTTCTAGTCGTAGAGGCAACATATCTAACAGTTGAATATCGAATATCTTCGGCGCTAAAGTCAGGATCTTCTTCCTTTGTAGGTGGGTCTTTGGCAATAATAGCATTTTTAAAACCAGCTTTTTCAAAAGCTGTATTCCAGTCTTCAATACCCATTTTAAAATACTTCCTCCACTTAAGAGGAGTAGCAGGGTCTAAATAATATATTATAGGCTTTATCGGCTCAACTAAAAGTCCTTTGTTATAGGCATCTATGTCTGAAGGTTCCAGCCTCCATCTTCTGACAATACTAAATTTATCAGATTTTAAAGCGTTGGAGCTATAATTAATTTTTTCAATATTAAACCAACCTACTCTATTATCTTCATATCTTATAGGCATTAAATCATCAGGAAGAGCAATAATTGAATGGTTAATTTGAAAGCTAAATGACTTAGTTTGATTTTTTCTTGGAGTTTTATTTGCGCTAAAAGTAAGAGTGTGTAAGATTTCTGTATTTTTAGCAAAGCTTTTAGCAGAATCTATAAAACTTCTTTTTTTGTCAACCCCTCCAATTTTATAATTATCCTTATCGTAAGATCTAATAATATTAAAACCAGGTGAATCCGACATAAAATAACTTGTAACATCTATTAAATAACTGTCTTCATCGGAATTTTTTATTTCAAATGCAGCTAAAATAGGTTTGAAGTTATTTTCAGAAACACTAATTGAAATTGGATCATCACTATTTGCAACATTTGAATAACTAACCTCTTTTAATAAGATTTTTTGTCCATTTTTTACAAATTCCACTACATGTTCAGCTGTCTTAGAACCTGCATTTAAGTATCCAGAATAGTCAGCAGGAATCTGAGCTAATCGTGTAACCACTAAAAGCTCTTTTTTAAGTAAGCTTTTATTAATTTCAAAATATAATTCATTTTTTTTATTTTGATATGTGTTTATTAAACCTTTATCAACTTTCATATTTAAAGTTATAGAATCAATAGATTTAAGCTGTTCACTTGATTTAGCTTTTTGAGCGTAAAAATTATTATGAGCTAAAAAACACAAAAAAATACTTAATAATAATCTCATTTTTTAATTTAATTTAAAATAAATCTTTTCCTTATCCAATTCATCCAATAAGTCTTGAGAAATATTCACTTTTTTATTTTCACTAATCATGTCTACCTTAACCTTTTCTACATCATCATAGACAACAAAATTAAGTCTGTGATCGCCTTTAAACTTATCAATTATTTGATTTAATTTTACTAATTTATTGTTATCAATTTCATTAATTTTCAATTGAATAGATAATTTTTTTGCAAACGAATCTAGAACATCATGTAACAATTTAAAACTGTTAAATTGTATCCTTGGATCTCCTTTTTTTCCAGTATCTCTATTTTGCCAACCTTCTTTTATAAAAGCCTTAATAAATAAAAAATTATTAATAATTAAGAAGTGTTTAAACTTTAAATAATCTTCTCCAAAAATCCTAAACTCATAAGAGTCCAAATAATCCTCAATAATAAATGACGCCCAACCCTTTCCTTGCCTACTTATTCTATGCTCAACTTCACTAAGAATTCCTCCAAATGCTAATTCTTTATTAATAAAATTTTCCATGTTTTTAAATGCAGTAACATTAGAATTACAGAATGTATTCATTTCAACTTTAAAATCATCTAATGGATGACCTGAAATATATATTCCAACTACTTCTTTTTCTCTTGCTAATTTTTCTAACGGATCCCATTCGTTACAATTAGGAATTGATGGCTCAGAAAATTGAACCTCGCTAGAATTTTCAAATAAACTAACTTGAGAAGAATTGATGTTTTCTTGATATTTTGAAGCATGGCGCATAGTTTTCTCCAAAAATGTTATACCATCTCCATCATCATTAAAATACTGCGCTCTATGAACATTATTAAAACAATCAAAAGCACCTGAAAATGCTAAATTGTCAAAAGCCTTTTTGTTCGCAGCGCGAAGATCAATTCTTTTAGCTAAATCAAATATTGAATAATAATTCCCTTCTTTTTTTCTATTATTTACAATCGTTGCTACAGCATTTGCTCCAACTCCTTTTACTGCACCCATTCCAAACCTAATTTGATTTTTTTGATTCACAGAAAATTTATAATATGATTCATTAACATCAGGACCTAAAACATTTAATTTCATTCTTTTACATTCTTCCATAAAAAACGTTACAGACTTAATGTCATTCATGTTGTTAGATAAAACTGCGGCCATATATTCGGCAGGGTAATTAGATTTTAAATAAGCTGTCTGGTACGCAATCCATGCATAGCAAGTCGAATGAGATTTATTAAAAGCATAACTCGCGAAAGCCTCCCAATCTTTCCAGATTTTTTCTAATTTATCAACATCTAAACCTTTTGCAGAAGCCTGACTTAAAAATTTAGGTTTCATTTTATCAAGAACAGATTTTTGTTTTTTACCCATTGCCTTTCTTAAAACATCAGCCTCACCTTTAGAAAAATCAGCTAGTTTTTGTGACAACAACATTACTTGCTCTTGATAAACTGTGATTCCGTATGTTTCTTTTAAATACTCTTCCATTTCAGGTAAATCATAATCTATTTTTTCATCACCATGCTTTCTATTTATAAAACTTGGTATATACTCCATTGGCCCAGGTCGATAAAGTGCATTCATTGCTATTAAATCATCAAAAACAGTAGGTTTTAAATCCTTTAAATGTTTTTGCATTCCAGCAGATTCATATTGAAAGACACCAACTGTTTCACCTTTTTGAAATAATTCAAATGTTTTTATATCGTCAAGGGGAAAATTGTCAGGATCTAAAACAATTCCATGTTTCGCTTTTACAATTTTAACTGTACTTTTTATTAATGAAAGTGTTTTTAATCCTAAAAAATCCATTTTCAGCAAACCAGCTTGTTCTACAACAGAATTATCAAATTGAGTAACATAAAGATCAGAGTCTTTAGCAGTGGCTACCGGAACAAAATTAGTAATATCGTCAGGTGTAATTATTACTCCACACGCATGTGTTCCTACATTTCTAACCGATCCTTCTAAAATTCTTGCTTGACTAATTGTTTCAGCCTCAAGATCGTTTCCACCTGATATATTTAAAAGTTGATTTACTTTGTCCAAATCTTCTGGTCGAAATTCACTCCTGAGTTTATTAGCTTCAGTCTCAAATATTGTTTTTAATTTTGACATATTTGGAACTAATTTAGCTAATCGATCAGCTTCATTTAAAGGTAAGTCTAGAACTCTGGCAGTATCTCTGATAGATGATTTTGCTGCCATTGTTCCATAAGTAATAATTTGCGCAACCTGTGTATCTCCATACTTATTTATTACATAATCCATAACCTTACCTCTGCCTTCATCATCAAAATCAATATCAATATCTGGCATACTAACTCTATCGGGATTTAAAAATCTCTCGAAAAGTAAGTCGTATTTAATGGGATCAATATTTGTTATCCATAAACAATAAGCTACAACAGAGCCTGCGGCAGATCCTCTGCCAGGACCAACTGAAACATTCATATTTCTAGCTTCTCTAATAAAATCTTCAACAATTAGAAAGTATCCTGGATATCCAGTTTTTTCAATAGTATTAAGTTCAAAATCAATACGTTCGGTGAGTTCAGCTGTTATTTCATCGTATCTTTTTTTTGCTCCTTCCAAGGTCAAATGTCTCAAATAATTATTTTCACCTCTTTTTCCATTATCCTTCAAATCATTGGAGTCTTCAAATTCACTTGGTATTTCAAATTTTGGTAGTAAAACGTCTCTGTATAAAGAATAAATTTCTATTTTGTCTATTACCTCTTGTATATTAATAATTGATTCTGGATAATCTCTAAAAAGAGACTTCATTTCATCAGAAGATTTATAATAATATTCGTGATTTGGTAACCCATGCCTAAAGCCTCTGCCTCTACCAATTGGAGTGGATTGTTTTTCGCCATCTTTAACACACAACAAAATATCATGTGCATTAGCGTCTTGCTTTTCACAATAATAATTATTATTTGTTGCAATTAATTTGATTTTATGATTAATGGAAAATCTTTTGATGACTTTATTTACAACTTTTTCATCTTCTTGATCATGGTTCATTATTTCAAGATAAAAATCACTTCCAAAATTTCTTTTCCACCACAATAAAGAATCTTCAGCTTGTTTTTCTCCTATATTAAGTATTTTACTAGGAATTTCACCATATAAATTGCCACTTAACACAATGATATCTTTCTTATATTTTAGTATTAAATTTTTATCGATTCTAGGAACATAATAAAAACCTTTAGTGTAAGCTATTGAAGATAATTTAGCTAAATTTTGATAACCATTTTTATTTTTTGCTAATAAAACAATTTGATAGCCATAATCTTTAAAAGATTTATTTAGATGATCTTCGCAAACAAAAAACTCACATCCTAAAATAGGTTTTATCGGAGATTTTATTTTATCATTTTCATCATCAGTCAATTTAGAATTATCAATTTTTATCTGCTTATTGTATTGATTAATTTCATTTATAAATCTAAATGAACCCATCATGTTTGCATGATCAGTCAACGCAACAGCAGGCATGTTATATTTAGATGTAGAATCGACTAAATCCTTAATGCTAATTGTGGATTGAAGAACTGAAAATTGAGAGTGATTATGAAGGTGAACAAAATTTGAATTTTGAAGTTCTTTAGAAACTAGAATATTTTGATCATTAGAGTCTTCGGTCTCTTTGCTTAACTTTTGCTTAATTAAAGCAGATTTTTTTTTTAGATTTATGTGTTTAATTCCTAAAGGCTCAATCAAAGATTTGTTTTGTGTAATAAAATCTTCATAATATCCGTCTGACTGATCTAATTCAGCTAAAGAATAATTTTTAATTCTAATCAATTCTAAAAAACATCTAGTTGTGGCTTCAACGTCAGCAGTTGCATTATGTGCCTCAGCAAATGGGTTCGAAAAAAGAAATGAGTGAAGTTCAGTTAAGGTTGGAAACTTATATTTTCCTCCTCTACCTCCTGGTATCATACACAATGACGCAGTTTTTTCATAACAAGTATCCAGAATTTTGGCAACATCCAAATTATTTTGAAGATTTGCTCTGTAAAATTCACAACCCATTATATTTAAATCAAACTTTACGTTATGACCAATAACAAATTTTGATTTCTTAACAGCTTCGTTGAATAGTTTTAATACGTCCAGTAAAACATAACCATCTTTTTCGGCAAGCTCAGTGGAGATTCCATGTATTTTTTCTGAATCATATGGAATATTATACCCATCAGGTTTAATTAAAAAGTCCTTATTTTCAATACAATTACCAAGGCTATCATGAATTTGCCAAGCTATTTGAACACAACGAGGCCAATTGTCGATATCTGAAACAGGAGCATTCCAATTTTTAGGTAACCCTGTAGTTTCTGTATCAAATATTAAATACATTAATTAATCTGTTGTTTGCGTTAACGGAAGTCTATAAAAAATACCTTGAGATACATTAACAGTAGATTCACCTGATGAATTGTACGCATTGAAAGTGAATGTTCCGCTAATCTTAGAATCAGGAGTTATTTCATTAATTGAAATTTCTCCATCACTGAAATAAGCAATACTTGCTATTCCGTCATTTAATGTTGAATATTGAATTGTGTCTTGATAAGTAGCTTCTCCAATTAAATTTTCACGAAAATCATAAACTCCTATATTAATTGATGGAAATCTTAAAGTAATTGCGGAATTAAAATTATTTCCACTAATTATACCTTCACCCAAGGCATTTGTAGTTACACTAAAGTTTGTAGCCTCCCAATTATTAGAGCCATTTATAGTTGCCTGAAATGCTGGGATTCTATATTCAATCTCAGTAGAACAACTTGAAATTAGACAAGAAATCAATAAAGTATAGATGGTTTTTTTCATAAAATTTAAATATTTATATAAAAGTAAAACAAAAAAACAAAAGAATTAATTAGAATTAGAAAATATTATTATATTTGCGCTCTCATTAATAACAGAGGTCGAGAACCTCACAAATTAATTATTATGCCAGTAAAAATTAGATTACAAAGACACGGTAAAAAAGGAAAACCTTATTACTGGATAGTCGCAGCTGATTCCAGATCAAAACGAGATGGTAAGTATTTAGAAAAATTAGGAAGTTACAATCCTAATGTAAACCCACCAATAATTGAACTAGACATTGATGGTTCAGTAAAATGGCTCCAAAATGGTGCCCAACCCACACATACTGCTAGGAATATTTTATCATATAAGGGTGCAATGCTCAAACATCACCTACTAGGAGGTGTAGCAAAAGGCGCTCTTACATTAGAGGAGGCCGAAACAAAACTTGCAGCTTGGCTAGAAGAAAAAACATCTAAAATAGATTCCAAAATTAGTTCCCTTGAAAAAGAAGAAGCTAATAAAAAAGCTAAAGAATTAGAAGCTGAAAAACTAGTTAATAAAGCTAGAGTTGAAGCCCAAGTTGCTGCTGCTGAAGAAGCTCCTGCTGAAGAGGCTGTTGCTGAAGAGGCTGTTGCTGAAGAGGCTCCTGCCGAAGAGGCTGTTGCTGAAGAGGCTCCTGCTGAAGAAGCTCCTGCTGAAGAGGCTCCTGCTGAAGAAGCTCCTGCTGAAGAGGCTCCTGCTGAAGAAGCTCCTGCTGAAGAAGCTCCTGCTGAAGAAGCTCCTGCTGAAGAAGCTCCTGCTGAAGAAGCTCCTGCTGAAGAGGCTCCTAAAGATGACAAATAAATATTAAAAAAACATTTAATACTTTTATAACCTGTTAATTTAAAATTAACAGGTTTTTTTATTTATGAAAGATTATTACTACTTAGGAAAAATAACTAAAAAATACAGTTTTAAAGGTGAAGTATTATTAAAAATTGATACGGATCAACCAGGTTATTATAAGAAAATCAAATCTTTATTTATTTATAAAAAAAACAAACTAAATTTGCACAAAATTGATGTTATAAGATTTCATAAGGATAAGGTTTTAAGAATAAAATTTCATGATATTAATTCCGAACTAGAAGCAAATTCAATAGTTAATTGTGAAATTTATTTACCTTTGAACTCATTACCCGTACTAAAAGGAAATAAATTTTATTATCATGATGTAATAAACTATTTAGTTGTAGATGAAAACTTTGGTCAAGTAGGTAAAATTAAAAATATCAAAGAAAATATTTCTCAAGATCTTTTTGTAATAGATTATAAAAGTAATGATGTTTTAATTCCAATTCATGATGAATTTATTATTAATGTTGATAGGGATAAAAAGCAAATAATAGTAAAAACTCCGGAGGGACTTATAGATTTATATATAAATTCTTAAAAATAAGTTATATTAACCGTAATTAATACTTTCGCATGAATTTGAATATTAACTCTGACATAAGAATTGCAGAAACTTTACCTTCAAGTTTTTATAAGGATTCTGAGTTATTTGAAATAATTAAAAATAAAATTTTCTTAAGAGCTTGGCATTGGATAGGTGATGAAAATTTAATTGCAGAAAAAAATTCAATTTACCCTTTTACCTTGTTAGAAGGTTATTTAGATGAACCTTTATTACTGTCTAGATCAAAAGATAATAACATAAAATGCTTATCAAATGTATGTACTCACAGGGGAAATCTATTAGTCTTAAAACCATGCAAATCAGCAAAAATTAGATGTACGTATCATGGTAGACGTTTTAATAGTGATGGTGAATTTGAATTTATGCCTGATTTTGAAAAAACTAAGAATTTTCCAAGGAAATGCGATAATTTAAATTCTTTTTTAGTGAAAAGTTGGAATAAATTACTTTTTACTGCTTTTAATCCTATAATTGATATAGAAAAAGTTCTTGAAATCATGGACAAAAGAATTGGATTTTTACCGCTGAATAAAGCAATATTTGATTCTTCACTTTCCCAAAATTTTAAAATCGATGCGCACTGGGCTTTATACTGCGACAACTATCTAGAGGGTTTTCATGTCCCATTTGTACACAAAGACTTGAATGAAATTTTGGATTACAATAGTTATGAAACTGAAATTTATGACCATTGTAATTTACAAATTGGATACAGCAACAATAAAGAGGATTGTTTTATTTTTCCTGAAAATCACATTGATTCCGGAAAAAATATTGCCGCATACTATTTTTGGATATATCCAAATATGATGTTTAACTTTTACCCCTGGGGAATTTCTATAAATATTGTTAAGCCAATTAATTTAAAATTAACAGAAGTAGAGTTTATTTCTTATGTTTTTGATAAAACTAAACTAAACAAAGGAGCTAGCAGTGATTTAAATAAAGTTGAAAAAGAAGATGAGTTTGTTGTTCAAAACGTACAAAAGGGGATAAATTCAGCATTTTACAAATCTGGAAGATATTCAGCAACAAAAGAAAAAGGGGTTCACCATTTTCACTACTTAATGTCTAAGTTTTTAAACTCTTAAATTCTTGTTAAGAGAGTTAAAAAAATTTATCTCATATACAATAAATAAAGAAGCTTTGTTTATTTTTGTTTAATAAAAAATTAATTTTATGAAACCAGATTTATTTGAAGCACCGGATTATTATAATTTAGACGATTTGCTCTCTGAAGAACATTTATTAGTTCGTGATGCTGCTAGAGAATGGGTTAAACGAGACGTTAGTCCGATTATTGAAGAATATGCCCAAAAAGCTGAATTTCCATCTCAAATTGTGAGTGGTCTAGCTAATATAGGAGCTTTTGGTCCATATATTCCTGAACAATACGGAGGAGCTGGACTTGATTATATTTCATACGGATTAATAATGCAGGAGATTGAAAGAGGAGATTCAGGAGTTCGATCTACTGCTTCGGTTCAATCGTCACTTGTAATGTTTCCTATATGGAAATATGGAAACGAAGAACAAAAAAATAAGTATTTACCAAAACTAGCTTCTGGTGAATATATGGGTTGTTTTGGGTTAACTGAACCTGATCATGGTTCAAATCCCGGAGGGATGGTAACAAACTTTAAAGACAAAGGAGATCATTATTTACTTAATGGAGCTAAAATGTGGATTTCAAACTCACCAATCGCACAAATTGCTATAGTTTGGGCAAAAAATGAAGAAGGAAGAATTCATGGTTTGATTGTAGAAAGAGAAATGGAAGGATTCTCTACTCCAGAAACACATAATAAATGGTCATTAAGAGCTAGTTCAACAGGCGAATTAATTTTTGACAATGTCAAAGTTCCTAAAGAAAATTTACTTCCTAATAAATCTGGATTAGGAGCTCCATTAGGGTGTCTTGATTCAGCAAGATATGGTATTTCTTGGGGAGCCATTGGAGCAGCTATGGATTGTTATGATACAGCTTTAAGATATTCTAAAGAAAGAATTCAATTTGGAAAACCAATTGGTGGATTTCAATTACAACAGAAAAAATTAGCAGAAATGTTAACTGAAATTACTAAAGCACAACTCCTAGCTTGGAGATTAGGTAATTTAAAAAATCAAGGTAAAGCTACTACAGCTCAAATTTCTATGGCAAAGAGAAATAATGTAGAAATGGCTATAAAAATAGCACGTGAAGCTAGACAAATTCTAGGTGGGATGGGAATTTCAGGTGAGTATTCAATAATGAGACATATGATGAATCTAGAAAGTGTGATTACATACGAAGGCACACATGATATTCATTTACTTATTACTGGATTAGACATAACTGGGTTAAATGCATTTAAATAAATCATATGACAGTTGAAAGAATAAACAATTCGATTTTTAATTTTAGAAAAGAATTACTAAATCATAGTCTATATTCAAAGATTAAAGATATAGAAGATTTGAGAAATTTTACAAAAATACATGTTTTTGCAGTGTGGGATTTTATGTCTTTATTAAAATCTTTACAAAAAAAACTGACCTGTGTAGAAACACCATGGTTACCAAATAGAAACTCTCAAACTGCTTATCTAATAAACGAAATTGTTTTAGCAGAAGAAACTGATATAGATCAAAATGGAGAAAGAAAAAGTCATTATGAGTTATATTTAGATGCAATTAAATGTTTTGGCGCAGACACTAATGATATTGATCAGTTCTTAAGTAAATTAAATGATGAAGACATTTTTAGTGCCATTAAATCCTCAAATATTCAAAAAGAAGTCAAAGATTTTTTGGAATTTACCTTTAATATAATTGAAGAAGGAAAACCTCACAAAGTTGCTGCAGCTTTCACATTTGGCAGAGAAAACCTCATTCCTAGCATGTTTACAGCAATATTAAAAAACTTTCAAAAGAACTTTCCTGAGCAAGATATTTCAAAATTGATATACTACTTTGAAAGACACATAGAACTAGATGAAGATGAGCATGGACCTATGGCTATAGAAATGGTTAAAAAATTAGCAGAAAATGATCCAATTAAATGGAAAGAAATTGAAGAAGTATCAATAGAAGCACTAAAAAAAAGAATAGAATTGTGGAATTCAATTGAAAATATTGTAACAAGAAAAAATGTTTTAATTTAAATGAGAAATGCGATTTTATATATTGTTATTATTAGTGTATATAGTTGTGATGTTTTTCGAGACGCAGAAGATATGGGCATTTATCCAGTAAACTATAAAATATTATCTCTAGGAGACAGTTATACAATTGGTCAAAGCGTTTGTGATGAATGTAACTTTCCAATGCAACTTAAGGATTCATTGCAAAACACATTAAGCTTAGACTCTGTAAATGTTGAAATAATTGCGGTTACTGGATGGACAACTACAGCATTAATTAATAGTGTTGATACTGTTCTTGAAAATAATAGTCCTGATAATATTTTTAAAGAAAATGACTTAGTCACTTTGTTAATTGGGGTTAACAATCAATACCAAAATAGACCATTTGAATTATATGAGAATGAATTCCCTGAGTTAGTAAATAAAGCCATAAGTTTAACAAAATCCCAAAGTAGTAATGATCTTATAGTCATATCAATTCCAGATTATGCCTATACTCCTTTTGGGCAGTCAGGACCTAATCCTTCAATTACAAGCCAAGAGATAGACATGTATAATACTTTTGCTGAAAATCACTGCTTAGAAAATGGAATTAATTTCATTAACATAACAGATATTACAAGGCAAGGATTGATAAATCCTGCACTTGTTGCAAGTGATAATTTACACCCATCAGAGCTAGCTTATAAAAAGTTCGTAGAAAGGATTTTTCCAACTGCACTAGAAAAAATATTAGATTAATATTCTGGTGCAATTCTAATAATTAAATCTTTTAAGTCTTTTGTAATAGGTATTTGACATGAAAGTCTACTTGAGGATTTTAAATTAAAGGCCTCCGAAAGCATAGCTTCTTCCTCATCAGATTTGGGATTCAATTCATGAGTAGATTCTATATAACATTGACATGAAGCACACATAGCCATACCCCCACAGACACCAATTGATGCATCATCAGCTAGTTCATAAGACTTAATTAATTCCATAATATTCATGGACATATCTAACGGAGCTAAAACATTATGTTTTTTCCCTAATCTATCAATAATAATAATATTAATATCAGTCACTACGAAATAGTTTTAACAACAGTTTTTTCAGCCTTTTTATGTGATCCGTCAAAGCCCTGTACTCCAGAAACAGTAGTATATTTTAAAAGGAACTTTTTGTTTGGATTTAATATTTTGAAAGCTGACTGACACATTAAAGCCGCTTCGTGAAAACCACATAAAATTAATTTAAGTTTTCCCGGATATGTATTTACATCTCCGATAGCAAAAATTCCTGGAATATTAGTTTGGTAATCTAATGAGTTATTTACTTTTATTGCATTTTTTTCAATTTCTAATCCCCAATTAGCAATTGGACCTAATTTTGGTGAAAGACCAAAGAGAGGAATAAAAAAATTAGTTTTAATCTCTGTTTTAGATTTGTCTGAATTCTGAATAATAATAGACTCTAAATTGTTATTGCCAGTTAATCCAACTACTTCAGCTGGTGTAATAATATTAATTTTATTCAAATCTTTAAGATGTTGAACTTTTTCTACAGAATCAAGAGCACCTCTAAATTCATTTCTCCTATGAATTAATGTTACTTCAGAAGCAATATCACATAAAACAACAGCCCAATCAAGTGCCGAATCTCCGCCTCCAGCAATTACAACTTTTTTGTTTTTAAATTTATTAGGGTCTTTTATAAAATACTCAATTCCAGAACCTTCATATTTTTCAATATTAGTAATTAATGGCTTCCTTGGTTCAAAACTACCTAAACCACCAGCTATTACAACAACCGGTGCTAAGTGTTTTGTTCCTTTATCAGTTGTTACAACAAAAGAGTTATTTTCTTGTTTATCAATAGTCATAGCTCTTTCTCCCAAGGTAAATCCAGGTTGGAATTGGGAACATTGTTCCATTAACTTATCAATTAGACCATCAGCTAATATTTCAGGGTAAGCTGGTATGTCATAAATAGGTTTTTTAGGATATATTTCAGAGCATTGACCTCCAGGTTTTGGCAAAACATCAATTAAATGACATTTCATTTTCATCAAACCTGCTTCAAATACAGCAAATAAGCCAACTGGTCCCGCTCCAATAATTAAAATATCAGACTTTATCATTTATGATTCAATATTAATAACATTTTGAATTTCAGGAGCATGTTTTTTTATTGTCATCTCAACTCCTGATTTAAGCGTCATTTGATTAATAGTACATGTCGAGCAAGCTCCTTCTAATTTAACTTTAACAGTGTTTTTTTGAATTTCAATTAATGAGATATCGCCTCCGTCTTTTTGAAGAAATGGTCTAATTTCATTTAATGCATTTTCAATTTTTTCTTTAATATTTTCAGACATAATAATTTATTTATTTGTTAACTGCTGAACAACCAGCCATAGTTGTAATTTTAATTGCTTCTGAGGCTGGAAGGTCTTTATTTCGTTTAATAACTTCAGAAACTATGTTTTGAGTAATTTTTTTTAATTCTTCACTAATTATGGTTTCTTCTTGCATTGCTACTGGTCTTCCAAAATCTCCAGCTTCTCTTACACTTTGAATTAGTGGTATACAGCCTATAAACGGTACTTTTAAGTCATCAGCCAAGTTCTTTGCACCATCCTTACCAAATATGTAATATTTATTTTCTGGTAATTCTTTGGGAGTAAAATAAGACATATTCTCTATAATCCCTAAAACAGGAATATTGATTAGGTCTTGCTTAAACATGGCTACTCCTTTTTTAGCATCTGCCAAAGCAACATTTTGTGGGGTACTGACAATTACAGATCCTGTAATTGGTAATGCTTGTAGAATACTTAGATGTATATCACCTGTTCCTGGTGGCAAGTCAATTAATAAAAAATCTAATTCTCCCCAGTTAGCATCAAAAATCATTTGATTTAGAGCCTTTGAAGCCATAGGTCCTCTCCAGATAACAGCTTGGTCTGACTTTGTGAAAAAGCCAATAGAAAGAATTTTAACTCCATAATTTTCTACGGGCTCCATTTTACTTTTACCTTCGATTATAATTGATTTAGGTCTTTCCTCAGCAACATCAAACATAATTGGAATAGAAGGGCCGTAAATATCAGCATCAAGAAGTCCAACTGTAAAGCCCATTTTTGCAAGCGAAACAGCCAAATTTGAAGTTACGGTAGATTTACCAACACCTCCTTTTCCGGATGCAATTGCAATGATATTTTTAATACCAGATATTTTTTTAGCTATTATTTGTTTGTTCTGCTTTTTACCTATAACGTTCTTAAAATTAATTTTTAATTTAAATGAAGAAAGAGGTTCTGAGTTAAAGAAATTATTTATTTTTATTTCAGCTTTTTTCTTCGCCTGAAGAGTAGGATTGGATATGTTTACATCTAAAATAATCTCATCAGAAAAATTTACAATATTAATGAAGTTACAGTCATTAATATTTAAGTCATTTAATTCTTTAAGTATTTCTATTTTATTTATTTTCAAAGCCTCTTATTATTTATGCAAATATAGTGCGAAAACTTGATTTTAATAAATGTATTAGATTTATAGTTCAACACTAGGGTCCCAGTATAATGAGTCAAATTGAATAACCTGGTTGTCAATAATTTCAACTCCTTCACTTTCTAAAAGATCTTTCATCAAATTAGAACCGAAAAAATGATGCTTCCCTGTTAATAGACCTACTTTATTAACTACCCTATGAGCAGGGACATCAGCTATGTTATGTGAAGCATTCATAGCATAGCCAACAGCTCTTGAACTTTTAGCAGAGCCTAAATATTTTGCAATAGATCCATAATTGGTTACTCTACCATATGGAATTTTTTTTACTACCTCATAAACTCTATCAAAAAAATTATCTGTATTTGTAGTCAAAACTAAATTTTAAATTTTATAAATGTGATAGGCTTGTCTTTAATTAGAAACAAGTTTTCATAATGCGTTTTAATTTCTGTAGCCTCTTTTGGACTACCCGATCTTTTATATATATCGTGATTAGAATATAATATTTCAGCGTTTTTCATTGCTTGTAAAAGTCCAATTGTGTAGCCATGTAAGAACTCACTGTCAGTTTTAAGATTAATACATCCATTGATGTTTAAAATTCTCTTGTATTTATTTAAGAACTCTAAATTAGTTAAACGATGTTTTGTTCTCTTAAATGTGATTTGTGGATCGGGAAATGTTATCCATATTTCAGAAATTTCATTATTATCAAACAAATATTCCACAAGTTCAATTTGAGCTCTAATAAACATAACATTATCAATATTATTTTCGTTAGCTGTTTTAGCTCCTCTCCAGAATCTAGCTCCTTTAATGTCTATTCCAATAAAATTAACATTAGGGTTTTGTCTTGCAAGTTCTACTGAATACTCCCCTTTACCGCATCCTAGTTCAAGTGTAATCGGGTTAGAGTTCTTAAAAACTTTATTTGCCCAACTTCCTTTAAATTTGAAATTACCCGAAAGTAATTCTTCTCTAGTCGGTTGAAAAACATTATTAAAGTTTTCGTTTTCTTTAAATCTTTTAAGTTTATTTTTACTTCCCAAATCTTAATTTTTATAAATAAATTAATTTAAATCTTTTTTGTTAAAGTGAATGAAAATTCACTCCCAATTCCAAACTTTGATTCAACATAAATATTTTCATTATGAGCATCAATTATGTGCTTAACAATAGATAAACCTAAACCAGATCCACCTTGTTTTCTAGATCCACTTTGGTCAACTCTATAGAATCTTTCAAAAAGTCTTGAAATATGCTCTTTTTGAATACCCTCTCCGTTATCAGTGATTCTGATGATTAATTTATCAGAAGTTATATCCTCTAGACTAACCTCTGTTGTTCCTTTGTTAGTTCCGTATTTAATTGAATTAATAACTAAATTAGTAATGACTTGTTGGATTTTATCTTTATCTGCAAAAACAATAATTGGATCTGAATAAAGTTTATTAAATATTAACTTTATGTCTTTTTTTTGAGCTTGAATTTCTAACTGATCATAAGTATTTTTAATAAGCTCAATTATATCAAATGAATCTTGATCTATATTTAAAGTCCCCGATTCTAACTTTGTAATCATATCTAAATCTTTAATAATATAGATTAACCTCTCAACGCTTATTTTGGCCCTATTTAAAAACTTATCTCTAACTAAATTATCATCTATAGCTCCATCAATAAGGTTTTCAACATATCCCTGAATAGTAAATATTGGAGTTTTTAACTCATGTGCAACGTTTCCAATAAACTCTTTTCTAAATTCTTCTCGAACTTTTAAAGATTCTATTTCTAATTTATTAACCTTACTAATTTCACTAATATTTTGCAATAACGATTTCATATCTGTTGTAATTTCAGTCTTAGAGAGTGAAATCGAATCAATTAAATTTAATTCTTTATATAAATTTTTAATTTTTAAATAAATAAATGCTTCTATTCTTGACTGAATTATTAAAAAAGAGATAACAAATACTAATGCTGTTATAAAAATGAGTTCAAAATATAAATAACTCAATGAAGGCTCAATCCAAAGAATAAATCCAAGAATTAGTGAAATAACTAAAGAAATTGCAAGAGAGGCCTTAAATGCAAATGAATAAGAATTTTTAAATTTAAAGGACATTAGCTTACAAACTTATACCCAACACCTTTTATAGTTTTAAACGAAGAGTCTCCAATTTTTTCTCTTAATTTTCTGATGTGAACGTCAATAGTTCTATCTCCAACTATAACGTCATTACCCCAAACGATATCTAAAATCTTACCCCTTGTGAAAACTGTGTTAGGACTTGATGTTAACAAATATAGTAATTCAAATTCCTTTCTGGGTAAGAAGATGTCAATACCTTTAAGTTTAACAGTATATTTTGATCGATCAATAATTAAATCGTTTATCTGAATTATTGTTTGATTATCTCCAGAATTTTTTCTGCGCAAAAGGGCTTTAACTTTACTTAATAATACTTTTGGTTTTATAGGCTTAGTAATATAGTCGTCTGCGCCAGCTTCAAATCCAGCGATTTTAGAAAAATCTTCAGATCTAGCCGATAAAAAAGTAATAATTACATCTTTTAAATTATTAGATTTTCTAATACGGTCACATGCTTCAATACCATTCATTTTAGGCATCATAACGTCCATAATGATTAAATCTGGAATAATTTTTTCAGCGATTTCAATGGCCTCTAAGCCATTATTTGCTTTATAAATTTTAAATCCACCAGATTCAAGTGAGTAAGATAAAATTTCTAATATATCTGGCTCATCATCAACCAATAAAATTTTATAAACCATATTCAAAGCTGTGTATTATTTACAAATATATGAAGTAAATACTATTGTAAATAAAAATAATTAAATGATAACATTATGATAACATTAAATAAATGTTCAATTCTTGTAACGATATATATTATTTTAAATACTTTTGAATATATGATAAAAATTAAGGATATTTTTAAAATAAAAAGTGAAGATGAATTTGAATTAATGGCAAATAAAATATTTGAATTTCAATTTAATAACAATAATATTTATAGATCATTTTGTGATTTAATTAATAAAAGTCCGTCTGATGTTACAAATTCAAAACAAATACCTTTCTTACCCATTAAGTTTTTTAAATCTCATAAAGTTATAAGTTCTAATAAATCCATAGAAAAGACATTTATTAGTAGTGGTACTACAAAAACTAATTTTAGCAAACACCATATAATGGATCTTAAAGTCTATGAATCTAGTTTTGAAAATTCATTTGAATATTTTTTTGGTGACATAAAGGAATATACAATTTTGGCTTTACTACCTTCATATTTAGAGAATAAGAATTCATCATTAATTTATATGATAGATAAATTAATATTAAAAACCAATAATAAAAATAGTGGTTTTTATCTCAACAATTATGATGAATTAAGAGAGAAATTAATATCTCTAAAAAATCAAAAAGTTTTATTGTTTGGCGTCACTTTTGCATTGTTAAATTTATTAGAGAAATTTACGTTTCAATTACCCAATCTGACTGTAATAGAAACTGGTGGAATGAAAGGTAGAAGAAAAGAAATAATTAGAGAAGAGCTGCATTTAATGATAAAAAAAGGCTTTGGTACTAATTTAGTTTGCAGTGAGTATGGGATGACTGAGTTACTTTCACAAGCGTATTCACAAAAGAATGGAATTTTTAAGTGTCCACCGTGGATGAAAATACTAATTAGAGAACCTCAAGATGCTTTATCTTTTAAAAATAATGGTTCAACTGGCGGAGTTAACATAATTGATTTAGCAAATATTAATTCTTGTTCATTTATAGCTACTGATGATTTGGGTAGAAATAAAAATGAAAATGAATTTGAAATATTAGGTAGGTTTGACAATACAGATGTTCGTGGTTGTAACCAAATGGTTTAAGTTTTTATATAAACTTTATTATGTATGTATTTCTTTTACCTTTATTAATTATTACGTATTTGTCGTTAATCAAATCTTTAGTTTGAATTAAATAATCCTCTTTGACTTTGGATTTATTAATCGAAACTGAATTTTCTTTAATTGCCCTTCTTGCTTCTGAATTTGAATTTAAAAAATCTGTTTTGGATGATAATGCAGATATCATATCAACTCCATTCAACAAATCGGCTTTATTCATTTCCACAAATGGTACACCTTCAAATACTTCTAAAAAAGTACTTTCATCAATAAGTTCAATGTCTTGTTTAAATGTCTTGCTATACAATATTGAAGAGGCCTGCTCAGCTTTTTTAAATGAATTTATAGAATGAACAATTGTTGTTATTTCTTTGGCTAAAACTTTTTGAAGTGATCTTTTATGAGGCTCTAATTTATGCGTATTAATTAGATTATCAATTTCTTCCTTACTTAAAAAAGTAAATATTTTTATATATTTTTCTGCATCTAAATCACTTGTATTTAACCAATACTGATAAAATTTAAATACTGAAGTTTTATTAGGGTCTAACCAAATATTTCCTCCTTCAGTTTTACCAAATTTTGAGCCATCAGATTTAGTAATGAGTGGGCAAGTTAATGCATATCCTTTTCCTGAATCTACTCTTCTTATTAACTCTGTTCCAGTTGTAATATTACCCCATTGATCACTGCCACCCATTTGAATTGTACATTTATAATTTTTGTATAAATGTAAAAAATCATATCCTTGAACTAACTGATAAGTAAACTCCGTAAAACTCATCCCAGATGAAGATTCAGATGAAATTCTATTTTTAACAGAATCTTTAGACATCATATAGTTGACAGAAATATGCTTTCCTATATCACGAATAAATTCTAACAGTGTGAATTTACTCATCCAATCAAAATTATTGAGAATTAATGCACTGTTTTTTTCATTGGATTCAAAATTCAAAAAATGAGATAATTGTTTTTTTATTGCTTTTTGATTTTTAGATAATATTTTTTCATCTAATAAATTTCTCTCAGAGGATTTTCCAGATGGATCCCCAATCATCCCTGTTGCACCGCCAATTAAAACGATAGGCTTGTGGCCAGAACGTTGAAAATGAGCTAGTAGCATGATAGGCACAAGGCTTCCAATATGAAGAGAATCAGAAGTTGGGTCGAATCCAGTGTAAGAAACTCTACATGAATCGTTTAAATGATCATTAATTCCAGGCATTTCATCATGAATCATTCCTCTCCATCTAATTTCTTCAATAAAATTTTTCATCTGTTATTCAGTGTTTATGGCAAAATATAAAAAATAAGCAATACTAATTTGTATTAATTAATTTTATTTTAGAAATACTATCAATTTTAATTGTGTCAATTAATATTTTATTTTTTTTACTTTCTTTGATTAATTTTTTACTCATTTCACCCGAAATCTGTTTTAATATTTCAATACTATCACTAATAATTTTTTTATTTTTTTCAAGTTTAATTTTTACATTATCATAAATTGTTTGATAAGTTTTTAAATCATAAGAATAGTATTCATTACTCTTTGCAAATAACATACTGTCTATGGAGTGTTTGTTAAAGAGATATTGCTCAGGAGTTATACCATTATTTTCTAAAATACTTTTATTAACCCCTTTGGCTACATTGATCAATGTCATATCATAAATAATATCAACCATTTTTTCTTTAGAAATTAAATTCTCTGGTGGTTTATTATTTTGATTAAGCGTGTTATTACAACTAAAGACTAAACACAAAATAATTATACGTTGTAATTTATTCATCTTTCAAATGTTAGTCTTTTACCTCTTGTTTCATCAAGAAAAGAAGTATTTTTGTATATCAAATTCCCATTTATAATTGTATGTGAAATTCTAGATTTAAACGATTTTCCCTCAAAAGGGGACCAACCGCATTTATATAAAATATTCTCCTTGTTGACAGTCCAAGGATTATTTAAATTAAAAATAACCAAATCAGCAAAATAACCCTTTCTAATATATCCTCTTTTTTCAATTTGAAAAAGAATAGCTGGATTATGACACATTTTCTCAACAATCTTTTCAAGAGATATTTTATTATTGTGATAAGCCTCTAGCATTGCTGGTAATGCGTGCTGTACAAGTGGTCCTCCAGATGGGCAATTTAAATATTTAGATTTCTTTTCCTCCTCAGTATGAGGAGCGTGGTCAGTTGCAATCACATCAATTCGATCATCTAATAATGCATTCCAAAGAGCATCTCTGTCACTTGAGCTTTTAACAGCAGGGTTCCACTTTATTTTTGAACCATATTCATCGTAATCTGAATCAGAAAACCACAAATGATGAATGCAGACTTCTGAGGTGATTTTTTTATCTTTTAATTTTTCCTTATTTGAAAACAATTTAGTCTCTTCAGCAGTTGAAAGATGAAACACATGTAATCTAGCACCAGTTTTTTTAGCTAATTTTATAGCGTTTGAAGATGATATGTAACAAGCTTCTCTACTTCTAATTAAAGGGTGAGAATTCATTGGAATATCTTCACCATACTTATCTTTGAACAATTTTAGATTCTCTTTAATTGTTGATTCATCTTCACAATGAACTGCGATAAGCATATTTGTCTGAGAGAATATTTTCTCTAAAATATCTAAATCGTCAACAAGCATATTGCCTGTAGAGGAACCTAAAAACAATTTCAGTGCAGCTACATTTTTAGTATCAACTTTTAGAATTTCATCTAAATTATCATTTGTTCCTCCAAACATAAATGAATAATTTGCCAATGAATCTTTTGATGCTATTTCAAATTTTTTGTCCAATTCTAATAAAGTCGTAGCCTGAGGCTTTGTATTAGGCATTTCAATAAATGAAGTTATACCACCCGCAACAGCTGCTTTTGATTCAGATTTAATATCTGCTTTGTGTGTCAATCCAGGTTCTCTAAAATGTACTTGGTCGTCAATGATTCCAGGCATTACGAAATTATTTTCAGCATCAATAATTTGAATAGATGATGATTTTAAACTAATAGATTTAGACACTTCCTTTATCATTTCATTTTCGATAAAAATATCAGAACTAATAATTTTACCTTCATTAATTATTCTTGCATTTTTAATTAAAATCTCGTTCATTATCTAAAATTTAATATTAAATATTTTTTTTATTCTCATTGCTATTACTCCAAATATAGCCTCAGAAATTATACTGCCATTTAATTTTGAAATACCAAATTTTCTGTCTGAGAAAATTATTGGCACTTCAATTATTTTAAAATTTTTTAAATATGATTTATATTTCATTTCAATTTGAAAAGCATATCCTGTAAATTTGATATTATCTAAATCAATTGAATCTAAAACTGATTTTTTATAACATATATATCCTGAAGTTGAGTCTTTAATTTTCATCCTAGTTATAAATCGAACATATAAAGATGCAGTGTAAGATAAAATTATCCTGCTCAATGGCCAATTAACAACATTGATACCTTTTATGTATCTTGAACCAATAGAAATGTCATAATTATTTTCCAACATTGGTTCTAAAATTCTTTTAATGTCATGAGGATTGTGAGATAAGTCTGCATCCATCTCGAACACATAATTAAATTTATTTTTTAAAGCCCATTTAAAACCGGCTACATATGCAGTTCCAAGGCCTTCTTTTTTTAATCTTTTCAATAAAAATAATTGATCTTTAAATTTTAACATTAAATCCTCTACTTTTTTGAATGTTAAATCTGGAGAGTTATCATCAACAATTAAAATGTTTATTGTTGGATATAAGTTAATAGTTGAAATAATAATGTTTTCAATGTTTTCAATTTCGTTATATGTTGGGATAATAATTAAAACATCCTTCATGAATACTTATTTTAGTAAAAATAGTTATTTAGTAGATTATTTTTGTACAATATTCTTCATAATTTAGCTTTGATGATAAGAGAATATATTTTATTCGATGGATTTACAATTATCATATTATTAAATATAATAATTGTAACAATTGCTAAGGCATTGAATAACTCTAAATTCAAACAATTTATTTTTATTTATTTAAACAATTCATTTTTAAAATTTAATACTAGCAACAATAGTTTTTTAAGTAGTTTTAACAGTCTACTAAACATAAATTATCTCATTTCGATGAGTGTATATATTTCTATTCTTTTGTCTTACAGTCCATCTGGTACTAATAATAATTTTGATATATCAATATTTTTCAAAACATTATTTTTTGTTGCTGTGTTTATTTACACAAAATACTTGTTTGAAATATTAGTAGGCTGGTCATTCAATATTAGAAAATTCATTATTGCTTTTAATTTACAAAAAAACAGCTTCAATAAATTAATTGGGATTATTATAATTTTATTTAATTCATTATCAATTTACAGTTTTCCAGGCTCAATAACATTTATAAAAATTACTATATTTTTTGTTATTTCACTATACCTAATTGGTCTTTATAAAGTGATTAGATTAAATGATAATTTAATATTATCAAACATGTTTTATTTTATTTTGTATCTTTGCACTCTTGAAATTATTCCTATTTTATTTTTTATAAATGAATTAATATAGTTTCAAAGTCAAAAAGGTATACTATATGAAAGTTAAAACTATTCTTGTTTCTCAAACTAAACCTACAATACCTCACTCTCCTTTTTTTGAATTAGAAAAAAGCAGAAAAATCAAAATTGATTTTGAACCATTTATTCATGTAAAACCTGTTTCAGTAAAAGAAATTAGACTTCAAAAAATAGATTTATCAATGTTTACTGCAATTATTCTTACTAGTAGATATGCAGTAGATCATTATTTCAGAGTTTGTGAAAAAATGAGATACAAGGTTCCAGATTCTATGAAATATTTCTGTCAATCTGAAGCAGTAGCTTTTTACTTACAGAAATATGTTGTTTACAGAAAAAGAAAAATTTATGTAGGTCAAAGAAAATTTGCTGATCTTTGCCCTTTAATTGAAAAGTATAATACTGAACGATTCTTACTTCCTACAACAGACAAATTAAAAGCTGAAGTTCCTAAATTACTAAACAAATTAGAAATTAACTGGAGACAATCTGTATTTTACAGAACTGTCATTAGTGATTTGTCACATTTAGCAGATGTTTCTTATGATATTTTAGTTTTCTTCAGTCCAACTGGAATTCAATCTCTGCTGCACAATTATCCAGATTTTAAACAAAAAAACACAAGAATTGCTGCTTTCGGAGCTATTACTAAAAAAACATGTGAGGAAAATGGTCTTGTAGTTGATATATCGGCCCCTTCTAAAAAATTTCCATCAATGACTATGGCACTTGATGATTACATTAAAAAAGTCAACAAGAAAAAATAAATTATATTATTTACCGTTTGGAGCTCCTGACATTATTTCATCATTTGAATATGATTCAAACTGTTTAAAATTAGTTACAAATGAGTTTGCTAATTTATAAGCAGTTTTATAATAACTAATATCATCACTCCATGTTTTTCTTGGACTTAAAACAGAAGTGGGAACATTTGGGCAAATTCTTGGCTGTTTTAAATTAAAAACAGAATGAATGTGATAATTATCTTTGTTAACCTCCTCTAAATCACCACTTAAGGCAGCATTTATCATAGCTCTTGTATATTTTAACTCCATTCTTTTACCTATTCCATAGGGACCACCTGTCCAACCAGTATTGACTAGCCAAACTCTAACTCCCGACTCATTAATTTTTTTTATCAACATTTGTGCATATTCGGCAGGGTGTAAAGGCATAAAAGGTGCTCCAAAACAAGCTGAAAAAGATGGTTGTGGTTCAACTACACCAGCTTCAGTTCCAGCTACCTTACTTGTATAACCTGAAATAAAATGATAAGCAGCTTGACTAGATGATAGTTTAGATATTGGAGGCAATACACCAAAAGCGTCAGCTGTTAGAAAAAAAATATTTTTAGGAGTACTACCAATTGATGGATATTTGATATTTTCTATAAAATTAATTGGATAACTAACTCTGGTATTTTGAGTAATAGAAGTATCCGTAAAATCAACTTTACCATTTTTATCAGCAATAATGTTTTCTAAAAGAGATCCTTTTTTAATAGCCTTATAAATATCTGGTTCACTTTCTTTATTTAGATTAATAACTTTTGCATAACAACCTCCTTCAAAATTAAAAACTTGATTTTTACTCCACCCATGCTCATCATCTCCTACTAATTGCCTGTTTGGATCAGCAGAAAGTGTTGTCTTACCGGTCCCAGATAAACCAAAGAAAATTGCAGTATCCTCATCGTTACCTACATTTGCACTGCAATGCATAGGTAAAATATCTTGATTAACGGGTAGGGTAAAGTTTAGTACAGAAAAAATAGATTTTTTTATTTCACCTGTATATCCTGTTCCGCCTATAATTATAATTTTTTTTGAAAAATTTATTATAGCAAAATTTTCACTTCTTATTCCATCAATTTTTGGATTAGATTTAAATCCTGGCGCATTTATTAATAGCCAGTCTTCTTGAAAATTTTTAACAGATTTTTTATCTAACCTTAAAAACATGTTATTAGCAAAAAAATCACTACTAGGTAATTCACAGATTGTTCTTACATTAAGTCTTGAAGACTCTAATGAACAAACATAACTGTCTCTAACATACAAATCTTTTCCAGATAAATAATTGGTTATTTTTGAATATAATTTTTCAAAATAAGATTCAGCAATTGGAATGTTAATATCACCCCACCATACTTTGTCTTTTGTGATGTTATCTTTAACAATATATCTGTCTTTTGGAGATCTTCCTGTAAATTTACCAGTATAAATAGCTAACGCTCCGGAATCAACAATAAATCCCTGTTTTTGATTAACTATAATTTCTTGCAACTTATCTATTGGTGTTTGATAGAAAGTATTAGACTTGTGTAATCCGTAATTATCTAAATTCATTTATTTTATTTAAATGTACCTTATCAAATGTATGAATTTATTAAGAAAGCAAATTATATAAAGACTTAAAAAATTAAAATATTAAATTTATAGTATTACTTTTATATTTATGAGAAAAATACTAATTATTGGTTCTGGAAAATCCTCTTCCTACTTAATTAAATATCTATTAAGTAAATCTGAAAAAGAAAATTTATTTATAATAATTGCAGATAAATATATTGCAAAAACAAAAGCGTTATTAAATAATCATTCTAATTCTAAAGCATTAAAACTTGATGTATTTGATAACGTTTCTAGAGCAAAAGAAATTCTCGCAGCTGATATTGTAATTTCTATGCTACCTGCTCGATTCCACCTAATGGTTGCAAAAGACTGTATTAAACACAGTAAAAACATGTTGACAGCGTCATATATAAGTGATGAAATGCTTGCTTTAAATAATAAGGCTATAGAAAAAGACATAGTAATTATGAACGAAATTGGTTTAGATCCTGGAATTGACCACATGAGTGCAATGAAGGTTATTGATCATATTAAAGAAAAAAATGCAAAAATTACTTTATTTGAATCTTATACAGGAGGATTAATTGCGCCAGAATCCGATAATAATTTATGGAACTATAAATTTACATGGAATCCTAGAAATGTTGTGCTTGCTGGTCAAGGAGGACCTGCAAAATTCATTCAGCAAGGACACAATAAATATATACCTTATAATAAACTTTTTAAAAGAACTCAAAAATTAGAAGTCAAAAATTATGGAAGTTTTGAAGGATATGCTAATAGAGACTCATTAAAATATAGAAAAATTTATGGATTAGAGGATGTCAAAACTCTATGTAGAGGTACAATTAGAAAAGTTGGTTTTAGTGAATCTTGGGATGTTTTTGTTCAACTAGGAATGACAGATGATAGCTATACAATTGAAAATAGCATGGATATGACTTTTAGAGATTTTGTAGATTTATTTTTACCATATAGTGCGAAAGATAAGGTTGAATTAAAATTACAAAAACTATTAAACATTTCTGAATCAGAACCTATTTGGAGTAAATTATTAGAAATAGATTTATTCAGTAGCCAAAAGACTATTACAATAGACAAAGCAACTCCCGCACAAATATTAGAATTTATTCTTTGCAAAAGCTGGACATTAGATCCTAATGATAAAGATATGATAGTAATGACTCATAAATTCATTTACGAGCTAAACAACAAAAAATATCAAATTGACTCAAACATGGTTTGTATTGGTGAAGATCAAACATATACAGCAATGGCAAAAACTGTAGGGCTTCCATTAGCAATTGCAACATTAGCAATTTTAAATTCTAAAATTACAGTAAAAGGAGTGCAACTTCCAGTTAACAAGGCTATTTATAACCCAATCTTAAAAGAATTAATTGACTATGGAATAGAATTTAATGAATACGAAATTCCGTTTCAAACTCAAAACTAATACAATTAGTGACTAAACTTTATGAAAAACATAAATAACACAATTACGATTGATGGCATAGATAAAGAAATCATTAGATCACTAATGACTAATGCAAGGACCCCTATTTTAGAAATAGCAAAAAAAATTGGAGTTTCTGGTGCTGCTATTCACCAAAGACTAAGAAAACTTGAAAATTCTGAACTGATTGAGGGTTCAAAAATTATAATTAATCCAAAAGTTTTAGGACATAAAACTATGGCATTTATTGGAATTTATTTAGAAAAAGCTGGAGATAATGCATCAGTTGTTCGTGAATTAAAAAATATTCCTGAAGTCTTAGAGTGTCATTATACAACCGGTAATTGGAGTATTTTGACAAAAATATTATGTGTAGACAATGAGAATTTAATGCAAATATTAAATAAAAAAATTCAAACCATTAATGGTGTTTCTAGAACTGAAACATATATTTCTTTAGATCAACAAATTAATAGACAAATTGCTATTTAGAATACTTTTGAGATTTAATTATAAAATAAGGCCAAGGTATCATTAAGGAAATACACCAAGCTATTGCACAATTTCTTCGGAATATGTAAAATATGTAACTGCAAATATTAAAGTTGAATAATAAGTAAGTTTTATAAAAAAACTTTTAAAAAATTTCAAATAATTAACTATGTCAAAGTTTTCTCGTTCTTTATCTGACATTGTATTATATCCTGCCAGAAAAAATTTAGCATTTTCAGTATTTATGTATTTAGCTATGGCTATAAAAATAATATTAACAAAAAATAGAGCTGCTATCATACAACTAAATTAATTATTTTTCCTGGAACAACAATTACTCTTTTAGGAGGCTTACCTTGTAATTTTGAGATTACCTCAGCGTTCGCTAAAATAACATTTTCAATTTCTTCTTTGTTTAATTCTAAAGATAGCTCAAGCTTAAGTTTAACTTTACCGTTTATTGATATTGGATAAATTTTAGTAGATTCAACTAGCATAGTAGAGTCAAATATTGGAAATGATTCAACGGTAATTGAATTAGAGTGTCCCAACATTTGCCAAAGTTCTTCGCAGATATGAGGAACATATGGAGATAATAAAATTAGTAGTGGCTCTAATATTTCTTTGCTATTACATTTTTGATCTGTCAATTCATTAACAGCAATCATAAAAGAAGAAACAGGAGTGTTAAATGAGAAATTTTCAATATCACTTTCAACTTTTTTAATTGCTGTGTGTAATGTTTTTAAATTTTCTTTTGAGGGTTTTGAATTAAAATTTCTTAAACCGGTATCGTTCGTGTAAAGTTTCCATAATTTTTTTAAAAAATTATGTACGCCTGAAATTCCTGCAGTGTTCCATGGTTTATACTGTTCTAATGGACCTAAAAACATTTCAAATAACCTTAAACTATCAGCACCATACTGCTCACAAATTAAATCTGGATTTACAACATTATACCATCTTTTTGACATTTTTTCAATCTTTCTTCCAGCCTTAAAGCTATCGTTAACAAATTCAAAATGAGCATTTTTAAATTGTGGCTGCCAAGACTTTAAAGCATTAATATCCACTTCATCTGAACTATTTATTAAATTAACATCAATATGAATTTCATCTACATCTTGATTATTCAATAAATCTTTAGAAATGAATTTCTTCGATATTGAATCTCTATAAATGATTGCGCTAGAACCAAGAATCATACCCTGATTAATAAGTTTTTTAAATGGCTCATCAAAACTTATAAAATCTAAATCATATAAAAATTTAGTCCAAAATCTAGAATATAATAAATGACCTGTAGCATGTTCATTACCACCAATGTAAAGGTCAACATTTTTCCAATAAGACAAACCGTCATTTTTTTTCACCGGATTGCTCTCTGAACTAGCAGTATATTTTAAGAAATACCAAGAGCTGCCTGCCCAACCAGGCATCGTGTTGAGTTCCAAAGGGAAAATTGTAGTATGATTAATAAATGAATTACTAACAGTTTTATTTAATACTGTATCCCAAGCCCATTCATCGGCCCTACCAAGTGGAGGATCTCCATCTTTCGTTGGTAGATATTTTTCTATTTCAGGAAGTTTCAAAGGCAGATATGCTTCATCAATCATGTAAGGAAGGCCATTTTTATAATATACAGGGAAAGGCTCTCCCCAATATCTTTGTCTAGAAAATATAGCATCTCTTAATCTAAAATTTACCTTTTTCTTTCCAAAACCTTTTTGTTCAATATAGTCAATAGCCTTTTGGTTTGCCTCATTAAATGACAAATCATTAAGAAAGTCACTATCACATAAACTAAATTTTTCTTTATTTGTAAAAGCCTCATTTGAAATATCAATATCCTTGAAAATATTTACAATTTTAATATCAAATTTTTTAGCAAAATCATAATCTCGTTGATCTCCACATGGGACAGACATAACTGCTCCAGTTCCATAACTAGCCAATACATAATCACCAATCCAAATTTCTATTGGTTTTTTTGTTATTGGGTGTACTGCATAAGCACCTGTAAAAACACCTGAAATTGATTTTACATTAGAAAGTCTGTCTCTCTCACTTTTAGTGCTAACTTCATTGATATAGTTTGTTACCTCATTTAATTTTTCAATTGTAACAATTTTCTTCACTAATTCATGCTCTGGTGCTAAAGTCATAAAACTAACTCCAAAAATTGTGTCGGGCCTAGTTGTAAAAACTTCAATTTTATCCTCAAAATCAACTATATCAAAAAACAAAGAACATCCAGTAGATTTTCCGATCCAATTTTTTTGAGTTTCTTTTATTGAATAACTCCAATCTATTTTATTTAAATCATTTAACAGCCTATCTGCGTAACATGAAATTCTCATATTCCACTGTCGCATTTTTCTTTTCTCAATTGGAAAACCTCCTCTTTCAGAAACTCCATTAACTATTTCATCATTTGCTAATACAGTTCCTAACTCAGGACACCAATTAACCTCTGAATCTGCTAAATATGCTATTCTATATGAAAGTAGAATTCGTTGTTTTTTATCATTCGAATAATTATTCCACTCTGATGATGTAAAGACTTCAATTTCACTATCATTTTCAACCCTAATATTACTATTTCCCTTTGATGAAAAAATATCGACTAATTTATCAATATGTTTAGCTTTCTGATTATCATAATCATACCAAGAGTTAAACAATTGAATAAAAATCCATTGAGTCCATCTGTAATAATTTGGATCACTTGTTCTTAATTCTGTTGACCAATCAAAAGAAAATCCTATTTTATCAAGCTGACTTCTATAGGTATTAATATTATTTAAGGTTGTTTTTTTTGGATGTTGTCCAGTCTGAATAGCATATTGCTCTGCGGGCAATCCAAAGCTATCATATCCTTGTGGATGTAAAACATTAAACCCTTTTAATGTTTTATATCTAGAATATACATCAGAGGCAATATAGCCAAGAGGGTGACCAACGTGAAGCCCTGCGCCACTTGGGTATGGAAACATATCCAAACTATAAAATTTTGGTTTTGTGTGATCTATCTTAGACTTATAAGTTTTATTTACAGTCCAATTAGCTTGCCATTTTTTTTCAATTGTTTGAAAATTATATTTCATGAATGATCAAAAGTAGATATGCTAACAAATTTACATTTTCTTGTTATAATAGAAAATCTTTTTAGATATAGATTTAGTTCTTTATTTTTACATTAAATCATTAGTTTAAATGAATAATAACAAATCAAATAGACATAGAATTTTTTCTTCTTACGTTTCTGTAGTTGTAAGTATTTCAATGGTACTGTTTTTATTTGGCATATTATCTTTTACTATCGTAAATATTAAAAATGTTTCTGCAAACTTTAAGGAATCATTGACTATGTCAATTTATTTAAAAGATGAAGCTAAAAGTGTTGATTTAAACCAAATAAAAAACTCATTAATAAGTTCTGAATTTGTGAGAGATTTAAAGTACATTTCAAAAGATGATGCAGTTTCAATTATGAAAACTGAATTTGGAGAAGATTTCATTAATGAACTTGGTTACAATCCATTAATAAATTCATTTGACATTAATCTAAAATCTGAATATGTAGATGGTAAAAAAATTGACAGCATCTCTAATTTATTGGCAAACGATAACAATTTTATCGATGACATTCAATATGACAAAGATTTGGTGAGTATGATGAATGCGAATTTGAAGAAAATTACATTATGGATGTTTCCAATAACTATTATCCTCTTTGTTATTTCAGTGCTAATTATCAATAGCTCAATAAAACTTGCTATTTATTCCAATAGATGGACTATTAAAACAATGCAATTGGTTGGAGCAACAAAAAGGTTCATTCGAAAACCTTTTATCATAAAAAACATTTTCCTAGGCTTATTTAGTTCTATTTTAGCCTCAACCCTACTATATTTCACAATTTTGTACATAGACAAGAAAATTCTTTTTATAGATATGTTTAATAATATCTATATTTTTTATGTTTTTTCATCTATAATAATTTTGGGAGTCTTGATAAGTTGGATAAGCACCTATTTTGCAACTCAAAAACTTTTAAATTTAAATACAGAAAAATTATATAATTAACAAATGGAAGAAAAAAAAAGAAGAGATAAAAATAATTTTATTTTTAAAAAAAGAAACTATAAAATAATGATTTTAGGGCTAATTATAATTGCCGTTGGATTCATTTTAATGTCTGGCGGAGGAAGTGAAGACCCCAACATCTTTAGTCCTGACATATATAATTTTAGAAGAATAAGACTAGCTCCTACTCTAGTGCTTTTAGGCCTTGGAATACAGATTTATGCTATATTGAGTACCACAGATAAAGATTAGATATGGATATTTTAGAAGCTTTAGTACTTGGTGTAATTCAAGGTTTAACTGAATTCTTGCCAGTTTCGTCAAGTGGTCATTTAGAATTAGTAAAAGTAATTCTAGGGAATAACTCTGCAGCAGATCAAAGCTTGACTTTTACCGTAGTATTACATTTTGCTACAGCGTTTAGTACTATCATTGTTTTCAAAGAAGAGGTTATTGAAATTGTTAAAGGGTTATTACAATTTAAATGGAACACTGAATTCAAATTTTCATTAAAAATTATTATTTCTATGCTTCCAGCAGTAATTATTGGCTTATTTTTTGAAAAAGAGCTTGAATCATTATTTGGGGGAGAAATATTGCTAGTTGGCTGTATGTTATTATTAACTGCATTATTACTACTACTTGCAGATAAAGCAAAAAATACAAAAAAAGAAGTTTCTTATTTAGCTGCTGCAATAATTGGTATTTCTCAAGCAATAGCAATGCTCCCAGGGATTTCAAGATCGGGAGCAACAATTTCTACCTCAGTTTTATTAGGTATTGACAGAGCAAGAGCTGCAAAATTTTCATTTCTAATGGTAGTTCCATTAATTTTCGGAAAAATAGGTAAAGATCTTTTAAGTGGTAATTTAGACTTACAGACTTCTGAATTAATACCTGTTTTAGTAGGTTTTCTTGCTGCCTTTATTTCAGGTTTAATAGCATGTAAATGGATGATTTTAATTGTAAAGAAAAGTAAACTTTCTTACTTCTCAATTTACTGCGGGGTTATTGGTTGTATTGCAATTGGTTATTCAATTTTAAATTAATTTTTAAAAATTAGAGTTAATGAATGTTGAAGATTTTAAAAATGGCCAAGTTTTGCTAATTAATAAACCACTAAATTGGACCTCATTTCAAGTTGTAAACAAAATCAGATGGCTGATTAAAAATAAGTTTGGAATAAAAAAAATTAAAGTTGGTCATGCAGGAACATTAGATCCTCTGGCAACTGGACTTCTAATTATTTGTACAGGAAAAATGACTAAGAAAATTTCTAGTTTTCAAAATCAAACAAAAAAATACACAGGTACTTTTCTTCTTGGTTCAACAACTCCATCATTCGACCTTGAAACAAAACCAGATAACACTTTTCCAGTAGATCATATTAATAAGGATTTAATCATTAATGCTACCAAAAGTTTTATTGGTAAAATAAAACAAAAACCACCTATTTATTCTGCAATAAAAAAAGATGGCAAAAGACTATATGAGTCTGCAAGAATAGGAGAAAATATTGAAATAAGTGATCGTGATATTGAAATATTAAATTTTAATATTTCAAAAATTAATATGCCACACATTGATTTTGAAGTAGAATGCAGTAAAGGAACTTATATTAGAGCTTTAGCAAACGATTTTGGGAAAAAATTAAATTCGGGGGCTACATTATATAAGTTAAATAGGACTAAAATTGGTGAATACACAGTAAATAAATCAATATCAATTGAAGAATTTACAGAGAATATAAGCTAAAAAACAACTTCATCTGATTCTAAGTCTAAATCTTTGGTGTATGGAATTTTTTCTAAAATTGTCTTTATAGCTTGAGTTCTAGCGTTAACTTTTCTGTTAGCTTCAATTATATTCCAAGGGGCATTAATTGTATTTGTCTTTAAAAACATTTGATCTTTATAAAAAGTATACTTATCCCACAATTCTTGAGAATTACTATCAACACTACTAAATTTCCATTTTTTTAATGGACTATTTTTAATTTCATTAAACCTCTTTAATTGCTCGTCTTTAGAGATAGAAAAATAAAATTTAATAAGATATGTATTTGAATCTGTAATCATTTTTTCAAAATCATTGACTTGACTCATAAAGGATAAGTAATCACTATCACTGCAAAAACCATTTACTGGTTCCACTACTGCTCGATTATACCAACTTCTATCAAAAAAAACTATATTTCCTTTACTTGGAAAATGGTTTACATATCTCTGAAAATACCAGCGACTTATTTCATTTTCTGTAGGCTTAGGTAGGGCAACTACTTTAATTTTTCTTGGATTCAAATGTTCAATAGTTCTTCTTATTGCACCACCCTTACCGGCTGAATCTCTTCCTTCAAATATTATAATTACTTTTTTATCATTATCCAAAACCCATTTTTGAAGTTTAATTAATTCAACCTGAAGCCTTTTCAAGTTAGTTTCATATTTAACATACCTCAAAGTTTTAGCAATAGTTGCACTTTCTTGGGTTAAAAGGTAAACTAAGGCTTTTTTTGAGCTCAACAATTTTAAATCTCTTAATAAGTACTTATTCATTTTTTTAAATTATTACTTGAAAATTCAAATAATGATAATACATATTTAATTGACTCTAATCTTGAGCTTTTTTTACTATCACTTTTTATAATTTTCCAAGGATTTACAGGTGTGTTTGTTTTGTCAAGCATTTTGTTTTTATAATCAGTATAAACATCCCACTTTTTTTGCCCTTCTTTATCTACAATACTAAATTTCCACCTTTTTAAAGGGTCTGATAATCTGCTATTAAATCGATTTTTTTGAGTTTTTTTAGTAATTGAAAACCAAAATTTAATTAAAATTATATTTTCTTGAGTAATCATCTTTTCAAAATCGTTTACTTGATTCATGAAAATGTTATATTCATTATCAGTGCAAAATCCCATAACTGGTTCTACAATTGCTCGATTATACCAACTTCTATCAAAAAATACTATTTCTCCATTATTTGGCAACTCTTTGATATATCTCTGAAAATACCATTGGCCTTTTTCTTTTGTTGTTGGTTTTGCTAAAGCTACCACTCGAGTTGTTCTAGGATTTAGGTGCTGTGTAAATCTTTTAATTGCACCTCCTTTACCAGCTGCATCTCTGCCTTCAAAGACTATACAGACTTTTTTATTATTCTTTTGAATCCAGTTTTGAAGATCTACTAATGATGATTGTAGCTCAAGAAGTTCCTTGTTATAGCTGACAGTCCGTATAATTGAATTATACTTTTTTTTTGAAAATCTATCTTTAAGTATTTCTAAAAAATTAGTTTTATCTAAATAAGTTGAGATCTCGCTAGTTTTAAGCATAAATTAAAATTTAAATATGATTAAACTTGAAATAAAAACTAGTAATCCTACAAGCATAATAATAAGCGTATAAGGTAAAATTTCTTTAGCTTTTAATTTTGTAATTGCCAATAATGGTAAAGCCCAAAATGGCTGTAACATATTAGTTAATTGGTCTCCATAAGCCAAAGCCATTACAACTTTCTGAATTGGCACATTTAACTCAGTCGCAGCTGCAATTACTACAGGACCTTGTATAACCCATTGCCCTCCACCACTAGGAACAAATACGTTTACAATAGCAGCACTAAAAAAAGTAAATATAGGAAGTGTAAATTCATTTGAAATAGAAATAAAAAAATCAGATACATAAACAATCAGTCCTGACTCTTTCATAATTCCCATAATTCCAAAATACAGGGGAAATTGAATTAATATTCCTGACGCGCCACTAACAGACTCTTGTAAAGCATTAAGAAATGATTTAAAATTTGAATGCAATAAAATTGAAAGACCTAACATGAAAAAATTAAGACTATTTGGAGTAATTTTAAAATTAATTAGCTCTTCTGAATATTGATAAAAGAAAGCAGTAAGTAAAATTAGTCCAAATAGTGTTGAAAATATTCTTGAGCTTTCGAGCCTATTTTTACCAATATCCACTTGAACATGATTAATTATTATATTTTCTTTTGATAATGCAGTATTTTGAGGAAATGAATTTTTTGAAAGAAAATAGAAAGTAATTGGAACCAAGATTAGTAGCACTAAGAAAGTGATTAAATTTGCTGAACTTAAAACTGTTAAATCGAAATTTAAACTGGTTGGGAGATCGCTATATAAATAAGAATCATTTCTAGAAGACATAAGACTAGACAAATGATTGTCTTCAGCAACTTTAATAGGAGCTGACCCACTTATTCCGGAATGCCATATCATAAGCCCTACATATCCAGCTGCACCAACTAATGGATAATTTAATTTTATATTATTTTTAATTGAATAATCTCCTATTTTTCTTGCTAAAATAGCTCCAAAAATTAGCCCCAAACCCCAATTAAAAAATGCGACCAACATTACTGAAACACTAACAATAATTACTGCTTTTTCAGTGCTATTAGCCTTTTTTGCTATTACTAATATTAATCTGCTAACAGGAGAACTTAAAACTAATATATTTCCTAAAACTAGTATTAGTATCATTTGATAAGCAAATACCAATAAATCATTATTCCAAATACCTTTTTCCCAAGAGGATAAAATTTCTAAAAAAGATAGAGAAGAATTTGAATCAACAAAATTTGAAAATATAAGAGCAAGAATAATTGTAGTAAAAGTCAGAATTACTGCTATTATAAAAGGAGAAGGTAAAAACCTTTTAAAAATATTTTCAATGAATTTTGTTAAATACATGTGTTAAAATGGTAAATCATCATGTTCATCATCTTTTACATCATTGGTAGTTTCAAATGATTGAAGTGGAGCTGCAGGAGGTAATTGACTTGAATCAACTTGATCACTTAGTTTTTCAATACGCCAGCCCTGTATAGAGTTAAAATATTTAATCTCACCTTTTGGGTTTTTCCATTCTCTTCCTCTGATGTTTATACTGATTTTAACATCATTACCTACCTCATAATTATTTAAAAGATCTACTTTATCTTGTACAAACTCGGTCATTATTGTTTGTGGGTATTGTTCATTAGTCGTAATAACTATTTCTCTTTTTTTGAAACTATCAGTAATAGCTTGAGTATTACCAATCATTTTAATTTTTCCTTGTAATTCCATGTTAATTATTAAATTTGTTAATTATTTTTTTGATTGTCTAAAATAAAGATTTCTAATCATTTATGTGTTATTATAGTTTGATATAATTAGATTATATTTATTTAATAAATTATTTTACGAGCTTAATTTTGAACAAAAAAAAAAATATATCTAGCTGGATTTTAGTTTCCTTATCCTTGATAATTATTTCTGTTATTTTATGGAATACTTTTCTGTTTTTTCAAAAATTTAAAACAGAAGAAAGATCTAAAATGCAAATATGGTCATTGGCTCAAGCTGAATTAACAAAATCTTTAGATGATGATAATATTTCTAATCTTACTCTGGAGGTATTAAAAAATAACTCTACAACTCCAATGATAAAGGTTAATAAAAATGGAGAAATAGAGTTTAATAATATTGCTAATCTAAAAATTGATGATTCTACCAAAATTAATAAACTTATAAGAAAATTTAAAAACGAAAACACTCCAATCAAAATTTATTATGATAATAAAGTTATAGAAACATTATACTATGGGAATTCTGATGTTATAAATAAGTTAAAGTATTATCCATTAGCTCTTATCTTAATAATATTATTATTTATTTCTTTAATTTACTTTTATTATAAGAGCTCTAAAATTGCTACACTTAATATGCTTTGGACTGGAATGGCAAAAGAAACAGCTCATCAAATTGGCACCCCATTAACATCGTTGATGGGGTGGATAGAGATCTTGAAAAGTAAAAAGGTAGACTCAAATTATTTAATTGAGATTGAAAAGGATATTGATAGATTAAATATTATAAGTGAAAGATTTAATAAAATTGGCTCTAAACCCATATTATTAAAAACCAACCTTACAAAACTAACTAGAGATTCACTAGATTATTTAATGACAAGGGTGTCCGACAGAGTAAATATTGAATTTAAATTCCCTAAAAAGCAATTATACTGTCAAATCAATAAACAACTTTATAGCTGGACAATTGAAAATATTATAAAAAATAGTATTGATGCAATTAAAGGAGATGGAGATATACTAGTTAAACTTAGTGAACAAAAGAATGTAATAGTACTTACAATTACTGATAATGGAACTGGAATAAAGAAAAGTCAATTTAAAAAAATATTTAATCCCGGATTCACAAGTAAAAAGAGAGGCTGGGGTCTTGGATTATCATTATCTAAAAGAATAATAGAAGATTATCACAGTGGAAAAATATTTGTAAAATATTCAGAATTAAACGTCAAAACTATTATTCAAATTGAATTTGACAAAGTATAAACACTATTTATTTCTTTTGCTAATGAATCAAATTTATTGTGATTTAATTTGATTTTTTTTATAAACTGCATGTCCTCCATATTAGAGATTGGTATAAGATGAACATGAACATGTGGTACTTCTAGACCGATTAATGACATCCCTATTCTTTTACAAGGTACTACTTGTTTGATTGCGAGTGCTACATTTCTTGAAAATGACATTAATTTATCATATGATTTTTTTTCTAGATCTAAAAAATTATCAACCTCAATTTTAGGAACACAAAGTGTATGACCTAATGAATTTGGATTAATATCTAAAAAGGCAATAAAGTCCTGATTTTCTGCAATTTTAAAGCAAGGGATTTCTTTAGATATTATTTTAGAAAAAACAGATGCCATTATCGAGAAATATCAGTAATAATGAATTTAATAGTTCCGTTAGGAACTTTAATTTCTGCTATGTCACCCAATGATTTACCTAATAAACCTTTACCAATAGGAGAGTTAACAGAAAGTTTTCCAGCTGATAAATCTGCCTCACCATCTGCTACTAAAGTGTATGACATTTCCATACCATTTGCCTTATTTTTAATCTTGACCTTAGATAAAACCAATACTTTAGAATTATCTAACTGAGATTCGTCAATTACTCTGGCTCCTGATAAAGTTTCTTCAAGTTTAGAAATTTTCATTTCTAACATACCTTGAGCTTCTTTAGCAGCATCATATTCTGCATTTTCACTCAAATCTCCTTTATCTCTTGCTTCTGCAATAGCATTTGAGGCTTTTGGTCTTTCAATATCCTTTAATTGACTCAATTCGTCTCTTAATTTCTTTAAGCCATCTTTTGTATAATATGAAATACTACTCATTACTTTATAATTAATTAAACCATGTTATATATATACAAAAAATCCCGTTCTCACGAGATATAAAATCAAATATACAAAATATTTAAATGAAAAATCTTTTTGTTGTAATTTCACTAAATGAAAAAAACATCAATCATTTTAGCATTTGTTGTATTTACGATATTTACATGCAAAAAAGATGAAATTTCATCTAACTGCAGATATTTGGCAAATATTGAAGTTAATTATGAAATCAACCTGAATCTACCGCAGTATAACCAGTTAAATTTTATTAGTAATTCAGTATATATTCCTAATATTGGAAATGGAGGTGTAATAGTAACTAATTCTGGAACCGGATTTTTAGCATGGGATGCAAGTGATCCTAACCGAATACCCACTAGTTGTTCAACAATGACTATAAATGGATTAGAATGTATTAGTAATTGCCCTGACGAAAACTCTTACAGTCTTATCACAGGACAATCTTTAACAGTAGCTCTGGAGTGCGGTCTGAAAGCTTACAGAGTTGAAATAAATGGCAGCAATCTTTTTATATCTAATTTTTGAATTATAATTTAAATTTTAATCCAAGCAAATAGTTTCTAGTAGCTTGTGGATAGTATCCCGTCCCTTCAATTGTTGCTATAGCATTAGGATCACTCCAATTATCATCATATGTATAATAATATCCATTGGAAACATATTTAGTTCCAAACAAATTACTAACAAGCGCTGACAATACTATTTCAGAAAAGAAAAAAGTATTTTTAAAATCATAGTTAAAATTAAAATCAAGAACAGAGTAAGCATCTAGTTTTGAAAATACAGATTCAGTATTACTCATATATTGCTCACCAACATACTTATTTAATATAGAAACCAACATATTTTCTTTAATAGGGTACGATAAATTTAACGATGAAACTATTTCTGGTGAGAAAGATATATTAGTTTTTCCAAGGTTTACTAATTCTCCGTTTAGTGATGTTACAAAGTTTTTATTTTTATTATCACTAAAAGCTGAATTAGCTTTAATAGAAATTTTATCAGATAAATTAAAAGCGGTTTCAATTTCTAAACCCATTCGATAGCTTTCTCCACTGTTTTGTCTAATCGGAGATCCCACATCATCAATAGACCCAGTTAAAACAAGCTGATTTTTATATCGCATCATATAAAAATTAGTAGTTACATTAAGTTTTTTCTTAGTAAGATTCCAACCAAATTCAAAATCATTTAATTGTTCTGATCTTATATTAGGGTTACTTTCATAATCACTCCTTGTAGGTTCACGATTTGATCTTGCAAATGAAAAGTATAGATTATTATGATTATTAAACAGATAATTTATTCCTCCCTTAGGGTTAAAGAAATTATACTTTTTGTTTATTATAAAATTAGCAATATCATCTGTACTTCCTGATGTTTTATAATTTACATTCCTAAATTGAACATCCCCATATAATGATAGTTTAGAATTTAACTGAAAAGTCGTTTTAATATAATTACTAAAATCTTTTTTTATTCCCTTACCATCATAAAAACGATCATCTATTTGGATCCCAGCTGTGTTTTGAGCCCAAATTACTTTTCCAAAATGATCTCCATCGTACTCGCTATATGATGAACCAAAATTCATGTTAACTTTATTATTTTGATAATTTAAAGAATAGTTTCCAACTATAAATTGATTATCTAACCACTTTCTTGTTACAAAATCTTGATTATCATTTTCTTTATATTGCTCATAATAACCAAGACCATTAGTTAAATTAAATGATAAATTAGAATTTAGTCTTGAGTTTATAATTTGACTCCAATGTATTTGGTAGTGATCTTGTTTATAATTATCAACTTCATTGTCGTAAAATTGAATATCACCAGACTGATCAATATACATTCCAGAAGGATTATATGTTCTATCACTTTGAAGTGTTTCTTCGTCAATTCCATTCCAAGCTTGATAAGTTATTTCATGGCCACCAAAACTTAAAGCCTTAATTAACGTGTTTTCTTTTTTGTAGTTTACTTGTAAAAAATAGGATTTTAAATCAGAAGTAGATCTATCAATATATCCGTCAGAATCTATCTTAGAAAGTCTACCTGAAAATTCAAAATAATCATTAAGTATACCTGTACTAAATTTAAAGGTGTTTTTAGTAGTATTGTAACTACCGATGGAGTTAGAGTTTTCAAAGTAAGGAGTTTTTGAAATTAAATTTGTTAGTATATTAATACTAGCTCCAAAGGCACTAGAACCGTTTGTGGATGTTCCTACTCCTCGTTGCAACTGAAGATTTTCAACTGACGATGCAAAATCAGGCAAATCTACCCAAAAAGTACCCAAAGATTCAGCATCGTTATATGGAATTCCATTTATTGTTATATTAGTTGATTGTGCATTTATTCCTCTAATTCTAATTCCTGTATACCCTACTCCTGCTCCTGCATCAGAAGTAGTAACAACTGAGGTTAGAGAATTAAGTAAAATAGGTAAATCTTGTCCAAGATTCTTTTTACCCAACTCATCCTTTGAAACATTTGTAAAAGCTATTGGTGCATTTTGTTTCACTCGAATAGAAGAAACGATAACTTCTTCTAAATTTTGTATCCTGGTTGTATCTTGTTTTATTTCCTGAGAAAAGAGTGAAAATGTGAAAATAAATAAAAAGTAAAATAAAAGATTTTTCATATGATAAGTTTTATCAAATAAAAAGGGGTCAATTATTTTTATATAATTAATGGTTTGTTACAAATTCCTAAACAGCATTATCTGTTCTAGGTTCAATGGGTATAATCTCAGCTATGAAGCACCCCTTTTGAGACATAACAAATGTATTGAGTAATTTTTTTCTAAAAAAATTATTTAGGGTTATTTATAATTAATTTATCAATTAATTTAATAGCTTCTTTTAATCTGGTTTCCTTATTTCCTTTTAATATAACATAAGGTTTATTGTGTTTTTTTAATTCAGATTCAAAAGCATTAAACATCTCTTCTCTTTGTTTTGGTTTATCTCTTAAATCGTCTGCCTCCCATGGAATATCTATGTAAGTAAGTAAGTAAAGGTCATAAGAATTTTCAATTGCATATTTTTCAAGAATTGGGTCACAGCTACCAATGTAATAAGCCTCAGAATATACTTTAGTCTCTAATAAATCTGTATCACAAATTAACACCTTATTAGCTTTAGATGCTAATTCATTCTCCAACTTAATTTGTCCTCTTGCAATCGGAATTAAATCAGATGGTTCACAAGTCTTTCTTTCATTGTTCCACTTATTTTGTAAGTATTGTCTCGCAAACTCTCTAACCCAAACCGAGTTATAATGTCTAGCTAATTGTCTTGAGAGAGTAGTTTTTCCTGTTGACTCCGGCCCAAATAAGACAACTTTAATACAATTTGATTTTACTTGACTAAGCTCTTTTTCCATTGATTATATCCTTGTATTGCTAAAATTGTAAAAATTAAATATTGCAGAGATAACATCCCTAATCCTCTGTAAGCATACAAAGGTATTGTAATTAAATCACCAACTATCCAAAAAATCCAACTTTCTATTTTTTTATTAGCCATAAACCACATAGCCACAAAAAATATCCCAGATGTGAAGATATCTATATAATTTTCTAAATAAATAGTTGAGCTATTTATTAAATAAACAGAATACGTTATAATTATTGTAATTAAAAAAAATAAGCTAGCAATTAGTCTTTCTCTATAATTTGTATATGTAATTATAATTCTGGTATTATCATCTTTATATCTTGTCCAGTTCCACCATCCATAAATACTCATCGATGAATAATAAATATTCATCATCATATCACCAAAATATTCAGCTTTATATAAAATATAAACAGTAATAACTGTGCAAATAATCCCTGTAGGATAAACCAAAATATTCTCTTTTTTGGCATAAACAACACTAATGATTCCAAATAAGACTACAATCATTTCAAGAAATATCATAATATATGATGTGTTTGAGTAAGATTCTATAAAAAAATTAACTACGCTGTCCATTATTTATTTTTGGATTAAATATACTAGCTTATAATCTTCAAAACTATGAAGGTAAGACTTAAAAGAAAGTATAATTCTATTAAATTTTAGCCACGAAATTACTGAGCTATCTTGTAGATTAAATGGGGTGACAATACAATTATTTTTGAAAATAAAAGGTAATTTTTCGTTTGATATTTTATAAATACATTCTTTAATACACCAAATTAATGTAAGTCTTTCTACTTCGTTATTTAAATTCCCAAGAAATGAGTATTCATAATCAATAAACTTATCAGAAACTTTAGCTATCTTATCTCTTACTTTTTCAATATCAATTGAAACATTAAAATCACTAATAATAATTGATGAAAATAATTTGGAGTGACTTATTGAAATATTCTGTTTGTTTGACAACATTGGTTTGCCATTTTCATCGTAGTAAAGATCATTGTCAGAAAATCCAAATTCATTTAAAAGATGTCTAATACTTAAAATTTCACGTTTTCCAACATCGCTTTGAACTTTGTTTAATTTTTCAATAGTGTTTTTACTTAAATCAATTGATGAAAGTAATTCCTGGTAGCTTTCTGAAATCTTCCACACTTTGACTCTAGTAAAAGAATTAGGGATGTAACTTTTATAAATTGGCATCTGATTATAAAAACTTATTATGTCTAATTTTCAATCTTAATCAACAAAGCAATAAATATACAATTTTGATTATAAAAAATATTAAATACTTCCCTTCTCAAACTTAATTAGTGCAATTACTAAACAAAAAAACCCTTTCTAAATTAGAAAGGGTTTATTTGATAATTTTAAAAAAGTAATTTGTTAGGATTCAAATGGTACTATTGAAACAAAAGATTTGTTATTTTTCTTTTTATCGAACTTTACAATACCATCAACTTTAGCATGTAAAGTATGATCTTTACCAGCATAAACATTTTCACCTGGATTGTGAACAGTACCTCTTTGTCTAACAAGAATGTTCCCTGCTATTGCAGCTTGACCACCAAATATCTTAACTCCTAAACGTTTCGATTCTGATTCTCTACCGTTTTTAGAACTACCTACTCCTTTTTTATGTGCCATGATTAATAAATTTTAATATTCTAACTAAGTGCTTTAATTAAATCGTCTTTTTTCATTGAAGAGATTCCTTTAACACCTTTATTTTTTGCCATATCTTTTAATGCAGCAACAGTTAATTTTGATAAATCTACATTTTCTTTTTCAGTAGTTTTAGATTTTTCGACCTTTTTTGCTGGCTTAGCATCAGCTTTTACAGACTTCTGAACTTTTTTTGTTTTTTTAGCTCCTGAAGCTAAAATATTTTCAACCTGAATTTCAGTTAGTGCTTGTCTATGACCATTTTTAACTCTATAACCTTTTCTTCTTTTTTTCTTAAAAACAATAACTTTATTGCCTTTAAAGTGTTTTAAGACTTTAACTCCTACTTGAGCTCCGTCTATAGCTGGGGCGCCTACTGATATTTTATCTCCGTTTGCAAGTAAAAGAACGTTATCGAATGTGACTTTACTACCTTCTTTACTTTCTAAACGATGAACAAATAATTTTTGGTCTTTTTCAACTTTAAATTGTTGCCCTGCTATCTCTACAATTGCGTACATAGCTTAATATTTAATATTATTTTTTTGTTTAAAAACGAGTGCAAATATAAAGTTTATATATTAACCAACAAATGTTTTTAACTAAAACTAATTACACTAATTCACAAGATTAAACTATTCATACGATCATTTAAAGTTATTAGTAAATATGTTTTGTAATAATTTTTGTAGTTTTGCTTTCCCCAATTTAATTTTAAGAATTTTTATAACTAAAATAAAACATAATGAAAAAAATCATTTTATTATTTTCTGCAGTGCTTGTTAGTAGTACGGCATTAAATGCTCAACAAGTAGATTTTACAGAGTTTGACTTAGACAACGGACTACATGTAATTTTACATCAAGATAATTCTGCTCCAGTAGTTACAACATCTGTAATGTATGACGTTGGAGGAAAAGATGGTGACAGAGAAAGAACTGGATTTGCTCACTTTTTCGAACATCTTTTATTTGAAGGTTCAAAAAATATAGGCCGAGGAGAATTTATGAAGATTATACCTGCAAATGGAGGAAGTTTTAATGCAAATACTTCTCAAGACAGAACATATTATTATGAGACTTTTCCCTCAAACAAGCTTGAACTTGGTTTATGGCTAGAATCAGAAAGAATGCTTCACCCTGTAATGGATCAAATTGGTGTTGACACTCAAAATGAAGTAGTAAAAGAAGAGAAAAGACAAAGGTATGATGCGCCTTATGGTAAATTATTAAAAGCTTTAAATGATAATTTATTTAAGGTTCATCCTTATAAAGACCAAGTAATTGGTGAAATGGAGCACCTTGATGCTGCAACCTTGGAAGAATTTAGAGAATACCACAAAACATATTATGGACCTAACAATGCGGTCTTAATTGTTGCAGGTGATATTGATTCGGCAGAAACAGAGAAACTAGTTAGGAAATATTTTGATGAAGTTCCAACTGGAAATGTAGTTGAAAGAAATTTTCCGATGGAAGAACCAATAACAGAAAACACAAAAGCTGTTGCGTATGATGAAAATATTCAAATTCCTATGTTATTGGCTACATTTAGAACTCCAGGATTCGCAAATAGAGATTCTTACGTATTAGACATGATTTCTACATACCTAAGTGATGGAAAAAGTTCAGTACTTTACAAAAAATTGGTAGATGATCAAAAACAAGCTCTACAAACACAGGTAATTAACTTAGGGCAAGTAGACTATAATATTTTTGCTATACTAGCTTTACCTCTTGGAGAAGTTGAACTTGACACCCTTCTTGAGGAAATTGAAGAGGAAATAACTAAAGTTCAAAACGAGTTAATCTCAGAGAGATCATATCAAAAATTATTAAATAAATTTGAAAACCAATTTGTAAATTCAAATTCAAGTATTGCTGGAATCGCTAATTCACTTGCAAGATATTACATGTTATATGGAGATGTAAATTTAATTAATGAACAAATTGATATTTACAGATCTATCACTAGAGAAGAAATTCAAATGGTTGCTAAAAAATATTTAAGCAAAAATCAAAGAGTAGATATAGAATATTTACCTGAACCTTCTAAATAATAAATAAAATTAAAAATATTTAAAATGAAAAATAGAATAATATTATTAATTACAACAATGCTAATATCATTTAGTGTTAGCGCGCAATTAGACAGATCAATTCAGCCAGTTGGAGGACCAACTCCTAAGATAAAGTTGGATAAGCCTAAAGAATTTAAGCTTAAAAATGGGATAAAAGTTTTAGTTGTTGAAAATCATAAACTTCCAAGAGTTTCATACAGTTTGAGAATAGATGGAACCCCAATTCTTGAGGGTGAAAAAGCTGGAGTTCTTTCTATTTTAGGAGAAATGTTAGGGAATGGAACAACATCAATTGAAAAAGATGTTTTTAATGAAGAGATTGATTATTTAGGAGCAAATGTTAGTATTGGTTTTAGAAGTAGTTTTGCAAGTTCCTTGACAAAACATAATGATAGAATTTTAGAATTAATGGCAGATGCAATCATAAATCCATTACTGACCGTTGAAGAATTTGATAAAACTAAAGAACAACTAATTGAAAGTTTAAAAGCAGATGAAAAGAGTATTGATGCTATTGGAAGTAGAGTAGGTAATGCTTTATCTTATGGGAAAAATCACGTTTACGGGGAATTTATTACAGAAGAAACTCTTAATAAAATATCTTACGAAGATGTAATAGATTTCCACAAGAAGTATACATATCCAAATAGTGCATATATAGTTGTAATTGGGGATGTTAATTATAAAGAAGTTAAAAAATCAATTACTGAGAAGTTTAGCGTATGGAAAAAAGCTAAGAAAGTTGAAAATGACGTTCCTGTTCTTACTCCAAATGTTGAATTAACTGAAGTTAACTTTATAGACCTTCCTAGTGCTACTCAATCTAGTATTGGGGTCACTAATAATGTTGAGCTTAAAATGAATGATGAAGATTATTTCACAGCGTTGATTACTAACAATATTCTTGGTGGAGGTGGTGAAGGTTACTTGTTTAAAAATCTTAGAGAGGATAAAGGTTATACTTATGGTGCGTATTCTAGTCTAGGTTCAAGTAGATATGGTGTTGCACGATTTTCTGCTGGTGCTAAAGTTAGAAATATGGTAACAGATAGTGCGGTAACAGAAATCGTCAATGAGATAGTTAGAATTAGAACTGAACTAGTTGATGCTGAATTATTAAAAAATGCAAAAGCTAAATATGTTGGTAATTTTATAATGAGATTAGAAAGACCTCAAACTATCGCTAATTATGCTCTTAATATTAAGTTAAACGATTTACCTGAAGATTTTTATGAAACATATCTTGAAAAAATTAATGCTGTAACAGCAGAAGATGTAAAAAGAGTAGCAAATAAATATTTTAAAATCGCAAACACTAGAATTATTGTTGTTGGAAAAGGTAGTGACGTTGTTGAAAATTTAGAAAAAGTAGGATTTCCAATTAATTACTTTGACAAATATGCAAATGCTGTTGCAAAGCCTGTATTTAATAAAGCTATTCCAGAAGGAATGACTGCATTAGATGTGGTAGATAATTATATTAAAGCAATTGGTGGTAAAGATATGCTTCTTAATGTCAATACATTAGTATCAAACATGGATGTAACAATACCTGGAGCACCTTTTAAGCCTATGGCAATTTCAAAACAAATGATGCCTAATAAAATTTCATTTGAAATGAAAGCTAATATGGGTGGGCAAACAATGTCACTAATGAAAAGAAACTTCAGTGGGGAAAAAGGTTACATGGAACAACAAGGTCAAAAAATGTTGATGAGTGAAGAAGAAATTATGGAAGCTAAAAATGTCGAAGGAATATTTGAAGAATTATACTACTCTGATGATCAAACTGAACTTCTCAGTATTAATTCTATAGATGGAGAAGATGTCTACAAAATTAAAGTTGTGAAAAATGAAAAAACTTCTTACAGATATTATGCTGTTGAGAGTGGATATTTAATTTCAATTGAAGAAGAAGATGAAAATAAAAATATCTCCTCAACTAAGTATGGTGACTATCGCAGTGTAAATGGTATTATGAGGCCTTATTTTATGCAAGTAAATGCTGGTGGGCAAAATTTAGAATTTAATACTACTGAGGTAATGGTAAATACTGAATTAAAAGATTCTGATTTCTACTAGTAATAGACATTTATTTTTTTAGAAAAAACTCATCTTAATTGATGGGTTTTTTTTTGTTAGATAAATAAACTCCCATAATAATTAATATTGTAGCTACTGCTTGATAAAAATTAAATAGTTCTCCGTCTAATATACCCCAAATTACAGAAACAACTAACATAGAGTAAGTTACAGAAGAAGCAAAAACTGGAGAAGAAATTTGAATTAACTTATTAAATAATATTTTTGCCATAGCCGTACCAAAAAATGATAAGAGAAATACATAAAATAATGAGTCATAAAGTAAATGATTATCTATAAATTCTAAATTAAAAAAGCCAGAATAAAATAATACTACAATTGAAGGAATAAAAATAACTACAAATTGACCTACAGCTATGGAAACAGCATTTACATCATAGAGGTGTTTTTTTATTAAATTAACATTAATTGCATATAACACAGAACTAATTACTACCAAACCAGAGTATAAATAGTTTTGATCAGGATTTAAATCTGCTCCAGAGATTATCAATGTACAAGTACCTATAAAACCAATTAAAACTCCTAATGATTGAATTTTTGTTGTTGATATTTTAAATACAGCAAACCCTATTAAAACAGTATTCATTGGAACCAAGGAATTTAAAATGGAGGCTACAGCACTATCAATTTGAGTTTCAGCGTAAGCAAATAAAAAAGCAGGAAAAAAAGTGCCAACAAAAGCAGATAAAGATATCCATCTCCATTTTTTAATAGGAATAGTACTTATCCGATTAAATGCTATTAAAAAAATAATAATTGAAGAAAATACAATTCTTAATGAACCAACCTGTAATGCAGATAAACCCAGTAAACTTTTTTTAATAAGTATAAATGAACTGCCCCAAATTAAAGATAAAGCTATTAAATAAGTCCACTTTTTTTCTATTCCAATATTCATTTAATATCACTCCATTTAATTGATTCAATAAGATGATAAATATCAGTCTTGATGTAGTCTAAAGCCGGCAAAACTGAATCATATTTAGTTTTTGATTTTAGATTCAAAATTCCAATTAATAAATTATTTACACTATCTGTAGCATAAAATTGGGACGGAGAAGTTACATCTCCTTTAATGTTGATAATTGATGCGTATACTTTTTTATTTTGGTTAATAAATTCTTGTATTTTTGGAGAGTTTGAAGATTTTTTTAAATGTATTGATGTAAAATCACTTAATTGTTTGAGTCTATCATTTAATTTATTGCTTTTATTCAAATTATAATATTCTAATTTGATTTCAGCATTTACCAAAGGGTACGAAATACTTTTTGAAATTACTGAATTGGCATTCCTGGTACTTTTAATATCTGTAATTAGTGTAGATGCAGTGTTTAGTTCTATAGTTGTGCTTTTAGGTTCAAAGACAATTTCTTTATATGTAGGGGATGGAAAATCTAATCGTAAATATGCATTTGGTTTGGGTAGCTCTACATTTTCACATGAACAAAATAAAAAAAGAAGAATATAAACAAATTTAAAATTCATTTGATTGAAACTTTTACTTGCTTAATTCTTTTTTTATCTACAGATTCAATAGTAAATGTGAAATTTTCAAAAACAATCTTGCTATTTGTTTTTGGGAAACTTTGTGAAATTTCTAAAATAAACCCAGCTATTGTTTCTGAGTCCCCTTTAAACTCATCAAATGGACTTGAATCAATATTCAAGATTTTATAAAAATCTTTCATGGATGTTTTACCTTCAAAAACATAATTAAAGTTGTCTAGCTTTGAAAAAAGTAAACTGTCATCATCAAATTCGTCAGAAATATCTCCAACAATTTCTTCAATTACATCTTCTAATGAAATAACTCCAGAAGTACCTCCAAATTCATCAACTACTATGGCTAAATGAATCTTTTTTTCCTGAAACTCTTGCATTAAATCATCTAACTTTTTGTTTTCAGGAATAAATAATGGTTTTCTCAAGATTGAAAGCCAATCAAAGTCTTTCTTATCTAAAAAAGGTAACAAATCTTTCACATATAATATTCCAACAATATTATCTAAATCATCTTTATAAACTGGAACTCTAGAAAAGTTATTTTCTACGGTGTTTTTTAAAACTTCATCATAATTTAACAAATTACTGTATGCATGTATATCTAATCTTGGACGCATTACCTCTTTAGTCTCGGTGTTACCAAAGGACAAAATTCCTTTAAGTATTTTTTGCTCTTGTTTTGTTGTTTCATCAGGACTAGTTAAATCTAAAGCAGATGAAATTTGGTTAAGATTAATATTTTGTTTTTTGAAGCTTAATTTATTTTTGATGAAATTAGAAAGCTTTTGCATTGGCAAACTAATTGGAGTAAGAATAAAATCCAATAATACAAGTGGGTATATAACAAATTTTGAAAATATTAAATTATTTCTGCTAGCATAAATTTTTGGTAATATTTCTCCAAATAATAAAATCAAAAAAGTAGCTACTACAACTTCAATTATAAATTGCCAGAAAGAGGAAGTAATATTTTTAAATATAACATTTCCTATTTGGGTAAATAAAATTACTATAGCAATATTTATAAAACTGTTGGCAACTAAAATTGTTGCCAGTAATTTATTTGGATTAGTTAGTGACTTTTGAATTATTTGAACATAACTAGACTTATCTTCTTTTTTTAACTGTGACTTAGATAATGAGAATAAGGCTACTTCAGAACCAGAAATCAAACCAGAGAAAATAAGTAAAACTGCTAATATTAAACTGTAGTATATAATTGGATCACTCAATTAATAAATATTTAATTAAAATGGTAAATCGTCATTTTCTGACGTTGAATCCTCATTTGACTTAGGCTCAATCTGTGGGGATGAATTAGAATTTGATGGATTAGTTTCGTTTTTAGTATTTAAAAAAGTAAACTCCTGACAATTAACTTCTGTTGAATATCTATCAATCCCTTTATCGTCTTGCCATTTTCGAGTCTTAATCCTTCCTTCTACATATACTTTATCTCCTTTTGATAAATACTTTTGGCAAATTTCAGCAGCTTTATTTCTAACAACAATATTATGCCATTCAGTATTGGTAACTTTTTCGTTAGTTTGTTTATTTGTGTAAGATTCATTTGTTGCAAGAGGGAATCTTCCGATACACCCACCTCCTTCAAAATTATGAATTTTAACATCATCACCTAAATGACCAATTAATATTACTTTGTTTAATGTACCTGTCATGATTTTTGTTGATTAATATTTTTTATAAATTAAGTAATTATTATTTAATTCTTCAAAAATACGATTTAATAAATCTACTCAGCACAATTGGGAATGGATAATTAACTAAGTTTTTGATAGGGGTTGGATTTGGGATTAAATCATCCATTTGTATTTTCCAATACTTAATCAATAACTTTCGATGAGTTAAATTATGAATTTCTGGTTTAAGATTTATTAACTCAACTTTATATTTTGAAGTTAATATTGGGTTTAATAATTTAAAATTCTTAATTAATTCATTGATATTTAGCTCTTTATTGGTAATTATAAGTGGAAATTGATAAAGTTTCTGCCAAATCCCTTTATCGTTTCTTTGCTCAATTTTAGTGTTATTATAAGAATCAATAAGTATTATAAAATTAAAATGCTTAGTTAAAACTTTATGTTTTTTAATCTTAACAGGAAGTGAGTAAGTTGTTTTATTGCCAAAAGCAATACAACCATCTTGAAGAATACATATATCGCACTTAGCCATTTTTGGTTTACATACTGTAGAACCAAAGTCCATTAATCCTTGGTTATAATCTCCAATATTAATTTTTGGCAAGAGATTATAAGATAACTTTTCAAATGCCTTTATTCCTTTTGAGGAATTAATTGGAATATCAATACCAAAATATCTAGAGAGTAGCCTAAAAACATTTCCATCTAAAACAGCTTGTTTTTCTTCAAAACAAATTGAAGAGATTGCGCTTGCTGTGTATTTACCAATCCCTGGAAGTTTTAATAGCTGCAGAAATGTTTTAGGAAAAATTCCTTTATAATCACTGACAATAATTTTTGCAGTTTTATGTAGATTTCTAGCTCTAGAGTAATACCCTAGTCCTTGCCAAAGTTTTAAAATTTCTTGCTCATTTGCAATGGCCAAAGAAGATACATCAGGGTATTTTTTAATAAATTTTATATAATACGGAAGCCCCTGTTGTATTTGTGTTTGCTGAAGTATTATTTCAGAGAGCCAAACGGAATATGGGTCTTTATTTTTTCTCCACGGAAGATCTCTTTTATTTTTAGTATACCAATTATCAATTTGGGAGGTAAAATTCATATTTTGAGAGGATTGAGAGTAAAAATAAAGTTTATAATCAATAAATTAAATTAATTTGACTTGAAATATTGATAATAAAATACATATATTTGCTGGCGTTGAAAAATATAAAAAACAGATAAAATAAATGACAAAAGCTGAAATTGTATCAAATGTTTCTCAAAAAATGGGAATTGAAAAAGCAGATGTTCAAGCAACAGTAGAATCATTCATGAAAGAGGTTATAAGTTCTCTTGAAAATGGTGAAAATGTATATTTAAGAGGATTTGGAAGTTTTATAGTTAAAACTAGAGCTGAAAAAACCGGCAGAAATATATCAAAAAATACTACGATTAAAATACCTGCTCATAATATTCCTGCTTTTAAGCCTGCTAAAACATTTTTAGAAGGTGTGAAATCTAAAGTTCAGGTTAGATAATTACTTTATAAATATTAATTTAAAAAACAAAAATTTATGCCAAGTGGTAAAAAAAGAAAAAGACACAAGGTAGCTACGCATAAACGTAAAAAAAGACGTAGAGCTAATCGTCACAAGAAGAAATAATTAATTATTACTTCTTTTATCAAGTTCATTGAAATATAATTCATGTAAAATTTACGATCATCAATTTCGTATTCATGAATTTGTCGACTCACATTAAAATTAATAATCAATTTATGCTATATGCATAAATAAAAAATAACTTTATGAATAAAGAACTAATAATACGTTCTAGTTCAAATATTGTTGATTTTGCCTTACTTAAAGATGGAAAATTAATAGAGTTTCAAAAAGATAAAGAAAGTAGTAAATATAGTGTTGGTGATATTTTTATTGCCAAAATAAGAAAGTCCATTCCTGGACTAAATGCTGCTTTTGTAAATGTAGGATATCACAAAGATGGTTTTTTACATTATCATGATTTAGGACCTAAACTTCCTACATATTTAAAGTTTATTAAAGGATTAATTTCAGGTAAACTAAAAAACTACTCTATTGAAAATTTTACATTTGAAAAAGAAATTGATAAAAATGGCAATATCAGCGAAGCTATAAAGCCTAATCAAACTGTATTAGTGCAAATAATAAAAGAACCAATCTCTACAAAAGGGCCTAGAATTAGCTCTGAGCTTTCAATTGCTGGTAGATATTTGGTTTTAGTTCCGTTTTCTAATCGCATCTCCGTATCTCAAAAAATAGATACAAATGAAGAAAAAGAGAGATTAAAAAGATTAGTTAAAAGTATTGCTCCAAAAGGTTTTGGAGTTATTATTAGAACTGTTGCTAAAGGCAAAAAAGTAGCCGAACTAGATAAAGACTTACAGACTTTGCATGACAGATGGATTGCAATGTGTAAAAAATTACATAGAGCCACTTACCCGAGTAAAGTACTAGATGAAATGAACAAATCTTCTTTAATTTTAAGAGATTTATTTAATGACACCTTTAGCTCAATTGTGGTAGATGACGAAACTCTATATTATCAATTAAAAGAGTATGTGCAAGAAATTGCACCCAAACAAGAATCTATTGTCAAATTACATAAGGATGAATCTCCTATTTTTGAAAAGTTTGGAGTAGAAAGACAGATAAAAACTTCTTTTGGTCAGAATGTATCAATGGCTAAAGGAGCATATTTAGTCATAGAACATACAGAAGCACTACATGTTGTTGATGTAAATAGTGGAAATAGATCAAGTAAATCTAATAACCAAGAGGATACTGCTCTTGAAGTAAATTTAATAGCTGCAACTGAAATTGCTAGACAATTAAGACTCCGTGATATGGGAGGAATTATTGTAGTAGATTTTATAGATTTAGGATCTGCAGAAAACAGAAAAAAGCTGTTTGATCACTTAAGAGATGAAATGAAGGATGATAGGGCTAAACACAAAATTCTACCACCTAGTAAATTTGGACTAATTCAAATAACTAGACAAAGAGTTAGGCCTGAAATGACAATAAAAACTAGAGAAAAAAATCCAAACAATAGTAATGGAGCCGAAATTGAGGCACCAATTCTTATTGTTAATAAAATTGCAGAAGATTTAGAATTAATATTGAAAAAAGGTCATAAAAATGTGCGGCTAAATGCACATCCTTTTATAGCAGCCTTTCTTAATAAAGGTCTCTACTCTTTTAGAAATAAATGGATTTGGCAGTATAAGCAATGGATTAAAATTAATCCAAGAGATGCTTACACATATCTAGAATATCATTTTACCGACAAAAACGGTAAAAATATTAATTTATAACAAAAAAGCTCTATTGAAAAATAGGGCTTTTTTTTATGGAGACGGATTGGGTATTTTTGAATGAACCTCGTTTATTTTACTCAAAACATCATCTCCAAGTGTAACTTCAATACTAGAAATATTTTCTGCAAGTTGTTTTAGATTTGTAGCTCCAATAATATTACTAGTAACAAATGGTTGTTGATTTACAAAAGCTAAAGACATTTGAGCTAAACTCAAATTATTATCTAATGCTATTTTTAAATATTCTTTTGTTGCATTTGTCGCTTCAGGACTACTATATCTAGAAAACCTTGGAAATAATTTTAGTCTTGAATTATCAGAAGCAGTTCCATTTATATATTTGCCTGTTAAAACACCAAAACCTAATGGGGAATAAGCTAACAATCCAATGCCTTCTCTAATAGATATTTCTGCTAAATCCCCTTCAAATGGTCTGTTTAATAAAGAATAGGCATTTTGAATGGTTACAACTCTTGGTAGATTACACTTGTTTGACTCTTCAATATAACGCATTGCTCCCCATGATTTCTCGTTAGAGATCCCAATGTTTCTAATTTTTCCTTCTTTAACAAAACCATCTAAAGAATTTAATATTTCATTAAAATTATCATTCCATTTTTCATTATAATTATGTTTATAATCTCTGATTCCAAAAAAATTAGTGCTTCTCTCTGGCCAATGTAATTGGTATAAATCAATATAATCTGTTTGAAGTCTTTTTAAACTCTTATGTATAGCATCTTTTATCGATGTTGGTGAGAAACCACCAGTTCTAATATGTTTTGTGTAATCTCCAGGTCCAGCAATTTTTGTTGCGATAACTAGCTTATCTCTATTTTTTTTTTGTGTCAACCACTTACCAATTATTTCACTAGTTCTACCACTTGTTTTAGCCTCTGCTGGAACCGGGTAAAGCTCTGCAGTATCAATAAAATTAATACCACTATCAACTGAAAAATCTAACTGCTCAAAAGCTTCCTTTTCACTGTTTTGGTTTCCCCAAGTCATAGTTCCTAAACATATCTTACTTACTTTAATTTCAGTGTGCGGAATAGTATTATATAACATTTATTAAAATTTTAAGTTTACAACAATGGGGCAATGATCACTATGTTTTACTTCACTGAGTATTTTAGCATCTGTAATATTGTATTGTAAGTTTTCTGACACCATAGCATAATCAATTCTCCATCCTTTATTATTTTGTCTGGAATTTGCTCTGTAACTCCACCAAGAATACATATCTTTTGAGTCATTAACTTCTCTAAAAGAATCTACAAAACCACTTGAAATAAAACTATCTAACCATTCTCTTTCTACTGGTAAAAAGCCTGAGACATTTTTATTTCTTACAGGATCGTGAATGTCAATTGCTTTATGACATATATTATAGTCACCTACAATAATTAATTTATTTAAAGAAGTTTTGAGTTTGTCTACATATTCTTTAAATATTTTCATAAAATTGAGCTTATGATCTAGTCTTAAAAGATTAGTTCCTGATGGCAAGTAAAGACTCATAACAGAAAAATCATCAAAATCGGCGCGGATATTCCTTCCCTCAAAATCCATGGATTCAATACCTGTGCCATATTCAACATGATTAGGCTTAGTTTTACTTAAAATTGCAACACCACTGTAACCTTTCTTTTGTGCACTAAACCAATAATTGTACTTATATCCAGCATTAACAAATAAATCTAAATCTAACTGTTCTTCTAATGCTTTAATCTCCTGTAAACAAATTACATCAGGTGATTCATCAACTATCCATTCTATAAAACCCTTTTTTATAGCGGCTCTAATTCCGTTAACATTATATGATATTATTTTCATTTTACTAAAATATATAATCAAATAATTAATTACTAGATTAGATCATAAGTTTTAATAAAAAATATAAAATATTTGAGATAATTTAGAGTTAAATCTATACCATGAAGATTTTACATTTTTTTATACTTGTTTTTTGGGCTATAAATAGTTTAGCAAATGACATTAATCTGTCAAATGAAAAAACTATTTCAAGAGATAGTATAGACTTAAAAATAAACTTGACTGAAAAAAAGTTAGACAGTATTTACTTTCCTGAATTTATAACAAAAGAATATAATTTTTTAAGTAATGATTTAATAATTCAAAGTACAAGTAATCTTGATAAATTATATAAAATTTCCAAATCAAATATCACTATTGATAATAGTCCATTTGAAGGTCTTAACACTAATGGGAGTATCTCAAGGGGAATAACTTTAGGGAATAATCAAAATGCTGTATTAAATAGTGAATTAGATTTACAGATTTTTGGAAAACTTAATGATAAAGTAGAAGTAACAGCATCAATCCAAGACTCAAATATTCCGCTTCAAGATGGTGGTTATTCTCAAAAACTTGACGAGTTTGATCAAATTTTCATCGAATTAAAAAGTGAAAAGTGGAAAATAAGAGCTGGAGATGTTGATTTGAATAACTCAAATACATATTTCGGAAAGTTTGAAAAAAGAATTCAAGGACTATTGGTATCAGCTAAAATTAATGAAACAGATAATGCTTATGTTTCTGGAGCAATTGTTAAAGGGCAATTTAAAAGTAGTATTATCAATATCCAAGATGGAAACCAAGGACCATATAAATTACAAGGGCAACAGGGGGAGTTATATATTTTAGTTGTTTCAGGCAGCGAAAAAGTTTATGCAAATGGGCTATTATTACAAAGGGGAGAAAATAAAGATTATATCATTAATTATAATGCTGGGGAGATAATTTTTAATACAACTTATCCAGTAAGATCCGACATGAGGGTAAAAGTTGAATATCAAATAAGCGACAGAAATTATTCAAGGTTCATGGCCTATAGTGGTGGAGAGTTCAGTACAGAAAAAATGAATTTAAATGTGATGATTTACAATGAAAATGATTTGAAGAATCAGCAATTACAACAAAATTTAAATTCTGAGAATATTGATGTATTAAGTCAAGCAGGAGATGATTTAGAGCTTATGCAATCTTCATCAATAATTGAGGCAGAATTTGATGAAAATAGAATTTTATACAAAAAAATAATTGAAAACAATATAGAATATTACGAGTTTTCCAATGATCCAAATGAACAGTTATATTCAATAAAATTTAGTTATGTTGGGGAAAACAAAGGCGATTATGCCTTAATTAATACAAATGCCATCTCAAACATCTACGAATTTATACCTCAAATTTCAGGTGATAAACAGGGTGATTATGAACCAGTACTAAATTTAATAGCACCAGAGAAAATTCAGCTTGCTATAATAAATGGAGATTATCGAATTAGTGAGAATTCAGAAATAAAATTTGAATTAGCAAATAGCAATAGTGATAAAAATCTATTTTCAACAATTAATGATGATGATAATACAGGATTAGCAACTAAAATTGAAATAAAAAACTCACTTCTGAGAAATGATAATTTTGAAATTATTAATAAAATTGAATACAAACATATAAATAAAGATTTTAGATCTATAGAAAATAATTATAATACAGAATTTTTAAGAGACTGGAACTTAGATTCAACACTACTAGATATAAATAATCAATTTAACAAAACTCAAAATCAATCCTCAGCAGAGTTAAAATTTTTGAATAAAAACATAGGATCGATTGATTATAAATATCAAAACTTAGAGTTTATTGATAATTTTGAAGGAACGAGACATAACACTGTTTTAAGATATGATTCAAATAATATTATAATTAACTCTAAAAGTAGTTTTCTTAAATCAAAATCAAATTTAATTGAGTCAAATTTTAATAGGAGTTATAACTCAATGAGTTTAGACAGTAATGATTTCTGGACAGAAATAAATTTAGATTATGAAGACAACTTTAAAAAAAATATAATCACAGATTCACTCACTTTAAACAGTCATCAATATAAATCCTACGGAGTTAAAAGTGGGATTGGAGAAAAAGAAAAACTGTTTGTTGAGATTGGTTATAATCATATAATAAATGATAGTGTTGTAAATAATTCAATTCAAAAAGTAAATGCATCAAATAATTTTTCTATTAATTCTCAACTAATAAATAACTCCAACAGCAAACTTTCCATATTTGGCAATTATAGAATACTAAACAGAAATAGTAACGAAAGAAAAGAAAAATTCTTGAATTCAAGAATTAATTATTTCAAAAAAACTTCAGATGACATAATAAAAATTAATGTTTTATATGAATCAAATTCAGGAAATTTAGCTCAACAAGAATATACTTTTATCGAAGTTGAGCCTGGAATTGGAAATTATAAATGGATTGATATTAATGAAAATAACATACAGGAACTGGAGGAGTTTGAGATTGCACAATTTGAAGATGAAGGTATATATCTTAGAGTGTTGTTACCTAATCAAAAATTCATTAAAACTTATCAAAATAAATTTAGTCAATCTTTAAATATTAATTTCAAAAGCTGGTCAAAAGATGAATCAAAATTTAAAAAGCTATTGTCACACTTTCAAAATCAAACTCAATACTTAATACAAAAACAAAGCGCTCAAGGCAATAATAAATTTGATTTAAATCCATTTAAAATATCATCAAATAATTTAATTGGATTAACAATGAATTTAAGAAATAGTTTGTTTTTTAATAGAGGTAAAGAATATTACTCTACTACTTATAACTTCACAAATAATCGTTCGAAAAATTCTTTATCTTTTGGAAATATTCAAAATGACATATTGAGTCATCAATTAAATTTTAAACATAAGTTAAATAGTATACTTTTCTCCTCATTGATTTCTATGGAGAATAAAAAGAGTAAAAGTGAAAATTTTGAAACTAAGAACTACACTTTTGAAGAAATAAAATACACTCCAAAATTCACTTACTTTATTGAAAATAACAATAAAATAGATTTTTATTATCAATACTCAAAAAAAGAAAATTTAATTGGGAGTTTTGAAACTCTAACACAAAATAAGTTTGGTGTTTCAAGTTCATTTTATAATAAAAACAAATTAGCAATTAACGGGGAATTGAACTACTATAAAAATAAGTTTAAGGGCAACCCAAACTCTATCATTGGTTATATAATGATGGAAGGTTTACAGTCTGGTAATAATTTAACCTGGGCGTTAAATATCCAAAGGAAAGTAACTAAATACGTAGATTTAAACTTAAATTATTTTGCAAGAAAATCAGACTATAACTCAGTCATTCATAATGGGAGTGTTCAGCTAAAAGCAAATTTTTAGCAAAAAAAAAGGGGGAAGTTAAATAACTTCCCCTTTTTTTTAAAATTAATTATACTATTTTTTAATTAGCTTATAAGTGTTTTGTTTATTCAATTGTTTATCAAGTACTTGAAGGAAATAAACTCCTTTAGATAAATCTGAAAAATCAACTCTATTATTAGAACTTGTAAACATACCTTTAAGGATAATTTGACCAGTAATGTTAAATATTGAATAGTTTAAACCACTGTTAGAACCAACATTAACATTCAACAAATTATTAATAGGGTTTGGATAAATTGATATATTTTCAATTTGAATATTTTCTGTACCTAAACTTTCAACAATATTTGCCATATAATCTTCAGTCTCACCATACTGAGTTTCCTCACATGCATCGTCTGGTACAGGTGCATTCCAATTAGATTTAGCTCTCATTATATGTGGACCTAGAGCGGCATTAGCTGGAACAACTAAATCCATGTTTTCAGTATAGCTTCCAGAAGCAGCCCCTGATGCAATTACAAAATTATCTACAACTAACTCATCTAATGAGAATGTGAAATCATCATTGAAATCTATCCAAACTCTAATGTATTGATTTCCATAACCAGTTGTAATAGTTAAATTATGACTTGCACCTTGCTCCAAGTCGGTAGATAAGTTAGTGAAATCTGCATATCCTTCTCCAGCAGATGTGTTACTAATATCACCTACTTCGAATAGTTGAAATCCATCTCCAAAGGATGTGTCTGCTGTTGGAGAACAATTAGAATTATTTACAGTAACTGTTAAAGAATCGTTATTAGAATCAGCATCACTTTCGATATTTACACTAACTGAAATTTCATAAACTCCGAATGCGGATAAATCTAAAGTTTGATTAAAGCTGTACGAAATAGACGAATTTCCGTCTAGAGGACCTGCAACAGTTTCAGTAATCGTTTCACCATTAACTTCATATGACACTTCAAAATTTGATTGTGAAGATGAGCCGTAATTCGTAATAATAACTGTTACTAATTCAGAAGCAGAAAGGTTAGTTCCTGATGTTGGAGTAGTAATTTCTGAGATACCTAAGTCATTAGGGTTTAAATGTTGAACATTTTGAGTAATTCCATCATTTTCAGAATCTTCATCTCCAGATAAAGAAGTATAAGAATATATCGCATATGTTTGACCAACAATTGACATATCAGTAGTAGATGAAAATGAATACTGAGCAGACTCACCAGTTAATATTGTGCCAGAAAAGTTTTCTGTAACAACTGCACCTCCGTCAATTTGATAAGAAACATCAAAATTAGAAATTGAGTTTTCTCCATAATTTGTTATAGTAACAGTGATAATCTCACTAGATGTTAAAATACCGTTTACTGGTGAATCTATACTTGAGACTCCAGAATCGTATGGGAAACTTGTTAGTGTTGGATAGGGGTCCATTGTATCGTTACCAGTATTTTGAGGGTCTAGCCAGTCCCTTAATCTAGTAGAAGATGTTCCGGCACCTTCCCACGAAACTCCAACTCTTCCATAATAGTCAAATTGATCATTATCATTAGTTCCAGAACAAGCTGCTCCACCTCCGAATAATTGGCCAATGATTCTTCCTTCTTGATCAAACAAGGGAGAACCAGAAGATCCAGGCTCAGTTACGCCAATTTCCCATCCTCCTGTAAGACCACCTACGATTTCCCAGGTTTGAGCACCAGCATTAACTTCTTTTGTAGCTTGATCGTCATCTCTACAAACCTTCATAACATCTCCAGATGGATGATGAATACCAACTTGAAATTCTGGAAAATTATCTGATTTATCCCAGCCTGCGAAAACTCTATCCCAATCATCAGGAATATCACTATTAATTTCAACTAAAGCAAAGTCTGAGCCAGCATCTCTAGATCTTAATGTTGCACCACTTATTGTCATGTTAGTTGGTCCATTACTACTATTTTCTGTTGTTGCACAAACAGAGTTGGGGCTGATCCATCCAAACCTAAAAGCCCATGAAGATGGATCTGAGTAACAGTGATTTGCAGTTAAAAAATAAGGAGTACCATCATTTTGAGTATTATTAATTAATGCACCTGTACAAAATCCAGATCCTCCAGAAAGTAAAATACCAACTGATCTTTTATTGTGCTCCTTTAGTTCTTCCCAGTCTTCTCCAATTGAACAATCAACATCAAGATTACAATCTCCTGAATCATTTAATCCTTTAGCAAGATTATAAGTGTCCGCATTTCTATATCCGTGAGTAGCTTTTGCAATATGTAATGTTCCTTGTCCTTGAACACTTAATGGTTCGTAATATTCAATCCATACTGAATCTCCGTTAACAAGCCAAGTTCCAAGAACACCACCTTCTTGATTTTGTTTATGAGTGTAGGCGCCTAACAAATCTGAGTGGTTATCATTATATAAGTACAAAGATCCACCCTTAGGAATAAAAAGATTATCAAATATAAAATTTAAAGACAATGCACCCTCTGAAGATATTAATATTCTCCAAATTCTATCCCCATTATCTAAAACATCCCACTTACCATCTTCTAAGCCATAATCAACACTATGCATGTAGCCAAACCTCCATGGCTTATCAAATAAATAATCGTTTGTTTTATCTTCATCTTTGATAGCCTGAAGATCAAAAGAGGGTAATATATTAGCTTCAACTGAAGATAATTCGTCTGATGTTAAATACCAACTTGTTGGAAGGCCTTCATTAGTAACTTGAGAAAAGGTCACTAGACTAAAAAGAGACAATAATGGCAATAATTTTTGTAAAAGTTTCATAATTAATTAGTTTATGATGACTAATATAAAAATTGCTGCATTAATATGTATAATTATTTTACAATAATTTTTCCTGTTTTAAACCCAATTGATGAATTACCCATTTTTACTAAATAAACACCAGAGGCAGCATAAGACATATCTAAATCATAAATATACTTATCAGAATTTTTAGATATATTATTAAATACTAAAGTTTGTCCTGTAATAGTATATAAACTAAATGATATGTTTTCATTGTAAGTTGTACTTAAACTAATATTAAACTGGTTATTTTCTTGAGAAATAATTTTAAATTCTGAGTCGTATAAAAAGCTGTCGTCCATACCTAATGTACCTTCGACTTTAAATTCATCCATTTGTAATACAAAAGAGTCATTATTAACACAGTGTATCCCTACCCTTACAGTTTGACCTTCATATGCACTTAAGTCATATTCATATTGTGTCCACTCGAGTGGTGCTTCCTCGAATGCTCCTCCTCCAGAAATAATTGTAAAGTCAGACGGATTTGTTGTACTACCAATACCAATTTGAAATCTATCTAACCCGTATTGATCTGTCAATGACTTAGCCCAAAAACTAAGTATTGGTGAACTAACTCCATCAATATTAAATTCAGGACTAATCATCCAGTCATCATTTGGAAATGTAGTACTATTCGCACCAGAAGCAAAGAAATATAAACCTTGATCTCCTTGATGTGTATTCCAGACATCGTCCGTAGTCCCACTTAATGGATAATTAAAAATAATACCAGCGCCAACATACCCCTCATTATCAAAATCAACAGCATTTGCGCCCCATGTTGTTCCTCCGTCATAATCGTAAATTAACCAGTCACCAATATCACTAATAGCATAAGGGTCATAGCACTCAAAATCATCTTTCCAAATAATTGGTAAACTATATTCCTCAGGACAATTAACTGAAATAGTAACATTAAATGAATTATTTGAATTATCAGAATCATTTTCTAATAAAGTTGAAGAAGTAATTTCATAATCTCCACTAAAGGATAAATCAATTGTTTGATTAAATGTATATTCTAATGTAGAATTTGCAGAAATTGGTCCCGAAACAGTTTCTGTAACGGTATCTCCATTAAATTCATAAGAAACATCAAAATTAGATTGATCTGCACCACCATAATTAGTTATTTCTATAGTTACCGACTCTGTTGAAGAAAGTATTGAAGCAGAAACTGGAGATACTATATTGGACACTCCTATATCATTTAAATCTAATGATTGTACTTCAGCACAAAAGCTATCATTTGAAGAATCTTCATCCCCTGAAAGAGAGGAATATGCACAAATTTCATAAACACTTCCCGTTGATGACAAATCAGCAGTTGTAGAAAAAGTAAATTCTACTGTTTCATTCGATGCCAATGATCCAGTATATGTTTCAGTGACAACTGTTTGGGAATCTACTTGAAAAGAAATATCAAAATTTGATACTGAATCTTCTCCATAATTAAATACTGAAACAGTAATATTTTCAGAGTTTGTTAATGTACCGTCAGTTGGAGAATTAATACCAATTACTCCAATATCGTTAGCAAAATCTGCAGCAATTTGGAAAACACCTACAATATCTCTCATATTTGGAGAGAAATATTCAGTATTAAACCAAAAGGTTTTATCATTTGTTGGATCAACGCTTATATGAGAATAATCTGCATATCTTCCTCCACAATTAGATGGATTTGAAGTACTATTAGCTATTCTCTGTTCATCGACAGTCATTTGACCAGCAGGGTCATTTGCATATCGGCCCGTATAGTTTGATGATATTCTATCACTAGAACTCATAGAACTATAGCCCATCCCTATATTACCTTGAAGATCCATGATCATACTAGCCATAAATGCATGCCTCCCATCAGGAGCTGTATAAGTTCCTTCTTGAAATACGTTCCATGCTTCTCCTTGACTATTTTGTCTTAACTCATACCATCTGATTCCAGCCAACTCGTTTGAGTTAGAACCCGTTGTATTAACTACAAAATTAAAAACAGCCGAGTTGTGGTTTGGAAATTCTCTGTACTGAGCTAAATTCATAATAGAACCTTGAACTGCATCAATATCATATCCATTCGGTAATGTTAAATTTTGAAAACTTCCACCATCAAATACACTTGTAAATGGTGTTACATTAATTTGTGTTGGATTTGAAACTGTAGAGGCATTAGAATTATTCCAATCAATATTAACAGTCCATAATTTGAGATGGTCTTGACTAACACCACCCCATGCATCGTCTTGAAAATACACCATTGTAGCATCTCCATCATTAGGTAAATTATCGTCTGAAACACTAAAGAAAAATGGACTTGCGAAATTACCTGTGGCCATTCCTGGGACAGTAGAACCCTGTATAGAAGCACTTTGGTCACCATTAATTATTTTATCTCTTTCCAATACATAAAAATCATTTGCATTTGCATTAACTGAAACATAATAACCATCAGACCAAATAGAATACTTTGGATAATCTGGTAATCCAGAAGTGCCTGGTGTTTGAACGCTGTAAGTATGCCAACCGTCGTTAAGGGGATCACCAGTTTGAGATATAGCAAATTTTAAAAACCCTGCTGCCATAGCTGTTATGACATATCTGTCAGCTTCAGCATCATAAAAAACAATTGGGTCTCCAGAGTTTGAACCCAGTAATGTAGATATGCTTGCTGCTGGAGTAACAGGAACTCCACTTCTATTGTAGAAACGAAAAGCTGGATTCCAAGCCGCAAGATAATAATCAATACCAATTGCACCAGTTGGATCTGATGGACAACCACCAGTTTGATCAGTTAATGTTTCAAAAACTAAACTTGGTTCCCTGGTTTGCTTTGTTAAAAAAGTTTGATCATTTTTATTATTTACCAATTGATCTACTCCATTTGGAAGACCTTTACCAAGAATAACTTTATTGGATTTTAATCTTTTATCATAAATTTCCTTAACCTCTAGGTTTTTTTCTGCAGGAATAAAAGTCCCATCCTTTAATTGATCTGCAATGCTTGGTACAAACTTATATTCTAAGTTACCGCTCCAAAACGTTTCACCTTTATTTTTTTGTTGAGAATATGAGTTAAGTACTAATAAGAGAACTGTGAATTTTAAGATAACTTTTTTCATAAGAGGTCTTTTTTTTTGAGACCCGAAGTTATGTTTTTTAAGTTACATAAAAAATATTTTAATAAGATAATTCGTTGTTAAACTCCTGAAAACAAAGACCCAAGACTAATCTTATTATTTATATGTTTTTGAATATCAGCTATTGCAATTCTATCTTGTTGCATAGAGTCTCTTTCGCGGATAGTTATTGTATTATCGTCTTTTGTTTGGTGGTCGATAGTAATACAATAAGGAGTTCCAATAGCATCTTGTCTTCTATACCTTCTACCAACTGCATCTTTCTCATCATATGTCACATTAAATTCTAACTTAAGAGTGTTGTAAATATCTTTAGCAATTTGAGGTAAACCATCTTTTTTAACCAAAGGAAGTAACGCAACTTTATATGGACAAAGAAATGGAGGTATTTTTAATACAGTTCTTGTTGTGTTATTTTCCAACATTTCTTCTTTCAATGAATTAGACAAAATTGCCAAAAACATCCTATCTAAACCAATTGAGGTTTCAACAACACAGGGTGTATAACTTTCTTTTAGTTCATTATCAAAGTACTGAAGTTTTTTTCCTGAAAATTCTTGATGCTGCTTTAAATCAAAGTCCGTTCTTGAGTGAATCCCTTCTAATTCTTTAAATCCAAATGGGAATTTAAATTCTATATCACTTGCTGCATCTGCATAATGAGCTAACTTTTCGTGATCATGAAAACGATAATTATCTTTTCCCATTCCTAGAGACATATGCCATTTCATTCTAGTTTCTTTCCATTTTTCGTACCAATCAGCTTGGGTTCCTGGTTTAACAAAAAATTGCATTTCCATTTGCTCAAATTCTCTCATTCTAAATATAAATTGTCTAGCAACAATTTCATTTCTAAATGCTTTGCCGGTTTGAGCAATTCCAAATGGGATTTTCATTCTGCCGGTTTTTTGGACATTGAGAAAATTGACAAAAATACCTTGTGCTGTTTCAGGTCTTAAAAAAAGATCTGTTGCGGTATCAGCAGAAGCTCCAAGTTTTGTACCAAACATCAAATTAAATTGCTTTACATCAGTCCAGTTTTTACTACCTGAAATAGGGCAAACAATCTCTAGTTCAATAATTAGATTTCTGACATCTTCTAAATCTTCATTTTCTAATGATTTAGCAAGTCTTGAAAGAATATCACTAATTTTTTTATTATAACCAATAATTCTAGAGTTGGTAGTAATAAACTGCTGTTTATCAAAACTATCACCAAATCGTTTTGTGGCCTTTTTTATTTCTTTCTCTATTTTTCCTTCAATTTTAGCACAATAATCTTCTACAAGAACATCTGCTCTATATCTTTTTTTAGAATCCTTATTATCAATTAATGGATCATTAAAAGCATCAACATGTCCAGAAGCTTTCCATACAGTTGGATGCATTAAAACGGCCGAGTCAATTCCTACAATGTTATCATGCATTTGGACCATAGATTTCCACCAATATTGTCTAATATTATTTTTAAGCTCTACTCCATTTTGAGCATAATCATATACCGCACTTAATCCATCGTAAATTTCACTACTTTGAAAAATAAATCCGTATTCTTTTGCGTGAGAAATTACACTTCTAAACTTATCTAAATTTAAACTCATAATGTAAAAATATGAAACCCTTTTGAACTAAAGGAACGGTTTTTTGAAAATTATACGTTAATTTGTATTTAATCTAATAAAAGAGGTGAGAAAAATAAAAAAATTATTCTTTTTTACAATTTTGTTTCTCTATTTAGCAAGTTGTGCAAATAGAGGAACACCCTCTGGTGGAGAAATAGATGAAACACCGCCCTCTATAACAAAATCTAGTCCAGAAAACTATACTTTAAACTTTAAGTCAAATGAAATAAGAGTGTATTTTGATGAATATATAAAATTTAAAAACTTACAAAAGTATTTAATTATATCTCCTCCAATTGATCCAGTTCCAGAAATAACTCCACTTGGAACAGCTAGTAAATATTTAGAGATTAAATTTCAAGATTCTTTAAAATTAAACACAACTTATGTATTTAATTTTGGTGAAAGTATTGTAGACAATAATGCAGATAATGTTTTTTCAAACTATAAATACATTTTATCAACGGGTAAATATATTGACTCTCTAAAAATAAGTGGAAACCTCCAGGATGCTTTAGAAATGTCCAATCCCAAAGATATTGATGTTATGCTATACGAGATTGACAGCAGCACAACAGACTCTATTATTTATAAGTCTAAGCCAAAATATATAACCAAGTTAGTTGATAGCACTGGCCAATTTAATTTAGAAAATTTAAAAGAAGGAAAATATAAATTAATAGCCTTGAAAGAAGAAAACAAGGATTATATATATCAAAATAAGAATGATAAAATTGCATTTTATAACCAAATAATAACTCTACCAAAAGATACTGGAAATTATAATTTAAAATTATTCAAAGAAAATTTAGATTTCAAATTTGGTAGACCAAAACATTCATCTAAAAATTCTATTTCTTTTGGATTTAGTGGAATATTAGAAAACTATAAAATTGATTTGATATCAGATGTAGATGAGACATTTAAAAGTAAAATAATTTTGGGTGATCAAGATGTTAAAGACACTTTGTATTATTGGTATAATAGTATCAAAGAATTAGACTCCTTAAAATTTGTAGTTAGAAATAATGATTTAATTGATACAATGTCTGTAAAATTAAGAAATTCAAATATTGACTCTCTAAAAATTAAACCACTGCAAAATAATTATATCTCATTTTTAGAGAATGTACAATTTCACGCTAACACTCCTTTTGATGAAATTGATACAACGAAGATTAGTATAATTAACAAAGACTCTATAAAAGTTGATTTTGAAATATCATTAGATACAATAAAAAATACCTATAGTTTTAGTTTTGAAAAACTTGAAGAGGAAGATTATAATTTTCAATTTTTGCCTGGTAGCTTTACGGATTTATATAACACTACAAATGACACTTTAAATTATTCATATAAAACTAAAACATATGATGATTATGGTAATTTAAGACTTACCTTAAGAAATGTTAACTATCCTGCTATTGTTCAATTAACTACTAAAACAGGGGAAGTTAAATATGAAAAAATAATATCTTCTCAAGGAAATATTGACTTTAAGCATGTTATACCTAATAAATATTATGTAAGGGTAATTTTAGACAAAAATAAAAATGGCAAATATGACCCTGGAAATTACTTAAGTAATTATTATTCTGAAAGAGTAAGTCATTTAGATGAAGAACTGGATATTCGAGCGGGTTGGGATTTAGTTCAAGAGTTTATTTTAAAATAAAACATTATAATAACTTAGATTTCATTAATTCCCTATTCATTCTTGCTATATTATCTAAAGAGATTCCTTTTGGACACTCAACTTCACATGCTCCAGTATTTGAGCAATTTCCAAATCCTTCTAAATCCATTTGATCAATCATTTTGACAACTCTATCTGCAGCCTCAACTTTTCCTTGTGGTAAAAGGGCATATTGAGAAACTTTAGCGCCAACAAATAACATTGCTGAAGAATTTTTACAAGTAGCAACACATGCACCACAACCAATACAAGTTGCTGCATCAAATGCAGAGTCTGCATCTGTTTTATTGATTGGAATTGAATTAGCATCTTGTGTGTTACCCGATGTATTTACTGAAATATATCCTCCTGCATGTTGAATTCTATCAAATGCACTTCTATCAACAACAAGGTCTTTAATTACGGGAAAAGAAGTAGCTCTAAATGGCTCAATATAAATTGTATCTCCGTCTTTAAATTTTCTCATGTGTAGCTGACAAGTTGTAATAGCTCTATCAGGTCCGTGAGCTTGACCGTTGATATATAACGAGCATGACCCACAAATTCCTTCTCTGCAATCGTGATCAAATGACACAGGAGATTCATCATTTTTAATCAATGTAGAATTTAAAACATCTAACATCTCTAAAAAAGACATATCTGGAGATATATTATCTACATTATAATTCACAATACTTCCTTTAGAAGTTGAATTTTTCTGACGCCAAATTTTAAGTTTTAATTTCATAAATTCTTATTTATAACTTCTTTCTTTAACTTCAATATCATTATAATTTAATTCTTCTTTATGTAATATAGCATCCTTAGGCTCACCTGTATATTCCCAAGCAGAAACAAATTGATAGTTTTTATCTCTCATTGCTTCACCTTCAGCAGTTTGATACTCATCTCTAAAATGACCACCACAAGATTCTTCTCTCGATAAAGCATCTTTGGCAAAAAGTTCTCCTAACTCTAAAAAGTCAGCTACTCTACCTGCTTTAGCAAGCTCTTCATTAAACTCATCTTTTGAACCAGGAACCTTGACTTCTTTCCAAAAAAGTTTTCTTAGCTCAGATATTTCATTAATTGCTTCGTTTAATTCCTTAGAATTTCTAGCCATTCCGCATTTGTTCCACATTATCTTACCAAGTTTTTTGTGAAAATAATCAACCGAATGTTTTCCTTTATTATTTACAAAGAAGTCTAATTTTTTAATTGCTTCTGACTCAGCATTTTCAAATTCAATTGTATCTGTTGAAATAGGTCCCGTTGAAATATCATCGGATAGATAATCACCAATTGTGTAAGGTAATACAAAGTATCCATCAGCTAAACCTTGCATTAATGCTGAAGCACCTAATCTGTTTGCACCATGATCGGAAAAATTAGCCTCTCCAATTGCATATAATCCAGGGATGGTAGTCATCAAATTATAATCAACCCATATTCCTCCCATAGTATAATGAACAGCAGGATAAATCATCATTGGAGTTTTGTAAGGATTTTGATCAACTATCTTTTCATACATCTGAAATAAATTTCCATATTTCTTTTTTATAACCGATGTTCCCAATTTATTGACTAAATCTTGATTTGACTCATCTTCACCTTTAATATGAGCTTCTTCTTTACCATACCTTATTATTGCAGCTGCGAAGTCTAAATAAACTGCTTCACCTGTTGCATTAACACCAAATCCTGCATCACATCTTTCTTTGGCAGCTCTGGAAGCTACATCACGAGGAACGAGATTTCCAAAAGCAGGATATCTTCTTTCAAGAAAATAATCACGATTATCTTCACTAATATCTAATGGGGATATTTTACCCTCACGAATTGAGGCTGCATCTTTTTTAATTTTTGGAACCCAAATTCTTCCATCATTTCTTAGAGACTCAGACATTAACGTAAGTTTAGATTGGTGATCTCCAGAAACTGGTATACAAGTTGGGTGAATTTGAGTAAAACATGGGTTAGCAAAATAAGCACCACGTTTATGAGCTTTCCATGCAGCAGTTACATTACTACCCATAGCATTTGTAGATAAGTAAAAGACATTTCCATAACCTCCAGAACCAAGAACAACAGCATGAGCAGAATGTCTTTCTACTTCTCCAGTTATTAAGTTTCTAGTAATAATTCCTCTTGCTTGGCCTTCAGGATATTGCTCACTTTTCACAGTAACAACATCAAGCATTTCATGTCTATTATACATTTTAATCTTACCTCTACTAATTTGTCTATTCATAGCAGAGTAAGCGCCCAGCAATAATTGCTGGCCTGTTTGTCCTTTAGCGTAAAAAGTTCGTGAAACTAATACTCCTCCAAAGGATCTATTATCTAATAAACCACCATAGTCTCTTGCAAAAGGGACTCCTTGTGCAACACATTGATCTATAATATTTGTTGATACTTCAGCTAACCTGTAAACATTGGATTCTCGTGATCTATAATCACCACCTTTAACAGTATCGTAAAAAAGTCTATAAGTTGAGTCCCCATCACCTTGATAGTTTTTCGCAGCGTTGATACCCCCTTGTGCTGCTATAGAATGGGCTCGACGGGGTGAATCTTGAAAACAAAAAGCTTTAACATTATAACCAAGTTCCGCTAAAGTAGCAGCAGCAGAACCACCAGCAAGTCCGGTTCCAACAACAATAATATCAATAAGTCTTTTGTTTGCAGGATTGACTAAGTTAATATTGTTTTTATGATTAGTCCATTTGTCTTTAATAGGACCTTTAGGTTCATTGGATATTAATTTTGGACTAAACTTAAGTTTTGGGCTTGATTGTAACTCCTTTAAATATTGTTCAAATTTTTTTGCAGCTTGTTCAATTAATGAATTTTTAGATTTAAAATCTTTATCAGATTTCATAATAGGGGATCTGCAATCCTTTTTATGCCAATTTGTATCCCAATCTTTTAATTTACATTTTACACCAGTACTTTTTTTGATGATTTTAGGAGTGGTGTTATTCGCTTTATGATAATACCTAACACAAACAAGCAGTTCTTCATCGGGGGTATATTCTTCTTTAGGTTTTCTATAATTTAAAGAATAAGTGATTTTGTTCATATATTGATTTGATTATGTGTTACAAAATTAATTAAAAAAAATTCAACACACACATGTTTATAAATTATAATTAATGATTAAAAAAATGAAATAAAGCAATAAAAACAAAACCTAATGGAATGCAAATTGAATAGAAATAACTTATGATTTGCAAAAGTTTTTTTCTACCAACAGTAGACCCCATTGATTGAAACGCAGAGGTAAATCCATGCAATAAATGCATAGATAAAAAGCAAAAAGCGATACAATAAAATATCACTCTGGGTGCATAAGAAAACTTATGTTGAAGCTCTGTAAAATATCTGAATTCTCCATTATGCAAACCGGACCAATCATTGTGAATAAACTTAGTATTCATTTCTGGAAACCAGAAATCTATAAAATGTAAAACCATGAATGATAATATTGCTAGTCCACTCCAAATCATATTTCTGCTCATCCACGAAGAATTAGCACCACCATTGTTATATGCGTATTTAACTTTTGAGGATCTATAATTTTTAAATTCTAAAATAAAACCCATTACAAAATGAAAAATAACACCAAATATAAGTATAGGTTGAAGAACGAATTGAACTAATGGATTGGTACCCATAAAATGGGATATTTGATTAAAAATTTCAGCACTAAATACAGACGTTAAATTAATTGCAAAATGTTGTAACAAAAAAACCATTAAAAAAATAGCTGAAAGAGCCATTGATACTTTTCTAGCAATTGAAGAATCAAAAAATAGTGACATTAGTTATATAATTAATTATATCAATTACAAAAGTAACACTGAAAAAAATGTTACACAAGAAAAAAATCTATTTATAATGATTATAAAATAAATCAAAAAGAATATTATTACATTTGAAAAATAAAAAAATCAAAATATGAAGTACGAATCAATTGACAGTAAGCTATTTATAAATAATAGAGCGAACTTTTCTAGAGAAATGAAAAAAAATAGCATTGCTTTTTTTAATTCAAATGACATATATCCAGTCAGTGCAGATTCAACTTTACCATTTGAACAGCATAGAGATATTTTCTACTTAAGTGGGATTGATCAAGAAGAAAGTATATTAGTTTTATGTCCAGATAATCCCAACCCTGATTTAAGAGAAATATTATTTTTGAAAGAAACTAATGATCACATTGCGGTTTGGGAAGGACCAAAAATAAATAAAACTCAAGCATTAGAAATAAGTGGAATCAAAACTGTCTTTTGGTTAAAAGATTTAGAAAAACTTGTTGATAAATTAGTTAGTACTTGTCATAATATATACTTCAACAAAAATGAACACTATCGAGCTAAAATTGAGACTGAAACTAGAGAAGCTAGATTCAATATTTGGCTCGAAAAGAAATATCCAAAAAAAAATAAAGAGAGAAGTAATCCAATTTTACAAAGATTGAGATCAATAAAAGATCATAAGGAAATAAGTCTTATTCAACAAGCTTGTGATATAACAAATAAAGGGTTTAGAAGAATTTTAGGTTTTGTAAAGCCTGGGGTTTGGGAATATGAAATTGAAGCAGAATTTATTCACGAGTTTTTAATTAATAGATCAAAAAGGTTTGCCTACACCCCTATTATTGCATCTGGTAATAACGCAAACATCCTTCATTACATTGAAAATAATATGCAATGTAAGGATGGTGATTTGATTCTTTTGGATGTAGGAGCTGAATATGCTAATTACTCTAGTGATATGACACGAACAATACCAGTAAATGGAAGATTCGATAAAAGACAAAAAGCTGTTTATAATGCAGTTTTAAGAGTTAAAAATGAAGCCACTAAACTACTAGTCCCTGGTACCGACTGGGCTGAGTACCATATTGAGGTAGGTAAGCTAATGACATCTGAATTGCTAGATTTAAAATTATTAAATAAAGTAGATATTCAAAATCAAACTAAAGAAATGCCTGCTTATAAAAAATACTTTATGCATGGGACATCACATCACATGGGGTTAGATACTCATGACTATGGTTTATTAGAAGAACCTATGCAAGAAAATATGGTTTTTACAGTTGAACCTGGGATTTACTTGCCAGATGAAGGATTTGGAATTAGATTAGAGGACGATGTAGTTATACAAAAAAATGGCGATCCAATAAATTTGATGAAAAACATCCCTATCGAAATTGATGAAATTGAAAGCTTAATGAATTCTAATTAATTGAATTCCACCCCTGTGCTTTTAGAGGTATTTTAGAATTTGATCTTGTCACAAGACTTGGTGTAGAATTTTTATCTGTTATATGGCCAATAACTGTAAAATTTGGATTTGCTTTAATCTTTAAATAATCTTGCTGACAAATTGTGAATAACAACTCATAATCTTCTCCTCCATTTAAAGCAATTGTAGTGCTGTCGATATTGAATTCTTCACAAGTAGAAATTAACTGTGGATCTATTGGTATTTTTTCTTCATAAAGGTCACACCCAACATTGCTTTGACTACAAATATGCATGATTTCAGACGAAAGACCATCACTTATATCAATCATTGAAGTAGGTTTGACTTCTAAATCTTTTAACAGTTTAATTATATCTCTTCTTGACTCTGGCTTAAGTTGTCTCTCAACAAGATATGTATATTGGTCTAACTCAGGCTGATTGTTAGGGTTTACTTTAAAGACTTCGTTCTCGCGTTCAAGAACTTTAAGTCCCATATAAGCACTTCCAAGATCTCCAGTAACTACTAATAAATCGTTTTGCTTGGCTCCATTTCTGTAGACTATATCTTTTTCATCAACTTCTCCAATCGCAGTAACAGAAATTGTCAAACCAGATTGAGAAGAAGTAGTATCACCACCAACTAAATCAACATTGTAAACTTTAGTTGCTAATCTGATTCCAGAGTAAAGTTCTTCAAGAGATTCTAGGGTAAATCTATTTGAAACTGCTATTGAAACTGTAATTTGAGTTCCAATCGCGTTCATTGCATTAATATCAGATAAATTGACCATAACAGCTTTATATCCTAGATGCTTCAAAGGAGTATAAGCAAGGTTAAAATGAACACCTTCAACTAGTAAATCTGTGGAAACAACTACTTTTTTTTTGGTAAATGACAAAACAGCACCATCATCTCCTATTCCTTTATGAGTACTTAAGTTTTTAATCTCAAAATTTTCAGTTAGCTTATCGATTAATTTAAATTCACCTAAGTCTTTTAAATTAGTTCTACTTGTATTTTTATCTTCAATCATTTTACAAATTTAACATTCTTTTAGAACATAGGCTTTAATTCAATCATATAAATAGGTCAAAAAGTATGTAAAAACAAGAGTTATATTGTATATTTGTATGCTAATATATTTTATATATATATTTATGATTAAAATTTCTGATTTAGCGAAAAATAAAGTCATTGAGTTAATGTCTAATGATGGTTACAACCCTGAAGAAGACTTTATTAGAGTTGGCGTTAAAAGTGGTGGTTGCTCAGGACTTTCCTACGATTTGAAATTTGATAAATACACAACTGAACAAGATAAAATGTTTGAGGATAAAAATATAAAGATAGTGGTTGATAAAAAAAGTTTTTTATACCTAGTTGGAACAACTTTAGAATACTCTGGCGGTCTTAACGGCACTGGTTTTGTTTTCTCCAATCCTAATGCAAATAGAACATGTGGTTGCGGAGAAAGTTTTTCACTTTAAATAAAAAAATATGGCTAAATACACTGAAGACGATTTAAGAGAAGAGTTAAAAACAAAAGAATACGAATATGGTTTTTATACTAAAATGGACTCTGACACATTCCCTGTTGGTTTAAATGAAAATATTGTAAAAGCTATTTCTAAGAAAAAAAATGAACCTCAGTGGATGACGGATTGGAGGCTAAAAGCCTACAAAGTATGGGAAGAAATGAAAGAACCTGACTGGGCAAATGTTAAATATGACAAACCTGATTTTCAAGCAATATCATACTATTCAGCCCCATCAAACACACCAAAATACAATGATTTAAGTGAAGTTGACCCTGAATTACTGGCAACATTTAAAAAGCTTGGAATCTCTATTGACGAACAAAAGAAACTAAGTGGAGTTGCAATGGATGTAGTAATTGATTCAGTTTCTGTTGCAACAACCTTTAAAAAAACTCTTTCAGAAAAAGGAATAATTTTTTGTTCAATTAGTGAAGCAATAAAAAATCATCCAGATTTAGTAAGAAAATATATTGGATCAGTAGTCCCTGTAAAAGATAATTATTATGCTGCCTTAAACTCAGCAGTTTTTAGTGATGGCTCATTTTGTTATATACCTAAAGGAGTTAGATGTCCGATGGAACTTTCTACTTATTTTAGAATTAACCAAGCTGGTACGGGACAATTTGAAAGAACTCTTGTTATTGCAGATAAAGAAAGTTACGTGAGTTATCTTGAAGGTTGCACGGCGCCAAGCAGAGATGAAAATCAACTTCATGCCGCTGTTGTTGAACTAATAGCTTTAGATGATTCTGAAATTAAATACAGTACAGTACAAAATTGGTTTCCTGGAAGTTCTGATGGTAAAGGAGGAGTTTTTAATTTTGTTACAAAAAGAGGGCTATGTGAGACCAATGCTAAAATCTCCTGGACACAGGTTGAGACTGGGAGTGCTGTAACATGGAAATATCCTTCTTGTATCCTCAAAGGCGACAATTCAATTGGAGAGTTTTATTCAATAGCTGTAACAAATAATTATCAACAAGCTGATACAGGAACAAAAATGATTCATATTGGTAAAAACACAAAGTCAACAATCATATCCAAAGGCATCTCTGCTGGAAAGTCACAAAACAGCTATAGAGGTTTAGTAAAAATTAATTCCAGAGCTGAAAATGCTAGAAATTTCTCTCAGTGTGACAGTCTACTTATGGGCAATGAATGTGGGGCTCATACATTCCCCTACATCGAAGCTAAAAATAAAACAGCACAGATTGAGCACGAGGCAACAACAAGTAAAATTGGTGAAGATCAAATTTTCTACTGTAATCAAAGGGGAATTGATACTGAAAAAGCAATAGCATTAATCGTTAATGGTTTTAGTAAAGACGTGTTAAATAAGCTACCAATGGAATTTGCTGTTGAAGCTCAAAAACTTTTGGAAATTTCACTTGAAGGCTCTGTCGGATAAAAATTTTTTAATATGAAAATATATAAAATATTAATACTCTTTTTGCTTATCTCATTTAGTTGTGATTCTAAACAAAATAAAGTAGTTTCAAATGAAGTTGTTGAAACAAAAAATAACGATTTGATTATATTATCAGGAGATTATGTTTTTTACAATAATGCAGCAGTATTACAAACTAACAAGAATGTCTATGGAATTATTATTAATGAAAAGGTTAATGAATTAAATGAAAAATTGTCTTCAATCAAAAAAGATGAATTTGATTTCATCCCAGTTATTCTTAAGGGAAGATTGAAAAATAAAGATAAAAATGATGAGGGATGGTCAGTGAAATTAGAAATTACAGAAATAGTTGAAATTATTAATAAAGAAAAATAAGTTATGTTAAGTATTAAGAATTTACATGCTAAAGTTGAAGATAAAAATATTTTAAATGGCATCAATCTAGAGGTAAAAGCTGGAGAAGTGCATGCTATAATGGGCCCTAATGGATCTGGGAAAAGCACTCTAGCATCTATTATTGCTGGAAAAGAAGAATATGAAATTACAAATGGTGATATTGATTTAAATGGAGAATCTATTGAAGACTTATCCGCAGAAGAAAGAGCTCACAAAGGTATTTTTCTTTCATTCCAATATCCAGTTGAAATTCCTGGAGTTTCTGTAACTAACTTCATTAAGACAGCGATTAATGAAACAAGAAAAGCAAAAGGACAAGAAGAAATGCCTGCCAAAGAAATGCTTAAACTTTTAAAAGATAAATCTAATCTTTTAGAAATTGATAGAAAGTTTTTATCTAGATCTATTAATGACGGATTTTCTGGGGGAGAGAAAAAGAGAAATGAAATTTTTCAAATGGCAATGTTAGATCCTAGTGTAGCAATTTTAGATGAAACTGATTCTGGATTAGATATTGATGCCTTAAGAATTGTAGCCAACGGAGTTAATAAATTAAAAAGTTCTAAAAATGCAGTAATTCTAATAACACATTACCAAAGATTATTAGATTATATAGTCCCAGATCATGTACATGTTTTATATAATGGGAAAATTGTCAAATCAGGCAATAAAGATTTAGCATTAGAGCTAGAAGCAAAAGGTTATGATTGGATTAAAGTAGAAGTAAAAAACTAAATAAATGGATTTAAAAGAAAAACTAGTTTCCTCCTTCATAGCTTTTGAAAATCAAGTCGATATAGACAGTTATGTCCATGACATCAGAACAGAGGCTATTAAAAATTTTGAAAGTATAGGTTTTCCAACAAAAAAAAATGAATCCTGGAAATATACTTCTTTAAAGCAAGTTTTAGATACTGATTATAGCATTTTTCCAAGTAAAAACACAGCTCTTGTTTATTCTAAAATTGAAAAATATTTGATTGATGATATAGATAGTTATAAAATTATTTTCGTTGATGGCATATATAGCTCTCACTTATCAGAAACTACTCATGAAGGAATGGATATTTGTTTAATGTCTTCAGTTTTGAATAAGCCTAAATATGCTCCAATCATAGAAAATTATTTTAATAAAGCATTAAAAAAAGATGGTATTAGCGATTTAAATACTGCATTTTCAAAAGAAGGAGCGTTCATTCACATTCCTAAAAATAAACTTGTTGAAAAGCCAATTCAAATTATTCATTTTAATAGTGGCATTGAAAGTTCTTTAATGCTGCAACCTAGAAATCTAATAATTGTTGACGAAAACTCTCAACTACAAATTATTGAAAGACATCAAAATCTGAACGAAAATGAAGTTTTAACAAATTCAGTAACTGAGATATTTGTAAACCCAAAATCTATAGTAGATTACTATAAAATTCAAAACGATAATAAGCAAGCTTCGATAATAGATACGACATCAATTGTTCAAGAACATAATAGCGTATGTACTTTACATACATTTTCATTTGGCGGAAAACTTACAAGAAACAATCTTACTTTTTCTCAAAAAGGAGAACATATCGAATCCATAATGAAGGGGATTACAATTATTGAAGAAAAACAACATGTAGATCACAATACGCTAGTTCATCATATAAAACCAAATTGCGAAAGTCATCAAGACTATAAAGGTATTTTTGACGATAGCTCTACAGGAGTGTTTAATGGTACAGTTGTTGTAGAAAAAGAAGCGCAAAAAACAAATGCTTTTCAAGCGAATAACAATGTGTTGTTAAGTGATAAAGCCTCAATTAACACTAAGCCACAACTTGAGATTTTTGCCGATGATGTAAAATGTTCTCATGGGTGTACCATTGGTCAACTAGATAGAAATGCTCTTTTTTATCTAAAATCAAGAGGTATTCCTGAAAAAGAGGCTAGAGCTTTATTAATGTATGGTTTTGCAAACAATGTTATGCAAAGTGTAAAAATTCCAGAATTAAAAAATAGAATTACTAATATAATTGCTGCAAAATTAGGCGTGAATATTGGGTTTAATTTATAAATGAAAAAATATATACATACAAATATTGATCAAATAAGAAACGATTTTCCTATTCTTAAAAGGAAAGTAAATGGTCAAAATTTAATATATTTTGATAATGCTGCTACTTCTCAAACTCCTCAAATAGTAATTGATTCAATTGCTGATTATTATTCAAAATACAATTCAAATATTCATAGAGGAGTTCACTTTTTAAGTCAAGAGGCTACTGATGCTTATGAAAAATCTAGAGTTAAATTTCAAAAACACTTCAATGCTGATAATTCATATGAAATAATATTTACATCTGGGACTACACACAGTATTAACCTAGTTGCAAATGGATTCAAAAAGATATTGAAAAAAAATGATGAGATTATCATTTCTCAATTAGAGCATCATAGTAACATTGTTCCTTGGCAAATGCTTTGTGAAGAAACTGGAGCAAAAATAAAAGTTATACCAATTGACAATAATGGTGAATTAATCATTGACAAATTCGAAAATCTCCTAAATTCAAGAACTAAATTAGTGTTTGTTAATCATGTATCAAATGCACTTGGGATTGTAAATCCAATTAAGCATATAATTAAAAAAGCACATGAATTTAATGCAATTGTTTTAGTAGATGGCGCTCAAGCAACTCCACATATGAAAATTGATGTTGTTGATCTAGATGTGGACTTTTATGTTACCTCTACTCATAAAATATGTGGCCCTACCGGAGTTGGAATCCTTTACGGTAAGGAAAAGTGGTTAAATAAAATTCCTCCTTTTTTAGGTGGTGGAGAAATGATCGATCAAGTTACTTTTGAAAAATCAACATATGCTGGTCTTCCAAATAAATTTGAAGCTGGGACTCCGAATATTAGTGGTGTAATTGCGTCTGGAATTGGAATAGATTATTTAAATTCAATTGGACTCGAAGAGATTTACAAATACGAAAATGAATTGCTAGAATATGCAACTAAGAAACTGCTACTAATTAAAGATTTAAAGATTTACGGGTTTTCTACAAAAAAAACATCCGTAATATCTTTTAATGTTGGCAATATACATCCTTATGACATTGGCTCTATTCTAGATAAATTTGGAATAGCTACAAGAACTGGACAGCTCTGTGCTCAGCCAATAATGGATTATTTTAAAATCCCTGGTACTATAAGAGTTTCATTTAGTTTTTATAACACAAAAGAAGAGATTGATGAATTTATTAAAGCACTTCACAAAGCAATTTTAATGCTTTCTTAAATAAAAAAATAGCACAATATTCAATACTTTAAATTGAATAATCTTTTTGTTATCGTATTTTTACTAAAATTATAAGCTTGAAAATAAAACAAATACAAGACGAGATAATAGACGAATTTGCAATGTTTGATGATTGGATGCAGAGGTATGAATATATGATTGATTTAGGAAAATCCTTGCCTTTAATTGATGAAAAATTTAAAACTGATGACTATCTAGTAAATGGTTGTCAAAGTAAAGTTTGGGTAAAAGCCGAACTTGTTGATAAACAAATAGTGTTTAAGGCAGATAGTGATGCGATCATAAGCAAAGGTATTATTGCAATTTTAATCAGAGTATTTTCTCATCATGAACCTAATGAAATAATAGAAGCTAATACAGATTTTATAGATAAAATTGGACTAAAAGATCATCTTTCGCCAAACAGAGCAAATGGTCTTTCAAGTATGATTAAACAATTAAAATTATACGCTTTAGCTTATCAAACAAAAATAAATAATGAGTAAAGAAAATTTTGATCCAAATATTTTAGGTGAAAAAATTGTTAAGGTTTTAAAAACAGTTTTTGACCCTGAAATTCCTGTTGATATATATGAGTTAGGTCTAATTTATGATGTAATGATTAATGAAGATAGAGATGTTAAAATTTTAATGACTTTAACCACTCCAAATTGTCCAGTAGCAGAATCATTACCGTTAGATGTTGAAAATAAAGTTAAATCAATGGAGGAAGTTAATGACGCTGAAGTTGAAATCACTTTTGATCCTCCCTGGTCTCAAGATTTAATGAGTGATGAGGCAAAATTAGAAATAGGAATTTTATAAATACTCTACATAAAGTAAATGTCAAAGGAAATTATAAATAGAGTTGCCAATAGTAAGATCATCACAATTGACCTAGAAGATTACTATCCTAATGGTCAAAGACATTTATTAGATATTAAAAACTGGCTTTATAAAGGTTTGGTTTTAAGAGAAAAAGAGTTTAGATCATTTGTTGATAATTTTGAGTGGGCTAAATTTAATGACGGTTATGTTGCTGTTTTTTGTAGTAGTGGCGCTATAATTCCAACCTGGGCTTATCTGCTTATTGCTACTAAATTAAAAGACAATTGCGTTATGAATATTGTTGGTGATTTAGATTACTTAGAAAAACAAATCTTTTCAGAAATTATAAAATCAATAGATTTTTCAAACCTAAATGATAAGTCGATTGTTATAAAAGGGTGTTCAAAAAAAAATATTCCAATTGATGCCTACTCACAATTAATAAACAGATTAAAACCAATTGCTAAAAGAATTATGTTTGGCGAAGCTTGTTCAACTGTCCCATTATTTAAAAAGTAAATTAACAGTCTGGGTATAAGAACTTATTGTAAGGAAATCTTGTGATATGAATTTTTCTAACTTCAGAGTACAAACAATTTTTTAAATCATTTATATTTTCATTATTTAAAGCGGAAATAAATCTAACCTGATCATCACTATTACTCATCCAGGTATTTTTCCAATCGTCTAAGTTATAATTAGACTTATCTCTGACTGCAATAAGATCTTCCTCATCAAATTCTTCAAATGAGTAATTGTCAATTTTATTAAAGACCATAATAGTTGGTTTATCAGAGCTTTTAATCTCTTCTAGAATCTTGTCAACTGATTCTACATGCTCCTCAAAATTTGAATGTGAAATATCTACAACATGTATCAATAAATCTGCTTCCCTCACTTCATCCAAAGTACTTTTAAAAGATTCAATTAACTGTGTTGGCAGTTTTCTTATAAAACCTACTGTGTCACTCATTAAAAAAGGAAGGTTTTTAACAACAACTTTTCTTACAGTAGTATCTAAAGTGGCAAACAGCTTGTCTTCAGCGAACACTTTTGATTTACTTAAAACGTTCATCAAGGTTGACTTCCCTACATTTGTATATCCAACTAAAGCAACTCTTATCATCTTGCCTCTGTTGCCTCTTTGGATATGCATTTGTTTGTCTATGTTCTTAATTTTCTTTTTTAATAAAGAGATTTTATCTCTAACAATTCTTCTATCAGTTTCAATTTCTGTTTCTCCTGGACCTCTCATTCCAATACCCCCTTTTTGTCTTTCAAGATGAGTCCACATACCTTTTAATCTAGGTAACAAATATTGACATTGAGCTAACTCAACCTGTGTTCTGGCATAACTTGTTGTAGCTCTTTGAGCAAAAATATCTAATATTAAATTTGTTCTATCAAGAATTTTGCAATTAAAAATTTTACTAATATTTCTTTCTTGTGCAGGAGATAATTCATCATCGAATATTATGGTCTGAACTTTTACAACATTAATAAAATCAAGTACTTCTTTAATTTTTCCACTGCCTAAAAATGTTTTTGGATTTGGAGTTTCTAAATTTTGTGTAAAGCGCTTTACAACAGCACCTCCAGCAGTAGTTGTTAAAAACTCTAGCTCATCAAGATATTCTTTAGACTTTTCTTTGTCTTGATCACGAGTTATAATTCCAATTAAAATGGTATTTTCCAAGATTTTTGATATTCTGGAGTAAATGTACAAATATGAATTAAAAATTTATGCTCTTTATAACATGTATTTACTATCTTTAAAAACATAAAAAAAATTCATTTATGAAAAAGTTCTTATTCTTTTGCTTTTTGTTGCTAAGTTTTAATATTAATTCTCAAACATCAGCTGATGTAGATTGTAATGCAGGGCCAATTAATACTAGCTTTTGTTATGATACTGGATTGGACAACTCTTATTCTTTTACTAGTCTTGACGGAAGTCCAATGAATCTTACTATTAACTCTGGGCAAGTAGAAAATGGATGGGATGAATTAATAATTCTTGATTCTGATGGAACTGAACTTTACAATGGATACGGTGCTGGTGGAGATGTTTCTGGATTGACTTTCCAATCTTCTGGAGACAACATAACCCTTATCGTTCAAGAAGATGGAAGTATAAGCTGTGTAAGTAGTGGATACAACCCTATAGATTTTACTGTAGCTTGCGCTACTTGTGTAAACCCTATTGCTAGTTATACAATGGTAACAGACTGTCTTAACGGACCTCAATTTTTTATCGATGTTGATTTAACTGATATTGGGTCTGCTTCTTCAGTTACAATTTCTGATAACCAAGGTACAGCTACTCAAAATGCAACTGCAACGGGAATGTTTACTTTTGGACCTTATGATAATAATACAGGTGTAGTTATCTCTGTAACTAATGATGATGATGCGAACTGTTCTATTAGTAGCAGTTCTATTACTCAAGAATTCTGTACTACAACTCTAGTTGATTGTAATTCAGGACCAATAACCTTAGACTATTGTTATGACAATAATAACACTACAGACTTTACATATACAAGTTCTGATGGAGTGCCTGTTAATTTAACTATTAACTCAGGAAACGTAGAAAGTGGATGGGATGAATTTATTGTTTATGACTCCGACGGAGTTACTGAATTAACTCCTGCGCAACCATACTATGGAAATGGAGGAGATTTATCTGGACTAACTTTCCAATCAACAGGAGATACAATATCTTTTGTGGTTGTCTCTGACGGATCCATAAGTTGTGGATCTGGAAGTTCCAACCAAGCAGCAGGGATTAATTATACTGTAGCTTGCGCTACTTGTATAAATCCTCAAGCTACTTATACTGTAATTGATGATTGTGATAACGGAGATCAATTCTTGATAGATGTAGATATAACAAGCTTAGGAGATGCTGAATCTTTAACAATATCAGATAACCAAGGTGGAGCTACTCAAGCTGCAACTGCAACAGGAGTATATACTTTTGGGCCTTATCCTTTCCTAACAGATATTGTGATTTCAGTGGCTAATGATCAAGATGTAAATTGTGTTATAAATAGTAATCCTATTCAACTGTTTGCTTGTCCGCCTGCTAATGATAATTGTAGTGGTGCAGAAGAGGCAATTGTAAATATAGATGAGTCGTGTGAACTCTTAAATCCAGGTACAATTACGGCGGCATCAGCTTCCCCTGATTCTAGTTCTTGTATAGGAGATGATGATGATGTATGGTTTGAATTTACAGCGCTCAGCGAAGTTCAATTGATTTCATTGGTTAATATTTCAGGTACGACAACAAATCTTGGACACGGATTATATGAGGGTGAATGTGGAGAATTAACAGAGCTATACTGTAGTGCGGATAACTCAAGTGTAACTACTGCTCTTACAATAGGTAACAACTATTTTGTAAAAGTGTTTTCTTCAGGTGATAATAGTGAAAATGTTGAATTTGATTTATGCATAAAAGACGCACCTGACAATACTGTTTGTGAAAATGCAGCCAATTTTTGTGGTCAAGATGGTGCTTTATATGGTTCAAATATTTTTGATTACCCTAGTTTAGGACAAATTGCCTGTTTATATTCTACTCCAAATCCATCTTGGAATATAATTCAAATTGGAGATTCTGGAACAATAGATATTCAAATTGTTCAAAATACTGAATTTGATGAAAATGGCAACCCTACCGGAAATGGTTTAGATGTTGATTTTGTATTATGGGGCCCTTTTGATTCAGAACAAAATTTTTGTGCAGACGGGGTTTTAGATCAAGGATGTCCTGATCCAGCTGATTGTCCTAACAATACCACAAACCCTAATTTTTATCCATCTGGGAATATTGTAGACTGTAGTTATTCTGCCAATAATGTGGAAAACTTAACAATTAATGACGCTCAAAGTGGTGAAATTTATGTTTTACTTGTAACAAATTATTCAAACAATGCTGGAACAATTCAAATTGAACAAACAAATAATGGAAATGAAGGTGCAGGGTCAACTGTTGCTGAAATTGAAGTTGATTTAGGAGAGGATATAGAAATTTGCGGTACTGCAAGTTACGAACTTGTTGCAAATTCACCTTTCGCAGATTCATACGAATGGTATCAAAATGGGATTTATATAGATGGATCAGACAGTCCAACTTTAGTTGTTACAGAAAGTGACAATTACACAGTAATAGTTTATGATAATCAATGTGATTCTTTTGCTCAAGATTCAGTAAATGTTACTTATACTTTGCCTGAAGCGAATAGCCCAGGAGATGTAATTGTTTGTAATATAAATAACCCTGGTGATGGAGTTGAAGGGTTTGATTTATCAACTCTTGTTGAAACAATACTTGGAGAAGATCAACCAATTACAGATTATTTTGTTAGCTATCATCAATCATTTGAGGAATGTGTACTTAACACCGATCCTATTGAAACAGGCGAGTTAATACTCGTAGGTACTGATTGTAGAGAAATCTTTGCTAGAGTCACTGACCCAAACTTTGAAGGCTGTTTTAATACAGTTAGTTTTACTTTATGCGCACAAGAATTACCTGTAGCAACTTTTGAGAACGAAACTTATGAAGTATGTCCCAATGCTACTATCCCAATTGATCTTAATGTTATTCCTACTTATGATGATAATCCTGATTCATTTGATGTAAGCTGGACTTATAATGGTGATATTTTAGAAAATGAAAATTCTCTAACACTTGGTGTTTTATATGCTGGTCTTTATGAAGTTACATTAACTTCAACTGAAACTGGCGAATGTAGTTTTACAAGAGGCATTAACGTTATAGAGGTTGAATCTTGTGTGATACCAAATGGAATATCTCCAAATGATGATGGTTATAATGATTCTTTTGATCTAAGTAGTTATAATGTAAGTTCATTAAAAGTGTTTAATAGATGGGGGGATTTGGTGTATTCAAAAAATAATTACTTAAATGAATGGAAAGGTCAATCTAATGATGGAAAATTACTTCCTGTAGGGACATATTTCTATGTAATGAATTATGAAGAAAATAAAACTAAAGTAGACTGGGTTTACTTAAATTATTAATTATAAAATAAAAACATACATTGAATTTGTGATTTACTAAAATATACGTTAGATTTAACTTAACTAACTGAAATAAACATTCTTAAGATATATAATAATTATATTTTATGAATTCTTTTTCAAATACAATTTTAAAAAGGTATGAAAAAAATTATACTATCTGTACTGGTTCTATTTTCCTTCCAAATCGGAAATTCTCAAGTAATTAATGAACCTGCCAACTGGCCTAATGCAAATTGGACAACATCTGGAACATATAATGCTGACGGTTTGTTAGCCGACCCAACTTCTGCGGACTCTTTCACTTTTGATGATGATGCTGCAGGGTCTACTTCTGATGATGATATAGCCTCTGAATCACCAGTTATTGATTTATCTGCTGCAGCTGCAGCTAGTGAAAATCTGATACTTATTAGTGGTGACTTTACTCACCGTGATATTGGCGGATCATTGTCTGTTGATTATTGGGATTACGATGCCGGATCATGGGTTGCTTTAATTGAGTTAGAGACTACTGGTGCTTCAACTGCTGATTATCAAAATTGTACAAACCAAGTTTATTTTGAATCCGGTTTAGATATTATAGGTTTTTCAGCAACACAACTATCTAATTTCAAGTATAGAATTTCTTATGACGATGCTGACGGATGGCAATGGGGATGGTGTATTAAAAATGTTTCTGTTGTCTCTGGTGGAGCTGCTGTTCCTGGATGTGATGCTGTAGTAACTTCCCCTGCAGATGGTGAATCTGGAGTTGTTCAATCACCAACGATAAACTGGTCTTCAGCTAGTGGTTTCCCTGATGGATATTATGTCTCTGTTGGTACAACAGCTGGTGGTAATGATATTTTAGACAATGTTGATACAGGAAACTCTAATAGCTATCCTTTATCTGGATTAGCTTACAGTACAACTTATTACGTAACTATTTTACCATACAACGGCTCTGGGTCTGCTACTGATGAATGTAGTTCTTCAAGCTTTACCACAGTCACAGATCCAAATACTTATGTAGATTGTAATGCAGGGCCAATTAATACTAGCTTTTGTTATGATACTGGATTGGACAACTCTTATTCTTTTACTAGTCTTGACGGAAGTCCAATGAATCTTACTATTAACTCTGGGCAAGTAGAAAATGGATGGGATGAATTAATAATTCTTGATTCTGATGGAACTGAACTTTACAATGGATACGGTGCTGGTGGAGATGTTTCTGGATTGACTTTCCAATCTTCTGGAGACAACATAACCCTTATCGTTCAAGAAGATGGAAGTATAAGCTGTGTAAGTAGTGGATACAACCCTATAGATTTTACTGTAGCTTGCGCTACTTGTGTAAACCCTATTGCTAGTTATACAATGGTAACAGACTGTCTTAACGGACCTCAATTTTTTATCGATGTTGATTTAACTGATATTGGGTCTGCTTCTTCAGTTACAATTTCTGATAACCAAGGTACAGCTACTCAAAATGCAACTGCAACGGGAATGTTTACTTTTGGACCTTATGATAATAATACAGGTGTAGTTATCTCTGTAACTAATGATGATGATGCGAACTGTTCTATTAGTAGCAGTTCTATTACTCAAGAATTCTGTACTACAACTCTAGTTGATTGTAATTCAGGACCAATAACCTTAGACTATTGTTATGACAATAATAACACTACAGACTTTACATATACAAGTTCTGATGGAGTGCCTGTTAATTTAACTATTAACTCAGGAAACGTAGAAAGTGGATGGGATGAATTTATTGTTTATGACTCCGACGGAGTTACTGAATTAACTCCTGCGCAACCATACTATGGAAATGGAGGAGATTTATCTGGACTAACTTTCCAATCAACAGGAGATACAATATCTTTTGTGGTTGTCTCTGACGGATCCATAAGTTGTGGATCTGGAAGTTCCAACCAAGCAGCAGGGATTAATTATACTGTAGCTTGCGCTACTTGTATAAATCCTCAAGCTACTTATACTGTAATTGATGATTGTGATAACGGAGATCAATTCTTGATAGATGTAGATATAACAAGCTTAGGAGATGCTGAATCTTTAACAATATCAGATAACCAAGGTGGAGCTACTCAAGCTGCAACTGCAACAGGAGTATATACTTTTGGGCCTTATCCTTTCCTAACAGATATTGTGATTTCAGTGGCTAATGATCAAGATGTAAATTGTGTTATAAATAGTAATCCTATTCAACTGTTTGCTTGTCCGCCTGCTAATGATAATTGTAGTGGTGCTACAACACTAATTGCTAATCCAGATGAAAACTGTACAGAGTCTGGAAGTGGAACTTTAGTTGCAGCTACTACTTCAAGTGAACCAAATGCATGTGGTGGATCAGATGACGACGATGTGTGGTTTGAATTTACAGCTGTTTCTGAAAATCATGCAATTAGCTTATACAATATTAATGGAGATACCAATGATTTATATCACGTACTTTATCAAGGTGATGATTGTAATGATTTATCTCAAATATACTGTAGCGATGCAAACGAAAGTGTTGCCTCTGGCTTAACAGTTGGAGAAACATATAGAATTAGAGTTTATTCTTTTACTGCAAATGAACTGCAAAACTTAACCTTTGACATCTGTATATTCACAGTACCTCCAGCTATCACAACAGATACAGAATCATACACTGTTAGTGAATTAGTTACTGATGTATTAATTGACTCAGAATGTTCTCAAGCTTTTAATGTTACCTATAGTACAGGTTCCGATTTTGGTAGTACTAATGGTATAGGTTATTTTGAAGCTAACGGATCTTCTTGGCCTTTTGAAAGTGGCTTGATTATGACTTCTGGAGATGTAATTAACGCAGTAGGTCCTGAAACGGGTGTTTTAGGAGACGGTACGTATGATTGGCCTGGTGATGCTGACTTAGAGTCTGTTATTCCTGGTTTAAATGCTGGAGATACGAACAATGCTTCTATTTTAGAATTTGATTTTGTTCCAGTTACAGATTTTATGAGTTTTGATTTCATATTTGCAGCTGAAGAATATGGAACATTCCAATGTACATTTACAGATGCATTTGCATTCTTATTAACTGACAGTCAAGGAGTAACTACAAATCTAGCTATAGTCCCTGGAACAGTAGATCCAATTTCAGTTCTTACAGTTAGAGATGAGCAATATAATGCAAATTGTGAGTCAGTAAATCCAGAATTTTTTGGTAATTACTATGGACCGGGAGGTCTACCGACCTTAACTAGTCCTACAAACTTTTTAGGACATACTATTCCAATGACAGCAGAAGCTGATGTTATTCCAAATGAACTATATCATATCAAACTAGTTGTTGCTGATGACGGAGATACGGTATATGATTCTGCTGTATTTATTGCTGCGGGTAGTTTTAATATTGGTGACTTAGATTTAGGTGAGGATATTTTGCTGGATTCTGGAAATGCATTATGTCAAGGACAAGAAATGATTTTAGATGCTGGTGGATTACCTAACAATTCAACAATTAGCTGGTATATGGACGGAAATTTAATTGATGGAGCTAGCGATGTTACTTTAGCAGTTAGTGAAACAGCATTTTACAGTGCTAATATTGTTATCAATGATACAGACTGTACATTTACAGATGAAATTTTAGTTGAATTCTTCCCAGTTCCTGAAGTAATTGCAGTTGATGATAATATTATTAAATGTGCAAATGAAGATTATCTTTTAGAGGTAGAAGTTACAAATGCCAACTTGCTAAATTCTCTAACATATTACTGGTCACTAGATGGAATAGATGTTCAGGTAGGACCAGATTCTACTTATAATTTAGATGATATTAGTGAAGAATCAGGTGAGTTTACTGTAAGCGTATTTGATGATATTACATCTTGTTGGAGCTCAACAACAATACAAGTTGAGTTTTATCAAAATAGTTACTGCGTAGATCAACCTCAAGGATTATCTCCAAACGGCGATGGAATTAACGACTGTTTAATATTAGACCACTTAGAGGATAGGGAAGATATTGAAAAAGCAGAAGTGTTTAACCGATATGGATCTAAAGTATACGAACTAAACGATTATGTAGACCAGTGGTGTGGTACTAATCAGGATGGAGATATTCTCCCTGTAGGAACATATTTTTATATTATTTATTTTAACTCAGGTAAGGACCCTATAACTAGTTGGATTTATTTGAATTACTAACAACTCTAATTAAACAAAAATGAAAAAACGTTATCTAATACTTTTAACTTTTCTTTACGCATTCTCATTGAATGCTCAACAAGACCCTCAATACACACAATACATGTATAATATGAATGTGATAAACCCTGCTTATGCTGGATCTAGTGAAGGCTTAGGAGTTGGTTTATTATATAGAAGTCAATGGGAAGGTCTTGATGGTGCTCCAGAAACTAGTACAGTGAATATCCATACGCCAATTGGCAATAATGTTGGACTTGGAATGTCTATTATTTCTGATCAAATAGGACCTGTTAAGGAAACTAATGCATATATCGATTTTTCATATACATTAAATCTAGCAAAAGAAAACAGACTTGCCTTTGGATTAAAGGCTGGTGTTACTTCTCATGATATTGGATTAGTAGACTTAACATTAATTGATCTTAATGATCCTTTTTTTGCAAATGATATAAGTGAAATGACTCCTAACATTGGAGCTGGTGTATATTTTTATAAACCAAATAAATATTATGTTTCAGTTTCTATGCCAAATATTTTAAACTCTGTTCACTTAGATGCAGATGATTATAATATTGGATCAGAAACTCAACATTTATTTGCTGCAACTGGTTATGTGTTTGATTTATCAAATGATTTTAAATTGAAACCACACGCATTTCTAAAATACACATCTGAAACCCCTGCCAGTTTAGATTTAAATGCAAATCTATTTATGTATGACATAGTTGAGTTAGGAGTTGGTTATAGATTAGATGCAGCAATGACTGCCATGGTAAATTTTAGAGTTAGTCCAAGCTGTAGAATTGGTTATTCTTACGACAGTGTACAATCAGAACTAAATTTTATTGCTAAGTCTTCTCACGAAGTCTTCATCAATTTCGACTTAAATTTCAATACCAAAGTTTCAAAATCACCTAGATATTTTTAATAAGCTAAGCTAATAATTATTATGAAAAACATATTTACATTTATCGCATTAACTTTTCTAAGCATTTCAACAATTGATGCTCAAGATAAAAGTTCGAAAAAAGCAGATAAACAATTTTCAAAACTTGAATTTGTTAAAGCTGCTGAGAGTTATAAAAAACTAATTAATAACGGAAAGTCTTCGGATTATGTAGTTGCTCAACTCGCGGAGTGCTATTATAATATATTTAATACTGTTGAAGCAGAAAAATGGTATGCAACTTTAGCAGAAGATAGCTCAGACCCTGATATTATTTTCAAGTATTCTCAAATGTTAAAAGCAAATGGAAAATATAAATTATCAAATAAATGGATGAATAAATTTGTTGAGTTAAGACCAGCAGATAATCGAGCTACTTACTTCTTAAAAAACCCTAATTATCTACCAAAAATTATTTCTAAAGGGAAAAGATTTAATGTACAAAACTTAGATATAAACAGCGAGTATTCTGATTTTGGAGGAGCATTAAATAATAATAAATTATATATAACATCTTCAAGAAATACGGTTGGTTTATTTGATCTTGGTCGTTGGATTACTCAAAGAATTAGTTATGGTTGGAATAATGAGCCATACCTTGATATATATAGTTTTGATGTTACAGATAGTGGTAGCTATTTAAATGAAGACTATTTAGGCTCTAATATTAACACCAAATATCATGAAGGCCTAGCTAGTTTTGATAATGAAGGCAATATGTATATATCAAGAGAAAGTTTTTATGAAAATGAATATGTAAAAGATCCTGAATCTAATAATATAACTAGTCTTATTGGTATATATAAAATAAGTAAAGGAGAAAAAAATGTTGTAGCTCTAAATATAAATAGCGTTGAGTATTCAGTGAAAAATCCCTCAATAAGTTCAGATGGTAAAACATTATACTTTTCTTCTGACATGCCTGGTGGGTTTGGAAACTTTGATATATACAGAGGAGATATTGATGAAAATGGGAATATTAATAATGTAGAGAATTTAGGTCAAAAGGTAAATACAGAAGGTCAAGAAATGTTTCCTTTTATTGGCGACAAAAATAACTTATACTTTTCATCTGATTCACAATTGGGTCTTGGTGGATTAGACGTGTTTTTCACTAAAGAGGTTGACGGAAAATGGGCCTCAGTACGAAACGTAGGTATACCAGTTAATAGTAATGCTGACGATTTTGCTTTTAGTATGAATGAGGCTACAGGTGAAGGTTTTGTTTCTTCAAATAGAAGTGGTGGTAAAGGAAGTGATGACATCTATTCTATAAAAAGATTAATACCTATTTGCGATGTATTGTTAACTGCTAATGTAATGGATGCTAAAACTAAATTAGGTATAGACTCTGCAACAACATCTATTTCTGACAAAGAAGGAAATATAGCAAGTACCAAAACAAGTTCTAATGAAGGTGTGTCTGAATTTATGCTAGTCTGTGATGAAACTGGAAAACTTATAGTATCTAAAGAGGGATATAACAGTAAAATAGTAGATTTGAAAATGTCTAGTGAAGAATTTACATCTATAAATATAATGTTAGATCCGATAGAAAAAATTATTGTTGCTGAAAAAATTGAACTTAATACAATTTATTTTGATTTTGACAAATCAAATATCAAAGCTGAAGCTGCGTTTGAACTTGATAAATTAGTTCAAATAATGAATAAGTACCCGGAAATGACTGTTAGTATTGAGTCTCATACAGATAGTAAAGGCCCTTCTTCATATAATCAAAGATTATCTGAGAGAAGAGCTAAAACTACATCTCAATATGTTATTTCTAAAGGTATTGATTCTTCAAGGCTATCATCTGCTGGTAAAGGTGAATCAAGTCCTGTGGTGGATTGTACAAATTGTAGCAAAGTTGAAGATCAGTTAAACAGAAGATCTGAATTCATTATAACTGCTGGAAATCCAGGTGAATAACTTATAATTATATAATAAAAAAAACCTTCTTAGTGAAGGTTTTTTTTTGCTTAAAATTTAATGCAATGGGAGAAAATATTGAGCTTTTCTGGAAGAATTTTATTACTGATAATAAAAGATATGTTAATGAAAAAACACCAGAGTCATTTTATTTCTGTGATAATGAAAAAGATGCAAATGATTGCGCAAAACTTGTGGTTAAAAATATTAAACAAGCAACCGCACCATCGCTATGGTCATTTGAAATAAATAATGAAAAACTTCCTAGAAAGGGAGATTTAAATATAATTACAAATTGGCATAAGGTACCTCAAGCCATAATTTTAACAACTAAAATTGAGTTAATTAAATTTAGTGAAATAACAGCAAAATTTGCCCAAAGAGAAGGAGTAGGGGATAAGTCTTTAGCTTATTGGAAAAAAGTACATAAAGCCTACTATAAAAGAGAAATGCAAAGTCATAAAGAAGAATTTTCTAAAGACATGATTATTGTATGTCAATATTTCGACACAATATATACTTGAAAAAATAATTAATCACAAGTTCCATCTGAGTAATCAGTCACGCCCCCATAGGAAACAGCCTCACAACTATTATTATAAGTTACTCCATCACAGCCACACACTGGGATAACAACTAAAGGGCATGGGGACTCCAAGTTTAGTAATGTTTCATCTATACATAAAGAATTATCGTCATTATCATTGTCAGAACAACTAAGACTAATTAGACTTAACCCTAAAAGTATGACAAATTTACTCACCAGAAACTAAAACATTATCTAACTCGTATGTTGCAGAGCCAGACGATGTAGAAGTATATTTAAAAGCTATATATAAGTTTTGACCTGCAGCAGCAGAAACATCCAAGTCTCCAGAATCAGTCCATGAAGACCAGCTTCCTGTATCTGTATCTAAAACTGCATCCAACTGAGTCCATGATGAATCACTTGGGTCTCCACCAGTATAATTAGTTGTCATAAAGACTTCTAATGCTGGTCCACCATATCTAACCACAGTTTGAAAATTTAGCTTCACAGTTGAAAGACCTGTTAAATCAATTGGATTCGAAATAAGCCAGTCTTCATTTACAACATTTCCTCCAGCATATCCAGAAATTCGAGCGCTTGGTGCTGGATTACCATAAGGAGTTATTCCCCAGACTTGCTCACCTTCAACACTAAATTGAGTCCAATTATCTAAATTATTTGAAGAAAAGTTATCTGAAAATAATGGATCACACCTTGCTCCATCAAAATTAATGTCATCAATATTATTTAGGGCCAAAACTCTATCATCTCCATTATAGCTTTTTGTCACAATTCCTGATATAGATCCCTTACCATCTGTTGGTAATAATCGATCTTGAAAACTAGCAAATGCACTTGTTTCTACTTTGATAGAACCTGAATCCTCACAACTCTCTAAATCTCTTAAAGAATCATAATCATCAGATGGATCGACAAAAGTAAGTCCACTATATGCAACAGGAAATTGAGTATCATTAGCCTGAATAAATAATCCTATATGAGAGTCATTAATTTGACCTAGGTTTACCTCAAATGGAATTATTGTTTCTGTATTACTTGATCTGAATAAATAATCAGCCATCATATTTTCTGTAATTTGACCAACTTCATTACCATCGGCTCTACCTCCAATAGCAATTACTCCATCACCTGAGTTTGTTTCCCCTATATATAAATTTTGCAATCTAATATAAACCTCTCTTCCGATATTAAATTGATTATAAGAATCTACTTGATTAATCACTACTTTTAACCCTGCTGTAGGATTTGATGGCTCATCTTGTATATAAAATTCTTTATAGAAATTTCCTGTTAAATCAGATGAAACTACGTAACCTTTAACCGCAATACTTGATTCAATATTAACAGCCTGGCCGCTAACAAAAAGGTTTTTAACCTGACCTATGGTTAATAAATCAACTTCATTAGAGTTAATTTGATCTAGTAGTAGATTTAAAGATTGATTTTCTTCAAGCCCAATACTAGTAGGAATTGAATAATCATCGTCTTCTACGCAAGAGTTGAATGTTACTAATAAAAATAAAAGTGTTAGTAATCTAAAAGTTTTGATATTCTTCATAATATATATTGTTTGTCTTTATTAAAATCTAAAATATAGGTTTAAAAAATAGTTTGTACCTCTACCGTACCAGTATTTTGGCCCAAATACTCTTCGAGGTTTATTTACATCAGCACTGAGTTCTTGGTAATTTGCATTTCTGCCTTGTTCAAAACCACCAGTTTTATACTCGTGATTTAAAATATTATTTATAGTTGCAAAAAGTCCTATGTAATAATCATCAATTTTCCATGATTTTCCACCAACTGCATTTACAACCATGTAATCCTCAAACTTTTCTTGTTTTAATAGCTCTCTTGCTATTGATGTATCATAGTCAGTAAATGGTAACCCATCTTGAGCTAAATAGAAGTTTTGAGTTCTTGTTAATGGACTAATATCTAAATAAGTATTAGTGAAAAAATTCGCAGTAGCTCCGAACCACCAATAATTTGGATCTCTATATTCAAATCCAGCTGAATAAGCTCTTTGTGGTCCACCAGCTAATTTATAATTTTTTAGATTTGACTCACCCATTGAAACTGTATTATTGTCAGAGGCTAGGTATAGATTAGGGTTGTTATCATAAGTATATTGTCCAACTGAGGCAGCTCCCTTTAATTTAACTGTAGACGTTATTTGAGCTTCAATTCCTAACTCTGCTCCAAAATATTTCTTGTCTATTCCTTGTAATATCTCTTGAACAAACTCATTAGTTTCTTCAAAACCTACTAAACCATCAGCATAATAAAATGAAATTTCATTAGCATCTTTAATATTTGTATAAAAACCTGTGAGCCTTGCATTTATAATTGGAGATCTATAAATATAATTAGCATCAAATGCAGTGATTTTTTCTTCACTAATAGGGTTATTATTTATTAAACCATTTACATCGACTCCAACAACATTGTGATTAACTCTGGAATTTGTAAAGGTATTTCTAAATGATGGTGCTTTAGTAATATATGCTGAATTAAAGTCAAGGATGTGTTTACCTGAAAACTTATAGGTAAATCCTGCTTTTGTTCCTATCCCTGAAAAGTTAATTTTTTCGCCTTTTCCATAAGAGTTTCCTGTATTTGCCTCGTTATCAAAAAGTCCTTCTCTTTGATAATTCGTATCAGTATAGCTTGCTGCTAAATAAAAATCTAGCTTATTATATTTAAAAACAACCTGAGAGTAAGCAGTTATTACATCAGCAAATAGATTGTAGTTGTATTTAAACTTATCGCCCTCTCCTACAATTAAATTAGGATTTAATAAATCGTATTGTAGATTATCAAATGAATCAATATTTGAATATCCTGATCCTCCTAACATATCAGTTATTTGAGCAAAATTGTTTGAAACTAACTTTTTATAATTTAATGTTGAATTAAAAGAAATATTGTCGTTAAATTCTTTTTTGAAGATTGTATTAATAGTAAGTTGCTTATCATCACTTCTGTCTTCATATTGAACATAAGCAGCGTTTTCATTTGCAACAGAATTAGTTAAATTAGCATCATATATTCTGTTCCAATTTATTTGGCCATCGTTCTCAAAGTTTTGTTGTGCTAAATATGCTCCTTCGTAGTCAGGGCCATTATTGTCCGCTAAATAATAACTTGGTAAATCTTGATAATAAGAAGGGCTTGGATTAGCTCCTCCAGCATAATCTAATCTACTATTTCCTAGTTCGCCAAATTGATATCCAATGTTGGTATTAAGAGAAGTTCTGTCATCAATGCTCCAATAGTGATTTAACATTATAATTGGCTCAACAACTCTTTTAACACGAGAGTTTCTTTTCTTACCATCATGCCAACCCCAGTAATCATTATAACGTATATTCTTCAAATCATAAACTTCTTGTGTATTTGGAGACGATTTACCTCTTCTGTTTGGTGCATAAATCCCGGTAAAATTAATACTATGTTTGTTACTAATTTTCTTTTCTACAGATATAAATAAGGAATTGGAATCATAAAATGTGGCATCTTGATAACCTTCATCTCCCCATCTTCTACCCATAGAGAGAGCATATGCCCACCCTCCTTCAATAATTCCAGATGAGTAGGTTGCCATTAATCTATTTGTATAACTTCTGTTAGAAGAAGAATAAGTAATTCTTCCACCTTCGCTGTATTCAGAAGCACGTACATTAATATTATTTGCTCCTAAAAGTCCGCCAAAACTATATGTAGAAGGAGTAATTCCATCAGTAAAATCTTGATTTCTAAGCACATCATTTAGTCCTCCCCAGTTACCCCATTGAGGTCTACCATTGTATAGCTTATTCATTTCTATACCGTTAATATGTACCATTCCATTATCTGAATCTAATCCTCTAACTTTAAAAAATGATGAGCTAAATTCATATGCAGCAGTTCTAAAAAACACATCTTTAGAAGATTGCAATAATCCTGAAATATTATCAGAACCTGACGTGTCATCACTTAATTCGTCATCACTAATCGAAATTGTAAATTGGTCATTTACAGGTGCATCAATTAAGTCAATAACAGGACCAGATAGTTTTTCCCCCTCTTCTCTAGTTAAGCTCGATTCTTCTGTAGGTTCATCTACTAACTGAGAAAGCTCAGGAACAGACTGTGATTCATTACTAATTATACTTACCTGTCTTTTATATTTAAGTTTAAGTTTATCAATACTTACGGCCCCATTTTCTGGAACAATTACTTCAAAAGACTTACTTTCATATCCATACTTGGAAAAAACTAGTGTTTGCTTCCCAGCAGGAACATTATTTTTAAAATTAAAAACCCCATCCATATCAGAGAACGTTTGCATTTCTAAATTTTGAATAAGTACATTAACTTCAGAAACAGTCTCATTGCTTTTATCGTCTAGAACACTACCAGTTATAGTGCCGTTTTGAGAAAAAGCACTAAAAAATGAAAAAATCCAAACGAAAAATATTAATAAATTGTTTTTCATATTTAGCTTAATAGAGGTTTAAATATAATTTTTAAATAAAAATCAAATTTAATGTATTATTTGTACATATTTAATATTTTTAACCATCTAAATATTAGATTTAATACTAAAATAACAAAAATGAATAATTTTACTTTTAAGTTACTTATAATTTCTTCCTTTTTTATTACTTCTTTGTTTTCGCAAAATGAAAGAAAATTTAAAATTCATACACTAGCATTTTATAATGTTGAGAATTTATTTGATACAATAAATGATCCTAATAAAAATGATGAAGCAAGTCCTATGATGGAGATAAATTATAATCGAGGGGGTATTTATAAGCAAAAAGTAAAAAATATGGCTAGAGTGATTTCTGATATTGGTAAGGAGAATACACAAAGACATCCAGCTATAGTTGGCTTATCTGAAGTTGAAAATAAACAAGTAATAGTTGATTTAATTAATGATTCTTCTTTAACTGAAAAAAATTATAATATAATACATTATGATTCGCCGGATAAAAGAGGGATTGATGTAGCAATGATTTATGATGAAAGTGTTTTTAAGCCTACATCTACAAAGTCATTTGAATTATTAATCTATGACGACCAGACAAACAAAAGGATATACACTAGAGATCAATTATTAGTCAGTGGAAATCTTGATGGGGATTTAATTCACATAATAGTTAATCACTGGCCATCAAGATCTGGAGGTGAAGCTAGAAGCATGTCTAAACGTGAAAGTGCTGCAAGATTAAATAAGAAAATAATAGATTCGCTTCATAAATTAGATAGAAATGCTAAGATAATTACCATGGGAGATTTTAACGATAATCCAATGAATAATAGCATTAAAGGAATTATTGGAGCTAAGAAAAACAAAGAAGATGTGAAAGTTAAAGAAATGTATAATCCAATGGAGAAAATTTTAACTAACGAAGGAATTGGCTCTAACTCATACAGAGATGTATGGTTTCTTTTTGATCAAGTCATTGTCTCTAAAGGATTATTAGGTGATGATTATTCGAGTTATAAATTTTATAAAGCTGGAGTTTTCAATAAGCCTTATTTAACTCAAAAAGAAGGTAGATATAAAGGCCAACCTTTCAGAAGTTTTTCTTGGGGAAAATTCACTAATGGATACAGTGATCACTACCCATCATTTGTTTACTTAATCAAGGAAACTAAATAGTTATAATTAGGCAAAATTTATCCAGTTATTCCAAGGTATTCTAGACAATAATAATACTAGACCAAATAAATAATTAAATCCAATAGCTTTGAACTTAGGATTTGAAACCCTTTTCTTTTTGTGAATACTATATCCTCTTGTAATAAATACAATCGCAATTATATTCACTAAAGGGTGCTCAATTAAATAAAGTCTATTAATTGAACTAGTAATAATTTCATTAAAACTTAACTCATACCAAAGAGAGAATTTATCGGAAATAAAATATAAAAAAAGTCCAATTAATAACTGTGTGTGTGATGCAATAAACGTTATTAATGCTAACCTAAAGTCAGTAGGAGTATATTCTTTTGATAATGCATATCTAAATAAAAATCGAATAGTCGATATAAACAATAAAGATATTACTATATAAGCAAAATAAGAGTGAACAAACTTTAACATAGTACAAATAAAAGCAAAAAAAACCTGCTTAAATTAACAAGCAGGTTTTTTTTTAAAATAAATTGTGGTATTAGAATTTGTATCTTAATCCAACATTCCATGTTCTACCTAAACCAAAGTAACCTTGGTTTGCAGTATCAATTCCATTATATAACTCTCCTGAACCTTCTCCAGCAGCTATATTTGTTCTTAATTCAGAAAGATACACAGCGTCTGAAACATTATTTACATTAACTCTAATATTAAGAGACTTTTCATCATCAGCACCTAAGTACATTTTGTATGATAAACCAGCATCCCAAACGTGGAAAGATGGTAAAAGTAAATTCTCTTTAACAGCTCCTACGTCAGAATATAATTCATCGTAGAATCTTACGTCTGTATCAAAAGATACGTTCTCCGCTAATTTCATATCTATACCTAATCCTGCTGTAAACTGAGCTGCATCACCAACTTTACCTCCGTCAACATCTTGTGTTTCAGTAGATATTACGTTTTGATCTTCATCTGTAGTTCTAGTAACCGCATCTCCAACATATTGCCAGTCCCCAATAGATAGAAAACCTGTTAAAGTGTAAGGAAGATCTGGTTGAGGCTTAGCTCTAAAATCAATTTCTATACCTTGGTGTAATTGCTCTACACCTTCATTAGTATTAAAGAAAACTACATCATTATCAACATAAGATGAAGTTACAACTCTGTCTTTCCAAGAAGTTCTGTAAGCATTTACATTAGCTGAAAAATTTGATGTTGAATAAGAATATCCAGCTTCAAGACCGAAAATCTTTTCGTTTTCAGTTAATGGATTTACTCTGTTAGTATTGTTTAAGTATATATTGTCATGGTATGGTTGACGTGAGTACATTCCAGTATTAAAAAATACTTTTGAATTATCACCAACATTAAAACCAATACCTGTTTTTACATTATAACCCATATTATCTACTTTTTCTGAGTCAACACCGTCCTCAATTCCGTCAGGAAGTGCACCTGTAGCTTGAGATGAAGTTCCATCAATTAAACTCTGATCAGCATATTGATAGTGATCAAATCTTTGATGAGATTGTTGAGAAATCGCTCCTTGAAAGAAGGCAGACATGTTATCATTAGAATACTCTAACTGAGAAAATAATCCTCCGTAAGTAATTCTTTCATCATTACTATATGCAATTTTTTGATCTTCATCAAAACTTGCAGTCAATGCAGTCCAAGGGTTAGCTGACATATCTTCAGTAGCAACAACATTTTTATAAGTTCCATATGAACCATAAGTCTGGTGTGAATTATTTTGATCTCTTAGTCTAATGTTTTCTTGCCATGAAGTTAATCCGTGGAAGTTTTCAACAATTCTAAAGTGCTCACCGTAGTAAGTTCTAAAGTCAACTCCAACATTAAGAGATAAATTATCGCTTAGTTGCTTTTCGTAGTTAGAAACTAATCCAACCCAGTTATGCATGTTCATTGAAGCACGAGTAATGTAACCACCTTCAGCAGCAAAGTTTCCTCCAGCTCCTGATGTACCAAGATTATATGCGTAAATAGCATCATAATCTACATAACCATCTTCAGTTCTTGGACGAGATCCTCTACCTCCAGTTCCACCTCCATTACCAGTAGAAACATAAAATACAGTAGATAAACTTGAGTCATCACTAATTTTATAATCCCAGTTTAAATTCATTACAGGTTTGTGGTAAAAGTTTCTTCTTTCAGTTAAATACTGATCCCCATACATTCCCCAGTTGTTATTATATTTTCTTCCTTTCTCTAAGTATGTTGAGATACTTTTAGAGAAATTTTGATCATGCCATTGTGGAGCACCAGTTAATAAAAAATTAAGACTGTGCTTTTCATTAATTTCTTTACCTACAGAAAAGAAATAAGTTTGACCTTGACCAAATGAACCTTCGTTGTATCCATCACCTTGCCAGTGTGTTAATAAGAAACTAGTTGCCCATCCATCATCAGATCTACCAGTGTTGTATGAGTAAGTTGTTTTTAAATAATCATCGTTAGCGAAACCAGCGTACATAAATCCACCTTGTCTAACGTCATTAGAATTCATTACAAAATTTACAGTACCACCAACAGATGATATAGCTAATTTAGAAGCACCAAGTCCTCTTTGAATTTCAACAACACTTGCTACATCGTTCATACCTGACCAGTTAGACCAGTACATTTTACCGTCTTCCATTCCATTAATTGGCTGACCATTTAACATGTATGCAGTATTATCTTGTTCGAACCCACGTACAGCAATTCTAGAATCACCATATCCACCAGCTTGACCAGCTACATAAACAGAAGGAGTGTTAACAAGAGTCATTGTGATATCTTGTGTTCCAATCTTTTTTTGGATTTCGCTCCCTTTAATTGTAGAAGCAGCTACCGGAGTAACTCTATCAGCGGCAAGGTCAATAACCCCACTACCCATAAGTACAACCTCTTCTAATTCTTGAAGAGATGAGTCCTCTACTTCTGTTTGAGAAATAATTGCCATAGAACTAAAAATAGTTAAAGCAACCATTAAATTTTGAGTAATTTTTTTCATAATTTAATTTGTTTAGTTTGTATTTGATGCAAAAATAAATATTAAAATCCAGATATAGACACCTAAATGTTAATAAATTATTAATACACTAAGATAATTAAAAAAACCTTAAGTCCTAGATGATACTTAAATAATTGATTATTAGTTCTTTATAAATTATTTTTAGACTTATAATGTTTCAATAAATTATTTGTTGAGTCATCGTGATTATTAGACAAATCACTTTCAATTTCCTCTAAAATAGTATTTGCAAGTTTTTTACCTAATTCAACCCCAAATTGATCGTAACTAAATACATTCCAAATAATACCTTGAACAAATATTTTATGTTCATAAAGTGCTATTAGCTTTCCTAAACTTTCAGGTGTAAGTTTATCTATAAGTATTGTATTTGTTGGTTTATTTCCTTTAAAAACCTTGAACGGATTTATGAAGGAATCATTTCCAGAGGACTCAACTTCTGATAAAGATTTACCTTTCATTAAAGCTTCGGTTTGAGCAATAAAATTTGAAATGAGTTTATTTTGATGATCAATATTGCCATGTAAGCTATGGGTAAATCCAATGAAATCTGTTGGAATTAATTTAGACCCCTGATGTATTAATTGAAAAAAAGCATGCTGGGAATTTGTTCCAGGCTCACCCCATACAATCTGTCCAGTAGAATAATTTACTTCTTTTCCATCTCTGTCAACACTTTTACCGTTACTTTCCATTGACGCCTGTTGAAGATATGTAGCAAATTGATTTAAATACTGAGAATATGTAATTACTGATTCACTTTCGCAATTGAAAAAATTATTATACCACACACCTAGACATGCAAGGACAACAGGCATATTGTTTTCAAACTTTGTATTTTTAAAATGGTTATCCATTTCGTTTGCACCATTTAATAATTTATTAAAATTGTCAAAACCAACTGAAAGACTTATAGAAATCCCAACAGCACTCCAAAGAGAAAATCTACCCCCCACCCAATTCCACATTGGAAATATATTATTCTCTTCAATACCAAACGAAGTTACTTTTTCAATATTTGTAGACACAGCAATAAAATGTTTTGTAACATCACCAGCAACTGCGCCTGAATCTAAAAACCAGGTTCTAATTGTATTTGCATTAGAAAGAGTTTCCTGGGTTGTGAAAGTTTTAGAAACAATTATAAATAGTGTTGATTCTGGATTCAAGTTTTTTAAAACTTCATTAACATGATCTCCATCGACGTTACTTACAAAATGGGTATTTAAATGATTCTTATAAAATTTTAATGAGTCAACAACCATCGATGGCCCTAAGTCTGACCCTCCGATTCCAATATTTACAATATCAGTGAATTTTTTGCCTGTATAACCTTTTTTATAGCCAGAAATAATGGAGCTTGAGAACTCTTTAATTTTATTATTTACTTCTTTAATTTTATTGTGAATATCTATACCATTGTTTTTAATTTCGGTATTAACTTTTGATCTCAGAGCAGTATGTAATACCGCTCTATTTTCAGTTTTATTAATTAAATCACCATTAAAATATTTATTAATAGAATCTTTTAAATCTATTTCATCTAATAACTCATTGAATAGTAATATTGTTTTCTTATTAATTCTATTTTTAGAATAGTCTAAATAAAAATCATTCCACTTGATTGACAACTCTTCTGACCTAAGTTTGTTTTTATTAAAAAAATCAACCATTTCACAATCCTTAATTTCATTAAAGTGGTTAGCTAACTTTTCCCAAGAGGTAGTTTTAGTTGGATTTTGACTTTTTAAACTCATTTTAAAAAATTTAATTATTAAGTGATTTATATTCAATATTATCAAGATCAACTTTTATTGGAAGTATAAATTCTTGGTAATATTTTTTATTTGACTTTGGTACGGACTTAGCTATTGGTAATTTTTGTTTAAAAGGATCTACTTGTCTCCCATTTTTCCAAAACCTATAGCAAACATGTGGTCCTGAGGTATTTCCAGTCATACCCACTAAACCTATAACATCTCCTTGTTTTACATATTGACCGACTTTAACAAGTCTTTTTTTCATATGTAAGTACTGAGTAGAATAGGTTGAGTTGTGTCTTATTTTTACATAATTTCCATTTCCTCCTTTTCTTCTAGACTCTATAACTCTGCCATCAGCAGTAGCTAAAATTTCTGTACCTACAGGTGCAGCAAAATCAGTTCCTTTATGTGCTTTAACTCTATTTCCATAAAGTGCAATCCTTCTTTTCAAATTATATCTTGAAGAAATATTACTAAACTGAACAGGAGCTCTTAAAAAAGTTCTTTGTAGACTTTGTGTTTTTTCATCATAGTATTCTGTTGTTTTTTTTAAACTATCAACTTTGTAATTAAATGCGTAAAACGACTCATTATTATGCTCAAAATAGGCAGCATCTATACTTTTAATTCCGGCGTAAATTGAGTCCTCAACAAACCTTTCATTATATATTATTTTAAATCTATCTCCTTTTTGTAATCTAAAAAAATCTATTGTCCAAGCATAAATATCGGACATATCATTTATTAATTGATATGGAAGTCCCTGACTGTCCATAGTTTCCGACAAGCTACTAGAGATGATACCGGATGCATATTTTTTGACAATTTTAATAGGTTTTTTCTTGTTGTAGGCATAAATAGAATCTCCAATATGAATAACTACATAGTTAACCTTATTAGGTTGATAAATAAAAACAAGTGGATTTTCTAATGAGTCTTTAGAACTAAGTATTGTGTATGGTTTTCCTGCTGTCAACCATCTGACATCAAAAGTGTCTTTTATTTTATTGGTGATTTGATAAATTTTAGGGTAGCCAATTTTATTTTTTTCCATTATTTCGCCAAAACTATCCCCAAATTGAATAGTATCTCTTTTAACATTGAATTTATTAATGTCAAATCCGAATTCTATGTTTTCTGGCTCAGATTCTTTCAAAATATTTGTTTCATCACTGGAAGTGAAAAAAGACAACACGGAAAGCAACAATAATAACCCTATAAATAAATAAAATAAAATTGGTAATTTTAAACTATTCATTTTCTCCCCATTTTTCAAGTTCATCTTTAGACCACAGGTCAGGGAAAAATATTCTTTTTTGATATTTAGGATGCATGTATTTATGCCAATCACTTCCACCAGTTGAAATTGAATTCCCTGATTTAGATTCAATATAAAATTTAGCAGTATTATAGTGAGCCATTACCCATGTAATATTTACGGTATAATCTAAATGCCTCATTGCTTTAATTAAACTCTTATTGGCCTGATTCTTCATTGAAAGAGATTTATAACTAGACCATAAGTTTCTAGTGTTATAAACCTTCATAAAAGTTATAAATCTTTCTTTATATTGTTTTTCAAAACTTAACAACAATTGAGACTTTTTTCCAGTTTTAAAATCTTTTCCAGCAGCTTGCCAATATAAGTGATCAAATGCGTGCTCAAAGGGGGTATTTCTATCAATTGTCTTTCTAAACCTAATATCGATTAAGTTAATTAGTTCTGTTGAAGCAAATTCAATTAGCCTGTATTGAAAACTTTGGAAGCCACTTGCTGGACTAAGAGAAAGTCTAAATTTATTATACTGTTCAACAGACATTCCTTTAAGCATAATGTTAAATGAAGTTGTTAGCATATCAAAATACCTGCTTACTCGCATTATTTTATCCTCAAAGATATCTACACTAAGGTTTTTTGAATCAGCTACTTGTTGTATCTCCCATAAAATCATTTTGAAAATTAATTCATTGATTTGATGGTAGGTAATAAAAACCATTTCATCTGGATAGTCTGTTCTTTGAATTTGGAGATTTAAAAGAGCATCTGTATTTATATAATCCCAGTAAGTTAATTGTTTGGAATGCAAGAAACCTTCTAAAAATAAATTAGTGTCTTGAGATAAGGCTTCGTGTTTTTCTTTAAGTTCAGAAATTACAGAATCTAGTTTTGATTTTTTAGCCATATTTAAAAATTTATTTCAAAGGGATGATTTAGTCCGCTAAATGCATCTAAATCTACTCTTATAGAACCAACAACTAAATCTGCTTTGATTCTTACAGGAATTTTGTTTTTGTCAGCACTTATCCACAAAGTTAAACTTTCTTTTTCTTTAAATACTCTTCCTGACTGAACAAATGGCCTAAGTTTAATACATTTAATTTTGCCAAATTTAGTGTTTATAGTTTCTATGCCCAAGAACTTCATTTTAAATTCATAGTTTTCTGAGTCAAAAAACATATCCACAGATAAATCTTTGGCCTTTTTAATTTGATCTAAGCTATAGTTGTTTCTGATAAAGTAAAAAACAGAAAGCATATCATGTACATTCTTGCTGGTACTAAACTCTTTAACTCTGTTTTTTTTTATATTATTTACAATAGCTTTATTAGTAATTTGGTCAAAATCAATAGTTAAATTTTTGGTATGACCACCTTCATTAATTTTTCTAATGAATTTTTTTGGTAGACCAGTTTTTTTTGAGAAATAGCTTTGATAATAATCCTCAACTTTAAAAAACCACTTTATAGGCCCTATAGTTTTTCCAATTGCTTTGACATGATAAAATTCTTTGACTTTATCTTCTTTTAATTTTAGGGTTGCTTTTCCAGCTTTAATCCAACCACTGTATGAAAGCTTAAAACTTAACCATTCACCACTCTTGTATGCTGATTGATCTTGCCCAAAACATAAATTTGAAATGAAGAAAATTAATATTATTGTTTTTTTCATGTTGAAGGATATGAGCTAAAAATAATAAACTTACTAAACTTTTAACTCATTATAATAATCAAAAACTAATTTTCCTTTAGAGGTGCCAATAGCTTTTTGAAGCTCAACAATCGAAAGTTTAGAAATATTATTATTTGATTTAAAAGTTTTTAATAATTTAATTCTGGTTAAGTCCCCTATCCCTTTGATATTGTCTAATTCATTTGTGAAAGTATTTTCACTTCGCTTATTTCTATGAAGCTTTAAACTAAATCTATGGGCCTCATTTCTTAACTTTTGTATTAAAATTAGACTTTCTGATTTTTTATCCAAAAATAAAGGCGTTGAATCATTAACAAAATAAATTTCTTCTAGTCTTTTGGCAATACCAATAATCGAAATTGTGTTTTCTAACTTTAGTTCAACTAAACTCTTTAAAGCTGCTGAGAGTTGTCCTTTACCTCCATCTATAATTATAAGCTGTGGCAAACTTTTATTCTCCTTTAATAACCTACTGCACCTTCTAAATACCACTTCTTCCATTGATGCATAATCATCTGGTCCATCCACTGTTTTAATGTTAAAGTGTCTATAATCTTTTTTACTTGGCTTTGCATTTTTAAAAACTACACAAGCAGAAGTGGGGTTTGTTCCTTGGGTGTTTGAATTATCAAAACATTCTATGTGAATCGGAATCTTATCCAATTTTAGATCCTCTTTTAGACATTTTAAAATTCTGTTTTGATGTCTTTCTGGGTCAACAATCCTAATTTGTTTTAACCTTTCAAACTTAAAGTGTATTGCATTTTTAAGCGATAGATCTAAAATTTTTCTTTTGTCTCCAATTTTAGGAACTTCTATTTTAATTTTTTCTCCAAGATCCAATGGAATTATAGAGTATACAATTGGTGAATCAGATTTAAACTTTAACCTTATTTCAATTGCAGCCAATTCCAGAATTTTCTTAATTCCTTCATCGATTTTTGATTTAATTTCAAGGTTAAAAGATCTAACTATTGATCCAAGAGAAATTTGTAGAAAATTAACATAAACAAAATTTTCATCTTTAACAAAAGAAAAGACATCAACATTCGATATTTTAGGGCTTACAACAGTGGATTTATATTGATAATTTTCTAATGCTTTGATTTTTCCTTTAATTAAATTAGCTTCTTCAAATTTCAAATTATCAGAAAGCTCCTTCATTTCACTTTTAAAGGAATAAAGCGAGTTTTTAAAGTTTCCCTTTAAGATCTCTTTAATTTCTAAAATATTTTTATTATAATTTTCTTCTTCCTCAAAACCCTCACAAGGACCATGGCAATTTCCAATATGATATTCTAAACAAACTTTATATTTTTTATCTTCAATTTTTTTCTCGTTAAGATCATATGAACATGTTCTTAATTTATACAAACTAGAAATTATGTTTAAAATTGTTTTAACAACTCTTAAACTTGTATATGGCCCGTAATAGTCGGATCCGTCTTTTATCATTTTTCTTGTATAAAAAACCCTAGGAAATCTTTCATTTTTTATGCATATCCATGGATAGGACTTGTCATCTTTTAAAAGGATATTGTATTTAGGTTGAAATTTTTTAATTAGGCTATTTTCTAGAAGCAATGCATCAGACTCTGTTTTTACAACGACATGTTTAATGTTGTGAATGTTTTTTACAAGAGAATTAGTTTTTCCGTCTTTGTGGTTTTGTTTGAAATAAGAGTTAACTCTATTTTTTAAACTTTTAGCTTTTCCAACGTATATAATGGCTTCATCTGAATTTAAAAACTGATAAACACCTGGGCTATTAGGAAGATGTTTAATTATGTTGTTTAACTCAATTGTTGCCATTTTTCAAAGGTAAATTATTTAACAATGTTTTAAAAATTGTTTATCTTAAGGGAATGAGAACAAAAAAATCCTTTTTATCTATCTTTCTTTCTGGTCTTGCCAATATATTTTCATTTAAAGGATATTCCCGTAGAAGAAGGGATAACTTTAAAAGAAATATTCGATAGTATTAGTAATTTAATAACTGATCAAGATGTTTATGACCTAATTTTTGGGTAAAAATTACTTTTGCATATTTTTAGCTTCAATGCTTAAGGTTGCATGTGGAACTAATTCTAATCTTTTTTTATTGATTAGTTTTCCAGTAACCCTACATATTCCATAGGTCTTGTTTTCAATTCTTATGAGAGCTGTTTTTAAATCTCTTATAAATTTTTCCTGGCGAATAGCTAATTGAGAATTAGATTCTTTACTCATAACAGCACTACCTTCATCAAAGGCTTTAAATGTTGGGGAAGTGTCTTCTGTTCCATTGTTATGGTCATTTAGATAAGCACTTTTTATTAACTCTAAATCGTGATTAGCTTTATTAATTTTTTCTGTGATTAATTTTTTAAATGTTGCTAAATCCTTATCAGAATATTTGTATTTAGTTTCTGCAGACATATCTTTTAAATTTTATTTATACTTATTTTAGTTTTCACGTCATCGAAAGATATTTCATCTCCATCATTTAAATCTTTCACAATTTTTAAATCCTCCGCTAAAGTTTCAGATTTTATATAATTTACATTATTATCAATTGCATCTACAATATTAGAGTCGTGTTTAATATAAACATTTATTCTATCGGTAACTTCAAAACCTGAGTTCTTTCTCATAGTTTGTATTTTACTCACAAACTCTCTTGAGATTCCTTCATCTTTTAAATTTTTATCAATCACGATATCTAAAGCAACCGTAAGTGTTCCTTCATGCGCAACTAGCCAGCCTTCAATATCCTGTGATACTATTTCAAAATCACTAAGCTCGAAAATAATACTTTTTTCATTAATGGCAATTTCAATATTACCTGTTTGTTCTAATTTCTTTATGTCTTCTGCATTTAACTTACTTACAACATTCGAAATATACTTCATTAATCTACCATACTTTGGCCCAAGAGTTTTGAAGTTTGGTTTAATTTTTTTAACTAAAATATCTGATCCGCCTTCTAATAATTCAATTTCTTTAACATTCACTTCATTTTTTATCAAATCTGAGACTGCTTGAATTTCATTTTTTTGATTATAGCTAGAAACAGGTATCATGATCTTATTTAATGGCTGTCTAACTTTTATTTTTTCTTTAGCTCTAAGAGATAAAGTCAACGAAGATATTTTTTGAGCATATTTCATTTTTCTTTCTAAATCAGAGTCAATCAATAACTCATTAGAAATTGGAAAAGTAGTTAAATGCACACTCTCATGGTTTGTTTTAGAAGTATTTTTTGTTAAATCTAAATATAACTTGTCCATGAAAAATGGAGCTATAGGTGCTGCTAATTTTGAAATAGTTATTAGGCAAGTATAAAGGGTTTGATAAGCGGATATTTTATCCGACTCATAATCTCCTTTCCAAAATCTTCTTCTTGAAAGTCTCACATACCAGTTACTTAATATCTCAACTGTGAAGTCAGAAATGGTTCTAGCTACTTTAGTGGGATCATATTCAGAATAAAACTTATCTACGTTTTTAATCAAAGTGTTTAGCTCAGATAAAATCCATCTATCAATTTCTGGTCTACTACTAAACTCAATTTCATCTTCAGAATAATTAAATTTATCAATATTAGCATAAAGCACAAAAAAGGAATATGTGTTATATAGGGTACCAAAAAATTTTCTTTTAACCTCTTCAATTCCATTAATATCAAATTTTAAATTATCCCACGGGTTAGAGTTTGATATCATATACCATCTAGTTGCATCTGGTCCATATTCAGCAATTGTTTTAAATGGGTCAACAGCATTACCTAATCTTTTAGACATCTTTTGTCCGTTTTTATCTAAAACTAATCCATTGGATACCACATTTTTATACGCAATAGAATTAAAAACAGACGTTCCAATAGCATGAAGGGTGTAAAACCAACCTCTTGTCTGGTCGACTCCTTCAGCAATAAAATCAGCAGGGAAAGCCTTGTTATCATCAATTAGAGTTTGGTTTTCAAAAGGATAGTGCCATTGAGCATAAGGCATACTTCCTGAATCAAACCAAACATCTATTAAGTCTGGTTCTCTAAACATCTTTTCACCACTCTTTGAACACAAAATAATTTTATCAACGATGTTTTTATGTAAATCAACTTTATCATAATTTGTTTTAGAAAAATCATTTACAATAAATTCCTTGTATATGTCTTCATCCATAAAACCTGCGGCAATAGATTGTTGCATTTCATTTTTTAACTCTTCAATTGAGCCTATACAAATAACCTCTTTACCATCTTCAGTTCTCCAAATAGGCAATGGGATTCCCCAAAATCTTGACCTAGACAAATTCCAGTCGTTAGCATTTTCTAACCAATTTCCAAATCTTCCTTCACCTGTAGATTTTGGTTTCCAATTAATACTTTTGTTCAAGTCATACATGTTCTCTTTAAACTCTGAAACTTTAATAAACCAGGAGTCTAATGGATAGTAAAGAATTGGCTTATCAGTTCTCCAACAATTTGGGTAACTATGTTTGTATTTCTCTACTTTAAATGCCTTATTTTCTATTTTTAATTTAATTGCTAACTCTACATCAATTGATTTGTCTGGAATATTATCATCAGTGTAGTATTCGTTTTTTACGAATTTACCAGCAAATTCTTTCATTTCTGGCCTAAACTTACCTTGTAGATCTACCAGTGGAACTAAATTATCATTTTCATCTTTTACAAGTAATGGAGGTATTTCAGGGTTTGCTTGTTTTGCTACTAAAGCATCATCAGCTCCAAAAGTGGGTGCTGTATGAACAATACCTGTCCCATCTTCAGTTGTAACAAAATCACCAGCAATAACTCTAAATGCATTTTCAGGATTATCATTTGGTAATGCATAATTTAAAAGTTGCTCATATTTAATGCCAAGTAAATCTTTACCTCTAAATGAATTACAAATGAAATAAGGGATTTTTTTATCTTCTTTTTTGAAATCATCTACTTCTTCTAAATTATTAGCCTGAAAGTATTTACCATTAAACTGTTTCGACACTAAAGCTTTTGCTAATATTACATTTGTAAGCTGAAAAGTATATTGGTTATAAGATTTTACTAACACATATTCAATGTTCGAGCCAACTGTTAGGGCTGTATTGCTTGGGAGGGTCCAAGGAGTGGTGGTCCAAGCTAAAAAATATACAGGAGAGTTTGTTTGCAAAAAGCTAGGTAAAGTGTTTTTAACAGCTTTAAATTGAGCCGTGACTGTAGTGTCAGTAACATCTTGGTAAGTTCCAGGTTGATTCAATTCATGAGAACTTAAGCCTGTTCCTGCTTTAGGTGAATATGGTTGAATGGTATAACCTTTATAAATTAAATTCTTTTTGTATATTTCTTTTAATAACCACCATACACTTTCCATATATTTGGATTCATATGTAATATATGGATCATTCATATTTACCCAATAACCCATTTTAGAAGTCAAATCATTCCATATGTGAGTGTACTTCATTACCTCTTTCTTGCATTCCGAGTTGTAATCTTCAACGGATATTTTTGTGCCAATATCTTCCTTAGTGATTCCTAATTTTTTTTCAACCCCAAGTTCAATTGGTAAACCGTGGGTGTCCCAACCTGCTTTTCTATTAACCTGAAAACCTTTCATGGTTTTATATCTGGGGAAAATGTCTTTAATTGTTCTGGCTAATACATGGTGAATTCCGGGAAGTCCATTCGCAGAAGGAGGTCCTTCAAAAAAGATAAATGGGTTAGCTCCTTCTCTTGATTGAATTGATTTTTCAAAAATATTATTATCCCTCCAATAGGATAAGATTTCATCACCTATTTTAGAAAGATTTAAATTATTATAATCAGGAAATATCATGTTTTTTTAAACTAATTGCGAAAATAGTAAATTTAGTTATATTCTTGTTAGAAGTAACTCTTGAAATTAATTTAAATTATTGATTAAATCTTCAATCTTTGATAAAAATATAATTTTAATAGATTTCGTAGAGATATTAAGCTTACTAAACTTTGAAATAAATATTTTTGAAAACCCTAGTTTTTCAGCTTCAGTAATTCTTTGTTCTAGTCTTTGCACGGGTCTTATTTCACCTGAAAGACCAATCTCTGCCGCAAAACAATATTTTTCATTCAAAACTAAATCTTCATTTGATGAGATAATCGCAGCAACGACAGCAAGATCAAGTGCTGTATCATCTACAGAGATTCCACCAGTAATATTCAAAAAAACATCTTTTGAAGCTAATCGAAAACCAACTCTTTTTTCTAACACAGCTAAGAGCATGTTTAATCTCTTTGAGTTATAACCGGTTGAACTTCTTTGTGGAGTGCCATAAACTGCAGTACTAACCAATGCTTGGACTTCGATCATAAAAGGCCTCATTCCTTCAATTGTTGCTGATATTGCATTTCCGCTAAGCTCTTGATTTTTCTTAGATATTAAAATCTCTGATGGATTATTAATTTCTTTTAATCCCTTAACATTCATCTCATAAACACCAATTTCATTTGTTGAACCAAATCTGTTTTTATTAACTCTAAGAATTCTGTAAACATGATTCCTATCTCCCTCAAATTGAAGCACAGTATCAACCATATGCTCTAATATCTTTGGGCCAGCAATGTTTCCATCTTTTGTAATATGTCCGATAATAATAACAGGGGTTGATGTTTTTTTTGCGAAGTTAATTAGTTCAGAAGTGCAAGTTTTAATTTGCGATACACTACCAGGTGCTGAATCAACTAATTCAGTTTTTAATGTTTGAATAGAATCTATAATTAATATTTGAGGTTGTATTTTTTTAATTTGCTTAAATATACTTTCCAAACTAATCTCAGTTAAAACATAGCATTCATCACTTTCATGATTCATTCTATTGGCTCTCATTTTAATTTGGCTTTGACTTTCCTCCCCAGAAACATAAAGGGTAGAATATGGTAAGCTAATAGCTATTTGTAACAACAATGTGCTTTTACCAATTCCTGGTTCACCACCTAATAAGGTAAGTGATCCAGGGACAATACCTCCGCCTAAAACTCTATTAAATTCAGAGTCTGAGGTGACTAATCTATTTTCTTCTTTGTAAACAATATTAGAAATTTTTTGTGGGGTAGTTGACTTTACATTTTTAACGCTTTCTGTTTCCCAAGTGTTACTTTTGGTCTTTAAAATAACTTCTTCGGAGATAGAATTCCAACTTTTGCATGATGTACACTGACCTTGCCATTTTGGGAAATTAGTTCCGCAATTATTACAAATAAAAGTTGTTTTAACTTTACTCATTAGTACTGTAAATCTTGATTAATTAAATCTGCCCTTTCTAACAACTCATCTTTTGTAATTCCTTCAACGTCTTCTAAAGTATAAGCAGATCTATAGATGTGCATTGCTTTTCTAATATCTCCATTTCTTTCATGGTAGAGACCCATAAAATAGCTTCCTAAAATTGTTTTTGGGTATTTATCGAGAGCCAATTTTGAAAGATCTTTGTAGTATTTATACTGTTCACTTTGTTCAATATATTTTTCAATAGCTCTAAAATCATTGATTAAAATATCTTTATTAACACCATAATAATTGTAGATATTTTCATATTTCTCAACTAAATATTTGACTGGCGAGGTTTGGGTTTTACTTAAAAATGAGTCGTACTCAATAGAATTGATAGCAGAATAAGTAGCAAAAACATGCTCAACACCTTCTGAAATTGAGTGTATAGGCAGATTATAGTGAGTAAGATTTTCATGCTGTTTATATTTAAACGACACTAAGTTATTATTTAAAGTCAAAAGATTTTCAGATAACATTTTAGTCCTTTCATTGATTGACTTAAAGTCTACATTAGAACTGACTAAATAATAGAAAATATTAGTTTTTATTTTTTCAAACCTTTTAATTATATAATTTTCCATATTGTATGAAAATTTTGGGCTAATAGCAATAAAACCTGAAATTGAAGTTTTATTATTTAATAAAAAATAATTAATATAATTTGCAGTTGCCTCGTGACCGACGGCTACTTTAAATTTCGTTGTACGATAGTTTTTATCAAAATAAGGTATCAATTCTTGTGAAATAAAATCGAAAAAATTTGCGCTTGAATTAATAGGGATAAAGTCTATATTATCTAAAACACTACAGTCATCATATCTCGAATCAATTTGATTAATACCAACTATTATTGAGTCAGGGATATCTCCCCAATATGATAAATAATCAACACTTCCCGAAACAGCTTCAAACATATAATCTCCGTCTAAAACAATAATTAAAGGGTAGTTTTTCTTATTATTATCATCATAATTTCTGGGTAGTTGAATTTTTAACTCACGTGAGTCATTTAAAAATTCAGATTCAAAACTCTCATAGATAGTTTGAGAAAAAGAAGTGTTTATTAAAAAAAATAGTATTAAGACCTTAATTTTTAACATATATATTATTAATATTTTTAATCAACGTGAAGGTAATAAAATATGTAAAAAAACTAATTGGTAATTGACTTATTTCTATGATTATTGTAAATAGGAAGTAATAAAAGTGAGATCCCACCAAATATAATAATCATTATTGTTTGCGATGACCACATAATCCAACCAAATGCACGGCTAGGGTCTTCAGCAATACTAAATAGTGAAAATGCAATTACGACAGCTTCTGGGTATGTTCCAATTCCCCCATTAGTTGCTCCTATGGAAAACATTCCTAAAATAAAACCTATTAAAATTGGTGCAAACGATATATTGTTAAATTCCTGCATGGATAATGATGTAACATAAAACATTAGCACATACATAATCCATATAAAAATGGTGTGAAAAACAAATGCCCACCTGTGTTTCATTTTTGTTATTGCTAAAACTCCTTCAAAAATTCCTTTTAAAAAAAATTTAATTTTAGTTATTATGGATGGGAAAATATAATTTAATCCTATTAAAAATAAAATAATTATTATTATACCAAAGACTAATGAAAATGCACTCATTGAATTAAATTTCTCTAAAATCAAATTTGTTATAAAGTCTTTTTTTAAAAAAACTGCTAAACATATAATTGAAAAAGCACAAATTAAGTCTGCAATTCTTTCTGCTATAACAGTACCAAGAGTTTTATCAAAAGGAATATTCTCATATTTAGAGATTAAAGTTGCTCTTGCAACATCTCCAGCTCTTGGAACAGTTAAATTAATTAAGTAAGCAGAGAATACAGCAAAAAAACTATTTAAAAAAGTTATTTTATATCCTAAAGGGTTTAACAAATAATTCCATCGGTATGATCTTGAAATGTGGCTCAAGGTTCCAAAAAATATACCGAGTAAAATCCAATATGGATTAGATTTTTTTAAATAGAAAAAAATTTGATCAATCGATATTTTTGAAAAAGAATAAAACACAAGTAATAACCCAATTGATATGGGTAAAATAATTTTTATATACTTTCTTGTTTTTTTATTCAAAAAGCTATTTTAATAAATTAGTTTTTTCATCAGGGAACACTATTGTAGGATTAAAAGATTTTGCTTTTTTTAAAGACATAAAAGCATATGTGATTAAAATGAGAACATCATCTACCTGAACTTTTCTTGCTGCAGCACCGTTAACAGTAATTTCTCCAGAATTTCTCTTCCCTGGAATAACATAAGTGTCAAATCTTTCACCATTATTGTTGTTAACTATTTGAATTTTTTCACCCTCAATTATGTTAGCCGCATCCATCAAATCTTCATCAATGGTAATACTACCTATGTAATTTAAGTCTGCTCCGGTTACTTTAACTCTATGAATTTTTGATTTTAAAATTTGAATCTTCATGTAAAAATTTAATTAAGTGCAATATTATCAATTAATCTGATTCCATCAACAAAAACAGAGATAAAAGCTCTATATTTTTTTTTATAATTTATTGAATCAGTAGGAACTAACTTATCTTCATCGGCAATAATTAAATACTCTAAATTCATTTGATCAAAAGAATTGATTTTATCACTAACAATATTTCTTAAATCTTCAATTTTATAATTGAATATGTTGGATTTTATAAAAGTTAAATTCTTAAAAATATTAGAAGCTACTTTTTTAGATTTTAAGGATAGTTTATTGTTTCGAGAGCTTAAGGCTAAGCCACTTTTTTCTCTTTGAGTTTTACAGCCAATAATATTAATTTTAGTTTTTAAACTTTTAATTATTTGTAATTGTTGGAAATCTTTTTCTCCAAAGTATACTGTATCAGGTTTTACAATATTTAAAAGTAGTTCAACAACAGTTGCAACACCCTCAAAGTGATTATTTCTAAATTCACCCTCCATAAACTTATCAAGTCCTTTAAAATCGTATGATTTTACATACATTTTATCACCATATATTTCTTTAGAATCTGGTGCAAAAACTAAAATTTCATCAGAAATTGTTTTTAACAAACGACAGTCTTCTTTTAAGTTATTTGGATAAGTAGATAAATCAGTAGAACTAGAAAACTGTGTAGGATTAATAAAAATACTCACAACTGTCACTTTGTTGTTTAAACATGATTTTTTTAATAATGACAAATGACCTTCATGTAATGCTCCCATGGTGGGAACAAAACCCACATCTGAACCTAATTTCCTTAGTCTCTCTAGTTGTTCAATTAGCTTAAATTTTTGATGAAATATCTTCATTTTAATAAAACTTTAACAGCACGCAAATTTAATATATTACAATTAATCTGCATAATTTTTGTAATTTTGCTACTTTTTGCAGTTAATAATTTTTAATACACGGAAATGAAAGAGAAAAAAATATTATACGTCTCATCAGAAGTTGTTCCATATCTTCCTGAAAATGAAATTTCATCAATGTCTTTTGAAATTCCAAAAATGATAAATAAACAAGGAGGACAGATTAGAATCTTTATGCCTAGATACGGTAATATAAACGAAAGAAGACACCAGTTACACGAAGTTATCAGATTGTCAGGAATTAATTTGGTTATTGATGATTTAGATATGCCATTAATAATTAAAGTTGCTTCTATTCCAAAAGAAAGAATTCAAGTTTACTTTATTGATAATGAAGATTATTTTAAGAGAAAATCTACTTTTGCAGACGAGAACGGCAAGCTTCATGATGATAACGATGAAAGAGCTATCTTTTTTGCTAAAGGTGTAATTGAAACGGTTAGAAAATTGAACTGGTCACCTGATATAATACATGTTCATGGCTGGATGGCTTCTCTATTCCCATTGTATCTTAAGACTTACTACAAAGATGAACCTGTTTTTGAAAACAGTAAAATAGTTACTTCTGTATATGACAAATCATTTGACGAGAGTTTAAATAAAAAATTAGTTGACAAAATTTTATTTGATGAAATAAACGAAGAGTTAATTAAAGGTTTAAAAGATCCCTCATATAATAATCTAGTGAAAAATGCTATAGACTTTTCTGATGCTATAATTTTGGGTTCTCAAAAAATTCCAACAGACGTTCAAGATCATTTAAATTCTTCTAAAAAACCTGTCTTAAATTATCAAACAAGAGAAACTTTTTCTGAAACATACACAGAATTTTACAAAAACGAAGTACTAAATCAATAAATGAAAAATATTAAATTATTATCCGTTTTCTTTATCATTTTTATTTACTCATGTGATAAAGACTTTACTAGTATAGACTCAGACGTAATAAGTGCTGAAAATGCTATTAATTTTAATACATCTTCGATTGATTATCCTATAGTTGCTTCAAACTTAAGGTTAAATCCTGTGAAATCGAATAATTTACCATCATTCATGTTGGGATACAATAATAATCCGTTTTATGGAGAGAGTAAGGCAAGTTTTTTAGGTCAAGTAGTTCCTGCTGAATTTAGTCCATCCTTTGGTGAAAATGTAGTATTAGATTCTGTTATCTTAACTATTCCGTATTACAGTAGAGGAGTTGAAACTAGTGAAGAAGGAGATATTACTTATGAAATTGATTCTGTTTATGGTAGCACTGCCACTAAACTTTATGTTTACAAAAGTAATTTTTATTTAAGAGATTTTAATCCAAGTGGAGATTTTAGTGATTCTCAAAATTATTATTCCAATGGAGCATTATCTAATTCTGAGTCTATAAATCAAGCAGAAATCGAAGCTGAGTTACTATATGAGTCTGGCATTCTAGGAGATGGTTCAGATGACTTTATCCCAAGCTCTGAAAGAATAGACCTAACCTCACTTGATTCTCTTGGTGAATCTTATGTGTCAAGTAGTATAGCTCCAGCGATAAGATTAAAACTAAATAACCCAAATGATAATTTTTGGCAAAGTTTATTTTTTGAAAATGAAGGCAATCCTGAATTGATTAACCCAAATACATTCAAAGAATTTTTTAGAGGCCTTTACATTAAAGCGGATGGAGTTAATTCAGATGGGTCTATGATGTTATTAAATTTTGCTTCATCAAACACAAAGCTTACAATTCATTACACGTCTGAAACTAGTACTGATAGTGATACAGATTCTGGTGGAACTTCAACTGAAACCATTTCAAGTCAAAATGAATATGTTTTAAACTTTACTGATAATTTAGTTAATATATATGAAAACAATTTCCTAGTTGATGTTTCAAACTCGAATACTATTGATGGAGATGAAAGAATTTACCTCAAAGGTGGTGAAGGATACATGTCTACAGTAGATTTATTTGGTGGAGATATTCAAGATGAAAATGGTGAAATGGTAAATGCATTTGAGCATTTCAAAAACTCATTTTATGATGAGGAAAATGAAATTGCTAATAAAATAATAAATGAAGCTTATATAGAATTTTTTGTCGATCAAACCCAAGACATTGGATCTGAACCTGATAGAATTTATTTATATAATTTTGAGCAAAACACCGCACTTATTGATTATTTTCTTGATCAGTCAGTAAGTTCTACCACAATTAATGCAAAAATAAATCATTTAGAGCCATTAACAAGAGATGGAGATTCAATTACTGGTGAAGGAGTTAAGTACAAAATTAGAATAACAGAGCATCTAAATAATTTAATTCTTAGAGATTCAACTAATGCTAGTCTAGCATTAGTTGTTACTTCAAATGTAGGATCAATAGATAACTTTTCTATTTTAAACAGTGGAGAAGAAGACCGTGATTTTCCTTCTGGTGCAATTTTAACTCCCAAAGGAACAGTCCTACACGGAAGTCAATCTGAAGATATTGATAAAAGACCTAGAATTAAAATATATTATACTGACCCCAATGAATAATATTAGAAATTGTTATTTCTATAAATAGTCATAATTTAAAATTTATTAATTAATACATTTGTAAAGTATGTGTGGAATAGTCGGTTATATTGGAGATAAAAATGCTTATGAAATTGTAATAAATGGCTTAAGAAGGCTCGAGTATAGAGGTTATGACAGCTCAGGTATTGCTCTATATAATTCTGAATTGAATGTTTGTAAAACTAAAGGAAAGGTTGAAAAATTAGTTAAAAAAGCTAAAAAAAACATTTCACTTGAAGCAAATATTGGAATAGGCCACACAAGATGGGCCACTCACGGTGAACCTAATAATGTTAATGCACATCCTCTTATTTCAAATAATGGTTCCCTTGTGATTGTTCATAATGGTATTATTGAAAATTACGCTACAATAAAAAATGAATTAATCCACAAAGGTTATAATTTTAAATCTGAAACTGATACAGAAGTTTTAGTAAACTTAATTGAATATGTTCAAGTAACTGAAAATGTAAAGTTAGGCAAGGCAGTGCAACTTGCATTATCTCAAGTAGTTGGTGCTTATGCAATTGCAGTGTTTGACAAAAAGAAACCAGATGAAATTGTTGTAGCTAGACTTGGAAGTCCATTAGCAATTGGAATTGGGGAAGGTGAAATGTTTATTGGAAGTGACGTTACTCCATTTTTAGACTTTACAAGAAAAGTCATTTATCTTGATGAGGGGCAAGTTGGCGTGTTAAGGAATCATAAAGAGACAAAATTTTATGATATCTCCAATGATTCTATTATATCTCCAAATATTGAAAATTTAGAATTAGAACTATCTGAAATTGAAAAAGGTGGATTTGATCATTTCATGCTTAAGGAAATACATGAACAACCAAAGGCGATAATTGATACACTCAGAGGAAGGCTAAAGTTAAACAAGGGGATAATTAAACTTTCTGGAATCGATAACAATTTAAATAAATTTACATCTGCAAATAAAATAACTATTATTGGTTGTGGTACTTCTTGGCATGCAGGGTTAGTTGGAGAATATATATTTGAAAAAATATCAAGAATTCCAGTTGAGGTTGAATATGCTTCAGAATTTAGATATAGAGATCCAGTAATTAGTGCTAATGATATTGTAATTGCTATTTCTCAATCTGGTGAAACAGCCGATACGCTGGCCGCTATGAAATTAGCAAAGGAAAAAGGAGCATTTGTATTTGGCATTTGTAATGTAGTTGGGTCGTCGATAACCAGGGAATCTGATTCAGGAACTTACACACATGCAGGGCCAGAAATCGGTGTTGCCTCAACAAAAGCTTTTACCACACAAATTACTGTATTATATTTAATGGCATTAAAAATTGGTAAAGCAAAAGGAATCATTTCAAGCAATGTATTTAATAAGTATCTAACAGAGTTAAATCTCATACCTCAAAAGATTGAAAAATCATTAAATATTAACAATAAAATTGAAGAAATAGCAGATCAAATCAAATACTCCACCAACTGTCTCTATCTTGGTAGAGGATTTAATTTTCCTGTAGCCTTAGAGGGAGCTTTAAAACTTAAAGAGATCTCTTACATACACGCTGAAGGATATCCAGCAGCTGAAATGAAGCATGGGCCTATAGCTTTAATTGATGAAAATATGCCAACCGTTGTTATAGCAACTGCTAAAGGTCATTATGAAAAAGTGGTAAGTAATATTAGAGAAATTCAATCTAGAAAAGGTAAAATTATAGCAATTATTACAGAAGGAGATAAAGATGTTAAAGAGATTGCTGACTACTATATTGAGATTCCTGAAACAATTGAATCATTAACTCCTTTACTTACTACGATTCCGTTACAGTTGTTGTCATATCATATAGCAGTTAAACTAGGAAAGAATGTAGATCAGCCAAGAAATCTTGCAAAATCTGTTACCGTAGAGTAATCTTTTCCAACCCCAATATTCGTAGGATTTAAGGTTGTATTAGTTCCACTAAAAAATATGTAATTTTATACTATGTCATCTACTTTTTTAAATTCGTGTTTACTTCAGTTTAGATACTACAAAGAACTAGGTGAAAAAACAATTGAACAAGTACCGGAGATTAAATTGTCATTTCAAATAAATAATGAAACAAATAGTATAAATACGATTGTAAAACACCTTAGTGGTAATATGGTCTCTAGATGGACAGATTTTTTAATTTCAGATGGAGAAAAAGAATCTAGAAATAGAGATGATGAATTCGAAGACACTATCAAATCTAAAAAGGAATTGATGGAAATTTGGGAAAAAGGATGGAAGGTTTTGTTTGACACTCTTGAGAAACTTAATTTTCAAGATTTAGAAAAAATTATATACATAAGGAACGAAGGTCATACAGTAACCGAGTCTATTAATAGACAACTTTGTCATTATTCATACCACGTAGGACAGATAGTAATGATTGGAAAAATCATTTGTGGAAACAAATGGAAATCGTTATCAATCCCTAAAGGAGAAAGTCAATCCTTCAATATGAAAAAGTTTTCAAAAGAAAGAGACAGAAGACATTTCTTGAAGTAATATTTTTAAGGGTTATATACCATTTTTTAGAACTCACTTATATATTCGAATCAATTCAATATCAAAATCTGAATATTCCATAACCTCAGGTTGGTTCAAAATCCTTTGTTTTTTCTCTATTTTCTTCCAAATAACAGAAACTAAAGAAGGATAGAAATCTTTTCCCATTGAACTCTTAAATCCTAACCTATTTAGTTCTTTTGAAATACTTCTGTACCCTAACCCTTTGTTTTTAAGTTGAAGGATTTTATTATGTGTTTTTTGATGTGATTTATCTAACTTTCTTCGGTAAACGAATTTGTTGGTAAGAACACTAAGATTGAATGTTAGAAATGGTGTTGGGGTTGGAAAACCCAAACCTATTACTGTAGAGTAGTTAAATAAGTTAGAATTCCTCCCAAAAATTGGTTGTGAATTCATCTAAGAACTCTGGCAAGACCGTATTTGTCTCTTCAATTTTTTCAAATTCATTAATAGTGATTTTTGACGATTCAAATACTTGAATTTCAGTTTTATTTTCTTGATCAAAAGCCATATCAATTTTAAAAGAAATTTCATTTTGTTTACGACGACCTTTAACATTTTTATTTTTTTCTATAAGTCTAATTGGTCTATCAATTGAAAAAGTTTGATTAGATGTAACTTGAGCATAAGATAAATTGTACTTTTCATTATCAAATTTTGATAGTAATAATTTTCCCTCTCTTAAATATTGATTAAATGCAACTCCAAGTAATTTAAATTTAAATAAGGATTTAGTATTTTTAAAATCTAATCTTATTAGCGCAAAATCTTCAGAATTTATATATAATATCCCTTTATATTTAGAGTTCCCTTTAGGATTACACTCAATTACATAAATCAGGTCCTCACCAATAAAATTTAGTTCAGGTTCAGAAAAAGTGTATTTATTAGGTTTTAAAATAAAATTAAAATCAGAATCTTCATTGAAAAAAAGAGTAGAATAAAAATTATTAATAGTATTTTTTTGATAACCTGCAAAGTTCTTTTTTCGTTTCAAATCCTCTTCATTTTTATTACTTATAACTTCTAAATCAGTACTATCAAAATCATGTAAACCATCTACTTCAAGATCACCTCCAAAAAGTCCGGATTTAATTTTAAAATAAGAATCAGACTTTATGTTTTCTTTTAGATACAACTCTAACTTAGTATTTAAAGATTCTAGTATTTCGTCCTCTTTACTATATGTTTCTCTAGCTTTAATTAAGCTAATCTTTTGCTTGTCTTGTTCAATATTTCCAAATTGGTAACACAAAATTTCTAAAGCATTTTCATTCTCTTTTGAAAGATTATTTGAAATACTATCAAGTAATGAATTATTTATTTCTTTTATGGATGATTTAAATTTACTAGTGTTAAATCTTTTTGTTTTTGAGTTAGACCTTTTGCTTAAAAATATTTTATTTTTTGTAAGACCCTTTTCATAATTTTTATCAATGTTTTTATATACTTCTTGAACAATTTCAATAGAGCTGAGTCTTTTATTAGTTAAAATAACATCATTTAAAACAACAGGCTTTGGTGTTAAATATATAATACTGTCTTTAAATTTTATTAATGGGTAAGATGCTTTTTGGTAACCCATTGATGACACATATAAAGAATCTTGATTTATCAACTCTGTTGTAATCAGTTGAAAGATTCCGTTTTTGTCTGATATTAAACCTTTATTATTAGAGAAAGAAACCGTTGAAAAAGGTATTGGAGTTAAAGTAAGAGAATCTTTAACTTGAATACTTAATGATTGTGCATTAATATCATAATATGCTATAAATATTAATAAAATTATTAATTTTTTCATCTGCAAAATAATGCTACAAATATATTGTTTTTACTATATTCATTAAAAAATTTAATTCATAGTTTATGCCTTTTACAAATGATGCTATTGTTTTTGGAATTTTAATGATTTCTCTTGGTTTTGTTTTTTTTACCGAATCAAAAAAAAGTGGGTTTTGGTATAAATTTTATAAGGTCATACCTGGATTACTAATGTGCTATTTCATACCAGCAATCTTTAATTCCTTGGGTGTTATTTCCTCTGAAGAATCTCAAACTTATTATATTGCCAGTAGATACTTACTTCCTGCTTCATTAGTACTTATGACTTTGAGTATCGACCTAAAAGCTATATATAATCTTGGCTATAAAGCATTAGTAATGTTTTTTACTGGAACAATTGGGATAGTTATTGGTGGTCCCTTGGCTATATTAATCTTGTCAGGTTTCTTTCCGGAATTATTTAACGGTGCAGGACCTGATGCTATTTGGAGAGGGTTGTCAACTTTAGCTGGTAGCTGGATAGGTGGTGGCGCTAATCAGGCAGCTATGTTAGAAATATTTGAGTATAATCCTCAAAAATATGGAGGAATGGTCCTAGTTGATATTGTTGTAGCAAATATTTGGATGGCTATTATTCTACTTGGAATTGGCAAAAAAGATCGAATAAACAAATGGTTAAAAGCAGATACCACAGCAATTGAAAAATTAAAAGAAAAAGTAATTTTATTTGCTAATAATAGCCAAAGAAATCCCACTTTAACTGATTACATGATATTACTATCCGTCGCTTTTGGAACAGTTGGACTATCTCATTTAGGTGCAGAAATTATATCAAACTTTTTAATTAATAACTTTGATTCTGTGGCCGATAAATCCTCAGGTCTCTCATCTTTTGGGTCTAAATTCTTTTGGATGATTACTATCGCAACATTTGTAGGGATTGGTCTATCTTTTACAAAAGCAAGAAATTATGAAGGAATTGGAGCCAGTAAAATAGGAAGTGTGTTTATATATGTTCTCGTTGCTACAATTGGGATGAAAATGGATTTAGGTTCAATTCTTGATGAGCCAAAATTAATATTAATAGGTTTAATCTGGATGGCAATTCATGCATTACTATTAATATTAACTGCTAAAATAATTAGAGCTCCATATTTCTTTCTTGCCGTTGGAAGTCAAGCGAATGTTGGTGGCGCAGCGTCTGCTCCAGTAGTCGCCGCTGCTTTTCATCCATCTTTAGCTACAGTTGGAGTTTTGTTAGCTGTATTTGGCTACGTCGTTGGAACTTATGGGGCAATGATTTGTACGTATTTAATGGAATATACATCTAACTTATAATGGAGAAAAAAACACCGCGTATTTACAGAAAAGACAAAGGGCAAATAGTTGTTGAAGGTCTAATTGATTTAACTGATTTAGATGGTAATAAAATTGAACATGGAAGTAGATTTACATTGTGTGGATGCACAAAATCAAAAAAATTACCATTTTGTGATGGCTCTCATAAAGGCTAATTAATGGAACAAACCAAAGAAGAAGAGTTTTGGAATACTCTTACTCATTTTATTGGGCTTGTCCTTAGCATCATAGGGCTACCTGTTTTACTCCATCATAATCAAAACCTTACTGATTTTAGTTTTCAAAGTATCTTGTTTTTTGAATTTGGGATGATATGCCTTTATTCGGCATCAACATTATATCATTATTCAACCAATTTAAACTTAAAACGAAAATTTAGAGTTTTTGATCATGTAAGTATTTTCTATTTAATTTCAGGTTCTTATGCACCCGTCTGTTTAATAACATTATACTCTGATTCGGGAACAAAAATCTTTACTGCAGTTTTATTAATTGCTTTAATCGGAACAATTTTTAAACTATTTTTCACAGGAAAATATGAAAAGTTTTCGTTGTTTTTGTACCTAGTTATGGGATGGTTAGTAGTGGTAGACTTTAAAAACATTATCAACTCTTTAGAGACTAGTGCTATAATTCTACTTGTAATAAGCGGTTTATTTTATTCATTTGGAATTATTTTTTATAGACTTGAAAAAATAAAGTATTCCCATGCAATATGGCATATGTTTGTTTTGGGCGGAAGCATATGTCATTATTTTTTAGTTTTATTTTATATAATTCAGTAATTTTTAAAAATGTAATGTCAAAAAATCATGATAAAATAGATATTTCTAAACCATCAATTTTTATCATTTTAACCATTTTTAGAAGGTTTTTAAAGAGATTTTAAGCATAATTAGGTCAATCTGACAAAATTCATCTATTATGTTAAAAATATAAAATATCTGCCTTAAAAAATTAATATATATATAAATTTAATATCAAATTGCTAGTTTTATAGCATAATTATTAAATATAATATTGATTTAAATGCTTTTTTTTGGCAAATTTACATTGAGTTAACAGATTATATACATATATTGTATGCTTATAATAATAACTAACTAATAATTATGAGAACAATTCTTAAAATTTTTATGATGTGTTTTTGTGTCATTTCATACGCACAAACCACAATTAACGGAAGCGTAACTGACCAAAATGGACAACCACTTACGGGTGCAAATGTCATCGTTGATGGAACTTCATCTGGTGCTGTTACTGACTTTGATGGAAACTATTCTTTTACTTCTGATTCTGAAGGATCAGTAACAGTAACTGCTAGTATGATGGGATTCCAATCGTCATCACAAAATGTTGACTCTTCTGGTACAGTTAATTTTGAACTAGAGGATGGCACTTTTTTAGATGAGGTTGTTGTATCTGCATCTAGAACTCCTCAAAGAATATTCGAATCTCCCGTAACAATTGAAAGATTTGGTGTTAAAGAAATTGCTAACACTGCGTCAGCTGATTTTTACGATGGATTAGAAAACATGAAAGGGGTTGATATTAACGTTAACAGTTTAACTTTTAAAGCTATTAATACAAGAGGTTTTGCAACATTTGCAAACACTCGATTTGTGCAATTAGTTGATGGAATGGATAATTCTGCTCCAGCTTTAAATTTCCCGTTAGGTAACTTACTGGGAATGACCGAAACAGATGTATTAAGTGTTGAATTATTACCTGGCGCATCATCTGCCCTTTATGGAGCAAATGCATTTAATGGTATTCTTTTAATGAATAGTAAAAATCCATTTGACCATGCAGGCTTAAGTGGGCAATATAAACAAGGAATAACTTCACAAGAAGCTGCCGGAGACAATACTTATAGAGATTTAAGTATTCGTTTTGGACATAAGTTTAGTGACAAGCTTGCTGTAAAAGCAAACTTTGGATACTTACTTGGTACTGACTGGATAGCAGACAGTGAAGAAGATAAATTTGGAAGAGGATTAACCAGAGCTGATTATGATCACGATGGTATCAACATATACGGTGATGAGGTTGCTACAGACATCAAAGGAGTTGCAGAAACTTTAGTTGGCTTGGGCCTTGCACCTGCAGGAATAGAACAACTTATTCCATCTCAAGTAGTAAGTAGAACCGGATATAGAGAAGTAGATTTAACTGATCACGTTGCTGAAAGCAAAAAAGCAGATTGGGGTATTTACTATAGACCTTTCGAAAATAATTTTGAAATTTCATATGTTGGTAAGTGGGGAACTGGACAAACTGTATACCAAGGAACTAACAGATATGGTATTGAAAACTTTACAATGAGTCAACACAAATTAGAAGTTAAAGATGATAATTTCTTTGTAAGAACATATGTAACAGAGGATAATGCTGGAGATTCTTATGATATGAACTTTACAGCAATTAATATTAACAGGTTTTGGTCTGATTCTGATTATTATCCTGGAATAACTTCTGCTGAACTATACGCTGATGGACTTCCCAGTGATGGCGATAATGTTTGGTTTGGAACTTATGTAAGTGGTTTTGCTGGTGCCACCCTTGGTGGTGCTACTGAAGCCCAAGCACATGCTGCTGGTAGATCAGCTGCTGACGCAGGTATCGTACTTGCTGGAACTGCAGAGTACGAACGAATTAAGCAAGAAGTCATAAACGACCCTGATTTAACAAAAGGATCTAAATTCCAAGATAATTCAAAAATATACCACAGTGATTGGAACTATAACTTTCAAGACCAAGTAGATTGGGCTGATATCCAAGTTGGTGGTTCTTTTAGACAATATTCTCTAAATTCATCTGGTACAATTTATACTGATTATGATGGTCCTATTGAATACTCAGAAACTGGTGTTTACACACAACTTGTTAAAGGATTTTTAAGTGAAGAAAGATTGACTTTAACTGCTGCTGCAAGATATGACAAAAACGAATTTTTTGATGGACAAATAACTCCTAGAGTTTCATTATCATACCAAGCTGGTGAGTATAAAAATCACAACTTTAGATTAGGTTTTCAAACTGGATTTAGAAACCCATCTACACAAGATTTATTTATAGGTCTTGATGTTGGTAGAGCTAGATTAATTGGTTCTTCTCCAGCAAGTTTAGACAACTATGTTAGAGATTACGCCGTAAGTCAAAACGGACAAGCATTAGGAGTCCCTAGTTCGGTTACTTTAGATGGTAATAGTGCATTTAATAACTCTTTTTCAGTTGCTTCAGTTGGAGCTTTTGCTGCTACAGGAAACCCTGCTTTATTAGAAGCTTCAGGTGTAGATATGGTAAAACCTGAAGAAGTAAAATCTATAGAACTTGGATATAGAGGTAAACTTTCAAGAAACTTTTCTGTAGACATGAGCGTATACCAAAACGAATACTCGAATTTTATTAATACTCAAGCAGTTTTAACTCCATACTATGGATCTGTTGGTGATGGAGCTTTATCTGTTCTAGCTATAGCTAACGGAGATTTTGAAACTTGGAGTGTATACACAAACTCAAGTGCAGAGATTAAATCTTGGGGTGGTGCGATAGGTATTACTACCAGGATTCTTGGTTTTGATGTAAGCGGTAACTATACTAAATCTATATTAGATTTTGACGAAGAAGCTAATCCTGACTTTGCTACTAACTGGAACACACCAGAGCACAAAATTAAAGGTCAAATTGGTAAAACTGAGCTTTTCAAAAACTTTGGTTTTAATGTAGCTTGGAGATATAATAGTGAATTCTATTGGGAAGCAACTTTCGGTGAAGGAGATGTTCCTGCGGAACATGTGTTTGACGCGCAAGTTAGCTTAACATTACCTAAACTTAATACTGTATTAAAAGCTGGTGCTGCCAATCTTGGTGGTAACGAATACTTCACAGCATTCGGTTCTGGTTTAATAGGTTCACAATATTACGTTTCATTAACTATCAATAACCTATAAACAATATTTAAAAAACTTCTAAATTTAAGTTTAGAAGTTTTTTTATTTTACTAACAATAAAAAAATTAATTATGAAACTTAAAAACCTTAAATATTTATTTCTATCAATGACTTTGATAGTATTTAATTCCTGTGAGGAAGATGATGATAACTCTATAGTGTCCGCTGAAGAGATGGTTGAAATCACCTCTGGTTCTGCTGATTTTACAAATATGGTTTCTATCGGAGCTTCGATAACTGCAGGATTTACTGATGGTGCTCTGTTTTTTGCAGGTCAACAAAATTCTTACCCAAATATTATGGCTGGGGTAATGAGTCTTTGTGTTGATAATACAGCTTCCACTAATTTTTCTCAACCTTATATGAATGATAATATCGGAGGACTACTTCTTGGTGGAAATCAAATTACTGGACCTAGACTATTTTTTAATGGTGCCGGACCACAATCATTGAGTGATTTAGGCGCTACACCAACTACGGAATTAACGAATTCTACTCCTGGACCTTACAGTAATATGGGAGTTCCTGGACTTCAAGCTATTCACGCTATCGCACCTGGTTATGGTAATTTAGCTGGTGTTGCTACTGGTGCTGCAAATCCATATGCAGTTAGAGTTATGTCCAGTCCTGGATCCAGTATAGTTCAAGATGTCTTGGCTCAATCACCAACATTTGTTAGTGTTTGGTCAGGTGGAAATGATGCTTTAGGTTATGCCACAAGCGGAGGAACAGGATCGTTAACAAGTTCTGCTGACTTTGATTTTGCTTTTGGAACTACTATGGGAGCTTTGGCTCAAGTTCCAGGTGGAATTGTTGCTAATGTTCCTGACGTAACTGCAATAGCATATTTAAATACGATACCTTATAATGCTGTCCCATTAGACGCTGCAACTGCAGGTCTATTAAATGGAGGGTTTGCAGCTTACAACGGCGGTTTAGCCGCAGCACAAGCTTTCGGTTTAATTTCAGCTGATGAAGTAGCTAAAAGAACTATAACTTTTACTGAAGGTCAAAATGCTGTTACCATGGTGGACGAATACCTAACCGATCTTTCAGCTCTGGGTCTTCCATCTTTCAGACAGACAACAATGAACGATTTAATCATATTACCAGCTGCAACATTTATTGGAACAGCTGTAGGGGGAAATCCTACACAAATAAATGGAGTTTCAGTTCCTTTAGCTGACAACTGGGTTTTAAGTTCAAATGAAGTTTTAGAAACACAAGCCAGAACAGCAGAGTATAATGCTACTATTGCAGCCCTTACGTCACAAGCTGGATGGGCACTATTTGATTCATATGCTCTTTTAAATCAAGCTGCTGGCACTGGAGTCCCTTTTGATGATTATGTGATGGGTACTGATTTAGTATTTGGTGGATTGTTTTCTTTAGATGGAGTTCATCCTACTTCAAGAGGTAGTGCATTAATTGCTAATAAAATGATGGAAGCAATTGATGCTCATTATGGTTCTAATTTATCAGATGCAGCAGTAAAAGCTGGTGACTACCCAACAAATTTTTCTCCTACTCTAAGATAATTTGTTCAAATAAATTTTTAAAAAAAACCTGTAGATGAACTACAGGTTTTTTCGTTTAATAAAAATTGGTAAATTTTAGACATTTTTTAAAAAATTTATTAAAATTTTTTAGATAAAAAATCTATCTTTGCAACTTGAAAGTTATTTACTAAATAAACACCTACATAATGTCTACAATTTCAGGAAAAATCTCACAAATAGTTGGTCCAGTAATCGATGTTGAATTCGATGCTAGTAACGGATTACCAAAAATCTATGATTCTTTAGAAATCAAAAAAAGCGATGGAACAATTCTAGTATTAGAAGTTCAGTCTCATATTGGAGAGAACACCGTTAGAACCGTTGCGATGGATTCATCAGATGGATTAAGTAGAGGAGTTGTTGTAACATCTACAAACTCGCCTATTCAAATGCCTGTTGGTGATGATGTTTATGGTAGATTATTTAATGTAATTGGAGATGCAATTGATGGTTTAGGGGATTTGCCTAAATCTGGTGAAAGTGGTCTTCCTATTCATAGAGAAGCTCCTAAGTTTGAAGACTTGTCTACATCTACAGAAGTATTATTCACTGGTATAAAAGTAATTGACCTTATTGAGCCTTATGCTAAAGGTGGTAAAATTGGACTATTTGGAGGAGCTGGAGTTGGAAAAACTGTACTTATTCAAGAGTTAATTAACAACATTGCTAAAGGACACGGTGGACTTTCTGTATTTGCAGGAGTAGGTGAAAGAACTAGAGAAGGTAATGACCTTTTAAGAGAGATGTTAGAATCTGGAATTATTAAATATGGTGATGATTTCATGCATTCTATGGAAGAAGGTGGATGGGATTTAAACAAAGTTGATAAGAATGTAATGAAAGAATCAAAAGCAACATTTGTTTTTGGTCAAATGAATGAACCTCCTGGAGCAAGAGCTAGAGTAGCTTTGTCTGGACTTACAATAGCCGAATACTTTCGTGATGGAGCTGGAGAAGGTCAAGGTAAAGATGTGTTATTTTTTGTTGATAATATATTTAGATTTACTCAAGCTGGATCAGAGGTGTCTGCACTACTAGGTAGAATGCCTTCTGCCGTAGGTTACCAACCTACACTAGCGTCAGAAATGGGTGCAATGCAAGAGAGAATTACATCAACTAAGAATGGATCGATTACTTCTGTACAAGCAGTATACGTACCTGCTGATGATTTAACAGATCCTGCACCAGCAACAACATTTGCTCACTTAGATGCTACTACTGTACTTTCAAGAAAAATTGCTGAGCTAGGTATTTATCCAGCTGTTGATCCATTAGATTCTACTTCAAGAATCCTAACTGCAGATATTCTTGGTGATGATCATTACAATTGTGCTCAAAGAGTAAAAGAATTATTACAAAGATATAAAGAGCTGCAAGATATTATTGCGATTCTTGGTATGGAAGAATTATCTGAAGAAGATAAAATGGCTGTAGGTAGAGCTCGTAGAGTTCAAAGATTTTTATCTCAACCATTCCATGTTGCAGAACAATTTACTGGAATCCCTGGAGTATTAGTTGATATAAAAGAAACAATAAAAGGATTTAATATGATTATGGACGGTGAATTAGATCATTTACCTGAAGCTGCTTTCAACCTTAAAGGAAGTATTGAGGAAGCTATTGAGTCTGGCGAAAAAATGTTAGCAGAAGTATAAATTATAAATTTTAGTTAAATGTATTTAGAAATTATATCACCGGAATTTACTTTATTTAGTGGAGAAGTCACTTCAGTTGCTGTTCCTGGTGTCGATGGTGAATTTGAAATGTTAAATAATCACGCTTCAATTGTTTCTACATTAAAGAAAGGGATCATTAAAATTTATGGGGACATTACAATAGAAGAAAATCTTAAAGACAAATTTCAAAAGGGAACTGAGAAAGGAATTTTTCTTTCTATTAATTCTGGCACTGTAGAGTTAAAAGAAAACAAGATTATAGCTCTAGTAGACTAACTTCTCTTTTACACTTTTTTTATAACATTAGTTACTATTCCCCAAATTATAAACTCATTTTCATTTGTGACTTCTATTGGTTTAAATTCCGAATTTTCTGGCTGAAGCCAAAGTTTCCCCTTTTTAATTAAAAGTCTTTTTACAGTAAATTCTCCGTCTATAAAACATACAGCGATTTTATTGTTTGCTGGCTCTATACTTCTATCTATTACCAATAAATCATTATCATCTAAACCTGCACCAATCATTGACTGACCACAAACTCTTGCAAAGAAAGTAGCTTCCTTGTTTTTAACTAATTCATTGTCAAGACTTATTCTATTTTGTTTAAAGTCGTCAGCTGGAGACGGAAATCCAGCAGCAATCCCTGAATTAATGATTATTGTGCCCTCTCCTGAGCTGGGTTTAGGTATAAAAAATTGAAGTGGCTTAACTTTTTCTGTCATTATTTTACTTTAATTATATCTTGCAAATTAGTGGTATAGTTGGGAGATAAATGATCTTGTTTCATCTTCCAAGTTTTTTTTAAATCTTGATTGGCTAGCTTTATTTTATTACTAAACCTGTAATTTATCTTGTCAATGGCCTTCATAAGTGGTTGATGATTGGAATTCTCCCAATCAAATATATTTAATTGATAATTATTAGAAGGAACTAATCCCGTAAGTATTATTCCTGCTTTTTTGTATGCAATACCGTTTTTAAAAACCTCTCCAATAGCTTTTATCGCATAATTACTAAGTACAAGAGAAGAGTTTGTCGGGTATGGCAAACTAATTACTTTAGTTGCATAATGTTGTTTTAAATCTTCTCTAAAATAGTTACTTCTAAGTATAACTATAATCATGTGACAGTGAGAATTCTGGCGACGTAGTTTTTCTCCAGAAACAAAAGCAAAAGTAGAGACGCGTTCTTTAATTTCATCTAATTCCTTTAATGATTTTTCAAAAGTTCTTGTAGTTGCAATAGATTTTTTAGATTTTTGAACCTCTAAATCAAGTGTTGGCATACCTAATAAATCTCGTTGTAATCTAGATTCTACAACTGACATATTAGACTTCACCCAACTCTCGTGTAACTGGGTAAAATCATATGCATTTTTACATCCTTTAGTTGCTAGTCTATTACTAAGCTTTTTCCCTATTCCCCATATATCTTTTATTTTAGTCCATTTTAAAGCTTTTATCCTCTTGACTTCAGTATCAATAACATATACTCCATTTGTCTGGTTAGGATATTTTCTTGCAATTTTATTAGCAACTTTAGATAAAGCCTTTGTCGGTGCAATTCCAGCGCAAGTAGGTATACCTGTCCATTTTAAAATCCTGTTTTTCATTGACATTCCATAGTCAGTCAAATTATAACCTTCAAAACCTTCTAGCTTTAAAAAAGATTCATCTATGCTATAAACCTGTATGTCTGGTGTGAATTGTTTTAATATAGACATTACTCTACTGCTCATATCTCCGTACAAAGAATAATTTGAGGAAAAGACTTTTACATTATGATTCGCTATAAGGGTTCTACATTTAAAAATAGGCGCTCCCATAGGTATTCCTAATTTTTTAGCTTCATCACTTCTAGCAATAATACACCCATCGTTATTGGATAAAATTACTATTGGTTTATGCTGAAGATTTGGATTAAAAACACGCTCACAAGAAGCATAAAAATTATTACAATCGACAAGTGCAAACATGAAATAAATATAATGCTTGAAACAAAGCATATAAATCAATTAACTATTTATTATTAACAAAATATAGAATTGGGGAAAAAAGCAGTAATTTTGAAAAAAAATAAAAAACAATGAAAAAATTACTATCTGTAATCTTAATAATTGCAATAAACTCAATAATTAACTCACAAGAGAAGCAAATAAGTCTAGAAGAAGTAACAGTTGTTTCTTCGCCTAGAATTGAACTTGAATTATTTGAAAGTTCAAAGACAGTACAGGTGGTTTCAAAAGAAGAGATTATCAATAGCCCAGCGAATAATGTTGCAGAATTACTACAGCAAGTTGCAGGAATAGATATAAGAAGAAGAGGGGCTTCAGGTATGCAAGCAGACCTCTATATTAGAGGTGGTGGCTTTGATCAAACTCTACTTTTAATAGATGGGATTAAAGTAGAAGATCCTCAAACAGGACATCACACCATGAATATGGTATTGCCTATTGAAGTAATAGAAAGAATAGAAATTATAAAAGGGGCTGCATCTAGAATATACGGGCAAAATGCATTCACAGGAGCTATAAATATTATCACTTCTAAAGTAGCTGAAGACATGGTCTCAATAAAATTAGAAGCTGGATCTTATGAGCAGCAAAATGCTTCTGTAACAATTAGCAAGAAAATTCAAGACCAATCTGTACTTTTCCATTATTCAAATAATAGTTCAGAAGGACATAAATACAATACCGATTATAAAAATGAAAATTATTTTTTAAAAAACAGCTTTCAAATAAAAGGGCAATTAATTGATATGATTTCTTCTTTTAATGAAAGAAAGTTTGGAGCTAACGGATTCTATGCAAGTCCTGAAGCTATTGATCAATATGAAGAAACACAGGCTAGTTTATTAGGATTTTCTACTAAAATAGTTAAAGAGAATTTAATTATAAAACCTAAACTATACTGGAAAAGAAATCAAGATATGTATGTTTATTTAAGACATAATCCAGCAGTATATCGAAATTTACACATATCTAATAAAGTTGGTTTTGAGGTTAATGGCTCTTATAAATCAGAGCTTGGAAGTACAGGATTTGGATTAGATATTTCGTCAGTAAAATTATCCAGTAATAATCTAGGTAATAGAAATAGAACTATGGTGAATTTATTTTTAGAACAGCAAGTGAAATTCGCAGATGAAAAAATTGATTTAACGCCTGGTGTAGCATTTAGTTATTTTTCAGATGTTTCGACAAATATGAATTACAAAAATAATTTTTTTAGAAATTTCTTTGCTTATCCAGGATTGGATATTGGCTATCAAATAAATGATGATATTAAATTATATAGTAATATTGGCTATACCTATAGAGTTCCTACCTACACAGATTTATACTATAATAGTCCAACAACAATTGGGAATGATAATTTAAATCCTGAAAAAGCATTAACACAAGAATTTGGAGCAAGATTTGATAAAAACGGATTACATATAAATTTTGTTGTATTCAATCGAGATGCATCTGATGTAATTGATTATGTAAAAAATATAGAATCAGCTCCGTGGGAAGCATTTAATATTAGAGAGATAAACACAAAAGGTTATGAAGTTGATTTGTCTTATGATTTTTATCTAGCTGCATTTTTAAAACACAGTATAAATATAGGATACACCAATATTGAAGACGATTTAAAACAGACTGATTTTGGTTTTTCAAGATATGCGCTAAATTCATTAAAAAATCATATTACCACTTCTTACAGTTTTGAAATCAAAAAAAACTTAAATAGCTCGATAGTTTACAAATATGCTGAAAGAAGCTTTGGGGAGAATTATTCTGTGATGGACCTCAAGTTAAATTATACTTTAAAAAATTATAAAATATCTCTAACTGGAAATAATTTATTCGATGCAATTTATAGCGAAACGAATTTAGTTGAAATGCCAGGAAGAAATATTTTAGTTGGATTAAATGTTAAGTTTTAAAAAAGATCGTTCACTTTTTTAAAAATTAAATCTTTCTCCCATCCTCTGTACTGTAAATAATTTATAAATTTTTTTTTACTATTTATACTAGTGTCCTGATTTAAATAATTAAATTTTTTTAAAGCTAATTCATCAAATGTTTTATTATAATCCTCATTATTAATTTGATCTAAAGCATTATTTATAAGAGCTGAAGTTATGTTCCTTTGAAGAAGTTCATTTTTAAGTTTAATCTTACCCCATTGCTTAATTCTAAACTTTCCTCTAATAAAACTAAAAGCAAATCGCTCTTCGTTTAAAAAATCATCTTTAATTAGTTCTACCAAGACATTATCAAAAAGGCTATATGGTATTTTCATTAATTTCATCTTGTCAGTTACATCTTTATGACATCTATCTTGGTATACACAGTATCTTTGTAATTTTTTTACAATATCTGATTGCTTAAATAACTCACTCATAAGTATTATCTATAAACTGTAATTTACGGAAAATATAAAGTTTATACCAGGAGCTGATATTCCGGAGGAGTAAGGTCTATATAACTTGTTAGAGATGTTTTCAATTGAAGCAGTGAATTGAAAGTTTTTGTCCAGTTCATATAAAGTTCTCAAATTTAAAGTATGCCAAGACGGAAAATATGGGTTGCCATTTTCATCTCTAGCATATAAGTAAGGTTTGTCTCTTTCAGAATTTGAGAGTTGAGAAAATGAAAGTTCTGAATTATAATTGAAAAATAGATCGACTTTAGTTTTATTTTTTGAATAAATAAAATGGATATTTCCAAAATGTGGAGAAACATGTCGAACAGGGAGATTTGCAGCGCCATCCATGTCTCTCTGTTCTCCATTTAAATAATTGTATTGAGTCTTAAAATCAAAGTTGTCAGATAAATTTATCTTAAGTCCAGTTTCAAAACCATAAAGCCATGATTTTGAAGTATTTTGAATAGCATAAATGTCACTTAACTCTCCATGATAATTAATTTGATTAATGATTGAAGATCCACTTGGATCATCTGAATCAACAGTCATACTAAAAGGACTTCTTATCATACTGTTATATAAATGAGTATAATAAACTGCAAAATCAAAATTGATTTTTGAGTTAACACTTATTAAACTTCCAAGTTCAGCGCCAAATGATTTTTCGGGCTTTAAATCAGGATTTGGAACAACAACTACACCTGGTGCTGAATCAAATATTTTTCCTATATCATCAATATTTGGAGCTCTAAAAGCTGTTGTCAAATTAAACTTCCATTGAAAAGTATCATTCTGAACCCAACTTAATCCTAAAGCTCCTGTTAGTGCTCCTGTATTAAGGTTAGCATTAGAGAAAGGGAAATTATGGAATAAATTATTTGCTGATAAATCAGCATTAATAATTATATGGCTATACCTTAATCCAGAGTGAAAAATTAAATCTTTACTTGATTTGTACTTGTAAGTAAGATAACTTGCAAGGGATTCCCATGTCGAGTCATCAGGATATCTTGTTGCTATAGATGAAAATGAGCCATTTGATATATTATTTAGGTATGCCGTGGAGCTAACTTTGTTATTTAAATACTCTATTCCATAAGAAAAATAAGATTTATCATCATAAGATTTTTCAAAATCCAAATTCAAAGAAAAAATATTGACCTGTTCTTTAAATTCTTTTTGATCACTTGAATTTATCTTTCTGCTAAACCTACTTTCGTCAAACTTTTGATAAGCAGTGGTTAAAATTAATTTATCATAGATTGGAGAATTAAAACTCTCTTTTGTAATCTTAGAGTTTATCAAAAGCCATTTTTGTGGGCCGTAATACCACTCACCATAATGAAGTTCATTAGTATCATTGTTGTATCTAATTAACCTATCATATCTTGGAATATTCGAAGTTGAAGAATAATGAACACCTAAGTCATATTCTGTTTTAACAGTTTTTAATAGAAATTTTTGCATAAAATTAAACTGAGAATATCCAGTATGCTTTTGAACTCTTGGATCAGGGTTAGAGAAAATAACATCCTGCCCATCTACCTGCTGAACATACTCCGGTCTTAGATAGTCTGAGGGACCATTAGCTCCCATTTTTAGATCATCAAAGTCAGAAAAAGAAAAACTAGTAAGGCTGGCAAAATTTTCAAATCCTATATTAAAGTCTATGTGAGCAGTTTTTTCTTTGTTAGCACTAGAATTTCTAGATGTTGAGTTAAGTTTAAAAAAAATGCTATCTGATTCTGAAAACACAGGTTTTTTTGTTTGAAAGTTCATAGCTCCACCAATAGCATCACTACCATAAATAACAGAGCTTGATCCAAGAACGATTTCTGTATTTTGAATATTAAAAGGGTCAATTGAAATTACATTCTGTATGTTGCCACCTCTAAATATAGCGTTGTTTAATCTAACACCATCAACAGATAATGTTAATCTGTTCGTTGAAAAGCCTCTTATCATAGGGCTACCTCCACCTAATTGACTTTTCTGGATATACACATTACCACTACTACTTAACAAGTCAGCACTGGTTTGAGGATTACTTAATACTACATCTTCAGTTGAGATAAATATTACCCTTTGAGATATTTCTTTAAGATTTTGAGAAAATTTTGAAGCTGAAATAACAATTTCATCTAAATTGTTTGAATCAGGTTTTAACAAAATATTCCCTGTAATATTACTAAACTCTAATGTTCTATTTAAATACGAAATGTGAGATATTGTAATAAAATTAGCATTTTCAAATGATGAAAGAGAAACGGCACCGTTTATATCTGACATGGTTCCTTTTTTAACTCCACCATTGAGTTCCTCATACAAAAGAGCTCCTGAAATTGGCTCCATTGTTACTTCATCTAAAACATAAATCTCCTGGGATGAAACCAAAAGAGAAAATGTGAAAATTATAAAACTGAACACTATTTTCATTAATCTGCAAAAATTTGATTTAATACTTTTAAAGACTTTGGGTCTTTAAATCCATCTACATGCAATTTATAATAAATTAAAATATTTTTTAATATATCTTTTTTCTTTACCTTATCTATAAATGGCAACTTGTTACTATCAAATTTTATGCCTAAAATTGTTTTGAATAAAACTAAGTCATCTCCACTGATTACATACTTACTGTTTTTTGAATTTTCAAAAAGTCCCTCTTCTAAATTAAAATAATTATAATCCATATTAGTACAGTCTGGATAAAAGCCCAAATAGTTAGTTATTTTCATTAAAAAAATTAAGTAAAAAGCTGAACTATCTTCAGACTGATCATACCAAATAAGAGAGTCTTCAATAAAATCAAATAACTCTACATCTTCAATTTCATTATGTATAATTGTAGATAATATTTCAGATAAAAACATAACTACAGAGCTCTTATAAATATTAGTGTGAAGAGATTTGAAACTATATTTGATTTTTAAATCTTTTATATATTGAATTGATCTATTTGGATTAAAATTAGTTTCTAAATCAATAATATTTAAAAGTTGGAAAAATGCGAATCTGTTTTTACTTTTTTTTGAAACTGAAATATTTTTAACCATATATGACACAACACCTAAGTCTCTTGTAAAACACTTAATAATTAGGTCATTATCCTGGTAACGAACCTTGGAAAGAACTATTGCGGAACTCGATATTAACATTATCTAATTATCATAATTTTTAAGATTTTTGTATCATAACTATCTAAATCTGAAAGCATTACTATATAAACACCCGATGAAACAGAATTGTTGGCTAAATTTTTCCCATTCCAATATGCAATTCCTCCATCTATTTCTAAGTTATATCCATTATATCTATTATTTACATTTGAATTAGCTTCAGCTATAAGATTGCCTGAAATATCTGTAATTTTTATGTTTACATCCTCTGTAATTCCTGAAATTTTTATTTTTTCAATATTCATATTAAAAGATGGACGAACTGGATTAGGATAAACATATGATTCATTTAATGTTGAGCTTGTTTGAGATCCCCCTGAATCAAATGATACCAGCCCTTTGTCTGTAGCAATAAATACAAGACCATTTACAAAATCTAATGCAATGTCATTAATATTATTGGAAGGTAATGGAGAATTATTCTTAGTAAAATGATAGATAGTTTGTTGCCCATTTTGTGAAAAGTAAAATAATCCAGAACCAATTGTTCCTACCCATTTGTTATTTGATCCATCTACTTTAATATCAGAAATAAATTGCTGTTCTAAAAGTTCTTTATAAATACCATCCTCTTCGATAACTATTTGTTGTGTAGAGACATTAACATCAAAGAAATTTGAAGTATTATATAAAACTCTAAGTCCCTTGATGGTTCCTATCCACAAATGATTATTGTTATCCATTGCTAGACTTTTGACATAAGGTGAAGGTAAATTTCCAATATCATTATCATTTATTCTTTTTAACAATGGATTTCCTGAATTTTCATTAAACCCTATTAACCCAGAATTTAAACCTCCAATCCATTTTGTTCCATTTGATCCAATTACAATATCACTAAATCCAAGTTCATCATTAAATCCATCAGGGATAATTTGAGTAAAATCATAACTTGACCATTGACTAGTATCTAGGTTAAAAGACTTCAAAGGGTTGTCTACTCTAGAATTCAATAGCCATAAAGTACCTGAGTCATCAAAATTACTTCCCGAAATTCTAACACTATTATAGTTGGTATCATTTGAAATTAAAGACTCTAGACCACTATTTGATTGATCAAATAAACTTAAAGATTCTTCGGAAATTTCTAATAACCCTCCGTGATATGAACTAATAAACACATTATCCAAGTTAAATGGGTTTATAGAAATATTATTTAAATTTACCGCATTTTCAGGAATACTATCAAAACTTGTATTATTCCAATTTCCGTCAGACAAATGACTAACCCCTTTTCTTGACAATGGATATGGATTATAAGTAGAGGTATAATCCCCAAAAGTAGCCCAAAGATTCCCATATAAAGAACTAATTGAAAAGACATTATTGTAAAGAGGTCCGACTGGTAATATTGAGTAATGTTGTTGATTATTATTAATGTTAATTTTAAGCAGTCCGTGTGTAGATGTAGCTACATAAACATAATTATTATATAATTGTGAACTGTTAAAATTAGTATTAAAATCACTACTTATAATTGAACTGTTTATTAAGTTAAAATTGGTATCATAAATAAAAACTTTTTGTTCTGTAGTAATTATTATTTTACCTTCATTTATAATAATTTTTTTAATCAGTTGAGGTAAAGAAATTACTTGACTAAATGTCCCATTATCAGATAAAAAAACACTGTTTTCATTAGTAAAAATAAAACTATCATTTATGTTTAATATAAAATCATAATCTCCTGCATAAATAGGCTCCCAGTTTTGAAAGTTGATTATATCTAAATCTAGACTAACTCTTTTTATCCCACCAAAATCTGGCAATACAGCGTATAAAAAATTATTATTAATTATTGTCTGATTTACTTGTTGTTGTGTTCCGCCTTCTCCTATGAATAAACTATCTCCAAATTCTAATGAATTTAAGTCGTATAATGAAATCCCATAATCAGTTGATATATAAATAATATTTCCCTCCTGTGTTAGTTCATTTATCTTTTTTTTATTGGGTGGTATTGTAGTCTTTTCAATTATGTCGTAGACAGTTATTATATTATCATTATTAAAATCAACAATTTGAATTAGACCGTTTTCATATCCAATTATTAGTTTATTAAAATTAGGACTGTAGTAAATATTTGAAATAAAATCTCCAGACAAACCATCAATAGTCGTAATTGTATTTAGTTGATCGTCTTGAGTTGAGTAAATATAAATTGAATTTTCTGATGCAGTAAATATTTTTCCATTTCCAATTGAAGTATCAATTGAATTGTGATAAGAATAGTGCCCATTCCAGTTTTGAGAAAAACAAAAAGGTATACTCAACATTGAAAAAAAAAGAACGGCGATAAATTTCATGAAAAAAATTATAATGATATATCTATAAGAACGACAAATATATCATTATAATATAATAATATAAAACTAAACTATACCCTGAGCTAACATGGCGTCAGCAACCTTGACAAAACCAGCTATATTAGCTCCTTTTACATAGTCAACATAACCATTGTCATCAGAACCATATTTAATACAAGAATCATGAATATCCATCATTATGTCCTTTAGTTTTTCATCTACTTCTTCTCTAGACCAATTATATCTAAGAGAATTTTGAGTCATTTCTAAACCTGATGTTGCAACTCCACCAGCATTGGAAGCTTTCCCAGGAGCAAATAATATTTTAGCTTTTTGAAACTCATGAACTGCATCCTTAGTGGATGGCATATTAGCTCCCTCACTTACACAAATACATCCATTTTTAAGTAAAGTCTTAGCATCGTTTAAATCTAATTCATTTTGTGTAGCACATGGAAGAGCTATGTCACATTTTGTAGCCCATGGAGTTTTTCCTTTGACAAACTCACTATTTGGATATTTAATACAGTATTCGCTAATTCGCTTTCTTTGAACGTTTTTAAGATTCATTATGTGTTTTAGTTTTTCATCATCTATTCCTTCAGAATCATAAATATAACCAGAGGAATCAGACATTGTAAGAACTTTGGCTCCTAACTGAATTGATTTTTCAGCTGCAAACTGTGCAACATTTCCTGAACCAGAAATAACAACAGTTTTATTTGTTAAATCATCTCCTTTAGTAGCTAACATATTTTGGGCAAAATATACTGTTCCATAACCCGTAGCTTCTGGTCGAATTAACGAGCCTCCCCAAGAAACTCCTTTACCTGTTAAAACTCCAGTAAATTCGTTACTTAATCTTTTGTATTTACCAAATAAGTATCCAATTTCTCTTCCTCCAACACCAATATCACCTGCAGGAACATCTGTATTTGGACCGATATGTCTAAATAACTCACTCATAAATGAATGACAAAATCTCATAATCTCATTATCACTTTTTCCCTTTGGATCAAAATCACTTCCTCCTTTTCCACCTCCCATAGGCAAAGTGGTAAGACTGTTTTTAAAAACTTGTTCAAAAGCTAAAAACTTAAGTATACTCAAATCAACAGTTGGATGAAACCTTAAACCTCCTTTGTAAGGACCAATTGCTGAGTTCATTTGAACTCTATATCCTCTATTTACTTGAATCTCTCCTTGATCATCAACCCAACAAACCCTAAATGATATTACTCTTTCAGGTTCAACCATTCTTAGTAAAATATTTTTTCCGTGATAGATATCTTTATTTACTATGTAAGGAATTACAGTCTCTGCAACTTCTTCAACTGCCTGTATAAATTCAGGTTCATTTCCGTTTCTTTCACGTACTAAATCTAAAAATCCGTTTATTTTATCTTGCATAACATATTTGAATTTAAATTATAATATTTTGATTAATCTCTATATAAAAATAATGATTTAATAAATATATTACATTAATCACTAATAATATTGTCATATTAATAAAAAAATCTATTCAAGAGCCTGTTTCAAGTCTTGAATTAAATCAGAAATATCTTCAATTCCTACACTAAGCCTTATAAGTGAATCTACAACACCCGATTTTTCTCTTTCAACTTTCGGAATACTTGCGTGAGTCATACTCGCTGGATGACCCGAAAGAGATTCAACTCCTCCCAAGGATTCAGCAAGAGTAAATATTTTTAATCTTTCTAGAATTCGTATAGTTTCGTCGTAGTCGTTATTCTTAGAAGTAAAAGAAATCATCCCACCAAAATCATTCATCTGACTCTTGGCAATAGAATGGTTTTTATGATTTGTGAGTCCAGGCCAATATACTTTTTCAACTTTGGGGTGTTCATTTAAAAAATCTGCAATCATCTTAGCATTTTCACAATGCCTTTGCATTCTAATGTGCAAAGTTTTTATTCCACGTAAAACCAAAAAACTATCTTGAGGTCCCGGAATAGCACCACTGGCATTTTGGATAAAGTATAATTTCTCTGCCAAAGAGCTATTGTTAACCACAAGTGCGCCCATGACAACATCACTGTGCCCACCTAGATACTTAGTTGCTGAATGCATTACTATGTCAGCCCCTAAATCTAATGGAGTTTGTATGTATGGTGTTGCAAAAGTATTGTCAACAGCAAAGAGGATATTATTTGTCTTTGCAACTTTAGATAAGGCTTTAATATCTACAATATTTAACATGGGATTTGTAGGGGTTTCAGCCCACAACAGTTTTGTTTTTTTATTTATTAAAGAATTTATTTTTGATGGAGTTTCCATTCCAACGAAATGAAACTTAATGCCAAAATCTTCATAGATTTTAGTAAATAGCCTATAAGTTCCTCCATATAAATCGTTTGTTGAAATAACCTCATCACCAGGTTTTAACAATTTAATTACAGCATCAATTGCTGCAAGTCCTGATCCAAAAGCAAGTCCGTGCTTACCGTTTTCTATACTCGCAAATGAATTCTCTAATGCGTGTCTTGTTGGGTTATGAGTACGAGAATACTCAAACCCTTTGTGACCGCCAGGAGTAGTCTGAGCATAGGTTGATGTCTGATAGATTGGAGGCATAACTGCACCATAAGCTGGGTCGTGCGTCTGTCCGCCATGAATAGTTTTAGTGTTGAATTTCATTAGTTTGATTTAAATAACAAAAATAGATTTTAATTAGTAGTATCAAAAACTAAATAATACCTTTAATTTTAAATAAATATTTAGTTCACTATGAAGGTAGTTTTTTATCTGAAATCTTGCAATACCTGTACAAGAATTATAAAAGAAATAAAATTAGATAGTTCGTTTGAGTTTCGAGAAATAAAATCTAAGCCCTTATCCACAGAGGAGATAGAAATGATTTATAGCTTATCAAAAAATTATGAATTAATTTTCAATAAAAGAGCTAAACTATTTAGTGAAAAAAAACTTAAAAATGTGACCTTAACCGAGCTTGAATATAAAAATCTCATTTTAAATAATTACACATTCTTAAAAAGACCTGTTATAATTATTGGAAATAAAATTTTTATTGGGAATAGTAAAAAAAATGTCTTGGAGTTAAAAAAATATCTAAGTGAACAATAGACTACTTGCAATTATTGCTGCTTTAACAGCAACATCAATTTTTGGACTAAATCACACCATTACTAAAAGTTTAATGCCAGTATTTGTAACTCCACCTGGCTTGTTATTTGCGAGAGTTTTAGGTGCATGTACTTTATTTTGGGTTATTTCAATATTTAGTAAGAAAGAAAAAATTCAAAAAAAAGATTGGTCAAAATTTTTATTCTGCAGTGTTTTTGGAATGTCAGTCAATATGATTTCTGCCATCAAAGGATTAGAGCTCTCGACTCCAATTAACAGCTCTATAATTTCAACAATTTCTCCGATTATAGTATTTGTTATTTCTATTATCATGATAAAAGAAAAGGTAATAAAGATTAGACTGATTGGGGTAGCAATCGGATTTATAGGTGCCATTTCAATAATACTTATTAATACAAGAACTAACATTAATCCAGAAGATGTAAGGTCTGGAAATTTATTACTATTATTAAATAGTATTTCTTATGCTATATACTTAGTCGCTGTGAGATCTTTGACTAAAAAATACTCTGTAATAACAATTATGAAGTGGTTATTTCTTTTAGGACTGATACTAAATACACCATTTTCTATTCATCAGTTTTTAGAGATCCCATGGCAGATATATGACAAAATCACATTCCTGAAAATTGGTTTTGTAATAACTGGGGCAACATTTTCTGTATATTTACTTAATGTTTATGCATTAAAAACACTAAAAGCATCAACCGTTGGAATGTTTATTTATCTTCAGCCAATAATTGGAATTCTATATGCAATTGCTACAGGAAGTGACAACTTAAAATTAACAGATATTATAGCAGTCTGCTTGGTCTTCACTGGGATTTATTTAGTTTCTCTAAAAAAAGAAGCTAATTGAGATTTATATATCTTTGTAAAAACTTAAAATAATATGATTCAATCAATGACTGGCTACGGTAAGTCTCTAGTTCAGTTGGAAAGTGGAAATTTAACAATTGAAATAAAGTCTTTAAATAGTAAAAATATAGATTTAAATACCAGAATAACAAATTCAGTAAAATCCAAAGAACTTCTTATAAGGAAACATTTGTCTGACAAACTAAAAAGAGGAAAAATCGAATTTTTGCTATACAAGGACTCAACAAATAATAATAAAAAATCATTATTAAATTCCCCTTTAATAAATACTTATATTGATCAGTTAAGGGATATTGTCGACGGATCAGCAGTTGAGTTATTAAAAATAGCAGTAAAAATGCCAGAGGCAATTATTTCGGAAGAAATTGAAGAAAACGATTCTGATTGGCCCATAATTTTCAAGCAAATTGAAAATGCTATTGAATCTCTAATTAAATATAGAAAAGATGAAGGACTCGCTTTAGAAAAAGATTTTATTATGAGAATCCATAAAATAGAAGATTTACTTTCATCAATTAACAAAATAGATCCAAAAAGAATTAATCATATTAGGTCTAAAATTAATTTAGAAATTGAAAAATTAAATATTGATCACGATAATAATAGATTTGAGCAGGAGTTAATATATTATATTGAAAAAATTGATATCACCGAAGAGCAAGTAAGACTCAAAAATCATTTAGAATACTTTTTATCGTCGATTAAAAACAGTACATCAAACGGTAAAAAATTAGCTTTTATTGGTCAAGAAATTGGTAGAGAAATAAACACCATAGGTTCAAAGGCAAACAACTCAGAAATGCAAAAACTAGTAATTCAAATGAAAGATGAGTTAGAAAAAATAAAAGAGCAATTATTAAATGTATTATAATGAAAAAAGGAAAATTAATTATAATTGCTGCTCCCTCTGGTTCTGGAAAAACATCAATAGTAAAAGAATTATTGTCATTTAAAGATTTGAATTTAGGGTTCTCAATCTCATCAACTACTAGAACTAAAAGAAAAAATGAAATTGATGGTAAGGATTATCACTTTATCTCTGTTGCAGATTTTAAAGAAAAAATTCAAAATAACGATTTTATAGAATGGGAAGAAGTTTATAAAAATGTGTATTATGGAACAGCAAAATCTGAAATTCAAAAATTAAATTCAGAAGGAAAAAGTATTGTTTTTGATATAGATGTTGTAGGTGGGTTAAATTTAAAAACACAATTTCCAAAAACAAGTGTGTCAATTTTTATTAGACCTCCTAGTCTAATAGAATTGAAAAAACGTTTAATGGATAGAAAAACTGAATCTCAAGAAAGTATAGAATTTAGGCTTGACAAAGCAATTAAAGAACTTGAATACTCTAATAAATACGATTTTGTAATTGTTAATGACAACTTAGATCTGGCAATTAAAGAGGTGAAAAATATAATTTATCAATTCTCAAAAAACCATTAGATGAATATAGGGCTATATTTTGGCGCGTTTAATCCTGTTCATGATGGTCATATGAAAGTAGCCAATTATGTCTTGAATAATTCTGATTTAGATATAGTTTGGCTTGTGCTTACTCCGCAAAGTCCTCATAAAGTCAATAGTCCACTTATAGATTATAATCACCGATATAAAATGCTGGAAATTGTATGTAAAAAATATAAAAATATTCTACCAAGTGATATTGAAAAAAGTCTACCTGAACCAAATTTCTCAATAAATACTTTAAATCATTTAAAAAAAGATACTAATACTAATAATTATAGCTTGATAATTGGAGATGACAACATTATAAAACTTACAACTTGGAAGCAGTACAGTAATATTATAAAAAATCATAAAATATATGTTTACCCAAGAAATAATTACATGAAAAAGTCTAAATTGACACATGAAAATATACACTATTTAAATGCGCCTATTATTAATGTTTCAGCTTCAAATATCAGAAAAAAAATATTAGATGATAAAACAGATGATTTAAAAATAGACTCAAAAGTTTTATCCTATTTAATAAATAATAATATTGAAATAAATATTTAACTTATAGCTTATAAAATGAAAAACAAATTAAATTATGCTGTTATTGGAAGTGGTAGTTGGGCTACCGCAATTGTCAAAATTCTGTCTGATAATTTAAATTCTGTTGGTTGGTATATAAGAAATGAAGAAACCTTAGATTATATCCAAAAGAATAAACATAATCCAAATTACTTAAGCTCTGTAGAATTTAATAAATCTAATTTACAATTAAGCGCAGATATAAATGAAGTTGTTAAAATTGCAGATATAATAATACTTGTTGTTCCTTCTGAATTTATAAATTCTGAGTTGAAAAAAATTAAAATTGACATTTCTAAAAAAATAATAATTTCTGGAATAAAAGGTATTGTTCCAGAAACTGGTCTTTTAGTTGGAGAGCACATGATTAATAATTTTAATATACTCAATGAAAATTTCTTAGTTATTGCTGGTCCTTGTCATGCAGAAGAAGTCGCATTAGAGAGGCTTTCCTACTTAACTATTGCTTGCTCAAAAAAGAGTTTAGCAAAGACTATTTGTTTAGATTTTAATAATAAATATATTAAAACAAAAGTAAGTGATGATGTAATTGGAATTGAATATTCCAGCATGTTAAAAAACATTTATGCTATTGCTGCAGGAGTTGCTCATGGTCTTGGTTACGGAGATAATTTTCAGAGTATTTTAATGAGTAATGCAATAAGAGAGATAAAAAGGTTTATTAAGAAAAAGCATAAAATAAAAAGGAATATTAACAATTCGGCATATTTAGGTGATTTATTAGTTACTGGCTATTCTGTTTTTTCAAGAAATAGAATGTTTGGGAATATGATTGGTAAAGGCTATACTGTAAAGGCTGCTCAAATGGAAATGAAAATGATTGCAGAAGGATACATCTCAGCAAAAAAAGCGATGCAATTAAATAGAGATAATATTAAAAAAGCAAAAACTCCAATTATTGAAGCTGTTCATGCTATTCTTTATGAAAAAAAGAGCCCTAAAAACACATTTAAAAAATTAAACGAAAAGTTAAATTAAATTGTAGATTTAAATTGTTTAATAAATCTAATGTCATTTTCACTAAGTAGTCTAATGTCTTTAATTTGATGAAGCAAAAGAGCTATTCTATCTATACCCATTCCAAAAGCAAAACCTGAGTATTTTTTAGAATCTATTCCGCAATTGTCCAATACATTAGGATCAACCATTCCACAACCCATAATTTCTAACCAACCTGTCCCCTTAGTCATTTTGTAGTCTGTCTCATTTTTTAGGCCCCAATAAACATCTACTTCAGCACTTGGTTCAGTAAAAGGGAAATAAGATGGCCTTAATCTGATTTTTGATTTACCAAAAAGCTGTGTGGTGAAAAACTCTAAAGTCTGTTTAAGATCTGAAAAACTGACATTTTCATCAATATATAGGCCTTCAACTTGATGAAAAAAACAATGAGATCTAGCTGAGATAGCTTCATTTCTATACACTCTTCCAGGTGAAATTGTTCTAATTGGAGGTTTATTACTTTCCATATATCTTACTTGAACAGAACTAGTATGTGTTCTTAATAGTAAATCAGGGTTTGTTTGTATAAAGAAAGTGTCCTGCATATCTCTTGCAGGGTGATGTTCAGGTAAATTTAGTGCAGTGAAATTATGCCAGTCATCTTCAATTTCTGGTCCTTCACTAACATTATATCCAATACTAGAAAAAATATCAATAATTCTATTTTTTACAATTGTGATTGGATGTTTTGAGCCAATTTCAATAGGATTGCCAGGTCTAGTTATATCGTTTAGTTGAGATAAAGTTGAATCACTTGAAACAAAAGTATTTAACTCATTAAATTTATTTTGTGCTGATATTTTTAGTTTATTTATAATTAAACCATATTCTTTTTTTTTGCTATTATCAACATTTTTAAATTCTGAAAAATAAAAATTAACAAGACCTTTTTTACCTAAATACTTTATTCTAAATTTTTCAATTTCATCTTTAGAAGAAGACTTAAAAGATTCAATTTCTTTAATATTATGTGCTATTTGTTCAATCATGTTGTTTAGTCAAAGGTCAAATTTAATCATTCTTATTGAATATATTTAGATTTGAGAAAATAGTTAACTATTGCATCTTTCATTAAAATAGACTGTTCGCCAGCCTTCAAGTTAGGTATTTGCTTTAGACATTTATAATGTGGCCATCCTTGCTCATCTATATAGTCAAATTCATAATAACCATAATCACTTAATAATTTACATATAGCTATATGCATTAAATCAAGCTTTTGATTCTTATTAAATTTAGAATGAATCTGTTGCAGTTCTTGAACTCCGATTAAATAAATAATCGAATCTAAGTCAATGTCATCACCATCACGAAAATCAGTAGATAATTTTTGAGTTAATATTTCCCATCTTTCTTTTAACTTAGAATTAATCATTTGAGTGTTTAATTAAAACAAAGTTAGCATTATCATTTATGTTATTCAATAAATAAAATTTCTTTTATTTGTAAAAATATTATTAATGAATTATGTAGATATTTTTATTTCAATCTTCCTTATTTACGGGTTTATAAAAGGTTTATATAAGGGCTTTGTTATCGAAATAGCGTCTGTTATTGGATTGTTACTAGGAATATATTTAGCTACTCAATACAGTGGTGATTTATCTAATTATTTAATATCTAAGCAGTTTTTTAGCTGGAAAGAGGGTTATGTAATAATTTTATCAAATGTTATATTATTTATATTGACCATACTAATTGTTTCAATCCTAGGTAAAGTAGCCACAAAGCTTGTTAAATTAGTTGCTTTAGGATTATTTAATAAAATTCTTGGAAGTGTTTTTGGACTTTTAAAAAATATTTTAATACTAGTTATAGTAATTTTTGTATTTAATCTAGCTAATAATTCCCTAAAAATAATTGAGCAAGATGAACTTGAGTTATCAGTTTATTATAAACCACTTAATGAATTAAGTAGTTTTATTTCAGCAAATGTTTTGAAATAAATCTAATGATTAAAAGGTAATGAGGAGTGATGTAAGTCAATATATAACTTTGAATCAATTAATTTATAACCAAAAGAGTATTCAACTTTTATTGTATTTCCATTTGAGTCAGTAAAAAAATAATTACCCATTGCAATAGCTCTATTTTTTTCAATTATAACGCCAGAGTTTTCAAATAAAACCTTAACCCAAGGTTTCATTGCAAAACCTTCATCTTCACTACAAAACGAATCTTTTCCACCAATAAAATAGGACAAAGCCATGTCGTAATTAGGACGAAATTGCTCATCACTTGCTTTTGTTGGTTTGAATAAAATTTTACCTTCTTTTAAACTATATGTATCATTTAAAAAACTTGAAGTAAATTCTTTACATAATTTGTAATCGTTTTTTAAACTTCCAATTTTTACAATTCCATCACCCCATTTTTTTTGAGCGCTTTCTATTAGATCTAATGTAATCATATGATTTTAATTTGATTTTTTATAATCCAGCCAGTTTGTCCATTCGACAATTTTATTTTTAACCAATCCATGTCAAAATTCTCAATTACTTCAACTTTTGTTCCTTCATGAATTTCAAATAAAACTTCACTTTTGTCATTTGGTTCGAAATTAACTTCGACAACTTCTTCAAAAACAATTCCAAATTCTAGAGTTGTTTGAACATAATAAATCTTAAGGTTTATAAATAATAAAGAGGATGTTAATGCGAAAGATAATATAAATATTGTGAAATATGTTCGTTTGTATTTAGATGACTTAGATAAAAAGTATAACAAAAATAACACGCAAGAAATTATAGTTGTAATTATAGTAATTATTGACCAGGTGTTTAAAGAAAAATAGTTTAGGAAATAATTAAATTGCTTGCTAACAATATCTTCAGGCAAAGATTCAATATCATCAATTGTAAGGTTATTTAAGTATTCTAAATTTTGAATTAGACCAGAATCGTTCGGAAAATATTTTAAACCTTTTTCATAATAATAAATACTTTGCGCTAAACTATCAAGTTTGTAATAGGCGTTTCCTAAATTAAAATATAATTCTGGTGAATGAAATCTTCCAATTAAAAGTTCATTATACTTTTCAATAGCACCAACAAAATCTAAAGAATTATATTTTTCGTTTGCACCAACAAAAACATCATTTTGTTGTGAAAAACTTAAATTAATAACTAAAATGAAAAATAAAAAGTGTCTCATAATTAATTAATTGATTTATCAATCTTAGATATTATATCTAAAGCAGTTTTATAGTCAGATTCCATTTCAACATTAGTAATTGGTGTATATCTAGCCATTTCACAATTATTGAACAATTGATTTAATATTTCAATAATATTAGGATCTATATTTCTTTTTTCTAACTCTTTTTTAATATTAATTTTTGAGTAATTACTGTTATCGAATAAAGTAATTGATTTAAGATAATTATGTAAAGCTCTATCAAGAGATTCATAAAATTCATTTTTACTCCCAAGCTTAGATTTTGCATCAAGTAAATACTTTTTTGCTAATCTTTTGGACTTGATGGATATATTTGTACTTAAAAACTTTTTGCGACCGTTCAAATAATTCATTAATATGATTATTAATAGGCTAATAATAAATGGTAATATTAATAAGCCCCAAAAAACATTTGTATTAAAAAAAGGTTTGGTCTTAATTTTAACAAATTTGGATTTTGTTTTAAAAGGCAAGAATTTAAGTTTATTGTTTTTAGGTTTAATTTTTGAATTAATGTTTTTCTCTGTCTCGTAATTCCACTCCTCACCATCAACATCAATATTAATTTCATTTGAACTAATTGTTTTGTATTTTTTTGATTTAACATCAAAATACGAAAACTCTATTTTGGGTATTTTATATTTTCCTGGTTTGGAAGGAACTATTGTGTATAGATCACGAATAGATCCTTTCATTCCGCTAATAACTGTGGAAATTTTTTCAATTTTTTCAGGCTCATAAATCTCTAAAGAAGATGGGAGGCTAGGTTTTGGTAATTGAAACAATTTTAAGTTTCCATTTCCTTTAATTTCAAGTTCTAGCTCGAGGGCTTCAGAAACAGAAAGTTTTCTTTTTGAAGTTTTAGCTACAAAATTGAAAGAGCCAACTGCACCATTAAAATCTTTTGGTTTGTTTAAATTAGGTAATTGTTTTACACTAATTTTTTTAACTCCTGATGTAACTATTTTTTGTGAAGATTTAGTAACTCTCTGTCCGAAAAAATCTCTTCTGTTAGTTGGTAATTGAACTGTTATATCTAAAGACAAAGGTTCAATAGTTAGTTCCCCTTCTTTTTGAGGATAAAGAACAGTTTTTTTCAAAATTACATATCTAAATGACCTACCTTTATATGTCCCTTCTTCAATGTTATAATTATCAATATTTATATTTTGACTCCAAAAATCAGCATATCGAGGAGAAGACAATTCTCTCCAATTTGTGATACCGATATCAGATGAAAAATATAACTTATAAATAACTGAAAATCCTTCATTTAAATATGGAGATTTTTTTGATATTTCTGAAGTTAAATATATCTCACTATCTGAGACATAATTTGGATCATTTTCTCTGTTAGGGTTTTTTACAGCGCTGATAACTTTAATTTCAAGTGGTAGTGTTTTATAAACCTTTCCTTCTACTTCAATCGTAGCTTGACCAATACTATAAGTGCCTATTTTGATCGGAGACAGGAAATAAGTATAAGATTTACTGTAAGATCTGTTTCCATTAACCCAAGAATTCTTAATAGATTGGGATGGACCACCAACTACTTTAAAATTTGTAAAGTTTGGAGGAGAAAAGTTATCACCGTCTTCATTTACTGAAAATTCCACACGTAATCTTTCATTAACTCCTAGTGTAGTTTTACTTAATTTAGCTTCAAAGTTAATTTGAGAAAAAACATTTAAATTAACTATAAATAAAGCAATATTTAGCAAGTATTTATAACTCATTACCAATCTTTTTCATTTTTTAATTTAACACCTTTTAATTTTTTTGCATTCATTTTTTCTTGAACTTTACTTTCTTCTTGATTCATTGCCTCTAAGATATTTTTAATTTGTTGCGGGGACAACTTCTTTTCTTTAGGCTTTTCATTTTTACTTTTATCATCTCCATTTTGATCATTATCCTCTTTATTATTTTCTTTTTGATCTTCATTTTCTTTTTCTTCGTCTCCTTGTTGGTCTTTATCATCTTTTTGATCTTCATTTTGATCCTTTTCTTTATCCTTTTCTTTATCCTCATCTTCATCTTCGCTCTCACTTTCTTTTTCATTTTCATCTTCCTTAGCACAATCTTTAGCCAAAGCTAAATTATATCTTGACTCATCATCTTTAGGGTTGTTTTTTAGTGCATTTTTATAAGCCTCAACAGCTTCTTTACACATTTTTTTCTTCATGAGTATATTCCCTATATTATGAAATATTACATGCTTATCTGCTGTTGTTTTTGCATATTTTGAAGCCTCTAGTTGATTTAGTAAGGCCTCGTCATAATATTCATTATCGTATAAGGTATTACTAAAGTTATATTGACCTTTGATAAATTCAGGGCTAACTGAAATTGCTTTTCTGTAATTTTGTTCAGAAAGAACTGAATTTTTTTCAAATGAATTATTTCCCTTTTCAATAAAAGATTCGTACTCATTTTGCTGAGACATTACACTTACTATTGATGCAGACATCAATAAGAGATAATTAATTAATATTTTGTTCATTCTATTTCGCAGCATTGTTATCATTAAATAAGTTTAATTTTTTTATCCAACTTGTCTTAGATTCAAACAGAAATATCTCTAAAAATAAAAATATTAGAGCTATAAAAATAAATAGCTGAAACTGATCTTCATAATCTGAGAACTGTGTGCTTTCAAATTCTGTCTTTTCAGTTTCAAGTAAAATTTTATCTATTTCATTTATTACAAATGATGTGTTTTGACCAACTATGAAGGTTCCTTGTGTGATTTCAGCTATATCAGTTAAGACTTTTTTATTAAGTTTCGTAATAACAACTTCATTGTTATTATCTCTCTTGTAGTTTTGAGTAATACCATTTTTTTTCATTGGAATTGGAGATCCTTTTTCTTTACCAACTCCAATAGTGTGTATTTTTATACCATTTTGAGCAGCCATTTTTGCAATGTCCAGAGAACTGTTATTGTGATCTTCTCCATCAGAGATAATTATTAATAATTTAGATGTGTTAATGTTTTTATCAAAATATGTAGTTGATAGTTGTATTGCCTCATCAATAGCTGTCCCTTGAGAAGATATCATATCTGTGTTCATATTACTTAAAAACATCTTTGCTGAAGAATAGTCGGTGGTTATTGGAAGTTGCGGAAATGCTTTTCCTGCATATGCAACAATACCTACTCTATCACTTGTAAGTTTATTAATTATTTGATTAACAATTTGTTTAGATTTCTCTAGTCTATTTGGAGCAACATCTTCAGCTAACATACTTCTAGAAACATCAATTGCAAAAACTATATCAACACCAAACCTTTTATAGCTTTCAATTTTAGTTCCCACTTGAAAATTAACCATAGCAAAAACTAATAGTATTAATGATAATGTGCTAACTGACATTTTTAAATAAGGCTTGAACCTTGAATAATCAGGACTCAACTTTAATAGAGAAGATTCGTTAATAAATCCTTGTTGGGTCCGAAATTTCCATATTTCATTAATAAAAAATAGTATAGCCGCCAACAATGGAAGAATCATTAACCAAAACCATATTTTTTCTTCTAATTGATACATTATATAAAGCTTCTAAAAAGTGTGTATTTTAAAATTATTTCAGTTGACAAAAATATAATAGCTAGTAAAATGTAAAACCTATATTTTTCTTCTTGATTATAGTATTTGATTTCTTCGACATCTGATTTTTCTAATTTGTTTATTTCGCTGTAAATTTCTTGTAATTTTTGGTTATCAGTAGCTCTAAAATATTTACCACCAGTAATATCTGCAATCTCTTTAAGTAAATTTTCATCAATTTCAACTTGAATCTTTGCATAACTAAATTTTCCATTATTGTCAATACCAACTGGTGAAAGAGCCATTCCATTAGTGCCTAAACCAATAGTGTATATTTTTATTCCATACTCAATTGCTAACTCAGCAGCTGTATTTGGATCAATAAACCCAGAATTATTAACCCCATCAGTCAACAAAATAATGACTTTACTTTTAGCTTTACTATCTTTTATCCTGTTAACAGATGTAGCTAATCCCATTCCAATAGCAGTACCCCCCTCAATTATGGTGTTATAGTTAATTTCATTAAGTGACTTTAGTACAATATTCTTATCACTAGTGATTGGTGTTTTTGTATAACTCTCACCTGCGTATTCAACCAAACCAATTCTATCATTGATTCTGTCTAATATAAAATTTGAAGCAACATTTTTTAAGGCCTCTAACCTATTTGGCTTTAAATCTTTTGCTAACATACTAGCTGAAACATCAATTGCCATTACAATATCTATTCCTTGATTGTTTTTAGTCTTGGTTGTTACATCAATTATCTGAGGTCTTGCTAATGCAATAATTATAAATACGAATGATAAAATTCTAAGAATATTTAAAACAGGTTTTAGCTTTGGAAGAATAGAAGGTTCAGATAATAGTGCGTTTGTATTTGGTATAGAAATAGAGTTACTAAATTTATTTTTTTTCAAAATAAACCAAATACAAGCTATAGGGACTAGTAAAAGTAACCAGAATAACTCGGGATTTAAAAACTGTATTTTGAAAATCATAAGTCTGTTTTATTTTTTACTAGTTCTATAGAATTTACAATTCTGTCAATAATTTCAACAATGTAATTATCATTTTCTTCCCATGAGATAAAGATCTGCTTGTAATCTTGATTATTAATAAATCCAAATATTTTGTATTTTGATTTTCTAAATTGATTCGGCTTATCCAAAGGGAAATCTGCAGATCCATAAATCATTAATCCTTCTGCTTCATTAGGAGTTTGAAACTTTTCGAATTTGGTAATGATATTTTTAACTCCAAGTTTTTCAATAGTTTCAATAGATCTCATCATAACATCTTGTAATCTAATACTAGAGCTGTTTTCAGGAAGTTTAAAATTAGTAAGTCTAATAGTTAACGGGTCCTTTAAATTATTATAACTAAATTCTGATTTTGAAGTGGATTCAACTAAACTGAATATAAGGTTATCCGTATTTCTTATTAATACCTCGGGGGTTGAAATTGTAATTGGTGGAGCCCCGTAGCTGGAACTAACCCAATTGTCAGATTCAAGAAATATCAAATTTTGTTTTTGAAATATCTTATCGTTTACGTAAGTAAAACCATAAATTATAGATGCTGATAAATAAATAAGTAGTAGAGATAAAAATGAATATATTGCAATTTTATTATTTCTATTTTTTAATCTTTTTCTTCTAAGTTCTTCTTGAATTTTAAGATTTTTTTCTAATTCTTCTTTAGAAGGTTGAGGTAAGATTGATTTGATCTTTTTTAGCTCCTTAGATAGTATTTCTAAATCAATTGATGAGGATTGAGTATCTGGCACAAATTTTGCAAACTTGACAAGATCTGCTCTGGAAAATACATTTTCAATATTTTTTAAAGTTGAATTAGAAAAATTCAGTTTTTTTGAAGTCTTTAATAAAGAAAGCTTCTGAATTAATTCTTTTGTTGTGCACTCCAATGCATTATCTATTATTTTTTCTTCAATAAAATTTCTAATAACAAATGTTAAATTTGAATAATAAGTTTTAATATCTAGTTCAGAGAGGTTATTGAGTTTTTTAATTTTTGAAAGCTCACTTACTGCCTTTTCGTAAGGAGTTAAATATTCTACTTCTAATTTTTGAATTGTAAAAAATGATAAAATCTGATTTTTAAAATATAGAAAAATACAGATGATAATGATAAACATTAAAATAGAAAGCCAAAAAAGAAAATCAAATTGAGTATTTGATTTCATTATAGGTTTAATATCATAAAGACCTTGTTTAGTAGTGTCTATTTTTACATCGTTAATTGTTATTTTAAAAGAGTCTAGTTCGATTTCTTTGTTCAGCAGATTTAATTTTTGTGAAGGAATATAATATGTGCCGGAATCAAAAAAAGTTAAGGCAAACTGCTTACTTATTATAAATTTTTTATCTAAATAATTAGTATCTACTTTAAATTCATTAATAAGTTCAAAGGGAGAAAAATCTTTAGCTTTAGGGAAATTAATCTGATCTAATGAATCTAATTTAATCTTAATCTTATAATTGATTTGTTCTCCTATTTTAATACTTGTGGTATCAACAGAGTTAGAAGCCTCTTGAGCATTTAATTGAATAAACATACCAAAGAAGAAAAGTCCTAAATATTTTATCTTCAAAAAATTATATGTCAAAACACTAATTTTCATTTAACTTCTTTTTTTAAAATACCCAAGTAACTTTTTAACATAACTATCATGAGTTCCACAATTGATAACTCCAGCTCCAGAGCGTTTGAAGTTATCTTCAAATATTTTAATATTTGACAAATACTGTTTTTTATAAGATGATCTTACTTTTGAAGAACTTGTATTAATTGTGGAAATATCTCCTGTTTCACTATCTATAACTTGAATCAATCCCAAATTTGGTATAGATTCTTCCCCTTTATCAAAAATTCTTATTCCTGTAATATCGTGTTTAGAAGAACTAATTTTTAAACTTTTAAAGTAGTCAAGAGAAATAAAATCAGATATTATAAACACAATCGATTTGTTTTTTTGAACATTTGATAAAAATTTAAATGCAAAATGAATATCTGTTTTTTTACTTGTAGGCTTAAACTCTAATAATTCTCTAATTATTCTAAGTATGTGTGTCTTTCCTTTTTTTGGTGGAATATACAATTCAATTATATCAGTGAATAGTATTAAACCAATTTTATCATTGTTTTGATTCGCTGAAAAAGATAAAGTAGCAGCAATTTCTGTAACGTATTCGTTTTTAAAAACATCGGTGGTTCCAAAAAATTTAGACCCTGAAACGTCTACCATTAACATTAATGTCTGTTCTCTTTCTTCTTCAAAAACTTTTATATATGGTTCGTTATACCTAGCTGTTACATTCCAGTCAATTGCCCTTACATCATCTCCAATTTGATACTGCCTAACTTCACTAAAAGTCATACCCTTCCCCTTAAAAGTAGATTGGTATTCACCACCAAAAATGTGGTCTGACAATCTTCTAGTTTTAATTTCAATTTTTCTAACTTTCTTTAAAAGATCTTTAGTCTCCATAGATCAAAATTTAAGGGACTTCAATTTGATTAACAATTTTATTTATAATGTCAACAGATGTTAAGTTTTCTGCCTCGGCCTCATAAGTAATTCCTATTCTATGTCTTAAAACATCATGAACAACAGCCCTAACGTCCTCAGGAATAACATATCCCCTTCTTTTAATAAAGGCATAACACTTTGAAGCTAGCGCTAGATTAATACTTCCTCTCGGTGATGCTCCAAAAGATATTAAAGGCTCCAGCTCAGATAATTTATATCTAGAAGGTTCTCTAGTAGCAAATATTATATCTAAGATATATGACTCAATTTTTTCGTCCATATAAACCTCATTAATCGTACTTTGAGCTTTAATAATTTCTTTGATTGAAACAACTGGGCTAATTTTTTCAAAACTTCCAGATAAATTTGCTCTAATGATTAATTTTTCATCATCCATAGATGGGTAATCAACTACTGTTTTTAGCATAAACCTGTCAACTTGGGCTTCCGGTAAAGTGTAAGTACCTTCTTGCTCTACAGGGTTTTGCGTTGCCATTACTAAAAAAGGTTTATCTAACATGAAAGTTTCATCACCAATTGTAACCTGCTTTTCTTGCATAGCTTCTAGTAATGCAGACTGCACTTTAGCAGGTGCTCTATTTATTTCATCAGCTAAAACAAAATTTGCAAAAATAGGTCCTTTTTTAACTGAAAAATTAGTCTCTTTTATGTTATATATTTGGGTACCAACAACATCAGCGGGAAGTAAATCAGGCGTAAATTGAATTCTACTAAATGATCCTTTTATGGCTTTAGATAAGGAATTAATAACTAGTGTTTTAGCCAGACCTGGCACTCCTTCTAATAAGATATGTCCTTGACCAAGAAGGCCTATTAACAATCTTTCAATCATTGGCTTTTGTCCTACAATTACCTTGTTAAGTTCAAACAATAGTAAATCGATAAAAGCACTCTCTTTCTCTATTTTTTCATTAATTTCCTTAATGTTTATTTTATTTTCCATTTTTTTAGATTTTAATATTTCAGGTTAAATTAATAACTGTTTGCAATTTGTTAAAAATATTACTTCTACCCTGTTAATAATTGGTTAAAAAAACAAAAAATTAACAATAATTTTAACATAATTTGTAATAATCTTTAATAGATGTATATATTTATAGAATGGATAAAATAGCATTAATTACTGGAGCAACTAGTGGAATTGGAAAAGCAACTGCATATGAATTAGCCAAGGTTGGATTTAAACTTATTCTTTGTGGAAGAAGAAATGAAATTCTTGGCGCATTAGAAAAAGATTTGAATAAAATAACTTTAACAACTTCATTGTGCTTTGATGTTTCAGATAATTTAGAAGTTAATCGTTCAATTTCAAGCTTACCAAAAAAATGGAAAAATATAAATGTGCTAATAAATAATGCTGGAAATGCACACGGGATGGATCTTTTTCAAGACGGAAATATCGATGATTGGGATAAAATGATTGATATAAATGTTAAAGGGCTAATGTATGTTACTAAAGCTATTATCGATAATATGATTGAAAATTCAAGTGGTCACATTATAAACATTGGATCTCTTGCAGGTAGAGAAGTTTACCCAAAAGGGAATATTTACTGTGCAAGTAAATATGCTGTAAAAGCAATAAGTCAGAGTCTTCGATTAGACTTAAATAAGCATAATATCAAAGTCTCAGAAATTAACCCTGGATTGGTTGAAACATCTTTTTCTGATGTAAGATTTAAAGGCGATAAAAGCAAGGCTAAAAATGTTTATAAGGGATACAAAGCATTACAGGCAAATGATATTGCAGAAATTATTTCATTTGTTATATCAAGACCAAAACATGTAAATATTGCTGATTTACTGGTTTTACCGTCAGACCAAGCCTCTAGCACTCAAATTAACAAAAAACTATAAATCAAACTTAATTCCTTGTGCTAATGGTAAGTCAGTAGTATAATTTATGGTATTTGTTTGTCTTCTCATGTATACTTTCCAAGCATCTGAACCAGATTCTCTTCCACCTCCAGTATCTTTTTCTCCTCCAAAAGCACCTCCAATTTCAGCACCAGAGGTTCCAATATTTACATTAGCAATACCACAATCTGAGCCATTTACAGACAAAAATAACTCGGCTTCTCTAAGATTATTGGTCATAATAGATGATGATAATCCTTGCTTTACCTCATTTTGAATTTCAATTGCATTTTCAACTGAACCACTGTACTTTAACAAGTATAGAACTGGAGCAAATGTCTCGTGTTGTACAATATTAAAATTTGGTTTAGCTTCAGCAATTGCTGGCTTTACATAACATCCACTTTCGTATCCTTCCCCTGACAAAACTCCACCCTCAACTATTATTTTTCCACCTTCTTTTACAACTTTATTTAGTGCATTGCTGTAAGAGTCAACAGCAAGTGTATCAATTAATGGTCCAACGTGATTTGATTCATCCAATGGATTTCCAATTTTTAATTGCTTGTAAGCTTCAACTAATGCGTTTTTAACTTTATCATAAATAGTTTCATGTATAATTAGTCTTCTTGTACTAGTACATCTTTGCCCTGCAGTGCCAACTGCTCCAAATACGGAACCTATTACTGTCATTTTTAAATCTGAATCTGGGGATACAATTATGGCATTGTTTCCTCCCAATTCTAATAAAGACTTACCTAATCTACCAGCTACCTCACTAGCTACAATTTTACCCATTCTAGTTGAACCAGTGGCTGAAACTAAAGGAATTCTAGAATCCTTACTCATGAATTCACCTACTTTATAATCACCATTAATTAGACACGAAACACCTTCAGGAACATTGTTTTCTTGAAAAACTTGTGCTATAATGTTTTGGCAAGCTATGCCGCATAAAGGAGTTTTTTCGCTTGGTTTCCAGACACAAACATCTCCACAAACCCATGCTAATGCAGTATTCCATGCCCAAACTGCTACAGGAAAATTAAAAGCAGAGATAATGCCAACAATTCCTAAAGAATGGTATTGTTCGTACATTCTGTGACCTGGCCTTTCGCTGTGCATTGTTAATCCGTGGAGTTGCCTTGACAAACCAACTGCAAAGTCACATATATCAATCATTTCTTGAACTTCTCCCAATCCCTCTTGATAACTTTTCCCCATTTCATAAGAAACTAACTTTCCTAATGGCTCTTTAAAATCTCTTAATTTATTTCCAAACTGTCTTACGACTTCACCTCTTTCAGGTGCAGTTTTATCCCTCCATTGTTTAAATGCACTAGATGCAGTTTTAGTAATTTTTTCATAATCTTCTATAGTTGAAGCTTGAACAATGCCAATTAATTCTCCATCAACAGGTGAGAAACTTTGTATATCTTCTCCAGTAGCAAAAAAATTAGATCCAGTTGATGAGCCTAAATTGTTTTTATTAATTCCTAAAGCCTTTAATGCCTGATTAATTCCAAATTCAGAAATATTCATATTTATTATTTTTATTTGTGAGGACGAAGATAATCATTTAGTTCAATATTTAAATCTATCAACTAATAAATGGATTGGTTATCAAACTTCAATTACCTCTACTGCTTTCAAAACAATTTAAGTTACCTGATTCACTCTTAAGGTATTTACCATTCCTTTTGCTTTTATTGGCATAGCAGCTAAACTAATAGTGAAATCCCCTTTTGATATATAACCCTCTGAGATTGCAATCTCAGTAATTTCTTCAATAGTTATGTCAGTACTACTAAATTTATTGTAGTAAAAAGCTTTAACACCCCATAATAAACTTAACCTATTTAAAATCCTTTTATTAGATGTGAATACTAGTATATTTGAATGAGGTCTCCATGCAGATATTTGAAAAGCCGTATATCCACTGTTGGTCAAAGTCATAATAGCTTTAGCATTAATTTCATCAGCCATATGAGAGGCATGATAACATATAGCTTTTGTTATATATCTATTTGTTTTTATTGTTGGTGGATTTTCGGGGACTTTAATTAAACTAGAATATTCAACAGAATCAATAATTTTAGAGATTTGTTTAATTACCTCAACAGGATATTTTCCTACTGAAGTTTCGCCACTCAACATAACCGCGTCTGCACCATCAATAATTGAATTTGCAACATCATTTACTTCTGCTCTAGTTGGAGTTAGACTATCCATCATACTTTCCATCATTTGTGTAGCAATGATTACAGGGATTCTACATTTTTTAGCTTTACGAACTAATTTTTTTTGTATTAGAGGAACTTGCTCACAAGGGACTTCAATTCCAAGATCTCCTCTTGCAACCATTAAACCGTCGCAATTTTGTGTTATATCATCAATAGCTAAAACGGCCTCTGGCTTTTCTATTTTGGCGATTACTGGGATTTTCACATCAGAATACTGGTTAATTAAGTCATTTAATTCCTTTAAATCTTTTGCATTTCTAACAAATGATAAAGCAATCCAGTCCACCTGTTGTGAAATCGCAAAAATAGCATCTTCTTTATCCTTGTTAGTTAGAGCTGGTAGTGAAATATATGTATTTGGTAAATTCACACCTTTGTTTGATTTAATAACACCATCAATTAAAGCTTTAGCATGTACTATATTTTTTTGGTTAGTCTTAGTTATTTCAAAAATTAATTTACCATCATCAATTAATATTTTTTCTCCAACTTTTACATCATTAGCAAAGTTTGAATAGCTCATGTAAAATTCATTTTTATCCGCGATAAATGGATCTCCAGTTTTAAATGAAATTATATCTCCTTTTTTAACAGCATAATCAACTTTCACTGTACCAATTCTAATTTTAGGTCCTTGAAGATCAGCTAAAATAGCAGCGTTATAGTGGTAAGTAGAATTTAAATCTCTGATTAAATTGATCGTCTTTATAACATCTTTGTGAGTTGCATGTGAAAAATTTATTCTTAAAACATTAACCCCTTCATCCAGCAAATTCTTTAATTTTGATTTAGAATTTATAGATGGCCCTAAAGTTGCAACTATTTTTGTTTTTTTATTTGTCATGAAAAATTTAGATTTTCTTTATTTTTAATATTTTTTAAATTCAATGTATAAACTGAAATTATATTTGGTATTTCATTGATTGATTTTATAATTTGATTTGTATTAATATAGTCAGCGTGATATTCAATTTTAAGAAAAAAATCTACTTGACTTAATTCATTCATTAATTTATATTTTTTTAACTCAACCTCAGTGTTTTTAAACAATTGTGATTCTTTGATTTCATTTCTAACACTTGTGTGTGAACTATTAGAAATTAAATTCCAATTTAATAAATTATCTTCATCTTCGTACTGAAAGAACGAGTAAAAACCATTTTGCCCAGAAATATCCAAATCATTAAAAGCTCTTTTTAGCTCTATGTTTAAATGTTTATTTAAAAAAAATGCAAGCCTGTAATCAATTAATACCGAATGAATTGCTAACAAATGGTAATGAGTGGGTTCTCCCTCTTGAAAAATAAATTTTCTAACTGCCATATAAAAATATAATAAATATTATTCTATTTAAATATTTATTTGAATATTATTTCTTAAATCTTGATTTGATTTTGATTTATATAAAAGGCTCTTTGAGAAACTTTTTCTTCAGCCTTTTTCTTTGAAGTAGACCTCGCTTTAACTAACTGAAAACTTGATATTTGTAAGTTAGATGTGAAATGCTTAACACTATCATTACCAGAATCTTCAAATGTTTCATAGCAATATTTTAATTTATTTTTCTGGCACCACTCAATAATCAATGTCTTATAGCTTAATATTTTTCCATCAAGTTTTTTAAGGTCAACATGTGGAATAATCACACTTTGGAATATAAACTTCTTAGCATATTTATATCCTTTATCTAAAAAAATAGCTCCGACTAGTGACTCAAATAAATTTCCTTCAATATTTTCTCCATAATTTTCAATGTTCAAGTCACACGTTAAATGTTGGGTTAAGTTTAATTCCTGACCTAATTCATTTAAATGTTTTCTACTAACAATCTTGGATCTCATTTTTGTTAAATAACCTTCAGATGCTTCAGGAATTTGATTAAACAGGTAAGTTGAAATAATAGAACTTAATATAGAATCTCCAAGGAATTCAAGTCTTTCATAATTTACTGCAATGCCATTTATATCCTTTACATTTAATGATCTATGTGTGAAAGCTGTTTTGTAATAATGAATTGAATTTGGTGTAAATTTTAGAAGTTTTTTAATTTCAAAATAGAAGTTGTCTTTTTTATTAAATAGGTTAAAATTATTCAGTATTGAATTACCCATTAATTAATGTATTTTTTAAAAATAACACAAGCATTATGACCTCCAAAGCCAAAAGTGTTACTCATTGCAATATTGATATCTCTCTTTTGAGCATTATTTAGTGTTAAATTTAAACATGGATTTATATTTTCATCTGAATTCTTGTGGTTAATAGTTGGAGGAACAATACCGTTTTTAATTGATAAAATAACAGAAATAGCTTCAACAGCTCCAGCTGCTCCAAGTAAATGTCCTGTCATAGACTTAGTCGAATTTATATTAATGTTTTTAGCATGATCTCCAAAAACATCTGAAATTGCTTTAAGCTCTGCAACATCTCCCAATGGAGTTGATGTGCCATGAGTGTTTATTGCATCTACTTGCTCAATAGAAACTCCTGCATTATTTAAACAATTTTTTATAACAGCTTTTACTCCTAGTCCCTCAGGGTGAGGTGAAGTTATATGGTATGCATCAGATGATAGTCCTCCACCTATAAGTTCAGCATATATTTTTGCTCCTCTTGCTTTTGCATGTTCATATTCTTCTAAAATAATAGCCCCTGATCCTTCGCCGAGAACAAAGCCATCTCTTGATGAATCAAAAGGTCTAGATGCGGTTGTAGGATCATCATTTCGTGTAGATAATGCATGCATGGCATTAAAACCTCCCATACCTGCTTTATTAACTCCTGCTTCACTCCCGCCAGTTATGATTATATCACAATGACCAAGCCTAATATAGTTAAGAGCATCTACCATTGCATTTGCAGAAGAAGCGCATGCTGAAACTGTTGTATAACTTGGCCCCATAAAATGATATTTCATTGAAATATGCCCTGGGGCTATATCTCCAATCATTTTTGGAATAAAAAACGGATTAAATCTAGGGGTTCCATCACCAGAAGCAAAATTAATTACTTCATTTTGAAAAGTTTCAATACCCCCAATTCCGCTACCCCATATGACTCCAGCTCTGTAATTATCAATTGATTCTATATCAATTTTTGAATCGCTTATAGCTTCTTCTGAAGCTACCATGGCGTATTGTGTAAACCTATCCATTTTTCGAGCTTCTTTTCTATCAAGAAATTCTAAGGCATTAAATCCTTTCAATTCGCATGCAAATTTTGTTTTAAATTTTTCAGTATCAAAATAAGTTATTGGCGCAGCACCACTCTTGCCACTAACTAGATTGTCCCAATACTCGTTAACATTATTCCCAATTGGGGTTAGAGCACCAAGACCTGTAACAACAACTCTTTTTAATTCCATAAAAAAATTTATTTACACATTTTCAATGTAAGAAACTGCCTGACCAACAGTAGAAATGTTTTCTGCTTGATCATCTGGTATTTGAATATCAAATTCTTTTTCAAATTCCATAATTAACTCAACAGTATCTAGAGAGTCTGCCCCTAGGTCGTTTGTGAAGCTTGCTTCTGTTACTACTTCATTTTCATCTACTCCTAATTTATCTACAATAATAGCTTTAACTCTTGATTCAATGTGTGACATAATTTTAAGTTTTGTTTATTTAATATTTAGTTATAGTTGACAAAAATAAAAAACTTTATTTTAATTTAACTATTTAGAAAAGAAATGTGCAATTTATTTAATTTAAATGGCTAATATTATTGAGAATTTGAGAATTTTTTAAATGTCAAAAATAAAAAATATAATAATTTTTGCTTCTGGTAGTGGTACCAATGCGGAAAACTTGATTTTAAAACTTTCAGGTGACAAGGTAAAAATCAATTGGCATGTTTTTACCAACAATCCAAAAGCTGGTGTAATAAGAAGATGTGAAGCGCTAAATATTAAATGTGAAATTTTTGAAAAACAATTATTTTTAAACTCATCATCAATTGAACAAAAAATTTTAAGAATCAACCCAGACGTGATAATCTTAGCTGGATTCTTGTTAAAAATCCCAACTAGTATTATTAACATGAGATTTCCAATAATTAATATTCACCCTTCACTTTTGCCAAAATATGGTGGTAAGGGAATGTATGGGGATCATGTACATGCTGCAGTAATAAAAAATAAAGAGCTCTTTAGTGGCATTACGATACATGAGGTTAATCATAATTACGATGAGGGAGAGATTCTTTTCCAAAAAAAAATTAAATTAGAACAAAAAGAAAGTATTACTAGCTTATCTAAAAAAATTAACGGCTTAGAAATGAAATATTTTCCAAAAATTATTGGAAGACTTATTAACTAAAAATGAAGAAGAAATTAAAATATTATGTAGTTTGGGAAGGGCATAAAAAGGGTATATATAATTCTTGGGAAGAATGTAAAGAACAAATTAATAATTTTAAAGGAGCTAAATATAAGTCCTTTTTAAGCTTAAAAGATGCTAATGATGCACTATCCAAAGATTATAAAATTTATATTTCTAAATCTAAGTTAATAACCAGTGATGAGCTTCCAAATTATAATTCTATTTCTGTAGATGCTGCATCGAGTGGGAATCCTGGTATTATGGAATATCAAGGAGTAGATACAAAAACTAAAAAACTATTATTCAATCACGGGCCATTTAAACAAGGAACTAACAATATTGGAGAGTTTTTAGCATTGGTGCATGGTTTAGCAGAATTAAAAAAAAATAAAAGCAATAAGTCTATATACACTGACTCTATAACCGCAATTAGCTGGGTTAGAAAAAAAAAATGCAATACCAAATTAGAAAGAACTATTGAAAATGAAAATCTATTTTTATTAGTTGACAGGGCTATATTATGGCTTAAATCTAATTCTTATCAAACAAAAATTTTGAAATGGAAAACTAAAATTTGGGGGGAAATTCCTGCAGATTTTGGACGAAAATAATTTATATTTGCTTTCTTAAAAAATTTCACAAATGAATAAATTACTTATTGTTGGTACAGTCGCCTTTGATTCAATAGAAACCCCGTTTGGTAAAGTAGATAAAATTTTAGGAGGTTCAGGTATGTATATTGGTATCTCATCTTCAGTCTTTAATATTAACAACGCTATAGTTTCAGTTGTTGGCGGTGATTTCCCAGAAGAATATTTATCTCTTTTTAAAAATAATCAAATAGATATTTCTGGAATTGAAATTATTAAAGGTGGAAAAACTTTTTTTTGGGAAGGTATTTATCATGAAAATATGAATCACAGAGACACTATAACCACCGATCTAAATGTCCTTGCAGATTTTAATCCCATAGTTCCAAACAATTATAAAAATGCAGAAATTGTTCTTCTTGGAAACTTACATCCTTCTATTCAATTAAGTGTTTTAAAGCAAATGAACTTAAAACCAAAACTTGTAATCTTGGATACAATGAATTACTGGATGGATAACACACTTGATGAGTTAATTAATGTAATCTCAAAAGTTGATTTGTTATGCATTAATGACCAAGAAGCTGAACAATTAACTGGTGAAAGTGATTTAAAGGTTGCGGCTGAGAAGATATCTGAGCTTGGCCCTAAATTTTTAATCATTAAAAAGGGAGAATTTGGATCATTAGTTTTTGGTGAAGATGATTACTATAATTGTCCAATTTTTCCTACTGATAAAGTTAAAGATCCTACTGGAGCTGGAGATACTTTTGCCGGAGGATTAGCAGGCTTTCTTGCTAGTTGTTCAAAAATTACATTTAATGAGGTTAAAAAAGGTGTTATGTACGGAACTGCTATTGCATCATATTGCATTGAAGATTTTGGGCCAAATAACATAATGAATTTAGATATTAATCTTATTGAACAAAGAGTCTCAAAAATTAAAAAATAAAATAAATCACTTTTTTTAGATATTTGTGAAAATTGATTCTATTTTTGTTTCTTAACAAGAACTTAATATTACTTTAATGAGTGATGCTTTAAAACATGAGTGTGGAATTGCCCATATTAGACTTCTAAAGCCGCTTGATTATTATAAAAAAAAGTATGGGACTACATTTTATGGTATAAATAAAATGTATCTCTTAATGGAAAAACAGCACAATAGAGGTCAAGACGGTGCGGGTTTTGCCAGTATTAAATTTGATGTTGACCCTGGCGAAAGATATATAAGTAGAGTTCGTTCAATTGAACAGCAACCAATTCAAGATGTTTTTTCAAAAATCAATAATAGAATTAATGATGTCTTGGAAAGTAACCCTTTACTTAAAGATGATGTTTCTTTACAAAAAAAACATATTCCATACATTGGTGAAGTAATGCTTGGCCATGTTAGGTATGGAACTTTTGGGAAAAACAGTGTAGAAAGTGTGCACCCTTTTTTAAGACAAAACAATTGGAAACACAGAAATTTAATTCTGGCTGGAAATTTTAATATGACCAATGTCAAAGAATTATTTAATAATCTTGTAGGTCTAGGGCAGCATCCAAAAGAGTACACTGACACAATTACCATAATGGAAAAAATTGGTCATTTTTTAGATGCTCAAGTGAGAAAAATCTATAAAGATTTAAAAAAAGAAGGTTTTTCCAAGTCAGAATGTTCTCCATTAATTACTGAGAGATTAAAAGTTAATAAAATATTAAAAAAATCTTCAAAAGATTGGGACGGTGGTTATGTTATTGGAGGAATGATTGGTCATGGTGATTCTTTCGTTCTTAGAGATCCTGCAGGAATAAGGCCAGCTTTTTACTATAAAGATGACGAAGTTATAGTAGTTGCTTCTGAAAGACCTGCTATTCAAACTGCGTTTAATTTAAAATTAAATCAGATAAAAGAAGTTCCCCCTGGAAACGCATTACTTATAAACAAAGCAGGTGAATTAACTATAAAAGAGATCCTCCCTCCAACAGAAAAAAAAGCATGTTCATTTGAAAGAATTTACTTCTCTAGAGGTAGTGATGCTGATATTTATAAAGAAAGAAAAGAGTTGGGGAAACTAATAATGCCCACAATTTTAAAGGAAATTAATTATGACGTGAGCAATTCCGTTTTTTCATATATCCCCAATACTGCTGAAACATCATTTTATGGTATGATTGAAAGCGTAGATAGCTATTTAATTAATAAAAAAACAAATGAAATATTAAATAACACTAATATTTCAAAAGAGCAAATAGTAGAAGTATTAAGTGAAAAAGCTAGAATTGAAAAAATTGCTATTAAAGATGTTAAATTAAGAACTTTTATCACTGAAGATAGCAGTAGGGATGATTTAGTTGAACATGTTTATGATATCACATATGGTGTGATTAATAAAACTGATACTTTGATTATTATAGATGACAGTATCGTGAGAGGGACTACTCTTAAGAAAAGTATCTTAAAAATGCTTGATCGTCTTGGGCCTAAAAAAATAATTGTTGTTTCATCTGCGCCACAAATTAGATACCCAGATTGTTATGGAATTGATATGGCAAACCTAGAAAGCCTTGTAGCTTTTAAAGCTCTATTGTCACTTTTAAAAGAAACCAATCAATATTCACTAATTGAATCAACATATAAAAAATGTAAAAAGCAAGAACTATTACCCGATTCAGAAATAACTAATTATGTTAAAGATTTATACGATTTGTTCTCTGCAGAAGAAATTTCTAATATGATTACTTCTCTTTTAAGCACAGATGTAACTACTGCAGAAGTTAAGATTATCTTCCAGTCCATCGAAAATTTACATAAGGCCTGCCCTAATAATTTAGGAGATTGGTACTTCACAGGAAACTATCCAACAAATGGTGGAAATAGAGTAGTAAATAATGCATTTATAAACTTTTTTGAAGGAAATAAAAAGAGAGCATACTAATTAATTTGCCTTTATCTTTAATATTTAAACATTTAACTACTAATAATTAAACAACTAAATAGTAATATATAAATGATTACAGGTGAAGGTAAATATATTTACACTTTCACTTTATAATTTCTTTATTAAGTGATTTGATTTGGGGGAAAAAGGCGGACTATGTTCGCCTTTTTTATTTATTTAGATAAATAATTATTTTCAACAACCTTCCAGTTTATTAAATCCATAAATGCAGAAATATAATCTACTCTTCTGTTTTGGTAGTTTAAATAGTAAGCATGCTCCCAAACATCTACGCCTAAAATAGGTACTCCTCCACATCCAATATTTGGCATTAAAGGATTATCTTGATTGGCAGTTCCACATACTTCAAGTTTTCCATCTTCCATAACACAAAGCCATGCCCATCCTGAACCAAACTGTGTGGCAGCAGCTTTTGAAAACTGATCTTTAAATGAATCAAAGGAACCAAAAGAGGTGTTGATGTGATTTAACATAGCATCAGAGATAGCTTCATTTTCAACAGGTGAAATTACTTCCCAAAACAATTTATGATTATAATAACCGCCGGCATTATTTCTCAATCCCTTATTATTCATATCAAGATTAACTAAAATAGACTCAATTGTGGCAGAATCTAAATCAGTATCCTTAATGGCATTATTTAGATTATTAGTATAACCATTGTGATGTTTAGAATGATGAATTTCCATTGTTCTAGCATCGATAGATGGTTCTAACGCGTCATATGAAAAGTTAAGTTCTGGTAATTTAAATGCCATTGTATTATTTTTTAGGTTAATATTTGTTTAATATTCAAATTTACAAAAAGGATTATTAATAAGTAATATAGTTTACTTAATTTGGTTAAGTAAACTATATTACTTGGAACATTTTTACAACATATATAATGCATCTGCGGGAAGTGGAAAAACTTTTAACCTGGTTAAGGAATATTTAAAAATATTACTTACTGATGAACAAGTTGATTCTTACAAAAAGATTCTATCTATCACATTTACTAATAAAGCTGTAAATGAAATGAAAAGTAGAATAATTGAAAATTTAAATCAACTTACCAAAATAAATTTAAAAGAAAAAAGTAGCCCCCTTCTAGATTCCATAAAAAAAGAAACGGGTTTAACTAATCAAGAAATTCAATTAAAATCGATCTCAATATTGAAATCAATTTTAATAAATTATGCTTCATTTAATATCTCAACAATAGATAAATTTACTCAGAAAATTATAAGAAATTTTGCTTACGAAATAAAAATTCCTGTAAACTATGAGGTAGAAATTAAAACTAACGATTTATTAAAAGAGTCAACTGCTAAATTAATTTCAAAAGCGGGAAGTGATAACAGATTAACAAAAGCTCTTATTAATTTTTCATTTGAAAAATCTGCTAATGATAAAAGTTGGGATATAGAATATGACTTAAATAATATTTCTAAATTATTATTAAATGAGAATCACTTTGAACAAATATCTGCTACTGAGAATAAAAATTTAGAGGATTTTGACAATTTAAAAAAACAAATTGATGATAACAAAATAAAAATTGAATCAGAAATTGTAAATGAGGCCACAAATTGCTTAAACTTTATCTATAGCAAAGGCTTAGAGGATAGTGACTTTTTGAGTCAAGCTTTACCTAAACACTTAAAAAAGGTCAAATCAAAAAATTTTAATACACTATACACTAATCAATTAGAAGCTAACATTCAAAAAGGTTATCTATATAAAAAAACCTTATCAGAAGATAAAAAAAGCATACTTGATTCTATAAAAGAAGAGCTTTATATTGTTTTTTCTAGTTTAAAGAAAAAGATATTCAAATTTAAATTTTATGAAAATATTCAATCAAATAATAGACCTTTATCAATTCTTAAACACATAAATTCAGAATTAGAAATTATTAAAAAAGAGAAAAACATTATTCTTATTTCTGAATTTAACAAAATCGTAAATAATCAAATAAAAAATCAACCTGCACTTTTTGTTTATGAAAAAATAGGAGTAAAATATAGACACTTTTTTATTGATGAATTTCAGGATACATCTAAACTACAATGGACTAATTTAATACCACTTATTGAAAATTCTCTTTCGTCGGAAGATTCTTCTTTATCAATTTCAGGGGATATAAAGCAGGCCATTTATAGATGGAGAGGTGGAGAACCTGAACAATTGCTCAAACTTTGTAATAACAATACAGAGTTTTTAACCAAGAGTAAAGTAATTAATTTAGAAACTAATTACAGAAGTAAAAATGAAATAATTAAATTTAATAATTCACTTTTCACTCATATCAGTCAATTTGTATTTACATCAGAAGTTCATAAAGAAATATACAAGAATTGCCAACAAGATTATAACAATAATTTAGGAGGGTATGTTGGTATTAATATATTAAATGACTTAGATTCTATTGCAGAAAAAGAAAACGCTTATAATTTAAAAATACAGAAAATCATCGAAGCTAGTTTAAAAAATGGTTTCGAATTAAGAGATATATGCGTACTAGTGAGAACGAATGATCAAGGGGTGAAGATTTCAGACTTTTTAAACAAAAAAGACATAGACATTATCTCGTCTGAAACATTATTAATTAGCAAATCTGAAGAAGTAGAATTTATTATTGCAATTTTAAAATTTTGCTCTCAGCCTAATCTAGTAAACTCAAAATTAGATATTATAAATTATTTACACAGAACAAATAATATAAAAAAGTCTAAACACTCCTTTATCAAGGGATTAATAAAAAAAAACAAAAAAGAATTTTTCAAAGAACTGTACAAACTTAATTTATATTTTGATTATAATATTTTAACTAAATCTTCTCTCTATGAAGCAATTGAATATATTATTTATGCATTCAAATTATCTAAAAAGTCAAATAATTATATTCAATTTTTTCTAGATTTTACTTTTGATTATTCAAATAAAAATTTTGCTAATACTCAGGATTTCATAAATCATTATGAATCAAAAAAAGATACTTTAAGTATTGTAGCTCCTGAGGAAAGTGATGCTGTTAAGATAATGACCATTCACAAATCAAAAGGGCTTGAATTTCCTATTGTAATCTATGCTTATGCAGATATAGATGTTTACAAAGAAAAGGATGCTAAAGAATGGTACCCTGTAAGTACAGGTGAGTTTAATGGTTTTAATAATCTGCTCTTAAATTTTAATAAGGATTTTGAGTTTTTTGGAGATATTGGTAATTCAATTTATAAGACTCATCAAATGAATTTAGAGTTAGATAATATCAATTTACTTTACGTAGCATTAACAAGAGCTCAAAATGAACTTCATATAATATGCTCTAATTCGTGCAATAAAAAGGGGGAAGAAAACTTAAAAAAATATTCTGGGATGTTTATTAATTATTTAAAGAAAAATGATTTATGGGATGCAAACATAGAGACTTTTGAGTTTGGTCAAAAAATAAAAAAAGATATATCAACAAAAAAACTCAATACATCAATAATTGACGAATTTATAATTAACCCAAAGGAAGTTCACGATATAAATATTGATGCTAAATCTGCAAAAATATGGGGTACATCTTTAGAAGAAGCTACAAACAATGGGAATTTATTACATGAGATTATGTCTAAAATAAAATCTAAGCAGGACCTAGAAAGAGTTTTAAAAGATTTCTATGAAAATGGCACAATTAATACAACTCTAAAAGAAAAATACAGACAAATAATAATTGAAATCTTAGATCACGAAAAGTTGAGCCACTATTATAGTCCTGATTTAAAATCATATAACGAAAAAGATATAATTTTAAAAAATAGTGACCCTATTAGAGCTGATAGAATTGTTTTTAATACTGATAAAGAAATATGTGTAATCGACTACAAAACAGGAAAATTAAAAAAAGAAGATTATGATCAACTTAATAGTTACGAATTGGTTTTAAGTAATATGGGCTATACAGTTAAAGATAAAATTATCATAAATACAGCAAACAAATTAGAGGTAATTAAATTTTAATTAACATAGTAAATTCAAAAAAGTATATCTAATAATACTATGGATCATGATTTTAGTAACTAGTTAAAAATCAAGTCATTATTATTTAATATATTTATGAGTATAAACTATAAAAAAATATTATTAAAAATTTAAACAAACTACTAATCGCTGTATTAATAACTTTTAGTTATACAAACACTTACTCTCAAAATGAGAAAAATCCCTGGCAGTTTTCATTTGGAATAAATGCAGTTGATTTAAATGCAGATGAATTTTTTTACCGTAGATGAAAATTGGAACGTTTCTAGTGGGTTATCTATGTTTACTTTATCAAAATATTTAGGAGATAATATGTCACTTGGTCTAAGTGGTTCGGTAAACTCAATCTCAAAATTTACAGACGGGGATGAGTTTATAAACGATGCTACTAACTTTGCAGGTGATTTGATGCTTAAATATAGTTTAAGTGAAGTACTAAGTTTGAAAAAAATGGAGCCATTTGTTGGAATTGGTTTAGGTAAAACATGGATGGATTCTTCATCATGGATGACTTCAAATGCAAGTCTTGGTATGAATTACTGGTTTTCTGATGTATGGGGCTTAACTGCTCAGGTAGATTACAAACTTAATATGTCTGAAAATGGAAGAGGAAATACAGAAATGCTAGACAAAGGTGAGTTGATGAGATATTCTCTAGGATTTACTGTAAGATTTGGTGGAAAGGATAAGTAGCAAGTCTATTTGTTATTTGATAATTTAAAACTATATTTATAATATGCTGATTTACTGTATATTACATTACTTTAAATTTAGATATTAAATTGGTGTTTATATCTGTTATTGGTGATTTTATTGTCTAAAATTATTTTTAAATTTAAAAAAAAGTGTGTTTTTTTGAATCTACATGATAATAATTATTGGAAAAACCATATTTTTGCAGAATAAAGAAAAACTTAATAAAAAAATTATGAAAAATTTTAGCAAACTATTGTTAATACTTTTAGTAACTTTTGGTTACACTAACATGCATGCTCAGGACAATAATAATCCTTGGCAATTCACATTTGGTATAAATGCTGTTGATTTAGATGCGGATGAAAATACTAAGTTCGATGAATATTTTGCAGTAGATGAAAACTGGAACGTTTCTAGTGGATTATCTATGTTTACTCTATCTAAATATCTAGGAGATAACTTCTCACTTGGTCTAAGCGGATCGGTAAATTCAATCTCAAAATTTGCAGATGGTGCAGAATTTATTAATGACGTAAAATATTTCGCAGGTGATTTGATGCTTAAATATAATTTAGGTGAAGATCTTAACATGCAGAAGATGGAGCCATTTGTTGGAATTGGTTTAGGTAAAACATGGATGGATACACAATACTGGATGACTTCAAATGCAAGTCTTGGTATGAATTACTGGTTTTCAGATGTATGGGGTTTAACTGCTCAGGTAGATTATAAACTTAATCTTTCTGATGACGGTAGAGGTAATACGGCGATAGCGATGAATGAATTAGTAAATGCAGGTGGTACTTACCCACTAATTGATGAGGGTGGCAGTATGAGATACTCAATTGGGCTTTCTGTAAAATTTGGAGGAACTGATACAGACGGAGATGGTGTTTACGACAAACATGATGTATGTCCAGAGGTTCCAGGATTAAAAGAATTTAATGGCTGCCCAGATTCTGATGGAGACGGGATTCAAGATAGTGAGGACACATGTCCACTATTAGCTGGAAGTTTAGAATATGATGGTTGCCCAGATTCTGATGGAGATGGTGTTTCAGACAACAAAGATGCATGTCCAAACAAAGCAGGATTAGCTTCTTTAGATGGTTGCCCAGATTCTGATAAAGATGGAATTGCTGACTCAAGAGATACTTGTCCAAATGTAGCAGGACCAAGAGCCAATAGAGGATGCCCATGGCCTGATAGTGACGGTGATAGCGTTTTAGATAAAGACGATGATTGTCCATCTGAAGCAGGTTCAGTTGCTAATAATGGTTGTCCGGAAATATATCCAAGTGACGAAGCTTTAGCTAAATTGGTTGATTATTCAAGAACAATAAATTTCGCATTTGACTCTGCAGAATTTACTGATGGAACTCCTCCAGTATTAGATGCAATCGTTGAAATTTTAATGGCATATCCAAAAGCTAACTTTTCTGTTGAAGGACATTGTGACAGTTTAGGGTCTAAAAAAGTTAATCAAAAGATTTCTGATAAAAGAGCAAATGCAGTTGTAAGTTATTTAACTAATAGTGGTGTTGCTTCTTCAAGATTAACCGCTAAAGGATTTGGCGAATCAGCTCCAATTGATACTAATGACACGAGAGCTGGTAGAGCTAATAACAGAAGAGTTGAGATTATTCTTGTTAAGTAATTTATAAGATTATCTGAAAAAATTCTTTTAAAATTATATATATTTAAAAAACGCTTCTTAATTAAGAAGCGTTTTTTATTTTTATAAAATGGATAGTTTTATAAAGAAAGTTCTTTTAGATCTAAAAAATCAAAATTTTGATTTTTCTCAATCTATTTTTATTCTTCCAAATAAAAGATCTGGGTTCCATTTAAAAAAAACACTTTCAGAAGTAATTTCTAAGACAATTTTTTCACCTGAAATTATAAGTATAGAAAATTTTATTGAAGAACTCTCAGAGCTAAAACTTCTCTCTAATACAGAATTAATATTTGAATTCTATTCAATCTATTTAAATATTACCCCCAAAGATAAACAAGAAAAATTTGAAGATTTTATCAAATGGAGTAGAATATTAATTCAGGACTTTAATATAATTGATAAAGAAATAGAAGATCCAAGCCAAGTATTTGACTATTTAAAAGCGGTCAAAGAAATGGATCATTGGTCTTTAGATTCTAATCCAACAGAGCTGGTAAAAAGACATTTGTACTTTTGGAGTAATATTAAAAGTTACTATACAGAATTCTCAAATCATCTTTTGAATATAAACTATGGGTATCAGGGTATTTTAGAAAAAAAAGCCCTAATTAATGTCGAAAATTATATTAAAAAAAAAGCAGATCTAAAATATGTGTTTGTTGGGTTTAATGCGTTAAACAAAATTGAATCTTTAGTTATTCAAAAGTTCTTAAAAACAGAGTTAGCTAAAATTTATTGGGATATAGATAAGATCTCCATAAATTCAACTTTTAATAATTCAGGTTTTTTTATAAATAATTACAGAAGCAATTGGCCTTACTATAAAAACAAGGAAATAAATTGGATTAATGATAATTATTCTTCCAAAAAAAATATTAATGTAATTGGTGTATCAAAAAACATTGGCCAGGTAAAATATATTGGCGAAATCATAAAAAAAAATATAGATCAAGAAGGGAAAACTGCTATAGTTCTTGGCGATGAATCCTTATTAGTTCCAATGTTAAGTTCATTGCCTAAAGGAATTGAAGGAGTTAATATAACTATGGGATTCCCACTTTTTTCTAGTTCAGTTAGCTCTCTATTTTATAAGCTATTTAGGCTGCATACAAAAGCAAAAACTACTTATTATTACAAAGATATAATATCGATACTATCCCACGAATTAATAAAACCTCTCTTTAGTTTAGAGGAAGTAAATTATTCAGATCTAATTATTGAAAAAATAAATAATGGAAATATTGTAAATATTAAGTTAGAATTTTTGATCAGCAACACAAAAGTTAACAAAGGGTTAATAAAACTATTATTTAAAAGTTGGTCTGACAATGTTGATATCGCAATATCAAATTCCAAAGAATTAATAACACAAATTAGAAATAGTCTCTTAATTAAAGATGGTGGAATCTTGACAGTTGAACACCTTTATAGATTTAATGAGATTTTTAATGAATTATTTGTTCTTAAGAAAAAATTTAAGTTTATAAATTCCATTGCTATTTTATTTGATTTATTCCAAGACATAGTAAGAAATGAGAGATTAAAATTTAATAGTGAGTCTTTTTCAAAGATTCAAATAATGGGACTTTTAGAATCTAGAGTTTTAGATTTTGAAACAGTTATAATAAGCTCTGTGAATGAAGGAGTTCTTCCCTCAGGAAATACTGAAAATTCATTTATTCCATTTGATGTAAAAATTGATAATAATATTCCAACATACAAAGAACAAGACGCTATCTACTCTTATCACTTTTATAGACTTATTCAAAGAGCTAAGAATGTTTATTTAATTTACAATACTGAAGTAGATGCGCTAAAAGGGGGTGAAAAAAGTAGATTTATAAGGCAAATAGAGTTTGAAGGTATACATAAAATTAATCAAATAATTATCAATTCATACACTCCTAAAAATGAGGAAAATTTAATTGAAATCTCTAAAACAGATGAAATAATAAATGATTTAAAAAACTTAGCAAAAAAGGGATTCTCTGCTTCATCTATTCTTTCATATATTAGAGAACCATTAACTTTTTACTACAAAAAAATATTAAAAATACCTGATGAATTGAGAGTTGAAGAAACTATTGAATCCAACACTCTGGGGACTGTAATTCATGAATCTTTAAAAGAGATATACAAACCTTTAATAAATAAATTTATAACAGTTGAGTATTTAAAGCATCAATTAAAGAAATTAGATAAAATAGTAAAAAACCAATTCAAAATAATTTATAATAATGGTCAATTCAAAAGCGGAAAAAACTTGATTATATTAGAAGTTGCCATAAAATATATTTCTGATTTTATAAAAATTGAAATTGAATCTATAAGTAGTGGGGATAGAATTCAAATTATTGGAATAGAGGAAGATTTTAACGTAAAATTTCAAAGCGAAAAGTTTAAAGATGAAATTAATCTAAAGGGGCAAATTGATAGAATTGATAATTTTAACGGAAAACTAAGAATCATTGATTATAAGACGGGGAAAAAAATAGAGAAAAGAGAATTAAATCTTTCAAATTGGGAAAATCTAGAAATGGATTACGATAAGATTAAAAATTGGTTTCAACTACTATTTTATGCATATGCTTACAATATGACTAATAATCAAAATTTACCAACAGAAGTTGGCATAATATCTTTTAAAAATTTAAAATCTGGATTACTAAAGTTCAACTTTGGTACAAGGTTTGATAATAAATCAATAATCAGTGATAATATCCTAAAAAACTACAAAATACTATTAGAGAATATTTTAACAGAAATCATGGATTCAAATATTAGTTTTATAGAAAAAAAAATACCAAAAAAAAATTATGTATAAAATTATAATCTTGTTTTTTACCATGTCTTTTTCTTATGGTCAAATAAAGCCTGTTGATATCGAAATAGTTAGAGATGCCTTTGGGGTTCCACACATTTATGGTAAGACAGATGCAGATACCGCTTATGGACTAGCATGGGTTCATAGCGAAGATGATTTTATGACTATTCAAAAAGCCTATTTAGCCGGGAATCAATTACTAAGCAACTATTTAGCTAATGACGGAATAATAGTAGATTTTTTAACTCAGTTTATAGAATCTAACAAAACAGTAAATGAGCTATTTAGTACTTTATCTGATGATTTTATAAAAATTCTTGAAGCATATAGTCAGGGAATTAACAGGTATGCCGAACTACACCCAGAAGATGTCTTAGTTAAAGATTTATTCCCAATTACTCCAAAAAAAATGTTGAATTACTCCTTTTTACAACTATTCATTTCTAATGGTGCTGATCAATTGGTAAGTAAAATAATTTCTAATAATACTGTTGATTTATCTAACCTTGGGATAAACGATGATATTCAAGGTTCTAACACTTTTGCCTTTAATAACAATAAGACAAAAAATGGAGAAACATACCTTGCTATAAATACTCATCAACCATTAGATGGGCCAAACTCATGGTATGAGGTTCATTTAAATAGTGAAGAAGGCACAAATATTCTTGGAGCCACATTTGCTGGAGCGCCTTGTATTTTAACGGGTGTTAACGAACATTTAGCATGGACACATACAGTTAATTACCCTGATAAGGCAGATTTGTTTAAGTTAAAAATGCATAACTCGAAAAAGAATATATATTTAGTTGATAATAAAGAGCACAAACTAGAAAAATATAAAGCGAAATTAAAATACAGAATACTCGGAATAAATATAGGTATCAAAAAAACTTATTACAAAAGTATTTTTGGTCCAACTTTAAAAAACAAATCCGGATACTACTCGGTTAGAACACCTAGTTTATATAATATTAAAGCATTAGAGCAATGGTGGAGAATGAATAAAGCAACATCATTTAATGAGTTTTACAAAATATTAAACATGAAGTCAATCCCTGGATATAATATTGGTTATGCAGATAAAAATGATACTATCTTTTATATATCAAATGGAATAATTCCAATTAGAAATGAACAAAACGACTGGACTAAAATAATAGATGGAAGTAAAGGAGAAAACTTATGGAATAAATACTACGACATAAAAGATCTTCCTCAAGTTATTAATCCAAAATCTGGATTTATCTATAATGCAAATCATTCTCCTTTTAAATCTACCGGAAATTCTGAAAATCCAAAAGAAAAAAATTATTCCAAGACAATGAATTATGAGACATATGATAATAACAGAAGCACCAGAATTAGAAATTTAATAAATTCATTTGACACTATAGATTACGACATATTTAAGCAAATCAAATATGATAATAAACTTCCTAAGCCTTTAAATTATAATTTTCTTGACATTAATGTTCTTTGGGGAATAGATCCATTAAAGTACCCAAAATTATCGGACGTAATACTGAACATTCAAAACTGGGATATGGCAACAGACTCCAATTCTGTAGGAGCAGCTAATTATGCAGTTTTATACTACACACTAATAAATAATTTCAAAGGCATAAAACATAAAAAAATATTTGACAAAATTGAAATAATAGATCTGATTACACATACTAAAAACCATTTGCTTGAACATTTTGGTTCTGTTAATATAAAATTAGGTGATTTTCAAAAACTTGTCAGAGGCAATAAAGAAATTGGAATTTTTGGATTGCCTGATGTAATAACCGCAATGAAAGGTACTAAATACAAAGATGGAAAAATTAAAATTACACATGGAGAATCCTATATTTCACTAGTTAAATTTAAAGATGATAAAGTAGAAATAGAGACTATTATTTCTTATGGAGCTAGTGATAACCAAGGTTCAAAGCATTATAACGATCAAATGGATCTTTACTCAAAGTTTAAAACTAAAAAAATGAGTTTAGATAAAAAAGAAGTCTATAATAAAGGAGTTAGAGTCTATAATCCTGAATAGTATTGTTGTATTGTCATAAACAAAAAAAGTCCAAACAATTTGTTTGGACTTTTTTCTTATAATAAAATTAATAAAATTTATTCTTCTAAATAAGCTAAAGAGCCTGTCCAGTCACAATACCATTGCACGTAGGTAACTTTTCCTTCATCGTTAAAGTCAAATGATTCATAAATAGAAACAATAACAGATTTTGCTTCATTTGAATCAGTAGCAGTAAGAGTTACTTCCTGGTCATAATACATTCTTACAGAACCATCTGTGACACCAGTCTCAGCGTTAACGCCTGTTAAATATTTCATAGGTGCCATATACTTAAAATCGTATTTAGCAAAAAGCTCTTTATGTATTGCTTTTATTTCATCTAAAGATAATGAGTCTTTAGCACCAACTAAAGTTCCTTTAAAAACCACATCATCAGCAAACTTAGAATAGTCTACAGATTCATTAGCAAAACTTTCAAAAAGAATGTCCATTGTTTTTGTGTTTTCTTCAAAAGTCTTCATTGCATCTTGATTTGGGTTACAAGAAAATGCTACAATCGATAAAAATGTAACATAAATGAAATTTTTCATAATTATATTTTGTTTTGATTAGTTATAAATTTAGTTAATTTTTAACATAAAATTAGATATACAAAAGTTTTATTTAGAGATATTTGTATGGAATTTTGGATAATGAATATTAGATTTTTTATAATAGCACTATTTATATGTGCAAATTTTAATGCTTTTTCACAAGAAAGAAAAAATGCAGTTGCAAATCGAGTTACTGAAGCGCCAGTAATAGATGGAATTCTAAACGATAATGCTTGGGTTGCAGCCGAAACTAATACTGACTTTTATATGTTAAGACCTTCAAATATTGGTCCAGCAAGAAGTTCTCATCCAACTACAGTAAAGATTATTTATGATGACGAAGCCGTATATTTCGCTGCTTCAATGCTAGACCCTGATGGTAAAAATATAGCCAGTGAGATCAGTCAAAGAGATGAATTTTATGAAAAAAAGACTGATTTTATTGGAATAAGCTTAAATCCGTACAACGATGATATTAATTTTTTAAGCTTTATTGTTACAAGTGCTGGGACTATAGCAGATATGAAATCTGTTAGAGACTATGATGAAGGGGATTCAAATTTTGATGCAGTTTTTGATGCTAAGGTTTCTAAAGATGATAATGGATGGTATGCGGAATTTAAAATTCCATACAGTGCATTAAGATTCCCCAAAAAAGAAATTCAAACTTGGGGATTAAATTTTTACAGAAGGATTTTCAACCTTAATGAAATATACACATGGAATTATGTAGATAGATCAGTCGGATCATATAGTGAATATTTAGGGACTCTCAGCGGCATAAAAAAAATAGACCCTCCGACAAGATTATTCTTTTACCCCTATAGTCAAGTTAACTCAGAATTATACAAAGGCAATACAGGGACTGGATTTTCAGCTGGTATGGACATAAAATATGGAATTAATGAGGCCTTTACTCTAGATGCAACATTAATTCCAGACTTTGGACAAGTTAAATTTGATGATGTAGAATTGAACTTGAGTCCGTTTGAGCAACAATTTGATGAGAAAAGAGCTTTTTTTACAGAGGGAACTGAACTTTTTGACCGAGGAGGTGTGTTTTATAGCAGAAGAATTGGAGGAGATTTAGATGTAAATCCAGAAGATTATTTACAAGAAAATGAATCTGTATTAAGTTCGGACAACTCCATAGACCTTATTAACGCAATCAAGGTGTCTGGAAGGACTGATAATGAATTAGGTATTGGTTTCTTTAATGCAATAACAAAAAAAACTACTGCTATACTTCAAGATTCAATAACACAAAATCAAAGAGAAGTTACCCTTGAGCCCTTAACAAACTATAATATAGTTGTTTTAGATCAGCAACTTAAAAATAACTCTTCAATTACATTTTTAAATACAAGCGTAAACCGTAATTCAAATTTTAGAAATGCTATAGTTTCTACCTTAAATTTAGACTATAGAACAAAAAAGAATAATTATAGAATTGAAGGGTCTATACTGAGAAGTGACATTAAAGAAAATGGAAATTCAATTGATGGTTACAAAACAACTTTTAAAATTAACAAAACTAAGGGTAATTTCAGATGGATGACGGGGGTTTGGACTACAGACGAGAACTATAACCAGGACGATATGGGTATCTCAAGATGGTACAATAATCAAAATATTTTTGCCAACATTTCATATGAAATTTTTAATCCAACAAAGTATTTTAATCAATTTGAATTTAAATTATCTGTAAGACACGGTAGGAGATATACCCCGTCAATTAAAAGAAACAACAATTATGAGGCAGAGTTGTTTTTTGAAACAAATAAACTGTTTAAAAACAGATTAGAATTAGAACTGAGAACATTAAATAAAGATTTTTTTGAGCCAAGAGTTGATGGGTTATTTGTATTAAAACCAAAAGAATTTAGTCTGCGTTACGATATAGATTCAGATAATACAAAAGATTTTGTTTACGCCGTTGGATTAAACACTACTAAAAGTATTGATGAATTTTACGGAGAAGAAAATAAAAAGATTGGATTTGCTGCAGCTTTAAATTACAAAATATCAGAAAGGCTAAATACTAGTATAGGAGTAGGAATATCCAAAGAAGATGATGATTTAGGTTACGCAGGAAATGAGAGCTCAGAAGTAATAATTGGAATTAGGGATGTAAAAATAAACCAGGCAGTATTTGATATGGTTTACAATATTGACTCATATAAAGAGATTGCTCTTGAATTCAGAAATTACTGGAGTAGTGTTAATTACAAGAGATACTATAATCTACAAGATAATGGGATAGGGAATCCTATAGTAAATTATCCATTTGATGAAAACCCTAATGCAAACTTTAATATTTGGAATTTAGATTTATCATATAATTGGAGGTTTGCACCAGGAAGCTCCGCAACAATTTTGTATAGAAATCAGATTTATAGTAATGATGATCAATCATTAATTTCATACACCGAAAGTTTAGATAACTTATTTGGTAAAGACATAGGTCACCAATTTTCAATAAGAATAAACTATTTCTTAGATTATAATAGATTTAAAAAGAAAAGAATCTAAATATATTATTTCTCAAGGTTCAATATCATATAAAGATCTATAAGCATTTCTATATAATAGGCAAAAATAGATAACAATCATTTTCCTTCACGATAATTCTCTCAAAAATATTAATTAAATAAGATATCATTATTATATTAAATTTAATATTTATCCACTTTACTTTTATTAAAGTTTTAGTTATTATTATTTTGTATATTTAACATTAAAATTGATATATATTATAATAAATTAGAACTAATAATTAACACTAATTGAGAATATTAATTAAAATATCACCATATAAAAATAAAAATAATTTATCAAATATCTATTTTGATATTAAAAGCACGAATTACAGAAAAAAGATTAAATCAGAATTATATGTAAATAAGAATAACTATAGTAAAGATGAAATTAGTAATGCCGAGAAAAATCACATCTCCAAAAATATTTTATTAGAAAAACTTAAATTATATAAAGACAAAGCCCTTGATAATTTAAAGTCTGGAAAATGGGAACTATCCCAGTGTGAAAAATATTTAAAAAATGGTATTGGAGTACAATCAATAAAAAGTTTCATAAATAAAAATTTTAATGATGTGTCCATATTCACTAAAAAAGACTATTTAAATACGATTGGTGTATTTAAAAAACATCTTGAGTTAAATAAAGAGGTCTACTTAAAAGATCTTAATGGAGAGAATTTAGTAAAATTTAAATCAAATACTCTGTTTAACGGCATTAAAATTACTTCTGTTAATGCATACTTAAAAAAACTGAAAGTAATTGTAAATAAAGCAAACAAGCAAGATCTAATTGTAAATAATAAAATATTTGATAATAACTTAATTGAAAAAGTAAATAAAAATAAATCGGAAAAAAGAAAAATAAATATTAATAATATAGAACAAGCCATAATTAGCTCAACAGACATATATGATCTTCAGGCAATCTCATTTTTTATAACAATGGTAATATTAAAAGGAATGACACCAATAGAAATGGTAAAATATAAACATCTAAAGACTTCTAGTGTAACAAACTCTAAGGAAAATTATATTGTTTATAAATCAAAGGGGATTAATAGGTTTGTAAAGTTGAGTGAAAATATATTTAAATTAATTCAAACAATAAAAACCTCACTCTACTTTACACATTTTAACAAAAACCCGGAATTATTAGCAGCATACAATAACGAATATGAAATTTTTAATCGTAACATTTCTCAGCAAATAAAAAAACATAAAAATCTGTGGAATGTATATCAAAAAAAAATTAAACAACTAATTGGAGTTAGTTTCATAGCGGCAAAAACAATCTACATAGATTTTATAAATACTATAGAAATTTCTCATCAAACTAGAGAAATACTTATTGGAAAAATTGATGGATATGAGATTATATTTGATGAGGAAAACATAATAAATAATCAGCTAAATAGTGTGCAAAACAAAATGGAAGTAGAGTTTCAATTAGGTAAATTAATTGCATTAATAGAAAACAAAATGGCTTTATTAGGAGTAAAAAAATTAGACGACAAAGATGTAAGATTTCAAACCCCTTTAGATTTTATTAAAAACATCTCAAAAGATTAATACGTATCAAATAAGCTAATGAAATTAATTTTTCTTTTTATATCATCAAGTGTTAAGGATTCCTCTTTATTAATAAATATTTTATATTCTTTGCCAGGGATCATATCGAAATAATTATCTGAGAAATTTTGACTAGAGGCTATATCTACAAAAACATTTTTAACTAAATTTTTAGATGTTAAACTAACTTCAAAAGTGTTGATTAGCTCATTTATCTCATATTCTATTAATGGCTTTGTTAATATAATATCTTTAAATTTTGTTAGGTAATAAATATTATTAGAAATTTCTTTTTCCTTAGAAAATAATGAGGCTACCAACAAACTAGATTTAGGATCAAAATTCTTATTTAGCCAATCAATAGACAAGCTTTCAACTTTCATGGTTGAATTTTGCTGCAATGAATAATTTTTATTTGTTTCATATAAAATCTCACCAGAAAAACTTAAAACTTTTAGGTTTAAATTAACCTCTTTTGACTCAAGTAAATCTGAAATTATATGTAATTCTATTTCGCTATCAGACTTAAAAAAACTAATCAAAACAGGTTGAAAAGCTTTTTTTGTAGAATAATGAAGAGCTTTCCATTTTCCGAAATAATCAATACTAGACCAAGATGCAACTGGCCAACAGTCATTTAACTGCCAATACAGACTACCCATAGAGTATCCTTTGTTTCTTCTATGAGCTTCCATTCCCATTGACACACCATAAGCTTGTAAAATTTGACTCACATATAAATATCCTTTAAAACTTTTTGGCTTATTGTAATATCTTAACATATAGTCTTCAATCGTCTTATTCCCAATACTAGATCTCTGATGAGATTTCATTACATCAGAATATATACTATAATCAGATTCATTAGTATACTTATCGATGCTTGAAAACTCTGGGAAAGATTGAAATCCAAATTCAGACATGAATCTTGGTACTTTTTGATTGTAGGATTCAAAATTCTCTTTTCCCCACCAAACTCCCCAATAATGTGCGTCACCACTGGTGTAAGATTCTGTTCCTCCAGAGAAAGAACTTCCTGGAGAAGATGGCCAATAAGCAGTACTACTATCTAGATTATTAACGACTTTAGGCAATATTTTATGAAAAACATCATCATAGGCTTTACTAATCTCATTAGCAATTTCAGGAGACTGATTTTCAATTACATCTTTTTCCCATCCCCAGTTTTTCCATGCTGACCTAACTTCATTATTTCCACACCATAATGCTATTGACGGGTGACCTCTAAGTCTTTTCACATTAAATTCTGCCTCTTGTTCAACAGACTTCAAAAATTCTTCATCTCCAGGGTACATAGCACAAGCAAACATAAAATCTTGCCATACTAACAATCCTTTTTCATCACATAAATTATAAAATATTTCATTTTCATAAATACCACCTCCCCAAACTCTTATCATGTTCATATTAGCGTCTACAGCAGAATTCAGTAATTCTTCATATTTATCATCAGAGACTCTATTTAAAAAAATGTCTTGCGGAATGTAATTTACTCCTTTCATAAAGACAGGTTTTTTGTTTACTTCAAAATAAAAATTATTACCAATGCTATCTTCTGAAGTAACTAAATTAATTTCTCTAAGTCCAATCCTCTTTGAAGTTGTCACAAAGTTGTTATTTGACTGCAGCTTTACTTTAATCTCGTACATATTTTGATCGCCCATGCCATTAGGCCACCATAATTCATAATCCTTTATTGTAAATGGTATTTCAATTTTATTAGCGCCCTTATTTATGTAAATAAGATCTGTCGAAACTTTTTGATTATCTACATAGATTTCAGAGATCATTTCATCAATTTCTAAATAAGATTCCACCTCAATTTCAGCAACTAAGCTTGCGCTTTCATCTAGAGTCTTTTGTTTTATATATAAGTCTTCAATATTAAAGTAATTCCATTTTTTTATGTTAATTGGCTGCCAAATACCACTTGTTACTAATCTAGGCCCCCAATCCCATCCATAATGATAGGGAGCCTTTCTAGTAAAAACGCTAACTCTCTTATTTCCTTCTACCTTACCTATTTCTGCTAAATCGTTAGCATTAAAAGAAGAAATATCATAACCTAGACTGTCGTGAAGTTTAACCCCTTTGTTAATTGGTGAATAAAGCTTAACATATAGTTTATTCTTACCTAGTTTAGCAAAGCTTTTAATATCAACAGTTTTTCCAATAAACATATTATCAGTAGTTGCAATCAAAGAGTCATTTAGATAAATTGATGAATAAGTATCGATGCCGTGAAAATCTAATGAGAGAGAGTGGCTATTAATGTCTTTTTTTGATAAATCAAATTCTGTCTTATATTCCCAATCTGTTTTGTCAATCCATTGAAGGTCATGTTCATTTAGTCTGTAAAAAGGATCTTCAATAAGTCCATTCTTTAATAAATCCATATGTACATCGCCCGGGACAGAAGCTTCAAGCCAAATTGAATCTACATTATTTTTAAATGTCCATTTTTCAGATATTTCTACAGTCTCATTATTTTGATTACTGCAATTATATAATAGAAACACGAACAATAAAGAAAACTTAGACAAATGGTGCATAGAAATGAAATTACTTACTATTTAATTTAATAACCTCTCTTGAAATATCATCGGACTGAAGAAAGCTTAATTTTAAAACATCTTCTTCGTATTTTAAATAGACACTTTCTAACCATAGTATGTTTTCCTCTTTTGTAATCCCATCCTCAATAAAAGTAAATTTTCCTTTATTAGAATAACTAATATGTGCTGTATTATTATCGATACTTACCTTAAAATCATAAAGACTCCATTCTGTAGATGTGTAGCCCTTTTTAAAATGCGATTTGATAATTTCTAAAAAAGACTCCAAGTCATACTTGTCCCCCATTTCATATATAACAAAATCTGTGGTAGTGTAATCATAAACTAAATCACTTCCAAGCTTATCAATATCTATGGCTTTGAAAAAACCTTTTAGAACTGAAATTGCCTGATCCTCTGTAATAGTGTTTTTGGTAGAATCATTACAGCTAAGCAAACAAGCTGTTAAGAAAAAAAATATTAGTCTTTTCATCATTATAAAATTATTATATTATTAAATTTACAAAATTATTATATCTGTAATATTAAAAAAAAGAAGTGAATAAAATATTATTTCTCTTATTAAATTTTCTAGTTACGTTTTCCGTGTTCTCACAAACAGTTATTGTAGATTCTCTTAAACAAGAAGGCTGGGATAAATCTGGCAAACTAACTTTTCTTGTAAACCAATCTGCATTTAGTAATTGGACATCAGGTGGAGAAAATAGTATAGCTGGTGCTTTAGCTGTAGATTATAACCTAAATTATTACAAAAATGGCTGGGCATGGGATACAAAAATGATTGGTGCTTTTGGAATAAATAAAAATAGTGATAGTGATTTTGCAAAAAAAACAGATGATCGAATTGAAATTAATTCATTAGTTGGAAAAAACTTTACTAAAGAATTAAGTTATTCTAGTTTTGTGAATTTTAAAACCCAGTTTGCAAGAGGTTATAAGTATTCAAATAGTTCTATTGGTGTCGAGCAAAGAAATGAAACAACTAGGTTCTTTTCTCCTGCTTACATTCAATTAGGTGTAGGTGTATATTGGAAAAAGTCAAATGATTTCTGGATTAATATGGCGCCAGTAACCGGAAGACTAATTATGGCAAATAAAAAATTCACTTCAAACTTAAGTGATGGAGAAGAATATTTTGGTATTTCTAAGGGGAATACCTCTAGGTTTGAATTAGGAGCATCATTAACTGGATTCTATAAATTTGAATTAATTGAAAATGTAATTCTTGAACAAAGTTTAAGCTTGTACTCTGATTATCTTCAAAATGCTGAAAATATAGATATCGATTATACTATTTCTGCTTTTATGAAAATTAATGATTATCTATCTACAAGTTTAATTATACAGTGCAGGTATGATGATAATGCAGTAAAAAAAGTACAATTAAGACAAGTCTTTGGGTTAGCAGTGACGTTAGATTTGCTTGAAATCCCTACTCTAATTTCAAAAATTTAAAATTATCTATTTCTTGTTTTAGCCAAAAACTTAAGTATCTCTAAATACAACCAGATTAGTGTGACTAATAGTCCAAATGCACTATACCACTCCATGTATTTGGGAGCTCCTTTTTCTGCTCCCTCTTCAATAAAATCAAAATCAATCACTAAGTTAGCTGAAGCAATAACTACGATGAAAAGGCTAATTCCAATACTCATAAGCGAGCTATTTGTAGGGTCAAGCACTGAAATTGAAGCTCCAAAAAAACTCATTATAAAACTTGCTATATAAAGTAAAAATATACCTCCTGTTGCAGCAAATACACCAAGTTTAAAGTTTTCAGTTGCCTTTATAATTCCTGATCTGTAAGCAAGTAGTAAAGAAGCTAATATTGCAATGGTTAAACCAATTGCCTGAACAACAATTCCGTCATAACTTGCATTAAATATATAAGAAATAGAGCCAAGCGCTAAGCCTTCTAAAATAGCATATATAGGTACTGTAATAGGAGACCATTCTTTTTTAAAAATTGTAATGAATGCAACGATTAAACCTCCAATTACTCCAATAGGAATAAAATGAGTCATATCAGGGCTAAAAGTATAGTAAGCAGAGAAAACTAGTAGAAATAAACCCATTGCTGTTTTATCAACAGTTCCTTTGATAGTCATAACTTCAAGCATTGCAGCTCCTCTTCTATTATTTGATTCAGAGGCAAAAGCTTTTGAGTTTAACGCAGGGTTTCCCGTTCTGTAACTAAGGTGTTTCATGATATTAATTTTTTTTAACGAATTCTGTTTTGAGTACTAATCCTTTAACTTTTTTAAACTTACAATCAATTTCTCTTGGATTATTAGTTAACCGAATATTTTTGATAGAAGTGCCTCTTTTTATGGTAACAGATGTTCCTTTTACTTTTAAATCTTTAATTAAAACAACAGTATCGCCATCATTTAAAGAGTTCCCATTTGCATCTTTACTTTCCATTTTGGATGGGGTCAGTATCAGGCATTAGTTTATTTAATATTGTATATACAGGACAGAATTTTGTGATTGGACTTATTATTTGTAAAACTGCAACTGCAACTGCAACATAGATCCAATTAAGACCAAATTGACTAGCAAGTAAGATTGAGCTGATATTTAAAAGTCCTACTATTCCATCGTGAACTCTTACCTTTATAATATTTTTTTGTGCATCCATAACTAAAAGTTTTTATTAAATAATAAAAATAATAAAAATTATTGATTTTTTGACATCGAGTAAGGGACAGAGTTTTTATTGGCGCCCCAATTTAAATTAGGAGTTCTCGACATTTCAAAATCAATAATTCCGCCCTCTTTTAAATTGCTATGATCAATCCAATTATTATTAGATTCTAATTGGTTAAACTTAAAACTATTTATAAAAATGTTTTTATCGCTATTCTTGTGAGCATTAATTTTTAACTCTTTACCATTACTTAATTTTATTGATACTTCCTCAAACAAAGGGCTGCCTATTACATACTGACCTGTTACTGGCGCAACTGGATAAAACCCAAGAGATGAAAAGACAAACCATGCTGAAGTTTGACCGTTATCTTCATCTCCGCAATACCCATCTGCTCCTGAGCCATATAAATTATCCATCACATAACGAACTTTTTCTTGTGTTTTCCATGGCTGTTGAGCATAATTATAAAGGTATATAGCATGTTGAATAGGTTGATTTCCATGAGCATATTGACCCATTCCTGCTAATTCCATCTCAAGAATTTCATGAATTTTAAAACCATAATAACTATAATCAGAGCTGGGTTTAGTAGTAAATATTGCATCCATTTTTTTTATATAGTTGTCCTTACCTCCCATTAAGTTAATTAACCCCTGTGGGTCATGTAAGACAGACCAGGTATAGTGCCATGCACTTCCTTCAGTAAAAACTCCACCCCACTTATCTGCTCTAAATGGATCCTCGAAATCTCCACTTGAAGATTTTCCTCTCATGAAATTTGTAGAAGCATCAAACACATTTTTATAGTTAAGAGATCTATTTTTAAATAACTCTATTTCATCTTCAGGTTTACCAAGCTTTTCAGCTAACTTCCAAATACAATAGTCGTTATAAGCATATTCTAAAGTTCTAGCAACACTTTCATTAATTGAGGTGTCATAAGGAATAAAGCCTAGTGAGTTGTATTCTTTGGCTCCTTTTCTTCCGACAGAACTAACGGGGCCTTCATTTTTGGAGCTATTAATTATACCTTGGTAAGCCGTCTCAATATCAAAATTTGTGATACCTTTTAAGTATGCCTCTGCAATGATTGAGGCTGAGTTTGATCCAATCATACAATCTCGATGTCCTGGACTAGACCACTCTGGAAGCCATCCACTTTCTTTGTATGGATTAACCATTATTCCCTGTAATATCTCTCCCAATTTTTCTGGATACATCAAGGTGTAAAATGGAAATACAGCTCGAAATGTATCCCAAAAACCATTATCTGTATATAAAGGGCCTGTTTCGATTTTACCATTATAAGGGCTATAATGAATCTGCTCTCCATTAGCATTATATTCGTGAAACTCTCTTGGGAACAAAAGGGTTCTGTAAAAACTAGAATAAAATTTTATAACATTAGACTTTGCTATTTCATGTGCAGCAAAGTATTCATTCTTATTGACAAAATTGTCTTTAATTGCTGGTTCAACTTTAATTCTAGACAGCTCATTATTCCAAGATTCTTTAGCCAACTCTTTAGTTTTTTCAAAAGATTGAAACTTGGGGATTTCTCTGTTTAAGTTAATTTGGGCTTGATCATGACTTATAAATGAAGAAGAGATTCTAGCCTCAATTACATTGCTGTTATTATTTATAAAACTAACATAACTACCAACATGCTCACCCGACAGTTCATTATTAGAATATATATTTCCTTCACCATTCCATGTTCCAAATTCATCAAAAGGAGTGTTGAACTCAATAATAAAATAATTTGAAAAATTTTCTGGAGTACCTCCTGAATTGTTTTTTGCTATACCAATAATTTTACTTTCGTCTTTTAGAACTTTAATTGATGAGTTTTTAAAAAATGCATCAATTATTAGGTGAGATTTAGTATTTTTTGGAAACTGAATTTTAAAATGGGCTGATCTTTTAGTTGGAGCTATCTCTATTGTTGTTTTAGAATCCGTTAGTTCAACTTTGTAATGATGAGGTAACACTTTTATATTTTTATACTGAGCTCTTCGGTCACTCTCGAGAACTCTTAATTCACCTGTGATTGGCATAATGGAAAAAGCTCCATAATCATTTATCCAAGGACTGGGTTGGTGAGTCTGTCTTATTCCTACCAAGCCAGAATTTTTGTCTGTGTAAATCCATCCATCTCCCATTTTACCAGTTTGAGGAGTCCAAAAATTCATTCCCCATGGCAGTGCAATCGCTGGGTAGGTATTTCCGTTGGATAATTCATGTGAAGAATCTGAGCCAATAAGTGGGTTAACAAATTGAGTGAAGTCTTCCTGAAATGAAAAAATACAATTACAATAAATTAAAAATACTAGGTTTAAAAATATGCTAAATCTCTTCATTACGTAATTATTTAGTATACAATTGATTGTGGTCTAAACTCTTTCTCTTTACCAAAATTCTTATTTGGTTTAGGGCCCATATTAAATATTAGTTCACCTCCTTTAACAATATCTTTATGTGTTATATAAGAATATTTGTAATCTTTTCCATTTAGTTCTACAGATTGAATATAAATATTTTGATCGCTATTTTCTTTTGCTATAATAGTAAATTTTTTATTTTTAGGTAAAACTATTGATGCCTCTTCAAATAAAGGAGATCCAAATACATAAGCTCCATTCGATGGGTTTACAGGATAAAAGCCTAAAGAAGAAAAGATATGCCAGGCTGACATTTGACCACAATCTTCGTTACCCGATAAACCGTCAGGCTTATCAGTATACAGTTCATTATTTATATACCTTACTTTATCCGCAATTTTGTAAGGTTGTCCAGAGTAGGCATACATATATGTAGTATGATGGCTGGGTTCATTTCCATGTGCATATTGACCAATCATTCCTGTTATATCCATTGATGCTTCATCTCCTAATTCTGATGACATACTAAACAGTTCATCCAATTTTTCTGTGTATTTTTCATCTCCTCCAAGTAATTCAATAAGTCCTTCCGGATCTTGTGGAACAAGCCAAAGGTATTGCCATGCATTTCCTTCACAATAATCATTTACTCTATGTTCAGCACGTACAGGGTCAAAAGGAGTTCTCCAACTACCATCTGTAAGCTTACCTCTCATAAATCTAGTTTCATTATCAAAATATTCTTTGTAAGCTTTTGAGCGTTTCATAAAATAATTATAATCTTCATCTTTATTTAATTTTTTGGCTAATTGTGCAATAGCCCAATCTCCAATTGCATATTCCATAGAACTTGCTACAGATTCAACCATATAGTCTCCAGGGATATAACCTAGTTCCATTAATTTTTTTACACCTGGCTCGTGATCACCGGTAGCACTTTCTTTAACAGCTTCAAAAACTTCTTCCAAATCAATCCCTTCAAAACCTTTCATAGAGGCGTCAATAACAACCGGGATTCCACTGTAACCAGGCATAGTATTTGTTTCATTTCCTCTTAAATGCCATATTGGTAATTTTCCTTGATGATCAAATATTTTTAACATAGAGTTTACCATATCACTGACTCTTTCTGGATGTGTAATTGTATATAATGGATGAGCAGCTCTGTAGGTATCCCATAGAGAAAATAAAGTGTAGTTAGTAAAAGTAGTGTCTTTATAAACCACCTTATCTGTTCCTCTATATTCACCATTTACATCTTGATATAAATTTGGTGCAATCATGGTGTGATACATTGCAGTATAAAAAACTCTTTTACGTTTTAAATCTTCTGTTTTAATATTAATTTTCGAGAGTTCTTGATTCCATTTATTCTCCGCCTCAAGTTTAACTTTATCAAAATCCCAATGAGGTATTTCAGCATTTAAATTTTCTAGGGCGTTTTTAGAGCTAACTGTAGATACTCCCATTTTTACATATATTTCTTCATTTTTTTTAGTTTCGAATTCTAAAAACCCTTTAACAAATTCACCTTTTAACTCATCAGTATCATGTTTATTACCCCCGTCATATAAAATAAAATCTTTTACTGGTTTAGAAATAACTAGAGTAAAGTATTCTCTTTGATCTCGAGCCCATCCTGATGAAAATCTATAACCTTCAAAAGTAGTATCGTCTATTTTTTTCAAGTAAGTTTCCGTAGGCCTATCAGCGCTACCTTCTCCTAAATCAATTATTACTCTTGAATTATCTGAATTAGGATAAGTATATCTATGAAATCCAACTCTTTCAGATGCTGTTAATTCAACATTAATGTCATATCTTTCTAGATCTACTTTATAATAACCCACAGTGTTAATCTCAGTATTTTTTCTATACAGTGAAGAGTACCCGGACATATGGTTATCTTGATTTCCTGCATTGTATTTTAATTCACCAGTTGCAGGCATAATAGTAAGTTCTCCTAAATCTGACATACCAGTACCGCTAACATTTAAATGACAGAACCCTTTTACAATACTATCTGTGTGATGATAAGAAGAGGACCAGTCCCACCCCTTGTTAAAGTTTGTTGGTCCAACTTGAACTCCACCAAAAGGCACGGTTGCCCCAACAAAAACATGTCCATGACCTCCAGAACCAATAAATGGATCAACATATTCAATAAGACCTTTATTAGAGTTAAAAGGTTTTGTAAAAGACCAAACGAAAATTATAACTAGAGCTAGTATTAATGGTAGTGATATTTTTTTTATTAATGACATCATATTTAATTGTTATTTAAAACTAGGGGGTAATTCATTTACACCCCAATTTGATTGATTATTATTTGCTGTTTCAAATGACAAAAACCCTCCGTCTCTAATCTTATTCCAGTTTATCCAAGTTGAGTTATGAGGCTCATCATTAAAAGATAAAGATTTAATAAAGAAATTTTCAGGTCCTGTTTTATTGATTTTTAAGATTTTATTATTAGGTAAATTAATAGAAATATTTTCAAATGCTGGTATATTTATCGATAAGCCCCCAACTCCTGGAATCATTGGATACAGCCCAATTGAAGCAAATACATACCAGGCACCCATGGTCCCAAGGTCGTCATTTCCTGGCAAGCCAGAAACACTACTATTATACTGTTCATTTAAAATTCTTGAAATCGTCTGTGAAGTTTTGTTTGGTTTATTGATCCAGTTGTAGGTCCAAGGTACCTGAAAGTCAGGTTCATTACCAGCGGCAAACCAATCATCTTCATATTTAGCATCTAGTCTAGTAAAAAGAGTGTCTAATCTTTTTTCAGCAAATTCATTCCCGCCAATTTTATCAATTAAACCTCTAAGATTATACGGAACCATCCAGAAATAATTTTTATAAGTTCCTTCACGCCAATCGTGAGTAATATCTTTCCAAACATTGTTTGGATATTTAGAATTCAGCCATTTAATTTTCGGGTTATAAATATTATTCCAATTTTGAGATCTATCTATAAAAAGTTTAGCGTCATTTTTTTTATTTAATGCCTGAAGCGCAAACTGACCTATGGCAAAATCGGAAGAAGTGTACTCAAGCATCATAGAGGCAAATGTGTGGCCATTATTAATGTACTCTGTAAGATAAGGTCTAATTTCTTGTTTTTGAGAATTAACTCTTGGCACCATAGCACCATTATACATATACTTATATGCTTTTTTATGATCAAAATCTTTGGCTCCAAAAGCAAATGAATTAGAAATTAGTATTGGAGTGGGATCTCCTTGCATAATTCCAGTTTCAATATTTGCTAATATCCATCTTCCATATCCACCAGCTTGCTCAGCAAAGTTAAGCAGAGATTGCATCATTTCACTACTTTCTTTTGGGAATAAGATTGCTAGTAATTGAGCCTGAGTTCGATAGGTATCCCAGACACTGAAAGAACTATAATGTTCTTTCCCCTTTGGATTATTATAAACTTTAAAATCAGCGCCCATATAGTCTCCATTCACATCGCTAACAATATTAGGGTGAATCAAAGAATGATAAAAATTTGTATAAAACTGAACTTTTTTATCTTCATTAGTTGTGGAAATTTTTATTTTACTTAGATGATTATTCCAAACCTTTTGAGTGTTAGTTAAGTATTGTTCAAAAGAGGTGTTTAAATTCTCTGACTTTAAATTTTCCTTAGCATTTTCTATAGAAACAAAAGATATAGCTATTCTATAATTAACTTCTTTATTATTATCAGTATTAAATGTGAAAAAAGCGCCAGAGTTTTGCCCATCATTAGTAAGGTTTTTTGTTATTTCATTTCCCCTCCAAGTTCCTAATTCATTTGCAGGTCTGTCAAATTCTGCTGCAAAATAAACTTTATATGGAGTTTCAGTTCCACAAAATTCTCCTCCTTCTGTGAATCCTTCACAAGTTGAGTTTGAGGTAATATTTACAAAAGAATTTTTAATATATTTTTCATTTGAAGAGTTAACTCCAGAACCTATAATTATTGTACCATTTTTAGAATTTTTAAAGTCAAAATTAGCTATAGCAGATCTTTTGGTGACCGTTAGTCTACTAGTAATATCTTTTTTTGAATTAACTGACAAATACCCCGCAGATGAACTGTTAATTTCCGTAAAAGGTTCGAGTGAGTTCATGTCAAATGGAGAATCTTCTAAATTACCAGCTATGGGTACAACTGGAAAATTGCCCATATTTGAACAACCTGCTCCACTGAGCTGAGTAACAACAAAACCCTTTTGTGGTGAAAAAAAACTTGGAGTAAATTGAACCATACCAAAAGGATATGTAGCCCCAATAAAAGAATATCCACATGCTAATGACTCTCCTTTAGTTCCAATTCGAGTATCGACAATTTCAGACAATTGCTGGGGAAAAGTAGTAGAAAAAAATAAAAATAAAATATAGAATATTGTTCTTTTATGCTTCACTTTCATTGAGTTTAACTAGTTAGCTGGAATTGCTCCCATTCCACGAAATTCCATTTCAATAAATTGACATGCACTTCCATCAACTGTAGAAACAAACCTAATTCTAATATATCTAATCATGGGTCCTGCAGGAATATCGAATTCAGAAAAATCTGAACTAGCACCATTTATTGCTTGGGATGTTATTAGTTGCCAACCTGCATTTTCAAAATCAGATGTCAAAACAGGGTCTGAAATAACATTATTTCCAGAACTTTCAAAAACTGGCAATGTTTCAGCATTATCGATATTTTCTCTACCCCAAATTTCAATTTGTGTTGGATTATTCCCAACAAAACTCCAAGTCGGTCTGTGATGTATCTTTGCTTTAGCTAATTGAGTTGTGACACCAAGATCAATAGTGAAATGCCCTGGAACTGAGTTCTCCCCAGAGTGATAGCCGTTAGAATCTCCAGACCAAAAAGTGTTATTATCCCATAAATATTGGGAAGGATTTGCGTTATAAAAATTTCCTGGATTATCACTTGGCATACCAACTAATTGGAAATTGTTTCTTTCTAATTCAATAGCTTCTGTGTTTTCTCCATAGAAGGTTAGCTCTTTTAACTGTGCGCTTTGACCCCCAACTGATCCTGTTACTCTATATCGAATATATCGCATTTGACTTGAAGCTGGTGGTATAATAAAACTGTGGCTATTTTCATTTAAGCCATCAATTTCACCCTCGTATAACAATTGCCAGCTAGCATTAATAAATTGAGCTTCATCACTTGATGCGGTTTCAGCAAAATTTAAATTATCTCTACCCCATATTTGTATTTCAGTTGGGTTGTTTTCTGAATTTATAACTGGGTCAACTAAGTTCAGTTTGACTTTTCTTAGGTCTGTTTTAACCCCTAAATCTACTGTAAAATGATGTGGAATACTATTGGGGCCCGAATGATAGGTGTTTACAGCATTAGCAGTTGAAAACCCATCACCATCAAATAAATACTGCTCAGGGTCAGCACCGTTATAAGTGCCAGGATTATCGCTAGGCATGTTAACCAGTCTAATAAAATCTTTATTAATTTCTGTATATGGAAGGTCAGGCAGGGTGTATTCTAAAGGTTCTAATGCAATCGAGTCTATTCCAAATAGTCCAGATTGTATTACAGAAGTAGTTATCATACTGCCAAATGGCTTTAAATTAATTAATTTGACTCTGTTATCTTCATAAAATAAGGTGTCTCTAATAGTTTCATTTTCTTCATTTTCGTAATCTATTAAAGTATATATTACGAACTCTGATTCTGCATTTCCATAAAAGTTCACATAATTCCCTTCCGGTTCGAAAGAATAATCTAAAATCTCTCGAGGGTTTTGGTCTGAGATAAATTCATCCCCAATAACATTTCCTGCAACTATTTGAGAAATAGACAAGTTTCCATTAGGATCTTGAGTGTAAACATTAAATTCATAACTACCTTCGTCTAAATCTTCAATTATGACAGAGAATATTTCAGATAAATTTTCTTCAATTGGGTAGCTTATTATTTGATCATCATATTCAATTGTAATTTGATTAGAAGTTCCTAAAAATTGTGTGTACCCTTCTAATTGTGCTCGGTAATAACCAGGTCTAATTTTAAGAGTATCGAGTTTACCAGCATATATAATCTCTCCATTTAAGTATTCTTCATGAATGGAATCCATATCACTACAGGAGATATAAATTAATGAACTAGCTAAAACTAGATATAAAAATTTAAAATTTTGTAATATGTATGCTAATTTATTTAACATGTTTTTTTAGTTAATTAATTACTGTTCCCCAAAATGAAAGCTCTCCAATTACAGAAACCATTTGGTTATTCCAAGATTCAAGGTTTACAAATCGGATATATCTAATGTCATATTGGCGAGCATCAAAGGCAAAGACAAAATCTTCTCCATTGTCTTGATATTCATAATCCTCTGCAGTGTTTGATCCTGGAGGTAATCCAGAGGGTTTAAATGATTCAAAATAACCCAAGTCTATCCATCCATCACCAGGACTATCAGGGTCATATATTGGCAGACTATTTAAATTTTCTCTCCCATAAATTTTAAACCTTTTAGGATTTCCGTGCTTGTATAATTCACTACCTCCTCTTTGGTATAGTTTAAATCTATTTAATTTTGCTGTTTGACCTAAATCAAGTGTTAATTGGTGAGGTAATGGTAAGAAGCTAGTATGACCACAATTCCATTGATTGCTCCATGATCCATCCCATATTTGATTAGCTGAAAAACCATATTCACTAAAGCTTTCGTCACCCGGCATTGACTCTACAGACCAATAAACTTTTTCTAAAAAAATATCTTCCAGTGGAGTAACTTCAAATGAGCGCCTTGTAGTTTGATTGCCCCATCTATCCTCCACGTAAATTACAAATATTGTTGGCTCTGGATCATAACCTCTAAAACTGTAAGAACTATTTGCTTGACTTGTGTAAAAGGACTCCTTAAATTCTAATTCACCTTCTGAGTTTTGAACAGACATATTAAGTGAAACTTCAGCTCTAGTTGGATTTAAATATGAAATATTTATACCTCCAAAATCTTCTAATCCTTCTATTGATTCTAAAATTGCATGTATTGGCGCTTCCAGTGGAGATATTTCAACAGTTACAGCTTCGGATTCATTATCTCCTATATCAACAGCGCGGATTTCGACTGGATATTGACCAACTTGACCAAATCCAGTTATTCCTAAGGTATCTATAAATGAGGAAACAATAACCTGTTTTTGGGTCCCATTCTCATCATCATAAGAACCTTTAATGTATAGCAAATCTTCATCTGTAGGAGGAGTAAATTTTATAATTGCTCCTCCTGCAATGTTTTCTATTGAGTTAACTGTAACTTTTCCAGGTGGAATTCCGTCAGACCCATTTGCACTGTGAATTGGGTCTTCAGAGCAGTTAATTAACATTATAGCAAGAGATAAAACGCAAAAAGCTGAAATAAATCTCATATTGTATTTTTTTTCTTTATTTATCATAAAATAATTTTATTACCATCCAGGGTTTTGAACTAAATTAGGATTTCTCAATAATTCATTTTGGCTAATTGGCCATAGATAATCCTTAATTAAATAGTTTCTATAATATATGTTTTCTACTTCATAAAACCCTTCTACATCAGGTCTAAAGATATTCCAGCCTCTTATAGGTTGGCTAAAGTATTCATCTGCTAATTTCCATCTACGCAAATCCCAATATCGATGACCTTCTAGCGCTAGTTCAATCATTCTTTCTTGATGTATAATATCTCTCATTCCATCTTTTGAACTTGGTTTAGAAGGATTACTAGAGTAAAGTTGCCAAGTATTAACCAGGTCTCCTCCATCATCAAGTCCTGCTTTATCTCTAACTTTTTGTATGTATTCATAAACCTCTGAATCAGGTGATTCTTTAACTTCATTTAAAGCCTCTGAATACATTAAATATAAATCCGATAATCTAATAATTGGAAAAGAATAACCTTTAATTGTTGAGCCTTCTTGTGAAATTACATTTTCATAATGAACTAATTTTTTAGCGAAATATCCAGTTATTGAATAAATTTCAAAACCTTGTTTTCCAGACAGTGCTCCTGCCTTAGCGTCTAAATAAGGAATATTATTAATATTGGTTGTTTCTAACGAAAACCATTTACCACCATCAAATCCAATTGTAGAATAAAACCTAGGTTCTCTGTAGGTGTGTAGCTTGGCTGTACTATAGTTATCTTCTATGTAAAACTCGTGATAATTTTCACCATTATCATCCAATAGAGGAGTTGAAACAACATCATATCTTTCTGAGTAATTCCAATAAATGTCCTCATTTAATGGTACACCATTTTTAGAGTAAAAAGTTTCTACCATATTTAGGGTTGGTGCATGTGATTTTTTTGTATAACCAAACAATGCAGAGTGGTCTGCAGTCCATCTAGGTTGACACCACATTTGTAAATCCCCAGTCCATTCGGGCCCGTATGCCCATATAATTTCTGAGTTAAATGACTCTGTTATTGCAGCTCTTTGACTTAGTTCTTCAATTACTTGCTCACTTAGCTCTCCATTAATAGGGATTTGTTGAGTAAACTCATAGAGTTGATGACCATTAGATTCAGCACTTTCAATAGCTTCATATAATGCATCTTTTGCAAGTACCCATTTTTGAGGATCATATGTTTGATTAACAAGACTATTTCCCTGACTATCAACAAGACTATTAAAATCTTCATTACCATTAAAAATAGGACTAGCATTTAAAACTAAAATCTTTGCTTTTAATGCCTTTGCAACTGGCATTGTAACTCTTCCTTGTTCGGTATATATGTAATTAATAACTCCAGGTAAATTCTCACCTTCAATTACTTCGTCCAGTAGTTGAACTAAATAATTTACAACATCATCAACAGGGTCTCTAAATACATTGGTTTCTTCAGCACTTGCTCCGACACTTATATTGTTTTCAACAATTGGAATTGGACCATACATTTGCAAAAGCCAAAAGTGATAAAAGGCCTTTAATACTTTAACCTCATCTAGCCACCTCAGCCTTTCTTGTTCTTCCAGACCAGGGACAGTGACTAAGTTATCTAAAAATATATTACAATCTCTAAGTGCGTTAAATAGACTATGAGGAGCTCCTCTACCTCCTTCCCAATAATTTAAATATGGGCTAGAAACGTTTTGCATTCCTTTTGCAAGTCTAAAACTCGTTTCATTATTCATGTAAAAATCATTCTCTGCGTAATACCAAACTTCATCTCCAGCAAGCATTGAGAAATTCTGAACTACATTCGCATGTTCTGGGATATATGTATAACAAGTTGCTAAAAAGTTTAAAGCAGTTGCTCTGTTATTAAAAGCTATATCTATAGTTGGAATATTATCAGGAATAACATCAAGATAATCGTCTTTACAAGAAGAAAAAAGTATAATTAATATGAAGTAATAATTTTTCATTTTAAATAATTAAAAATTTATATTTAATCCCAAGTTAGCTCCCTTTTGTATAGGATATCCTAAGCCATTTCCACCCATTTCTATATCCCATAATTTAAATTTACTAAAAGTTAATAAGTTAGTTCCACTGACATATACTCTGCCTGCTGAAAACCCAAGTTTTTCCGTCAATTTATCTGCAAAAGAATAGCCAAATTCAATTGACTTTAATCTTAAAAAAGCCCCATCTCTTAACCACCATGTACTATTTCTATTGTTATTGTCAATTAGCTGATCTGATAATCTAGGCCATGAAGCATAGAGGTTTCTATCATTTTCAGACCAATGATCATTAGCCCATGCGGTAAGTAATGCGTTGTTTCCAATGGCACTTCCGCTTGTGTCAATAAATGGGGAAGTATTATATGCATCGACAAAAAATGATGATCTGGCAGAACCTTGAAAGAAAAACGAAAAATCAAAGTTTCTATAACTAGCAGATGTTCCAAAACCATAAATTATTTCAGGAGTTGTTGGATATCCTATTGGAACCTCATCATTAATATCAATGATTCCGTCATTATTAATGTCTTTGTATTTTATGTCCCCAGCCATATAATCTCCAAAAGTCTGAATTGGAGAATTTGCAATATCTGCTTCGTCTATAAATAATCGCTCTGCTATATATCCAAAAGGTTGAGATAAGTTAAGGCCAATTCTAGATCTCCATGGAAGTCCTGCACTTACATAGTCTAATTCTTCAAAGACTTCATATTTACTCGTTGCGAAAGAAAAATTAGCTCTAACTGCTACAAAAAAATCATTAGTGATATTATCTTTATAATCTAAAGACATCTCAAATCCTTTAGATGAAGCTTCTCCAACATTTGCTCTAATAGGAGACTGAAGCCCCATAGATGCTGGCACTTGTGCTCTGTCCATTAATATATTAGATCTGTATTCTGTAAAATAATCAGCTTGAATGTCTACTTTGCCAAATAGGCCTAATTCAAAACCTACGTTTAGCATTTTTGCTTTTTCCCAAGTGATTTGATCATTTGCATATCGGTCTATACTTACTCCATTAATATAGTTGCTAAACTCATTGCCAAATGGGGCTCCCATTGAACCATCATTTAGGTTAACCTGAGAAATGTAAAAAAATCTATCTTCTGCACTACCAATTTGATCATTTCCAACTAAACCATAAGTACTTTTTAATTTTAATTTTGTGATTACATCACTTGTAGAACTCATAAAATCTTCGTTAGACATGTACCAGCCAAAACCAAATGATGGGAAAAACCCAAATCGTTCAGACTTTGCAAATCTTTCAGAGCCATTATATCCAAAATTAAATTCAGAGAAATATCTTTCATCATAAGCATACGTAAACCTACCTGAAACTCCCAAGTTTCTATATGGTAAAGACCTTTGAAGGTCTCCAGCATTTGCATACTTTAATTCTCTAGAGATCCCTATTATCATCCCAGATATTTCGTGGATGTCATCAATAGTTGTGTTATAATTTAATGAGGCTTCAAAATAAGTAGCATTGGTAATAACTTTATTCCCTTCATTGTACTCTAAATATTCTGTTCCTTGATTTGGATTTAAAGCTATTAAAGTGTACTGATCACTTTGAAAATCATAGTTTCCTAAAGTATAATAAAATGGATTATACTTTCTTTCTAGATTATAGAATGAATATCGGGAAGTATTCCCTAAAATTCTAGCATTTAATCCCTCAGCTATAAAGCCTAAATCTTGCTTAACCTCAACTGTAGCTAGAAAGTTATTATAACTCTCATCTTTGTATCCCCTAATCATATCAGCATAAGGGTTTAAATAATCCCCAAATTGACCATAATTACCAAATAATATGTGTGTAGAGTTTTGAAATTGAAGATCGGGCTCATAAAATCTAGGGTACAAAACAGGGTTTGTTTGCATTGCTTTTTGATAAATAGCTGCTCCACCATCTAATGGTCCAATATAGTCATCAAAGTTTCCGTTAAATTTTAATGCAACTTCAGTAGTTGATGTAAGGTTTACATTAACATTTGACCTAAGTGAAATTCGTTTAAAATTAATATTATTATTAAAATTATTTTGTGGATCGATCTTAAGATTACCATTGTCAGTGTTTACTGTAGCCGCTAAATAATATCTTGCCACTTTACCTCCGCCACTAACATTGAAGTTAAATCGACTATTTAAAGTATAATCTTCCAGCAATTCATCGAACCAATTTACTGTTGGATATGCCATAATATTTCTATTTGGGTCTTGAGAAATAAGAATCTTTTCTAAGGAATAAATTCTTCCGCCAAGTGGATTTCTTGTGGCCAAGGCTTCATTGTGTAGAGTCATATAAGTCACAGGGTCTGCAATTTCTAAAGATTTTGTTGGTGCAGAGTAAGCTTTCTCATAACGAACATTTATTTTGACAACCCCTTCTTTACCTTCTTTTGTTGTCACTAAAATTACGCCATTCGCACCTCTTGCTCCATATAGTGCGGTAGCAGTTGCGTCTTTCATTATAGAAAAGCTAGCTATATCATCAGGTTGTAATCTCGCTAAGTCTGTAGATGTAGTTTCAATTCCGTCAATTAGAATTAAAGGAGATCTTGCATAACCAAATGTACTAACTCCTCGAATAAAAAATTCTGCATTATCACGACCTGGCTCACCGCTTCTTTGATAAGAGATAACCCCAGCCACTCTACCAGCGATTGATGATGTTAAATTACTAGTAGGGACACGTAATTCCTCTGGGTTAATACTAGTAACAGCAGCAATAACACTTGCTTTTTTTTGAGTACCGTATGCAACAACCGTTACCTCATCAAGACCTAATAAATCTTCCTCTAAAGTTACCTCTAAATTACTGTCTTTGCTTTCTACTTTTTTAGTGATAAAACCTACATAACTAAAAATTAGCATAGATTCATCATTTATTGAGATTGTAAACTTTCCATCAAAATCAGTAATTGTACCATTATTTTTTTGGGTCTCTTGTAAAATGTTGACTCCTGGAATTGGATTTCCATAAGAATCACTAACAACTCCAGAAATAATTTTTTGTTGACCAAATAAATTTGAAAAAAACATTAAGAACACCAAAAATGACATCAATTTTAAATCAGTATTTGATCTTTTTAAATTTAGGGTCATAATTAAAGAGAGAAAATATTTATATTAAATTTTATAGAAAATTAATTATTCTTTGTGTAACATGGAAAAAAAAATACCAGACATTACAGTTCCTTATAATTTAAACTACAACGTTTTAGTTTTATTTTTAATTTTTTTTCAAATATAGATAAAAATTGTATATTTAGAAATGTCTTTGATTAAATATTGTGAATTTTATATTTATTATGTCGAATCATTACATTATTAACATTTTTACGAATTTTTAAATTTTAAGCCTATGAAAAAAAATTTCTTTATTTTAATGATTATTTTTACCTCAACCTTAGCTGCCCAGGTAGTTAATATTGCAGATGGTAATAATATTATCATTGCGAATGGTGCCACCTTAGACATAGCTGGATTGGAGTTAACTCCAAATGCAGATTATACTATTGTTGGAGAAAACTCAGTTTCTAAAGAATCTGAGGTTATTACCATTAATGGCAATGAATCCATGTCTAAAAGTTACACTGCAGGAGTTAGCCTAGAGGGCTACACCGGTACAGTTTTGTATAATTACTCGGATGAGGATATGAATGGTGTTTCACACACAGCATCTTTATATGTAATGAATTCTAATTCAGAGTGGGTTCAATATGAAGATGAAGACACTGAAGACTACACTATAACCTATGCTTTTACTGATCCTTTAGAAATGAAGGCAGTGACAGCAGGAGTTCAAGCTGGACTATCTACGATAGAAACACAAATTCCAGGTATTAGAATATATCCAAACCCTTCTTCTTCAACAGTAAATATCGATTATTCTGAAGATTTAGAAATAACTTTATTTAATATTTTAGGACAACAAATTCTAAAAACAAATTCTAAAACTATCAATATCTCAAACTTAGAAAAAGGAACTTACTTCCTGATTACTGAAGATGAAAATAACTCAATTACTAATTTTAAATTAATTAAAAAATGAAAAAAATTACAATACTATTTTTAGCAACTTTTGCTTTAGTTGCTAACGAAGCAATCTCACAGATTGCAGATCAAGATAAAAAGCCAGCTGTAATATTCGTTGAAGACGGAGACCAAAATGTTTTTAATGGAAAAGTTTACAGATCTTCTGTAAGTGGAGCTGCTAGAAGTGGAAACGGAAACTCCAACGATGCCTTTGCTAATCAAGGAGATTGGAGTGTAGATTTAGTAATCTCAGAACGAACTCCTGAAAATGCTGCTCAAAACTTTGGTGGATTCACTGAATCTGGTCATCCCTTATATACTGGTGGAGACGGAAACTGGTCAACTATAAGTGAAGGAATGGGCGCTGCTGGATGGGGATCATTTGCAGCCAACGCATATAACAGAGCTGCTGGTCTTGGAGGAGTTGCCTTAGGGTTTAACACACTTTCTGGACCTCAAGTTGGAGCTGCTGGTGGTATTGACGGAGGAAACGTAGGTCAGTTTTCTGCTGGATGGGGATCGAGAGCTATCGGGAATATCTCTACTGCAACTGGATTTAGAAATACTGCTAGTGGACAAGCATCTGTGGCTTTAGGAAACTACAATTATGCAACTGGAGATGCTACTATAGCAGTTGGAAAAGAGAATTGGGCTGAAGGAGCTAGTACAGTAGCTATTGGCTATAAAAATCATGCTGCTGGAGCAGGGTCTGTTGCTTTAGGTCAAGAAAATATTGCCTGGGGAACTACAAACTTCACCTCTGGTTATCAAAATATTGCAGGGGACACTAGTGCGGATGCTGGAACAGGCGGAAGTGCTACAGCTATGGGTAAATACAATACTGCATCTGCTGATGCTTCAATGGCATTAAATAGAGGGACTAGTGCTACAAATCAAGCAGCTACATCTATGGGTCTTGGGACAACTGCTGACAATGTTGGTATGGTTGCAGTTGGAGTTAATAATGCTGCAGGTCTAGGCGATACTGCTGAGCAATATTTTTATGTTGATGGTGCTTATACTGGTTCAAATCCAGGTGTTGCGTTTGTAGTAGGTAATGGAGACATTGATTCTTCAAATGGACTTGCTGGAGCCAATTCTTCTAATGCATTTATAGTTAATTATGATGGTTCAGCGACTCTTTCAGGTGATCTAACGATCAACTCTGATTCTAGATTAAAATCTAACATAGTTACACTTGGTAGTACGCTATCTAGACTTTTATTAATTGATGGAAAAAGCTATACAATGAAAGCGAACGAATCCATTTCTAAAATAGGATTACTAGCGCAAGAAGTTCAAGCTGCGTTTCCAGAACTAGTAAAAACAGCAAATAACTCTGATGGGACATTGTCTGTAAATTATCAAGGGATGATTCCTGTTTTACTTAATGCTATTAAGGAACAACAAGCTCAAATTGATGAATTAAAAGCATTGATAAAAAAATAAAATAAGTCAAATACTTTAAAAAATAATAACCTTTTTCTAGATTGAAAGAGGTTATTATTTTTTTTATAAAAAAACCTACCCTAAATGAAAAGAAAAGTTTCATTAATATATTTTTTAATTGTTAGCTGTCTTGGTTATTCTCAAATATACTTTAGTAGTTTTCCAGAGAACAAACAGCTTATTGGACGTGATTTGTCAACAAACAAAGGGCTTATTAAAATTAGTGGCGAAGTCAATAATGGGCCGTACTATGATATAGACTATGAAAACTGGAGAAGTGGAGAACCAAATAATGCACCACCGCCCGAAAATGTAGGAGAGATGTTTGGAAACAATACAATTCTTCAAGGACAATGGAATGACGGTAACAGTTCTGACACTAAACCGTCCTACGTTGAATTTGAAGAGGAAGTGACTTCACTAGGTGATTTTATTTATTTAGGTCAATATAATGGACATTCATATTTTAAAAACTCAAATAATTTAAATTGGGAAGATGCGAAATTAGAAGCAGAAAATTTAGGAGCTTATTTGTCTTCTCATCAAACAATTGAAGAAAATAATGCAGTTTCTGCAATGGGTGATTTCATAGGATGGATTGGTTTATACCAAGATTTAAATTCCCCTAGCTATGAAGAGCCTACTGGTGGGTGGAAATGGGTTTCACCAACAAATTTAGATTCAAATTATAGTGAGGTTTATGTAGAATTATATAAAAATAATTCACTGCTTGAAACTTACAATCAAGAATTGAGTTTCTCAAGTGACCAAGCTTCTTTTGAAATAAACATAGAGATTAACTCTGAACTATCAAAATATTCAGTTAAAACATACGCCATAAATAATTCGGAGGTAGGAATCATTAAGGAAGCAGAAGATATTGTTTGTGGAGATGTTTTTATTGTTCAAGGTCAATCCAATGCAGAAGCTCCATCTTATAATGGTAGCTCTATTAGTTACGAAAATGATTTTATAAGAGTGTATGGCAACGGAACATCTAGCTCCAGTAGTGTGATAAATAACAATCAGTGGTATTACGGACAAGGAGATGGAAATTCAGGGACAAATGGAAATACAGGACAATGGGGACTTGTGTTAGCAAAAAAATTAGTGGACGAATTAAACATCCCTATTGCCATTTTTAACGGAGCTCACGGCGGACAGCCAATATCGTTTTTTCAAAGGCCAGCAAATTACCAGTCTTCAACAAATTCAAATTACGGCAGGCTATATTACAGATTAAATAAATCAGGCTTGAAGTCTTATGTAAGGGGGGTTTTGTGGTCCCAGGGCGAAGCAGATTCTTTCTCTGGCGGCTTAACTACAGAGCAATATAAAAATGAGTTTGAAAATTTAGTTGGCTTTTGGCAGGAAGATTATCCTAGCATTGAACAATATTACATATTTCAAACTAGAGACTGCGATTGTGGCACGTCACAATCTGGACGGGTTAAAATTAAAGAAGCACAGAGGCAATTAGCTGTAAACAACGTAAATATCTCTGTTATGCCTACGACAGGGATGACAACACATTCAGATAATTGTCACTATCCATTTACAAATGGATATGAAAAATTTGGAACTAGAATCTTCAAACCTGTATTAAATAATATTTACTCTGTAGACTATAGCGAAGAAATAAATGCTCCAATGGTGACTGATATACAGCTTTCTACTAATGATGGTTTGAATATAATTATAACAACCAATGCTGAATCGCTAATGATTAACACTCAGGATACTGCAACCCTTTTAGAAAAAATATCTGAGGATTTTGTTTTAACAAATGCGAATAATGTCTCTATAATCGGAGTTGAAGTTCAAGGCAGTAGTATCATACTAATGCTGGATGGGGATCCTGGAGCTGATACAATAATATCTTTATATGGTCGTCATGATGATTTAGAAGACAATATCACTAATTCATCTGGGATAGAATTAGTTTGTTTTGGTAATTACTGCATTTCTGGAGATTGTGATCAATCCTCAACAGGGATAGTTGAAGATCAAAATAAAAAAGCAGCAGTTATTTTTGTTGAAAATGGAGAACAACAACCTTTTAACGGAAAAGTTTACAGATCTTCTGTAAGTGGAGCTGCTAGAAGTGGAAACGGAAACTCCAACGATGCCTTTGCTAATCAAGGAGATTGGAGTGTAGATTTAGTAATCTCAGAACGAACTCCTGAAAATGCTGCTCAAAACTTTGGTGGATTCACTGAATCTGGTCATCCCTTATATACTGGTGGAGACGGAAACTGGTCAACTATAAGTGAAGGAATGGGCGCTGCTGGATGGGGATCATTTGCAGCCAACGCATATAACAGAGCTGCTGGTCTTGGAGGAGTTGCCTTAGGGTTTAACACACTTTCTGGACCTCAAGTTGGAGCTGCTGGTGGTATTGACGGAGGAAACGTAGGTCAGTTTTCTGCTGGATGGGGATCGAGAGCTATCGGGAATATCTCTACTGCAACTGGATTTAGAAATACTGCTAGTGGACAAGCATCTGTGGCTTTAGGAAACTACAATTATGCAACTGGAGATGCTACTATAGCAGTTGGAAAAGAGAATTGGGCTGAAGGAGCTAGTACAGTAGCTATTGGCTATAAAAATCATGCTGCTGGAGCAGGGTCTGTTGCTTTAGGTCAAGAAAATATTGCCTGGGGAACTACAAACTTCACCTCTGGTTATCAAAATATTGCAGGGGACATAAATGCGAATGTTGGAACAGCAGGAAGTGCTACAGCAATAGGTCTTCAAACCATAGCATCAGGAAGAAGTTCGTTTAGTGCAAATAAAAACACTTCAGCAATTAATCAAGCGTCAACTGCTTTAGGGTTATCTACCGTTTCAGACAACTTTGGCATGCTTGCAATTGGAGTAAATAATGAAGCAGGTATTGGAGACACTTCAATTGATCCAAATGATTATGGTGGGTATTATTATGCAGACGGCACTTATACAGGATCAAATCCAGGTGTTGCATTTGTTATTGGGAATGGAGATATTGATTCATCAACTGGAAAAGGTGGAGACAACCCTTCCAATGCATTTATAATAAGTTATGATGGTAATGCTACACTAGCAAATAATTTAACTATAAATTCAGATGCAAGATTAAAGTCTAACATAGTTAGCTTAGGCAGTACTTTATCTAGACTATTATTAATTGATGGGAAAAGCTACACATTGAAGGCTAATGAGTCAATTTCTAAAATTGGACTTCTAGCTCAAGAGGTGCAAGCTGCATTTCCAGAACTAGTAAAAACAGCAAATAATTCTGAAGGAACACTATCGGTCAATTACCAAGGGATGATTCCTGTGTTACTAAATGCTATTAAAGAGCAACAAGCTCAAATTAAAGAACTTAAAACTTTAATTAAAAAATAAATGAGACTTATAATATTAAGCATTAGTTTTTTTTATTTGATATTTAATTCCACTGCGAAAACATTGGAAGAAAAAGATCATTTTAACGTGAGTTTAGACTTTGAGGCTCGTACATCAATTTTAGTGTCAAAAATGACCTTAGAGGAAAAAATATCACAGTTAGGAAATAATGCTCCTGCAATTCCAAGGTTAGGAGTTCTCGAGTACAATTGGTGGAATGAATGTCTTCACGGAGTTGCTCGAGCTGGAACTGCAACAGTTTTCCCTCAGGCAATTGGGATGGCTGCAACGTTCAATCCAAGTCTTATAAATGATGTTGCTGTTGTAATAAGCGATGAAGCTCGTGCAAAACATCATGAAGCATTAAGAAATAATGATTACAGTCAGTACAAAGGGCTTACATTTTGGTCTCCAAATATTAATATCTTTAGAGACCCAAGGTGGGGGCGAGGACATGAAACTTATGGTGAAGACCCCTACTTAACTGGGCAAATTGGAATTCAATTTGTAAAAGGTCTGCAAGGAAATGATCCAAAATATCTAAAATTAGTAGCGACAGCCAAACATTTTGCAGTCCATAGTGGACCAGAATCTGAAAGACATTTTTTTAACGCCACTGTAAACCAAAGGGATCTTTGGGAAACTTACTTTCCTGCATTTGAAGATTTAGTTGTTAAAGGGGGTGTTTATTCAGTGATGGGTGCATATAATAGAGTTAACGGAGAATCTGCTAGTGCTAGCAATTATTTATTACAAGAAATTCTACGTGATAAATGGGGTTTTAACGGTTATGTTGTATCTGATTGTGGAGCAATTAATGATATTCATGCAAATCATAAAATAGTTAAAACTCCTGAGGAATCTGCGGCTTTAGGAGTAATTACAGGTTGTGATTTAAATTGCGGTGGTATATATCAAAGGTATCTTCTAGAATCTGTTACATTGGGATTGATTTCAGAAAAAGAAATTGACACAGCGGTACATAGATTATTTCTAGCGAGAATGAAGTTAGGAATGTTTGACCCTGCTGAAATTGTTTCATTTGCACAAATTCCTTTTGAAATTAACAACAGTCAAAAACATGATGAGTTGTCATTAAAAACTGCTCTTAGTTCAATGACGCTTTTAAAAAATAATGGAGCACTTCCGATTGACATAAATAATATCAAAAAAATCGCAGTTGTTGGGCCTAACGCAGATAATATAAACGCATTACTTGGTAATTACCATGGCACCCCTTCAAACCCAGTGACCTTTATTAATGGTTTAAATGATTATGTTAGCAAAAAAGCTGAAATAACTTACTCCAAAGGAGTAGATTTAGTAAAGGATGGAGATGATGGTTTAAATTTACTCAGTGATTCAATTATTAATGAAGTTAAAATAGCTGATATGGCAATTTTTGTGGGAGGGTTGGGTGCTACTTGGGAAGGGGAAGAAATGCCTGGAGGAATTAATATAGATGGATTTTATAATGGGGATAGAACAAAGATAGAATTACCAGAAATTCAACAAAAAGCAATTAAAGACATGGTCAAAACTGGGACCCCTGTTGTATTGGTTTTAATGGCAGGAAGTTCAATTGCATTAAACGGATTAGAAAAGGAATTAGAAGCTGTTTTAATGGCGTGGTACCCAGGCCAACGAGGGGGAAATGCTATAACTAGTGTTTTATTTGGAGATTATAACCCTAGCGGAAAATTACCTGTAACTTTTTATAGCTCAACAGCTGAATTACCTGATTTTAAGGATTATAACATGCAAGCAGGAAAAGGCTTTACTTACCGCTACTATAAAGGCGAGGCTCTATACCCTTTTGGTCATGGATTGAGTTATACTAATTTTAAGTATTCTAAGCTAAGGGCTGATAAAACAAATTTAAATGAAAAAGAAATTTTTAAAATCTCGTTTAATGTTAAAAATATTGGAGATTATGATGGTGATGAAGTTGTTCAGGTTTATATAAAAGATCTTGAGTCAAAACTCAAGATGCCAATTAAACAGTTAAGAAGCTTTAAGCGCGTCTCATTAAATAAGGGAGATGAAAAAATAGTTGAATTTGAATTTAAGCCGATTGAAGATTTTAGTTATTATGACGCAGATCAACAAAAGTATATGGTTGAAAAGGGAAGTTTTGAGATTCAAGTAGGTTCTTCAAGTCAAGATATTCGACTAAAGAAAATAATATATGTTGATTAAAATGAGAACTCTATTTATAAAATATGTACAAAATCAAGTATTATTAATTTCCTTCATTTTAATAGCAATACTTTCAAATCAGACTAAAGCACATAGTCAAGATGTCAATAAAAACGAGGTATTACTAAACATTAAAATTGATAGCATAATTTCAATCTTAACTTTGGAAGAAAAAATTGCAATGTGCCATGCTCAATCCAAATTTAGTTCACCAGGTGTGCCGAGACTTGGAATTCCTGAGTTATGGATGTCTGACGGTCCTCACGGAATTCGACCAGAAATGAATTGGGATAATTGGGACTATGCAAATTGGACCAACGATTATGTAACTGCTTTTCCAGCTTTAACATGCTTAGCTGCAACTTTTAATCCCGATTTATCCAATGAATACGGAGTGAGTTTAGGTGAAGAGGCTAGGTATAGAAAAAAGGATGTTCTACTTGGTCCTGGAGTTAACATTTATAGAACTCCACTAAATGGCAGAAATTTTGAATATTTAGGAGAAGACCCTTTCTTGGCCTCAGAGATGGTGGTACCATATATTCATGGAGTTCAACAAAATGGAGTTGCAGCTTGTGTAAAACATTACGCTTTAAACAATCAAGAACAATGGAGAGGGCATATTAATGTTGAAGTGAGCGACAGAGCTTTACATGAGATTTATTTGCCAGCCTTCAAAGCTGCGATAATTAAAGGTAAATCTTGGTCGATAATGGGTGCTTACAATAAATTTAGAGGGGAGCATTGTTGTCATAATCAAATTCTATTAAATGATATTTTAAAAAATAATTGGGCTTTTGATGGAGTTGTAGTTTCAGATTGGGCAGGCACACATGATACTAATCAAGCGATACATAATGGATTAGATATTGAAATGGGAACTCCATCAAATAAAAATATTTCCAAAAGATATCCCTACAATAATAATTTCTTAGGGCTAAGTTTTTTAGAAAAAATAAATGCTGGTGAGGTAAAAGAAGACCTTTTAAATGATAAAGTGAAAAGAATTCTTCGATTAATGTATAGAACAACACTAAATAAAAATCGTCCATTAGGCAGTATCAATAATAAAGCGCATTCAAACACAGCTTATAAAGTTGCAACTGAGGGAATCGTTTTATTAAAAAATGAAGACAATCTTTTGCCAATAGATATTTACAAAAAACTAAACATAGCCATTATAGGTGAAAATGCTGAAAAATCGATGACTGTTGGTGGCGGATCTTCAGAATTAAAAGTAGCTTATGAAATTTCTCCTATTGAAGGATTAAAAAAACATTTTAAAAATGCAAATTTCAAATTTTCAACTGGCTATAACTCTAATGGAAATGAATTTGAAAACAAGAGACTCAATAACGAGGCATTGTCCATTGCAAAAGAATCTGATATTGTTTTTTTTATCGGAGGTTTAAACAAAAACTCTTCTCAAGACTCTGAAGGTTCGGACAGACAGCAATATAATCTACCATATAATCAAGACGATTTAATAGATTCAATTTCTAGGGTTAACAAAAATATAGCAGTTATTTTAATTAGTGGAAATGCGATAAGTATGCCGTGGTTAGCAAATGTAAAAACAGTTATGCAATCTTGGTATCTTGGAAGTGAAGCTGGTAATGCCATCGCTTCAGTCTTAAGTGGACATGTTAACCCCTCAGGAAAACTTCCATTTACCTTTCCAAAAAAATTAATGGATAATGGAGCCCATTATTATGGGGAATTATCCTATCCAGGAAACGGTGAAACTCAATTTTATAAGGAAGATATTTTAGTAGGTTATCGCTGGCATGATACAAAAAAGATAAAGCCTAATTTTGCTTTTGGACATGGACTTTCATATACTTCTTTTGATTTGTCTAAAATAAATTCAGATAAAAAATCTTACTCAGCAACAGATTCAATTAAAATAAGTTGTGTAATAAAAAATACTGGAACTATAGAAGGGTCTGAAGTTGTTCAAGTTTATATAGGAAAAAAGAATTCAAAAGTAAAGAGAGCTTTAAAAGAGTTAAAAGGGTTTAAAAAAATATCTGTATTAGAGGGCGAATCTAAAAAAATTGAAATTAAAATTGGTGTAAATAAACTTGCCTTTTATGATGAAAAGACATCTAATTGGAGTATTGAAAAAGGGGAATATACTGTCTATGTAGGCAATGCCTCTGACCATATTATAAAAGAATTAAAAATTAACATTATATAAACAATTCTTGATAGAAATCAATTTATAATAACTCCATTAGCTAAGAATGATATCTTATATTCTGGCTGAGTTATTTTTTCAATTTCTTGAATTGATTTATTTGCATCTTCTGCATAATGTCTAAGTAAATCAACGCTAATTGTGTCTTTCTTTGCTATTCCTTGCATGACAACTCTATTGTTTTCTTGCCCTTGTTTTGGCACAAAAAATCCGTAATCTTTAAATCTAACCAAAATCGTGTCCTGGTCTACTCTCACATTCATCCAACATCCTTTTTTTGGACATGTTGACAAAATAGTTCCTTCTATTTTAGTTTCAACTTCAGCTTGACTTTCAGTTAAATTTTTAACCTTTACAAAGTCACTAATATTATTTGATGTGATTTTTTCACCGTAAAAGTTTAGTTCTTTTGGTTGACTTTCATTACAGGATAAAAGTGAAAGAAAAAATATAGCTATTATCAATTTATTCATCTGAAAAATTATTTTTAGTTTCAAATATAATTAAACTAAATTTTATGAAAAACATATTTCTCCTAACTATTTGCTGTTTAATGATGTCATGTAATGATTCTGAAAAAGAAAACAGCACAATCGAAAATCATTTTATGTTGATGTAAAATAATAATAACTAATAATTATTTGCGTTATCTTTAACAAAAAAATTAATCCCCTATAAACACTTGACATGAAAAATTTCTTTATAATTATAATTACCTCTTTATTTTTAGTTAACTGTAATAATTCTAACCCTATGATGAATCAGTGGTCTGACAAATCAGCTGAATTTGGAGGTGTCCCTGCTTTTGATAAAATGAATCCAGAACAAGTCAAAGAAGCAATGCTTACTGGGATGGAGTTGAGTCTTAAAGATATTGATAAGATTGCCAATAATTTAGATACTCCAACTTTTGAAAATACAATTGAAGAAATGGAAAGGTCTGGTAAACTTTTGAACGATGTTTATTCCTATTATGGAATTTTATCGAGCAATATGTCAAGCCCAGAATTTAGAAAGATTCAGGGAGAACTTGCTCCCAAACTTTCAGAGTACTCTTCATTAATAAGTCAAAATGAAAAACTATTTAAAAGAATAAGCTCTATATATGAGGCTTCGTTAACTACCCCTCTAGAAAATGACAAACAAAGAGTACTAGATTTAACATATAAAAGTTTTGCAATGAGTGGTGCAGCGTTAGATGCAGATAAAAAACAGAGATACGCAGATATTAATTTAGAACTATCTAAATTATACAATGATTTTTCTAACAATGTTTTACACGATGAAGAAAATTATGTAACCTATTTAGATAAATCTCAATTAGACGGTCTTTCGGAGGCATTTATTAAATCAGCAAATAATATTGCAAAAGATAAAGGATTTGAAAATAAATATGCAATTACAAATACAAGATCATCTATGGATCCTTTTTTGACCTACTCTACAAATAGAGAAATTAGGGAAGTAGTATGGAAAAACTATTATTCAAGAGGGGATAACGGTGATGAATTTGACAATAATAAAATTATTGCAGAGATATTAAAGCTAAGAAAAGAAAGGGTTGGTCTATTGGGTCACGATAATTATGCTCAGTGGAGACTTCAAGATAGAATGGCTAAAACTCCTGAAAATGCTATGTCATTAATGGAAGCTGTATGGCCAGCAGCAATCGCTAGAGTTGATGAAGAGGTGGCGGATATGCAAAAAGTTGCAGATGAAACTAGTAGTGTCAAAATAACCATAGAGCCTTGGGACTACAGATTTTACTCTGAAAAAGTTAGAAAAATAAAATACGATTTAGACTCTGATGAAGTTAAACAATACCTACAGCTAGATAAATTGACTGAAGCAATGTTTTACGTTGCTGGTGAATTATTTAACTTTAAATTCATAGCCCTTGAAAAAGGAAGGGTTCCTGTTTTTCATGAGGATGTAAACGTTTGGGAGGTTAAGGATAAAATATCAGATGAACATATAGGTTTATGGTACTTAGATCCATACGCAAGACAAGGCAAAAGATCTGGGGCTTGGGCTACAACTTACAGAAGTCACACTACATTAGATGGGAAGACTAATGTATTAGCGTCAAATAATTCAAATTTTGTTAAACCTGCACCTGATGAAGCATTGCTAGTTTCTTGGGATGATGCAACAACATTCTTTCACGAATTTGGTCATGCTTTGCACTTCTTTTCATCAAATGTTAAATACCCAACATTAAATGGTGGTGTTAGAGATTATACTGAATTTCAATCACAATTATTAGAAAGGTGGCTTTCAACCGACAGAGTTATAAATCAATTTTTAGTACATAATGATACTGGTGAACCGATGCCAAAAGAGCTAGTGAATAAAATAAAAAAAGCTTCGACATTTAATCAAGGTTTTGGCACAACTGAATACTTGGCTTCAGCTATTATGGATATGAAATTTCATTTAGCAGATCCAAAAAATATAGATGTAGATAAATTTGAAAGAGAAACTTTGGCTGATCTAAAGATGCCTTCTGAATTACCGATGAGACATAGAACACCTCACTTCGGGCACGTTTTTTCTGGCGAAGGATATGCTACAGCTTATTACGGATATATGTGGGCAGATGTGTTAACCGCTGATGCATCAGAGGCATTTGCAGAAGCTCCAGGGGGGTTTTATGATAAAGATGTCGCTAAAAAATTAGTAGATTATTTGTTTTCACCTAGAAATTCAATCGACCCTGCAGAAGCATACAGACTATTTAGAGGAAGAGATGCTAAAATAGAGGCTCTAATGAGGGATCGTGGATTTCCAGTAGTTGGAGAGTAATGAATATTGAGATTATTGGCTTAATTGCAGCTGTATTTACTACTTCTTCTTTTTTTCCACAAGTGATAAAGATTTGGAAGACAAAGCAAACTAAAGACATTTCTACTACAATGTATATTGCGATGATGATTGGGACTTGCTTTTGGTTAACCTATGGAATACTAATAAATAGTATCGCTATTATTGCAGCAAATATTATTTCGGGACTATTAGTTTTATTTGTGCTAATATTCAAATTAGTCAATAGAAACAACTGAAAGTTAAAAGTTTATTTAAAATTATATAAGCTTATTAACTAATAATGAGAGTTTTATATTTAGTATTCAATTATGTTTATGTGAACTTTAAAAACAACTTTTATGAATTACTACTTACACGTTTTACAAAACTTTAAAAACTTTTCTGGAAGGGCAAGAAGAAAAGAATATTGGATGTATACTTTAATTTACATGCCAATATTGTTTTTAGCAATGTTTGCTGATAACGCTTTGGGCACTACTTTCCAAATGGACGTAATGGGGCAAGCTGTTGACGTTGGTTATGGATGGGTCTATGTAATTGTTGGTCTATTACACTTTTTCCCTTCTTTATCCGTAGTAGTTAGAAGACTTCACGACGTAGGAAAATCAGGATGGTTTTATTTAATCATATTAATTCCCTTAATAGGGGTTATTTGGTTACTGGTTTTACTTGTATCTAATGGAAATAAAGGAGACAATAAATACGGGGCAGACCCCAAAGCTTAAATTCATTCTATTATAAAAAAAAGGCGATAGAATTTCTACCGCCTTTTATATTTAATTAAGTTTTCTTTTAAAATTTTATAGAAAACCCTACACCTACACTCATGTTTTGAGATTCAGTGTTATACATTAGTTGGGGACTAAAATCAACATTGTCGGCTACATCAACTCCGTAGCCTAAACCAACATTAGCTCCCATATCATCTTCAGTTAAAGATGTATTTCCAGCAATAAAGATATTGTCCATTACATAATAACGTAACGCTGCAGAAAATGAAACATCTTGACCTTCCGTTAATGGAACGCCTAACATACCACCAACCCAAAGGCTGTCAGTAAAGCTGTAAAGAGCGTGAGCATTAATTGCTCCGGTAGTATCGTCACCAAAAGTAACATTAGCACCAGATTCTGCTCCTACAAGCCATTTGTACTCAGTATCACTATCTTGCGAAAATCCTGCAAAAGACAATGAAATTGTTAAAATAAAAAGTAATAAATTTTTCATAATAATAGTTTTTAAATTAATTGTTTAAGTCACAAATATAAAAAAAAATAAGAATATCACAATTTAATAATGCTAAAATTAAATTATTCACATTTAAATGTTACTAATTTTAATTATAATACTGTTATTAACAATTGTTTATAACCCTGGTTAATAAAGGGTTATAACTGGGTTTAAGCAAGTGCAAATAAATCTCACTTTTCTTTTAAAAAAACAAATAGAATTACAGAAAACTCAAAAATTAGCGGTTTAAAGCTGTAAAATTATCGCATAAGTACATTTAAGCACTAATATTTATCAATAATGAAATTATTATGTATTCAATAATTTGAAATTACCTATCTTTATTGAAGCTAATTAATTAATATTCTAATATGCCTAGATATCATAAATTAGGAGAGGTTCCTCTCAAAAGACACACTGCATTTAAAGACAAAGAGGGCAACTTTTATTACGAAGAATTATTTGGAACAATCGGCTTTGAAGGGATGTCATCATTAATGTATCACACACAAAGACCCACTCAGGTTAAAGAGATTTTAAACTCCTACGACGTTTCTCCAAAAATATCTGTAGCCAAAAATATGAAAGCCTTGAAGCTTGAAGGGTTTAAAGTAGATGCTTGTGATGATTTTCTCGATAGCAGAAAATGCATTCTAACCAACTCAGATTGTCAAATTATAGTTGCTGCTCCAAAAAAATCATTGACGGAATACTTTTATAAAAATACAGACTCTGACGAGGTGATATTTATCCACAAAGGCTCTGGGAAGCTTAGAACAATGCTTGGAAATATTGAATTTAAATATGGAGATTATCTGGTCATTCCACGAGGAATAATCTATCAGATAGAATTTAATGATCATGACAATCGTCTTTTTATTGTAGAATCAAAAAGCCCTGTATACACCCCCAAAAGATATAGAAATTGGTTTGGCCAACACGTTGAAGGAGCACCTTATTGCGAAAGAGATCTTCACCCCCCCTTTGAGCTCGAAACACATAATGAAAATGGAGATTTTTTAATTAAGGTTAAAAAACAAAATATGATTCATGAATATATTTATGCTGCCCACCCATTTAGTGTTGTAGGCTGGGATGGATATAATTTCCCATACAAGTTTTCTATACATGATTTTGAACCAATAACTGGGAAAATTCATCAACCACCCCCAGTTCATCAAACATTTGAAACTAATAAATTTGTTATCTGTTCTTTTGTTCCAAGGCTTTATGATTACCACCCAAATTCTGTTCCGGCCCCCTACAATCATAGCAATATTGACTCGGATGAAGTAATCTATTATGTAGATGGAGATTTTATGAGCAGAAACGACATAAATAAAGGCAGTATTACCTTGCACCCAGCCGGCATTCCTCACGGACCCCACCCAGGAGCAATGGAAAAAAGTATTGGTAAAAAAGAAACTTTTGAGCTTGCTGTAATGGTTGATACGTTTAGTCCATTAATGGTAACTGAAGAAGCTATCAATCTAACAGAGGGGCAATATCACACTTCATGGTTAAACAAAAAATAAAATAAAAATAAATGGAATCAGCCAAAAGCATAGATGAATTACAAAATTTTAATTTTGAAATAAAAAAAATATTTGATGATGCTCAGGATTTCCTTCCAATTATGGGGACGGATTATATTGAGCTTTATGTAGGTAACGCAAAACAAAGCGCACATTACTACAAAACAGCTTTTGGCTTTCAGTCCGAGGCCTACGCAGGGCTTGAAACCGGAAGAAAAGACATAGCTTCATATGTGCTAAAACAAGGTAAAATAAGAATTGTTTTAACTACTTCAATGATAAAAGGTGGAGATATAAGTAAACACGTAGACAATCATGGAGATGCTGTGAAAATTATAGCATTACACGTTGAAGATGCCACCATAGCCTTTAACGAAACTGTTAAAAGAGGCGCAAAGCCTTATCTACAACCTACAAAGGAAGAGGACAAAAATGGAACTATTATCAAGTCCGGGATTTACACTTACGGAGAAACTGTTCATCTTTTTATAGAAAGAAAAAATTACTCTGGTGTATTTTTACCAGGATACAGAAAATGGGATTCACATTACAACCCAAAAAACATAGGATTGAAATATATTGATCATGTAGTTGGAAATGTTGATTGGGATGAAATGAATATTTGGTGTAAGTTTTATCAAGAGGTTATGGGGTTTGCTCAGATAATATCATTTGATGACAAGGATATATCTACAGAATATACTGCACTTATGAGCAAAGTAATGAGTAATGGTAATGGAAGAATTAAATTTCCAATTAATGAACCTGCCGATGGAATTAAAAAGTCTCAAATTGAAGAGTATTTAGACTTTTATAATGGTCCTGGAGTACAGCATCTTGCACTAGCTACAGATAATATTGCTGAAACTGTTAAAGAAATGAAAGAAAGAGGAGTCGAGTTTTTATATGTGCCTGAAACATATTATGATGACTTGTTGGAAAGAGTAGGAAAAATAGATGAAGATTTAAATACCTTAAAAGAACATGGAATTCTTATTGACAGAGATGAAGAAGGGTATTTATTACAAATTTTTACTAAGCCAATTTTAGACAGACCAACTATGTTCTTTGAGATTATTCAAAGAAAAGGAGCTCAGTCATTTGGTAAAGGTAATTTTAAAGCTCTCTTTTCAGCAATTGAAAGAGAACAAAAAAATAGAGGAACCTTGTAACTTACTATTAACAAAATATATTTGGAACTCAATAGCGTAACAAAAAAACTACCAAAGTATTTACATAAGTTTATTGTCAAACAACCTTATGAGGGGTATACTGCTCAAAATCAAGCAGTTTGGAGATATGTTATGAGATTAAATGTCAATTCCTTAAAAAGAATTGCTCACGACTGTTATATTGAAGGTTTAAGCAAAACAGGGATCGATCCCGACCGAATTCCTGAAATGGAAGGAATGAATAGAATTCTCAAAGAGATTGGGTGGGCTGCTGTTGCTGTAGATGGGTTTATTCCTCCAAATGCATTTATGGAGTTTCAATCATATAACGTTTTAGTTATTTCATCTGAAATAAGAACAATAGATCACATAAAGTACACGCCAGCTCCGGACATAATTCACGAAGCGGCTGGACATGCTCCAATTATTGCTAATCAAGAATATTCTGAATATTTAAGAAGATTAGGTGAAATTGGCAGCAAAGCAATTTCTTCTCCAAAAGATGAAGAAATGTATGAAGCTGTTAGGCTTTTATCTATTTTAAAAGAAAACCCCAATTCAAGTAAAGAAGACATTGATAGTGCCAATAAAAATGTTGCCCGATTACAAAATGAAATGTCAGAACTTTCAGAGATGGCAAAAATTAGAAATCTTCACTGGTGGACAGTTGAATACGGTTTAATAGGAGATATTAATAATCCAAAAATATATGGTGCTGGACTACTTTCATCTATTGAAGAGAGTCAAGCTTGTCTTGAAAAAAGTGTAAAAAAAATTCCCTACTCAATAGATGCGGCAAATGTAAATTTTGATATCACAAAGACCCAACCACAACTGTTTGTAATTCCTGATTTTTCAAAACTCAGCTTTGTTTTGGAAGAATTTGCAAATACAATGGCTGTTAGAACTGGAGGAATCAAAGGTGTTAGAAAATTGATTGATTCAAAAAAAATGGGGTCAATTGAATTAAATACTGGAATTCAAGTTTCAGGTCAATTTAGCGATCTGATTCAAAAAAACAATCAGCCTGTATATTTTAACACAACAGGTGAAACAGCTGTTTCGATAAATGGAATAGAGCTAATTGGTCATGGGAAAGAGGCTCACCCTAATGGTTTTGGTAGCCCAATTGGAAAACTAGAAGGCATAAGCATGTCTATTGAGGATATGTCTCCAAAAGATTTAAAGGAATATGGAATAATTGAAGGAAAAAAGACAACGCTTAACTTTGAAAGTGGCGTGAAAGTAAAAGGTGAAATTATCACTGGCAAAAGAGATTTACAGGGTAAAATAATTTTAATTTCTTTTAAAGATTGTACAGTTACTTTCTTAAATCAAGTGTTATTTAAGCCGAGCTTAGGTATTTATGATATGGTTGTAGGTGAAAGTATAAAATCAGCTTTTGCTGGGCCAGCATCTCCAGACTCCTTTGATGACGTTTACTCAATTTCAGACAAAAAGACCGCTAAGATAGTTTATTCTAAATCTGAAGAATATTTACATGTCCTTTACGAAAAAGTAAGAGCTCTAAGAGCTAATAAATCATTGGATGAAGAGATTATGTCACAAATATTTGTTGAGGTAGAAACAAAATATCCTAAGGAATGGCTAATTTTACTAGAGTTGTTCGAACTAACCTATAGAAAAAAAATAGATTTAGCAGAGAAAATTCATCTGCAACTTTCCAAGCTAAAAGAAAACAAGGATCTTGATCAACTAATTTGTGACGGATTAGATTTAATTAAAAAACAATGATTTATGCAAACCTGGATTAAAATTGACAAAAACTCTGATTTTAGTATACATAACTTACCTTTTGGAGTTTACTCAATAGGAAATAAAAACAAAAGAATTGGTGTAGCTATTGGAGATCTGATTTTAGACTTAGAGTCTATCAATAAATTAGGGGTTTTTGATGAATTGAATATTAACTCAAATGTATTTGTCTCTAACTACCTCAATGATTTTATTTCTTTGGGCAAAAAAACAACCGTGAAAGCAAGAGAAATTGTCCAAAAAGAACTTTGTAATATATCTTCTGTTTTAAGAAATGACAAATCTATCTTTGTAAAACAAAAGAATGTAACTATGCATATGCCAGTGAAAATTGGTGATTATACAGATTTTTACTCCAGTATTGAACATGCAACTAATATTGGCACAATGTTTAGAGATCCTAAGAATGCTCTACTTCCTAACTGGAGACACCTACCTGTTGGGTATCATGGTAGAGCTTCTTCAATTATTCTTAGTGGACAAGACATATATAGGCCAAAAGGTCAAGTTATGTTAAATGATAATACAACTCCATCTTTTCAAGAATCTGCAAGAGTAGATTTTGAGTTGGAAATGGGATTCATAATTGGAAAGAGCACTAAATTAGGAGAGGCTGTATCGACTAATGAAGCTGAAGATTTTATTTTTGGGAAAGTATTGTTTAATGATTGGTCAGCTAGAGATATTCAGAAATGGGAATATATCCCATTGGGGCCTTTTTTAGCTAAAAGTTTTGCTTCGTCTATTTCACCTTGGGTAGTAACATTAGAAGCTCTTGAGCCATTTAAAACTACTGGTCCAAAACAAGAACCTAAAGTTCTACCTCATTTAGAAACAAAAGGAGCAAAGAATTATGATATAAATTTAGAGGTTTTAATAAAGCCTGATAAAGAAAATGAAAAAACAGTAAGTATGTCAAACTTTAAATTTATGTACTGGAACATGTGTCAACAATTAGCACATCACACGAGCAATGGGTGTAATGTGAATGTAGGTGATATGATGGCCTCAGGAACTATAAGCGGAAAAGATGCTGAGTCTTATGGATCAATGCTAGAATTATCTTGGGCTGGCTCAAAACCTGTGAGTTTAAATAATGGTGATTCTAGAAAATTTATTGAAGATAATGATACGGTTATAATGAGAGGATATTGCCAAAAAGGATCTATAAGGGTTGGTTTTGGTGAGGTAAAAACTAAATTGCTAAAATCTCTTTAAATTATTTTTATGAAAAATATAAAATCTATAGATCCTATTAGTCTTGAAACAAAAGAGCTTCACAAAATTCTCCTATCCTCAATTGCACCTAGACCTATTGCATTTGCAAGCACAATTGATAGTAATGGTAATGTAAACTTAAGTCCATTTAGCTACTTTAATGTTTTTAGTTCGAACCCACCTATACTAATCTTTTCTCCATCTAGAAGAGTTCGTGACAACACGACTAAACATACATTAGAAAATGCAATGGAAACTAAAGAAGTAGTGATAAATGTAGTTAACTTTCCAATTGTAGAGCAAATGTCTAAATCTAGTGTAGAATATGAAAAAGGTGTTAATGAATTTATTGAAACTGGGTTAACTCAAGTTAAATCTTTACTAGTTAAGCCTCCTCGAGTTTTAGAATCTCCCATCTCTTTTGAGTGTAAAGTTCAAGATATCATTTCCCTTGGTGAATCTGGAGGAGCTGGTCAATTGATTATAGCTAAAGTTGTTCAAATTCATATTGACAAAAAGTTTATAGACAATAAAGGAGATATTGACAGTGAAAAGTTAGATTTAGTAGCGAGAATGGGCGGGGATTGGTATACAAGAACTACAAAAGAAAGCATGTTTAAAATTCCAAAGCCTTAAAATTGGAAGAGAAAATTAGATTAATATGGGATTTTAGAGGTCCTGACTGTGAAAAAACAGCTAAGCATTACAAAATTCATTTAACTGATTTTTTACACACAAACAATTCTGTATATTTTGATTTTGAGGATGAAAAAATAACTGAACATCATCACATTGTATATTTCACAGTCCTTAAAAGCAGTATGAAAGATTTTAGAGATAAGCTTAAACCAAACCGTGGAGAAATTGCTTCATAAAATTATGATTTTATAAAATGATACGTAAAGCAAATTCTAGTGACTTAAATAGACTTTTACAAATAACTAGGTCTTGTGCTAAGTTGATGGAATCAAAAAACATCTTTCAATGGAACGATAGTTACCCAAGCTTATCTGCATTTGAAAATGATGTTAATAATAATTGGCTATATGTAATTACAAAGGAAAAGGAAATAATTGGCTGTATTTGTATTTCTGATTTTATGGACAAAGAATATAATTCTGTTAAGTGGCTTACAAAAAACACTAATAATATTTATGTTCATAGACTCGCTGTAAGCCCATCCCATCAAAGAATGGGCTATGCCCAAGAAATGATGTCTTTTGCTGAAGATTTTGCCAGAGATAATAAATATTTTTCGGTTCGATTAGACACTTTTTCCAAAAATGCTCGTAATCAATCTTTTTATCAAAAAAGAGGGTATAAAAAATTAGGAAATATTTTTTTTCCTAAACAAAGTGAGTTTCCTTTTTATTGTTATGAACTTATATTATGAAGTTGTTAAAATATAGTCAAATAAATAAGCTTGCCATACCAGCTTTAATTTCTGGAATTGCAGAACCAATTCTTTCTATAACTGACACAGCTATTGTTGGAAACGTCAATTACAATTCCATGGAAGCTCTTGGTGCTGTAGGAATTGTTGGAACTTTTCTTTCCATGTTAGTTTGGGTTTTTGGGCAAAAGAGAAGTGTGATTGCTTCAATAGTTTCTCAGGCTATAGGTGCTAGAAAGGTAGATGAAATTAAGTCTCTACCTTCTCAAGCTATTTTTATAATTTTATTTTTAAGTCTCGTAATTATCGGGATAACTTATCCATTTGCTGAAAATTTATTTCGTTTTTATAATGCATCAGGCCTAATCTTAGACTATAGCGTGGATTATTATAAAATAAGGGTTATTGGAATTCCATTTACTTTAATTACAATAGGAATTTTTGGCATTTTTAGAGGACTTCAAAACACAATTACTCCAATGTCAATTGCAATTGTGGGAACTTTATTAAATATATTATTAGATATAATATTAGTTTATGGAATTGAAGGGGTCTTAGCTCCTATGCATATATACGGAGCTGCTTATGCTAGTGTAGTAGCTCAAGTAACAATGGCTGGATTAGCTATTCTTTTATTGTATAAAAAAACTGAAATCACATTACAATTTAGTCTTCCTTTTAATGAAAAAATAAAAGATTTCTTATTAATGTTCTTTGATTTGATTATCAGAACATTGGCTCTAAACATTGCTCTATATTTTGGCAGCTCCTTTGCAGCAAGATATGGGGATGAATTTATTGCGGCCTACACAATTGCTATTAATTTATGGTTTCTTGGGGCTTTTATAATAGATGGATACTCAAGTGCTGGAACAATTCTTTCAGGAAAATTCTTTGGTGAAAAGTCCTATAATAAACTAATTGAACTATCCTATAAACTTAGCTTGATTGGAATAGTTTTAGGGGTGTCGATATTTGCTATTGGCATGATATTTTACAACTACTCAGGAATAATATTTACTAAAGAACAAATAGTTTTAGTAGAGTTTTATAATGTTTTCTGGATAGTTTTAATAATGCAACCTTTGTGTGCAATTGCATTTATTTTTGATGGAATATTTAAAGGGTTAGGTTGGATGAAAGAACTTAGAAACGTACTACTTTTTTCTACCTTTGTTGTTTTTATACCAACATTATTAATTTCAGATAATTTAGGCTACAAATTAGAAGGAATCTTTTTGGCCTTTACACTCTGGATAATTGCTAGAGGCGCTCCATTAATCATTAAATTCTATAAAACTTGTGTTCCGCTTGTTCAAAAAATGTAAATTTGAATAAAAATTAATTGAATGTCTACAATAAGAATTACGAAACGATTTTCATTTGAAGCAGGACACGCTTTACATGGTTATGATGGAAAGTGTAAAAATCTTCATGGGCACAGCTATAAATTATCTGTAACTGTAATTGGTACTCCAATTACTGATAAAACAAATCCAAAATTTGGAATGGTAATAGATTTTACAGATCTTAAAAGAATTGTAACAGAAGAAATTGTAAACAGGTTTGATCATGCTACTATTTTTAATAAAAACACACCGCATGTTAAACTTGCTAAAACTCTTCAAGATGAAGGGCACAATGTACTTTTAGTTGATTATCAACCAACAACTGAATGTATGATAGCCGATTTTGCAACAAAAATTAAAGAAAGATTACCAATTAATTTAAAACTATATTCAATAAAGCTACAAGAGACTGAATCGTCATATGCTGAGTGGGTTTCAACTGACAATAATTAAAATCTTTTAAATTGATAGTTTTACAAAAAAATAAAAAAATATATTTTGCTTCTGATAATCATCTTGGAAACCCAAGTTTTCAAGGAACTATTGATAGAGAAAAAAAATTTGTTTCTTGGCTTGATCAAATAAAATCTGATGCGCAAGTTATTTATTTACTGGGAGATTTGTTTGACTTTTGGTTTGAGTATAAGTCCGTTATTCCAAAAGGCTTTACTAGAACATTTGGAAAGCTAGCAGAGCTTTCAGATATGGGAATTCAAATTCATTTTTTTGTTGGAAATCATGACCTATGGGTTAGAGATTATTTTAAAGAAGAACTCAATATAGAAGTTCATTTTAATCCAAAAGAGTTTATTTTAAATGATAAAAAGTTTTTTTTAGGTCATGGTGATGGACTTGGCCCTAAAGACAAGTCTTTTAAACGACTTAAAAAAATCTTTACTAATCCTTTTTATCAATTTTTATTTAGATGGATTCACCCTGATATTGGAATCCCATTTGGCCAATACTTATCTCAAAAAAATAAAAAAAAATCAATCAAAAGTGATTTAATTTTTAAAGGTAATGATGAAGAGTGGTTAACAAAATATTGTAAACATAAATTAGAAAATAATCATTATGATTATTTTGTTTTTGGGCATCGACACTTACCTCTAGACATCAAATTATCAGATTCATCAACGTATTTTAATTTAGGAGACTGGATAAGTCATTTTACCTATTGCTCATTTGACGGCAAGGAAATGAAATTGTTAAAACACTAAGTCTTTTTTTCATCCTCAGTTAAGTCTAATTTTCTAAAACTTGGAGACACAAAAGCTGTTGCAACAGCAGTTAACATTGTGATGGTGCCTCCAAAAACTACAGCGGTAACCGTTCCCATTAATTTTGCTGTCAAACCGCTTTCAAAGGCACCTAATTCATTTGAAGATCCAACAAAAATAGAATTTACTGAAGCTACTCTTCCTCTTAGGTGGTCTGGAGTTTTTAATTGAAGAATAGTTTGTCTTATTACCATAGAAATCCCATCAGTTAATCCATAAATAAATAGAGATAAGACAGATATCCAAAACAATGAAGAAAGTCCAAATGTGATTATAGATATCCCAAACGCAAAAATTGCAATTAATAATTTACTTCCAGCGTTTTTAGTAATTGGAATATAAGCGGCGATAAACATTGTGATTAAAGATCCAACTGCTGGTGTAGCTCGTAAAACTCCAAAAACCTCAGAGGGCTCCATTCCAACTGGGGTTTCAATTATTTCAGTTGCGTAAATAGGCAATAACGCTATTGCGCCACCAAACAATACTGCAACCATATCTAAAGTAATTGCACCTAAAATTGCTTTTGAGTTGTATACAAAAGCAACTCCTTCTTTAAGACTTGTAAAAATATTTTCACCAATCTTGGGATTTAAAATTGGTTTTCTTCTTATAAATAAAAGTATTAACAGAGACAGAATAACTCCTGCCAAGACTACTCCCATAGAAGTATTAACTCCAATCCAATGAATTGAAAATCCTGCAAATGCTGGACCTAAAACAACACCCATTTGCCAAATTGAACTACTCCAGGTAGCTGCATTAGCGTAAGTTTTTTTAGGGACTATTAAAGCTACTAATGAAAAAATAGTTGGACCAAAAAAGGCTCTTATAAAACCTCCTAGAAATACCAATAAATAAATCAAGTATAAAGTTGTCTGATTTGAAAGTATTTCTTTTGCGCCAGAACTAGTGACTATATAAAATCCGAAGCTGACAAAAAGAAATGCTATGATGCAATAAATCAATAAATTTCTTTTTTCTTTTTGGTCAACAATATGGCCAGCAAAAAGAGCCATTGAAACCGCTGGAACAACTTCCATTAATCCAATTAAACCCAGTGACAATGGGTTTTTTGTAATTTCCCAAACGAGCCATTCAACAATAATAAATTGCATAGACCAGGAAAAAACTAAAATAAACCTAACAACTAAAAAGATGTTAAATTCTCTAAATCTAAGAGCTGAATAAGGGTCTACTTTAATGTTTTGTTCAATCATTACTTTTTATGTCTAATAATTTTAACTGGATAGATTTTACACCATTCCAATTATTTTCAGCTATATTAAATACCCCGCTGAATTGAGTTTTGTTCTTTATCAAAGATAACTTATCTCCTAATCCAAATGCTATAGCTTTAAAAACATCCGAATTACCTTGTTTTAAAGATAACTTTAAATGTTTGTCATCTTCACCAACTGTCTTACAGTATCCAGTGTCTTTTAAGTTCTCAGACAAAAAAACAGGCTGTTTGTTAGATGGTCCAAAAGGAGCGAATTGTTTTAATATTCTAAAAAATTTTGGGGTTATATCTAATAATTGAATTTTCTCATCTATTGTAATTGTTGGGTTTAGCATTTTCTTTTCAATAGTTTTTTTAACATGTTTTTCGAAACTTGACTTAAAGGCTGAATAGTTTTCAGGCTTTAAAGTAAGTCCAGCAGCATATTTATGTCCGCCAAATTGGATTAAGTGTTCTCTACAAGATTCAATTGCATTATAAACATCATAGCCTTTTACTGATCTAGCCGAAGCTGCTAAAACATCATTACTTTTAGTAAAAACTAAAGTTGGCCTATAATATTTTTCAATTAATCTGGAAGCTACAATTCCTATAACCCCTTTATGCCAATCTTTTTTAAACACCACAGTTGTAAAATTTTTTTGTTCTTCATTGTTCTCAATCTGTTTTAATGCTTGATTAGTTATAAGTTGATCCAAACCTCTTCTTTCTAGATTAAAATTGTCAATTTCTTTAGAAAAAGTTATAGCGTTATCAAAGTTTTCTTCAAGAAGTAATTCAACAGCATTATTACCATGTTTAATTCTTCCAGCAGAATTAATTCTAGGCGCTATATAAAATGAAACCTCACTTAAAGTTATTTCAGGCTTGTTAATACCTCTAATAATTGCTTTTAAACCAATAGTTGGGGAGGTGTTTATTATTTTTAAGCCAAAATAACAAAGTGTTCTGTTTTCTCCGATTAGTGGAACAAGATCTGCACCAATTGCAACTGCTACTAAATCTAAATAACTTTCAATGTTTGACTCCCAATCATCTTGGGATAGATCTAATGCTTGAATTAATTTAAAACCAATACCACATCCACATAAATATTTAAATGGGTATCTGCAATCTTCTCTTAAGGGATTTAATACTGCAACGGCATCTGGAATAGTTATTTCAGGCTTATGATGATCGCAAATTATGTAATCAATATTTTTATTGTTAGCATAAGAAATTTTATCTATTGCTTTTATTCCACAATCTAAAGCGATAACTAAACTAAACTCATTATCTGCAGCATAATCAATAGATTGATATGATATTCCATAGCCTTCATTGTATCTATCTGGGATATATGTACTAATTTGATTTGTTGAATTCCTCTTTAGGTACTTACATACAAGAGCAACAGATGTTGTTCCATCTACATCATAATCTCCATAAATTAATATCTTCTCATCATTTTTAATGGCCTCAAAAATTCTCTTAACTGCTTTATCCATATCCTTCATTAAAAAAGGATCATGAAGGTGATCTAAAGATGGTCTAAAAAAAGTTTTGGCAGCTTCAAAAGATTTTATATCTCGGGAAACAAGCAAAGAAGCTGTTGTTTTACAAACATTTAATTCCTTTGACAGAATTTTAATTTCTTTTTCTGAATCAGTGCTATTAACTTCCCAACGCATTATTTAATATTATGAAAATGAGATGATGTATTAACCTCTGCAAATTTTCTAAACATCTCCATAACACCACAATATTTAGTAACTGAAAGTTCTACTGCTCTGTTAATTTTTTCTTCATTTAAATTAGAGCCATAAAAATGATATTCCAAGTTGACTTTTTTATAATATTTTGGGTGTTCCTTTGTTAATTCTGCAGATGTATTCATTTTAAAATCAGAAAGCTTAATTTTCATTTTTTCTAAAATTGAAATAACATCTAAACCTGAACATCCAGCAAGCGAAGAAAGCATCAAAACTTTAGGTCCTGAGATATTATCATCCTTGTTTGGCCCAGATCCTAAGATTAAAGTAGAATCGTTTGGGTTTAAGGATTCAAATATTAGATCGCCTTTCCATTGTGTTGTGATTTTATCATCCATAATTTATTTTTGTCTTTGAATTATTATTACGATTTCTCCTTTAGGCTTGTTTTTAATAAAGTGCTCTTCTAGTTCTTTTGAAGTTCCTCTAAGTGTTTCTTCAAACAGTTTTGAAATTTCTCTAGAGACAGACAAATAAGTTTCAGGACCCATATGTAATGAGATGTCCTTTAGTGTTTTTAGAAGTTTATGTGGAGACTCATAAATAATTATTGTTCTTTGTTCGTCTGCTAATTTTTTGAATCTAGTTTGTCTTCCTTTTTTTACCGGAAGAAAGCCTTCAAATACAAACTTATCATTAGGAAATCCTGAATTTACTAAGGCAGGAATTAATGCTGTAGCTCCTGGTAAGCAGTCAACCTCAATTTGATTTTCAACACATTCCCTTACTAAAAGAAAGCCTGGATCTGAAATTGCAGGAGTTCCTGCGTCACTGATTATAGCAATCTTTAGCCCCGAGTTAAGTTTTTCTATTACACTTTCTAACAACCTGTGTTCATTGTGCATATGGTATGAAATCATTGGAGTTTTAATTTCATAATGATTTAATAGTTTGCCTGACGTCCTTGTGTCTTCAGCTAGAATTAAGTCTACTTTTTTAAGTGTCTCAATCGCTCTAAAAGTAATGTCTTTTAAGTTTCCTATAGGAGTAGGCACAATATATAGTTTACTCATGCTTTATATTTATTAAAAACTTTTTTAGATATTATTAAATTGATGATTGATTTTTGATAAATTTACTTTCTCAATATTTTTTGAAAAAGAAAACTTAACTAATAATAAAATTACAAAATGTTTCTTGAAAATACTTTGAAATACAACAAACAATTTGGATGGATTGAAGTAATCTGTGGGTCAATGTTTTCTGGAAAAACAGAAGAACTAATTAGGCGATTAAAAAGAGCAAAATATGCCAACCTAAAAGTTGAGATTTTTAAACCCAATGTAGATGTAAGATATGAAGAAGATATGGTTGTCTCTCATGATGAAAATGAGATAATGTGTACCCCAGTTCCTGCGGCTGCAAATATTCCAATATTAGCAGACGGTTGTGACGTAATTGGGATTGATGAAGCTCAGTTTTTTGACGATGAAATTGTAAATGTATGTAATTTTTTAGCTAATAAAGGAGTTAGAGTGATTGTAGCAGGATTGGACATGGACTTTAAAGGGAATCCATTCGGGCCAATGCCAAATCTAATGGCCACTGCAGAATTTGTAACTAAGGTTCATGCGATTTGTACAAGAACAGGTGGTTTAGCTCATTACAGCTATAGAAAAGGCGAAAATGAAAGCTTAGTTTTACTTGGTGAGACAAATGAATATGAGCCGTTAAGTAGAGAAGCTTATTTTAAAAAATACCAATCTAAAGTTAATGACATAAAAGTAACAGACGCTGAACAAGTTATAACAAATAAAGATGTCTAAAAATCAGGGAACTTTTATTGAAGTAAATTTAAATTCACTACAACACAATTTCAATTTTATTAAATCAATAATTTCTGAAAGAACAAAAGTTCTAGCAGTTGTAAAAGCGTATGCTTACGGAACCGAACCTTCAAAAATAGCATCTTTTCTTGAAAAATTAAAAGTAGACTACTTTGCTGTCGCTTATACCTCTGAAGCTGTAAAACTTAGACAAGCGGGAATTAAAAAACCTATATTGGTTTTTCATCCTCAACCAGAAAATTTAAGTACCATTATAAAGCACGGTTTAATACCAACTTTATATTGCTTTAAAATACTAGAACTGTTTAAAGAAATTCTAAGCACAAAAAAAAATAAAAACTACCCAGTTCATTTAAAAATAAACACAGGACTAAACAGGATAGGTTTTAATTCAAAAGAAATCAGTGAATTAATAGACTCAATTAACCAAGATAATTTTATCAAAATAGATGGAGTATATTCACATTTATCGTCAAGTGAAGACAAATTAGAGTCTGATTTCACTCAAAAACAAATCTCTCTTTTTAAAAAGTCAGTTACAAGAATAATAAAAAATATTAGTGACAAGCCTATAGTACATCTTTGTAACACTTCAGGTATTATTAATTTTCCTGAAGCTCATTTTGATATGGTCAGATGCGGAATAGGTTTATATGGCTTTTCCAATAAATTAACTAAAAATAAAAGTCTAATTCCTGTAGTCAGTTTAAAGTCTTCAATTTCCCAAATTCATTTTATAAATAAAGGAGATAGTGTTGGTTACAATAGAGGATATATTACTGAAACAAATAAAAAAATTGGTACAATCCCTTTAGGTCACGCTGATGGAATTTCTAGACTTTATGGGAATAATAATGGTTTTGTTTTTATAAAAAACAAAAAAGCGCCAATAATTGGAAATGTCTGTATGGATATGTTAATGGTAGACATTTCTAAAATTAATTGTGAAGAGGGCGATGAAGTTATAATTTTTAATGAAAAACACAGTGCTGAACAATTAGCAGAGTCTGTAGGTACTATTTCTTATGAATTACTAACTGCTCTGTCACGAAGAATTGAAAGAAAATTTATAATTTAATTAAATGAAATTAGCAATCATAGGGGCAACTGGTTTAGTTGGATCGGTATTATTAAAAATATTAAAGGAAAGAAAGTTTCCTTTAACTAAATTAATTTTAGTCGCATCTAAAAGTAGCATTGGCAAAAAAATTAATTTTAAAAGAAAAGCCTATGAAATTGTTAGTTTAGATACAGCTCTTAAGTTAAAGCCAAATATTGTTCTTTTTTCAGCTGGAAGCGATGTGTCTATTGAATGGGCGCCTAAATTTAAATTAATTGGATCTACAGTAATTGATAATTCTTCGGCATGGAGAATGGATTCGTCAAAAAAATTAATTGTTCCTGAAATTAATGCTCATTTATTGTCTAAAAAAGATAAAATTATTGCAAACCCAAATTGTTCTACTATTCAATTAGTTATTGCTTTATCTGAACTGCATAATAAATTTAATATTAAGCGATTAGTTATTTCTACTTATCAATCAGTGACTGGAACTGGGGTTAAAGCTATAAATCAGCTAGAAGGTGAAACTATTGGAAAAGAATCCGAAAAAGCTTATCCGTACAAAATTTATAAAAATGCTATACCCCATTGTGACATTTTTGAAAAAAATGGATACACAAAAGAAGAAATGAAATTAGTAAATGAAACTAAAAAAATTCTTTCTGATGATTCTATTTGTATTACTGCAACTGCTGTCAGAATTCCTGTTATGGGAGGCCATAGCGAAGCTGTTAATGTAGAGTTTAGTAATCCTTTTGAAGTTAGTGATGTTTTGAAAATATTAAAAAACACAAGTGGTGTTACAATTCAAGATGATGTTAAGCAAAATTTATATCCAATGCCTTTAACATCACAAGGGAAAGATGATGTTTTTGTTGGCAGAATTAGAAGGGATTATTCAAAAGAGAATGCATTAAACTTATGGGTTGTAAGTGATAATCTTAGAAAAGGAGCTGCTCTTAACGCTGTACAAATTGCAGAATATCTGATTACCGAAAACCTTTTGTAATTATGACATCTGTAATATTAAAATTTAGATATAAATAAATTTTATATTTAAATTACTATTTTTATTTGTCTTAACTGATAATCAACCAAAAAATCATTTAATTCTACGATATGAAGAAATTTTTCATAATTATTTTACTGATTCTAGGGGTTCAATTCAATATTCATTCACAAGAAAGCAATGAAACTTTTACAATATATTTAGTTAGACACGCAGAAAAAGATTTGTTTTCTAATAATTCCACAGACCCTCCTCTAACTAAATGCGGTGAGAAAAGATCAGAAAATTTAAGTACATTCTTAATGGATGTAGAGCTTGATGTTATATATAGCACAAATTACAACAGGACTATAAACACTGCATTGCCAACATCTATTTCTAAAAAAATGGTAATTAAACAATATGATGCTCGAGATTTAGAAAGCTTTTCAAAATTCTTAATAAAAAATAAGCAAAATGCACTGGTTGTTGGGCACAGTAATACCACAGGAGTGTTAGCCGGGCTTTTAGTAGGTCAAGAAATTGGAGCTTTTGATTTAAACATTTATAATCGAATTTATCAAGTGGTAATTTATAACAACCAAGGCCGACTTCATCTATTAAATACAGTTTTAGATTGTATTGATTAAACCATGATTAATTATTAAATCAAATATTGAATATTCTGACATTTGTTGGGAGCCAATTAAACTCCCTTTATAATACCATAAAATAAAAACATTTGTATCTTTAAGTTTTTAACAACTCTTTAAACAAAGCTTTTAACAATGAATAAAAGATTTTTTTTATCAATTCTTTGTTTAATCTCTTTTCATATTTATTCTTCTGCACAAAACGTAGAAATAAATAATTACTCAATAAATAACTTAGGGCAGGTGCAATTGTCAATTGAGGCTGAAGCTGGCAAATACTATGTACTTCATGCACAACATAGTCCAACATTTAATTGGGCAGTGTCAATCACAATTGGTGTCAATGGTACGATGATAATTTCAGAATCTGGCGCAGCATACCCATTAGAAAACTACACTATTACAGAGCATGATATGGGAAATCCTGATGACTATGATGGAGATGGTATTGATGATATTGCTGAGTTTAATAACATGCCTACTGATGGACCTCTAAACTTCGCAGAAGCAATTGATTTTATTGATGGAGCTACTTCAATACCAGATGCTGAAACATTTATGAGTTTAGCTACGGTCAATAATGTTGGCTGGGCTCCTTTTCTTGATGATCAATTGTATGTTAAGTTCGGAATATTAGATAGAGATACATCCGAACCTAAGGTTTATTTCATTAATAGTAACACATATACGATACACGCAAGCTTTTGGAATGGAATAGATGCTACTGTTAATGGAGATGACAGCTCTGGAGAAATAGTTTTTAATCCTAACGACATACTTCCAAGTGGAATTATAGGGACCTACTCATTCAATTTTTCTTTTGGAGATGCTTATAATTTTGAAGACACTCAAAGGACCTATGAATTATTAGCGGCTAGCATGCCTTTTTTACAAAACAACATGAATCATTTTATAGGACAATCTTCTGAAAACAATCACATCAACAATTACGCAGAAGATTTTGTAGATTCTAGAATAGATGTAGTTTTAGAAACTGATGTTTTTGCTGAAGTTAATTATGTTCCTTTTCACGAAGCAGAAGGATATGGATTCTTTAGACATATGCAAGATCTTAATGAAACACCAGGCAGTAGAGATATTGTTCTTTACGATGCATTACCTAACTCTTTGCCTAGAGTCGGAGGAATAATTACCTCAGTTATGCAAACCCCACTATCACATGTTAACTTAAGAGCTATTCAAGATAATGTACCAAATGCATATATTGCAGACCCTTTATCAAATAATGCAATATCAAGTCTTTTGGGGAACTACATTTATTATAAAGTTGAAAGCGAACAGTTTGAAATAAGAGAGGCTACTTTAGCTGAAGTTAATGAATGGTATGAAGATCTTAGACCCACAGAGCCTCAGATTCCAATTCGTGATTTAAGTATTACTGATATAGTTCCATTAGACGATATTGAATTTGAGATGTCTACCGCATTTGGCGCAAAGTGTTCTAACGTTGCAACCATGAGAGATTTTGGATTTCCAGAAGGAACAATTCCAGATGGTTTTGGTATTCCATTTTACTACTATGATGAATTTATGCAGTTCAACAATTTTTATCAAGAAGCACAGGTAATCTTAGGGAACCCTGTTTTTCACAATGATATTAACTTTAGAGTTGAACGTTTAAAACAATTTAGAGAAGATATAAAGGCGGCGCCTATGCCACAATGGATGCTAGATGATTTACAAGAAATGCATGATGATTTTCCTGAAGGATCTGCCGTTAGAGTTAGATCGAGTACTAATAATGAAGATTTACCTGGATTTAGTGGCGCAGGACTATATACTTCTAAAACTCAATACCCTGATGAAGGTCATATATCTAAATCTATCAAACAAGTTTATGCTAGTATGTGGAATTTTAGAGCATATGAGGAAAGAGATTTTTATCGTGTCGATCATTTTATGGCAGCAATGGGCGTGTTATGTCATCCTAGCTTCCAAAATGAGCAATCAAATGGTGTGGGAATTAGTATTGATCCAATTTATGATACAGAAGACACATTTTATCTAAATACGCAAATTGGTGAATCTTTGATTACAAATCCGGATGAGAACTCGGTTCCAGAGGAAATTTTACTTTATGAAGACCCTAATCAAGGAGGAGGCTACCTAGTGTTAAGACTTTCCAACTTAGTTAATCCTGGAGAGCTAGTGATGGATCAAGTTTATCTAGATCAAATGAGGGAATATCTTTCTGTAATTCATGATGAATTTGCAATTCTTTATGATGTTATTGGAGCAGAAGGTTTTGCAATGGATATTGAATATAAAGTTACTGAAGAAGGTCAATTAATAATAAAACAAGCTAGACCATGGGTTTCGTTTTGGGCGGATATTACATCTGACAATGATTTGGGCGTTTCTGCAATTATAAGCCCTCAATCCTCTTCAAGTCTAGGAAGTGAAGAATTAGTAACAACAACAATTTCAAACAATGGTTTAAACGATATGAGTGATTTTAGTGTCGAGCTATTGGTAGATGGTCAGTCAATGGAAACTATTATTATAGATGAAACAATAGAACCATTTAGCGAAGCTGATTATCAGTTTTCAGTGCCTCAAGACTTTTCAACTATTGGTGACTATAATTTAACTTCAATTGTCAATCATATTGATGATGAATACGAAAATAATGATACTCTAAGTGTTGTTTTAAGAAAAGTTCACCTTTTAAATGGAGAGATTTCTCTTGGTGAGTTAGAAGTTATTTGTGATGATATCGTTGAATTAGAGGCTGTAGTTTATAACCATGGTGAAGAAACTATAACCGAACTTGAAATTGAAGTCGTTGTTAATGATTTAACAGTTGACGTTATTGACGCAGAAGTAAATATTCCATTCGAACAGCAAGGTACACTAACAGTCGCAATTGATGACAACCTTGAGCAAGACAATAATATTACTCTGAATTTGTTAGATATTAATAGCCAGGAAGATGAGGATCTAACCAATAATTCAGCTACTGTAAGCACAAGTCTCGATTCAAATTATGATATTATTACACTAGTGATTAATGCGGATGATTATCCAGAAGAAACATCATGGAAGCTTTTAGATGAATCTAATCAAATAATTGCCACTGGTGCTTTGGATAATAACACAGAAGTGTTTACTGAAGATATTTGTGTAGACTATAGTTCTTGCTTCTCTCTTTATGTTTATGACTCTTACGGAGATGGTATTTGTTGTGGTTACGGCTTTGGAGATTTTCTAATCTTAGATTCGTCTGATAATATTATTCTTTCCAATAGTGGTGAATTTGACAACTTTGCACAGGAAGTGTTTTGTCTAGATGATTCGGGTTGTGAGATTACAGCCGACATTAATGTATCTCCAGTAAATTCTACATCTGTTCCAACAACTACTAGCTTTTGCTATGATACTGGATTAGACAACTCTTATTCTTTTACTAGTCTTGACGGAAGTCCAATGAATCTTACTATTAACTCTGGGCAAGTAGAAAATGGATATGATGAATTAATAATTCTTGATTCTGATGGAACTGAACTTTACAATGGATACGGTGCTGGTGGAGATATTTCTGGATTGACTTTCCAATCTTCTGGACACAACATAACCCTTATCGTTCAAGAAGATGAAAGTATAAGTTGTGTAAGTAGTGGTTACAATCCAATAGATTTTACTGTTGCTTGTGATACTTGTGTAAGTCCTATTGCTGTCAATGATGGTACAATTACAATTAACACAAATTCTGGCTTAAGTCCATTTGAATATAGTATTGATAATGGGCAAACATTCTTTGATTCTAATACTTTCAGCAATTTAGCTCCTGGAGATTATGATGTAGTTGTTATGGGGGCTACAGGGGTTTGTACATTTGAACAAACTGTCTATGTTGGGGCGTGTGAATTTACTTCAGTTAACATAGTTTCAACTACAGCTTCTTCAGTAATTTCCACAGACGGATCTATAGTCATTATGCCAACATCTGGCGAAGGTCCATATTTATATAGTATTGATGGTGGGCAAAACTTTGTTACAAATAATGTCTTCTCTGGGCTCGCTATTGGAACATATAATATAGTTGTTCAAGATTCGGAACAAATATGTTTTTATGAAGAGAGTGTGCCTCTTAGAATTGAAACGATGGTGATTAATGAAATTAATTATCGATCAATTGATTCGTTTAATCCTGATGACTGGATTGAGTTATTCAATCCAGAGTCAACTGCTAAGGACGTTTCGAATTGGAAAATTAAAGATGACAATGACTCTCACGTTTTTGTAATCCCAGAGGGAACTCAAGTTGAGGCAAATGGATATTTAATTATCGTTAAAGATGAGGCTGATTTCACAACTGCATTTCCAGGTGTTCCTCACATAGGAGAACTTGGTTTTGGTTTTGGTGGATCGGATGAAGTTAGACTATATACCTCTGATGATAAACTAGTTGATGAAGTAAAGTATGAATCTGAATCTCCTTGGCCTACATGTGCATATGAAACTGGAAATACACTTGAATTGATTACTCCAGACTTAGACAATTCATTGCCAGAGAGCTGGAGCTGTATTAATGAAAATGGTAGCCCAAATGCGGTCAATAGTAGTAGTTTGTACATTGAAAATATTAGTTACAGCTTAACAAATATATATCCAAATCCTGTAAAAAATAGACTCTATATTTCTGGGGATTCAAACAACTATAACATAAAAGTTTATTCTCTTCTAGGACAGATTGTAATCGCTGATTATAATGTAAACGAAGTTGATGTAAGTTCACTTACTAAAGGAGTTTACTTAATAATGATCAGTAATGAAAACTCTACAACAACCAAACGATTTATAAAGTTTTAAAAGTGGTTAGAAAATTTAAATTAGGTTTGCTAATTCAGACCCAATATTAGTGCCTATTGCAACCCCCATTCCTCCTAATCTAACTCCGCAGTAAACATTATTAGAAAGTTGTTTAGTTATTGTGGTTTTTTTATTTCCAATTCCCATAATACCACTCCACCTTTTTTCAATTTCAAAATTACTCTGAGGTAAAATAACGTCTGTTAATAATTGTTCTAATTTAGATTGTATATTATCAGTAACTCCAAACTGGTTTGTATTTTCGATGTGAAAATCTAGATTCCTACCCCCACCCAATAAAATTCTATCATCAATATTCCTGAAATAATAGTACCCTTGTTGAAAGTGAAAAGTTCCAATTACCTTTAAATTTTTAATCGGCTTAGTAATGAGAACTTGTGCTCTAGCTGGAACTACTTTTTCTTGAATTATTGATTCAGAAAATCCATTTGTGGCAATAAATAATTTGTTACAACTTATGGTAAATTGATTTGTGTAAACTTTAACTGATGGACCAATATCTTCATAGCTCTCAACAGAAACATTATTTATAATCCTTATGTTTGACTTATAGGCTTTATTTAAAAGCGCGTCCATCATTTCTCCAGTATCTATCTGCCCTTCAAATTTGTTGAAAATCAACTCATCTAAAGTATTTTGAAAATTAAACTTGTTTTTATTTAACTGAAATACTTTATCGTTAAATAGTGGCTCAATAAGTTTATTAATATCGTCAATTTTTGCTAAAGAATTGTGAAGCTTTTCAAAATCATCTTTGAGAAATATTTCATTACCCCCAAACTGTTTATATTTAATCTGTTTATCTCCCAAAAGTTTTCTTAGCCTGCTTAATCCTGAGACTCTTTTTTGTATTAATTCATAAACTTCTGATGGGCTATGTGTGTCCAGGTCACTTATTATTTCTGTTAGACTTCCAAAACAAGCAAATCCAGCGTTTCTAGAGCTAGCGCCATGAGGGATTAATCCTTTTTCTAATACAACAATTTTTGATTTTGGATGTTTGGTCCTTAGTTCTAAAGCACAGTTTAACCCAACTATTCCACTACCGACAACAATAAAGTCAATGTTAGAGAGCCAAGTTTTGTTTTCCCAGTATGAGAATATCATATAAACCGTATGTTATTAGTTAGATTCTATTTCAAAATCTTCCATGAATTTAGTTGTATACTTTCCTTCTATATATAGAGGATTATTCATAAGTTGTCTGTGAAAAGGAATGGTAGTTTTAATTCCTTCAATAATAAACTCATCTAAAGCTCTTTTCATTTTGTTTATTGCCTCTTCTCTTGTTTGAGCTGTAGTAATAAGCTTTGCTATCATTGAATCGTAATTAGGAGGTATAGAATATCCTGAATAAACATGAGTGTCAAGCCTAACCCCATGACCACCTGGTAAATGTAAGTTTGTAATTTTTCCAGGAGATGGTCTAAAATTGTTAAAAGGATCCTCCGCATTAATTCTACATTCTATAGAGTGCATTTGAGGAAAGTAATTCTTGCCACTAATTGGAACACCTGCTGCAACTAATATTTGTTCTCTAATTAAATCAAAATTTATAACTTGTTCTGTAATGGGGTGCTCTACTTGTATTCTGGTATTCATTTCCATAAAATAAAAATTTCTATTTTTATCTACCAAAAACTCTACCGTTCCAGCTCCCTCATATTTAATAAACTCAGATGCTTTTACTGCGGCTTCACCCATTCTTTGTCTGAGCTTATCAGTCATAAATGGAGATGGAACTTCCTCAGTTAACTTTTGATGCCTTCTTTGAATTGAACAATCTCTTTCAGACAAATGACAAGCATTACCCTTTGAATCTCCGACAATTTGAATTTCAATATGTCTTGGCTCTTCAATTAGCTTTTCCATATACATGTCATCATTTCCAAAAGCAGCTTTTGATTCCTGTCTAGCAGAATCCCAAGCATCTTTTAACTCAGACTCATCCCAAACAGCTCTCATCCCTTTTCCTCCTCCACCAGCAGTTGCCTTTAGCATAACTGGATATCCGGTTTTTTTTGCAGTTTTTTTACATTCTGCAAAATTTTCAATAATTCCGTCACTTCCAGGAACACATGGTACTCCTGCGGCTTTCATTGTTAATTTAGCAGTTGCTTTGTCTCCCATTTTTGAAATCATTTCGCAAGAAGCTCCAATGAACTTAATATCATGCTCTTCACATATTTTCGAAAACTTTGCATTTTCAGACAAAAATCCATATCCAGGGTGGATTGCATCGGCATTAGTAATTTCTGCTGCCGCAATTATATTTGAAATTTTTAAATAAGATTCACTACTAGGAGCTGGGCCTATACATACTGCTTCATCTGCAAATTTAACATGTATACTTTCAGCATCTGTTACTGAATAAACAGCGACAGTTTTAATTCCCATTTCCTTACATGTTCTAATTATTCTAAGGGCTATTTCACCTCTGTTCGCAATTAATATTTTTTTGAACATAACTGTTTTTTTTAGATATAAATTAACTGACTAAGATGGGTCGACTAAAAATAATGGTTGGTCAAATTCTACAGGTGAGGCATCATCAATTAAAATTTTAACAATTTTTCCTGTTACTTCAGACTCTATTTCATTGAAAAGCTTCATAGCTTCAATTACACACAGGACATCACCATCTGCTATAGAAGAACCAACCTCAACAAAGTTTGATTTATCTGGCGAAGGTTTTCTGTAAAAAGTACCTATAATTGGTGATTTAATAGTGATGTATTTTGAGCTTTCCTCCTCTGTTTTTGGAGCTTCTTCTTTTATAGCTGCTGGTTGAGGAGTTTCGATTGCAGGGCTTTGTATAACTGGCTGTTGTTGAACTGGCATGGCCTGCACTATTGTTTGCTTTTGTGTTTTACCAGTCTTAATGGTGATTTTCACGTCTTCCATTTCTAATTTCACTTCATTTGCTCCCGACTTGGCAACGAATTTTATTAAATTTTGAATGTCTTTAATGTCCATAAAATATATTATTTAGTTAATTATTACTATAACTCCATTTAAAATAAATTGAGCCCCAAGAGAATCCGCCTCCAAAGGCAGCAAAAACAATTTTATCTCCTTTTTTCAGTTTAGATTCGTAATCATATAAAAGCAAAGGAATAGTTGCTGAGGTAGTGTTTCCGTACTTTTCAATATTTACCATCACTTGACTTTTTGAAAGTTCAAGTCTATTTGCGGTAGCGTCAATAATGCGTTGATTTGCTTGATGGGCGGCAAGCCACTGAATATCTTCTTTAGCAAGATTATTTCTTTTTAAAATTTTTGTAGAGACATCTGCCATATTAAAAACAGCATTTTTAAAAACTGTCTTACCATCTTGCCTTATGAATTGATCTCCATTTTTTATTGCCTCTTCGTCTGTCGGACGACATGAACCTCCTGATTTTACTTTAAGAAAGTCTCTCCCCTTGCCGTCAGTCTTGAGTATTTCATCTTGCATTCCTAAACCCTCTTTATTTGGCTCAAAAAGCACAGCACCTGCTCCATCTCCAAAAATTATACATGTTGCTCTGTCCGTGTAATCAATCATGGATGAGTTTTTATCTGCACCTATTAGTAGTACTTTTTTATAAGCTCCAGACTCAATATATCTTGCAGCCACTGACATCCCAAAAAGAAAACTAGAGCATGCTGCATCCATATCAAATGAAAAAGCATTTATTGCTCCAATTTGTGTAGCGGTGTATGAAGCTGTCGATGCAGCTTGCATGTCTGGAGTTGCGGTTGCAACTATAACTAAATCAATTGTTGTTGGGTCAATATTCTTTTTTGCAATTAAATCCTTTGCAGCGTTTATCGCCAAAAACGATGATCCTAGCTCATTACCTTTTAATATTCTTCTCTCTTTAATTCCAGTTCGCGAAACTATCCATTGATCGTTAGTTTCTACCATTGATTCTAAAATTTTATTTGTTAGAACAAATTCTGGAACATATCCTCCAACAGCAGTAATAGTAGCATTTAACTTAGTCATAAATCAAAATCTAGGACAAATGTGTGTAAAAAAAATATAAAAACAAGCAAAAAAGAGTAAAAATTAAGAAAAATGAAGAAAAAACGAGTAAAAATGGACAAAAAAGGTCAAAAAAAGCTTAAAATTGGTAAAATTGAGATTTATTAGAACAAAAAAAACGCTCTTAAATAAGAGCGTTTTTTTATAGAACAATAATTATACTAAGCTTCTTCTACAGCAGAATTGTCAATTAATACATTTCCTCTGTAATATAATTTGTCTTCAAACCAATGAGCTCTGTGATATAGATGTGGTTCGCCTGTTGTAGGGCAAGTTGCAATTTGAGCTTCTGTAGCTTTGTAATGGGTTCTTCTCTTATCTCTTCTTGTTTTTGAGATTTTTCTTTTAGGATGAGCCATAATTTTTTTTATTTATCTGTTACTATTTTTTTTAATTTTTCCCAACGAGGGTCAATTTCTCCTTTATTTACTGAAACATTTTCTTTTGGACTAAGTTCACTTAACTTATCTAAGACATCTGATTTTAATGTTCCGTCAATAACTCCTGGATGAATTCTTTTTTGAGGAATTGAAAGAGCTATAAGTTCATATATCAATTGCTCAATATTAATTTTATGCTCATTGTGAGGTAAAATTAATATTTCTTCATTATCATTATTAAATTCTTGCCCGAACTTGACAACTAAATCAAAGCTATTATTAATCTCTTGATTATATATTTCATTTGAAATATCACAATTAACTTCAACAGAGCCTTTAGACTCAAAATTTAATTCCAATAAAGTTGTCTTCTTTACAAGTTTAACTTTAACTAACACCTTAATGCTGTTGAAGTCAATAAAATCAATATCTTGAAAAAACGTGTTTTCAATAGTATACTCAAAATCATGAAGACCTAACTTTAATCCAACAAATTCAATATCGAAATCTTTATTAGGCTTCATAAAATTTATTTCGAGGGTGCAAATATATAAAATTTCTTTTTATGAGTTAAATTTGCTGTTCTTTTTCTTTTTGGGTAATCTAAAAACTTTCAAAGCATTACTAGATAGTTCGTTTTCTTGAATTCTGGTTTTAAAAATTTCAATTGCAGAAAACAATGCGTTTTTAAATGATGTTTGATTTGCAATTCCTTTTCCAGCAATTTCAAAAGCGGTCCCATGATCTGGTGATGTTCTAACAATATCTAATCCTGAAGTATAATTTACACCTGAACCAAAAGATAAAGTTTTAAAGGGTATTAGACCTTGATCGTGATAAGCAGCAATGACAGCGTCAAAATTTTTATAATTATCTGAACCAAAAAAACTGTCAGCAGCATAAGGGCCATAAATTAACTTTCCAGATTGTCTCGCTAATTCCAAAGCAGGTTTTAAAATAGTGTCATCTTCATTTCCTATTACACCGTTATCTCCTGAATGGGGGTTAATTCCCAATACAGCTATTTTAGGCTTAGATATACTAAAATCGTTTACAAGTGACTTGTAAATACCTTCAATTTTTCTTGAAATCAAATCTTGGTCAATCAGGCCTTTAATAGAGCTAAGCGGAACGTGCTCAGTTAGAAGTCCAATTTTTAAATTATTTGTGATCATAAACATTAAACTGCTTCCTTCAAACACACTATCTAGATAATCAGTATGGCCCTTAAAAGTAAAAGAGTCAGATTGTATAGCTTCTTTATTAATTGGAGCGGTGACCAAAACATTTAGTTTTCTTGCTTTTATATCGGCAGCTGCAGATTTTAAAGACTTCACAGCTAACTCCCCAACTTTAAAATCACATTTTCCAAAATTAATTTCTTGCAAAAAATTCCAAGGTTCAATTATATTTAAGCAATCTAATGAGGCTTGATCAGGCGAATTAATGACATTAATTTTAATATCAAAGCCAAAATGAGACATAAAAAACCTTAGGTTCTTTGATGAGCAATAAACTATTGGGATACAAAATTCAAATATTCGTTTATCATTAAAAGTTTTGAGAACGATTTCAGGTCCTATACCATTCATATCTCCAATAGAAATCCCTACTTTCAATTTTTTATTGTTTTCCATCAAAATTCTAATAAATCGTTTAATAATATTCAGTAAATTTAATCATTTAAAACCTACATAATAATGTTTACTGGAATAATTGAGAGTATTGGAATAATAAAGGCTATAAATTACGATAGATCAAATATTAATTTTTCTATTTCTAGTAGTTTGTCTAATGAATTAAAAATAGACCAAAGTGTTTCACACAATGGCGTGTGTTTGACGGTTGTCAGTAAAGAAGAAGGAGCATACACTGTTACTGCTATCAAAGAAACTTTAGAAAAAACCAATCTGGGAAAGCTTAAATTAGGAGATAAGGTAAACTTAGAAAGATGCTTAAAAGTAGGGGACAGATTAGACGGGCATTTTGTACAAGGTCATGTTGATCAAACTGCAATCTGCACATATGTTGGTAATGAAAATGGCAGCTGGACATTTACGTTTAAATATGATGATAAAAATAATAATATAACCATTGAAAAAGGGTCTATTACTATAAACGGTGTAAGTCTGACTGTAGTTAACTCCAAGAAATCAGAATTTAGTGTTGCTATAATCCCCTACACTTTTGAAAATACTAATTTTAACAGCTTTTCAGTTGGAACATTAGTAAACTTAGAATTTGATGTTTTTGGCAAATATGTTACAAGGCTTTTTAACAAAAAATAGCTGATATTTGATAAAAAACAAGCAAAAACAAGCAAAAATGACCAAAAATAGCTTAAAAAAAAGAAAAAAAGACAAAAAATCAAAATCAAATTATTTTCTCTTTTTAGCAATATTTTTAACCTACATGGCATTTTATTCACAAAATAATTCTGAAAAAACGAACCCTAAAAAAATTGTTCTAATGGGGAATTCGATTACTGAGCACTGGCAAACATACAACCCCTTGTTTTTTAAAGAAAATTCATTTCTTATAAATAAAGGAATTAGTGGTCAAACTACAGTTGAAATGTTATCTAGGTTCAACGAAGATGTAATTAAACAAAACCCTAAGGCCGTTTATATCTTAGCAGGTATTAATGATATAGCCCAAAATTCTGGCTATATTTCTATGATATTTCAAAAAACATAATTAAAATGGGGCTACTTGCTCAAAAAAACAATATCAAGGTTGTAATATGCTCTGTATTACCTGTAACCGAAATTATTTGGAATGAAAAAATCAAAAATGCAAATCAAAAAGTGATTGAGTTAAATCAAAAACTGATTAGTTCTTCAAAGAAAAACAACTTTATATACCTTGATTATTACAGTAAAATGAAAGAAGATTTAAGTTTGCTTACCTACGATGGGCTCCACCCAAATGAAAAGGGATATCTAAAAATGAATGCAATTATAAAAAAGTCTTTTAAAGGAATTATCAACAATTTTAATTAAATTTGAAAAAAAACCATGAAAAAAATTTTAAAATTTATTGGACTGATTTTACTCGCAGTCGTATTATACATTGGCTATTTAGTTATGAATCCCGTTAGCCCTCTTGAAACAGTTACTTTTGAAAATGATGAAGTAACTTTTCAGGTTGAATACAGTAGGCCTTTTAAAAAAGACAGGCTGATTTTTGGTAATAAATCTGATGGTGCTTTGGTTCCTTTCGGCGAATATTGGAGAACAGGAGCTAATGCTGCTACTAATTTTTCGATTAACTCAGAAATTACTATTTCGGGAATTCAATTAATGTCTGGAAAATATAGATTATATACCGTGCCAGGGGAAGAACAATGGGAGGTGTTTGTTAACTCTGAAGCTGATACTTTTTTCGCAATTACAGAACCTGACAGTACTAAAGATTTAATCAGTTTTACGGTTACTCCGCAACAATTAAATGAAACTGTTGAGCAATTCACTATCGACTTTATACCTTCACCACCAGGTGGTCCTTCATCTACAGGTCTTAGACTAAGATGGGATTTAACGGAGATTGTAATTCCGTTTAATTAAACTTTATATAGACGAATGAGTTTTAAAAAATTTTTAAAGTTTTTTCTATTTATTGTGTTGCTAACCGTAACTATTTATTTTTCTATAGATATTATTCAAAAGAAAAACAACCTGATGGACATTGAGGAATATAGTCCAAAATCATCATTAGTTGTAGAGGAAAATCCAAGAAATAGTGCAAAGTTTCCTTTTGTAGATGTACATAGTCATCAATGGAAAATGCCAGTAATGGATTTCACCAATCTTATAGCTGAAATGGATAGTCTGAACATGGGCTACATGATTAATTTAAGCGGATCTGGATTTGCTACATTTGCAGGTAACCAAAATCTTATGGATATATCTTTAACGGAATCACTTGAGAACATTAAAAAACAAGGTGTCTCTAATAGATTTGGTGTATTTGTAAATATAGATTTTAATAAGATAGATGATCCGGATTTTGGCACCAATAATGTTGAAATAATCAAAGACGCTGTTAAGCAAGGAGTTATTGGCTTAAAGGTTTACAAAAATCTTGGTTTAAATTTAAAAGATAATAGCGGTGAAAGGGTAAAAGTTGATGATAAAAGACTAAATCCAATATGGGAAATTTGTGGAGAATTAAATATTCCTGTACTCATACACAGCGGTGAGCCTTCGCCATTTTTCGACCCCATAGACAAACATAACGAAAGGTGGTTACATGCAAGACAAAAGCCTCAAAGTTTTAGAAACTCAGACGAATACCCTTCTTTTGATGAGGTTATGCAAGAGCAGTATAATATGTTTAAAAACAACCCTAACACAATTTTTATTAATGCACATCTTGGTTGGTATGGAAATGATTTAGACAAAATGAGCGCTCAACTTGATGATCTTCCTAATGTTTATACAGAAATTGGAGCGGTAATTGCTGAACTAGGAAGACAACCAATTAGAGCAAGGAGATTTTTTATTGAACATCAAGACAGAGTCTTATTTGGAAAAGACACCTATAAAAAAAGTGAATTCGATGTGTATTTTAGAATCTTAGAAACAAGTGACGAATATTTTGATTACTATAGAAAAAGACATGCGCACTGGAAAATGTATGGACTAAATTTACCTGATTCAATTTTGAAAAAGCTTTATTATAAAAATGCTAGAAAATTATTTCCTAGTATTCCTTTAGAATTCTTTGAGCCTAATTAGTCGTGAAAAAAAAACTTGTTTTATTTATATGTTTAAGTTTTAGTGTCGGTTCTTTTTCTCAAAATTTTGAAAATCTTGAATATTTGCTTCTTGCCTCACAAGAAGATCAGTCTTTGTTATTTAAAGAATACCTAAACCCGCTAGTGACTAGTGTGAATTTTGGAATGGGAAGTGGATGGGCTAATACCGCTAAAATTCATAAAGTACTTGGATTTGATATTACAATTTCTCTAAATACTTTTTTTATTCCCTCCGATGCCAAAAAGTTTTCTACATCTGGATTAACCAGTATCACGTCTTCCTCTGAGTATCTACCAACTGTTCTTGGTGGAAACACAAATGAAACTTTGTCTGTTTCCATAAATGATGACTCCTCTGTCTTTCCTCCAAACGAATTTAGTACAACGTTCACTGCTCCTTCTGGCATTAAGAATGATCTTTTTTTAGATATGTTAATAACTCCAAATATTCAAGTTGGCTTAGGGCTTCCTTTTAAAACTGATCTTATTGTTAGGTATATTCCTACAACATCAAGTAAAAACACGAATGTTGATTTAAAGGGAGTTGGAATCAAGCATGATATTTTACAATATTTTGGGCCTGTAGATAAAATCCCATTAATCGATTTATCATTACTTATTGCATATAGTAATTATTCAATTGATTATGAGTTTCAAAAAACCTCAAACCTTCCAGGTGTTGGACAAACAGCAATAATGGAAATAAACAACTATACTGCTAAGGTTATTTCTTCTGTTGACCTAAAGCTGATAACTTTTTACGCAAGTGTTGGCTACTCAAAAGGAGTATCAAACTTAAGTGTTTTAGGTTCTTATGATTTGTCTTACAATGTCGCAGATAATTCTGAGGTTGTTGTTTTTAATATAGTAGATCCTTTGGAGGTAGGGTGGGAGAAAGAGTCTCTAAGTGGGAATGCCGGAATAAGTTTTAACTTACCTGGAATAAAATTATTCGCTGATTATACTATTCAAGATTATAACTCTTTAACTGTCGGGGCTTCTATTGGAATTAGATAATTCTTTTTTAAAGGTTTTTACTCCCTTTTAATTTAAACAAGCTCGATAATAAAATGATTGGCTCCCAATTCTTAGATGAAGAAGAGTAAAATACGTGTCTAGTGCTTTTTGGTGTAAGTAATTTTCCGGAAACTCCGTATTCTACAATTTGCTTTTTAGTTATTTTTTCTTCATAATCAGTCTTGATTTGATCAGAGTCATAATCTAAAAGAGTAACTGGAATTTGTTTGTATCCGAGTTTTTTTAAAGCGAAATATCTGTGATGGCCATCAATTATAACAAATGATTTGCTGCAACATAAAATAGATGATATAATAATGTCGTCATAGTTAAAGGATTCAATATACTTTATAAGTTTATCTGCTTTTTGTTCAATTATTTCCTCATGTGTAATTATTGTTTCTACATTAATTAATTTAACTCCTTTAATAATTGATTTGTCGAATTCTATTGAATGCATGTCTAAAATTTTTGTTTATTTAATTGGCAGCAAATCTAGTTCTTTATCTGGTATTCTCAAATAACTTTTTTGCTTGAGGCTTTCCATTTGTTTAAGTGCCTGGTTATCAAAATTTAGCCTATCTCCATTGAAGATAACTCTCCATATTTTCCCGTTTTTTGATTCGGAGATATATAGTGATCCATCTGGCCCTTGGGCTAATCCCATTGGTCTATACTTAGAATCTTTCATTTGCTTAACAAGATCTGTTTGTGTAAAACCATCTGCAAAAACTTCCAAATTTCCTGCCGGTTTTCCATTTTTAAATGGAATAAAAGCAACAATATATCCTGCTTGTGGGTATGGACCTCTATTAGTAGATCCGTGAAAAGCAATAAAAGCTCCGTCTTTGTATCTATCTGGGAATTGGCTTCCGGTGTAAAACAATAAATCATTAGGGGCCCAGTGAGCAGGAAGGCCCATGATAGGCTCTGCATAACCCTTTGCTTCTTGCTTTCCATCACCTCCATATTCTGGAGCTAACATTCTTTTGCTTTTAAAGTGATCATAATAAGTATAAGGCCATCCAAAATCATCATCTTTTTTAATAATCATAAATTCTTCAGATGGTAAAACAGAATTTTCCCATTTAGAATAATAATCAGGTGCATGATTATGAAGATAGTCTCTTCCGTGATTTACAGCATATAAATTATCTTGTTTCTTATTCCATGTAATGCCTACAATACTTCTAAGGCCTGTGGCAAACCTAACTCCATCAGATTGTCTCTGCTCAAGTTTGTTTTCGTCAAATCTCCACACTCCACCTAGAATATTTAACTGTGAACAAGGAAATTCCCCTTTGACAACGGCATTCGGGTCTCCTGCTGTTAACCTAAGATCTTCACACGCATTGGTAGGCGCGCTAAAAGTAACATACATTCCGCCTTTATTGTCAAAGGCTAATGATTTTGCATTATGCCATCTAATCGGATATTCATCAACCATAATAACTTCAGGTTTTCCTTTAGGAATAAGATTGTTTGGGTCAAGTTTTTGTCTATAAACGACTAATTCTGAGCTATAATATAGATAGTCATTATGAATTTTCATTTCAGTTGCAAATCTTCCATCATTTGGGTAATCTCCAAATCTTTTAAAAATGTCCGCTTTACCATCTCCATCGACATCTCTAAGTGCCATATTACCTTTGTCTCCTGTATCAATTCGAAGTTTAATATAAATATCTCCGTTTGTGTTTACCGCAAGGTGTCTTGCTGGACCAACACTGTCTACGACTACTAACGCACCAAATCCTTGTGGAAGAATTAAACCTCCATTATCAGGGTCTGTACTTGGAACCTCAAAGACAGATGTATTGTGTGAACAAGTCATTAAAAGTCCAACAAACAAAATAATTATTCTAATGTTCATAGTTTAAAGATAGTATATCTTGACAAGACTCTTTACTTTTGTTTAATATCAATAAAAATATAGCCTTGAATTATCTAAATGTAGAAAATATTTCTAAGTCTTATGGTGAAGTTACTCTTTTTATGGGAATAACTTTCAGTATTCATAAAGGTCAAAAAATTGCATTTATTGCAAAAAATGGAACTGGTAAAACTTCAATCTTAAAAATTATTTCAGGTGAAGATTCAAGTGATTCAGGCAATATAACTTATAGAAAAAATATTGCAGTATCTTTTCTTTCTCAGGACCCTAAATTTGATGATAGTTTAACAATTGAACAGTCTATTTTTAATAGTGAAAATCCTATACTAAAAGTCATTGCTAACTATGAAAAAGCAATATTAAAACCTGAAGATGAGGAAAATTATCAAAAGGCATTTGAAGATATGGAACTTTTTCAGGCATGGGATTTTGAAACACAATACAAGCAAATCCTGTTCAAATTAAAGCTAGACAAAATAAATCAAAAAGTGGGAGAATTATCTGGAGGCCAAAAAAAACGTCTTAGTTTAGCAAATGCACTAATTAACAAACCTGATTTATTAGTCTTAGATGAACCTACAAATCATTTAGATCTAGAAATGATTGAGTGGCTTGAATCTTATTTTGCAAAAGAAAATATAACTCTGTTTATGGTTACTCACGATAGATACTTTTTGGAACGGGTTTGCAATGAAATTCTTGAGCTTGACCAAGGGCAGCTACATAGTTATAAAGGAAATTATTCATACTATCTTGACAAACGCAAAGACAGAGTGGAAAGACAGGCTATTGAGCACGGTAAGGTAAAACAGCTTTTTAAAAAGGAACTTTCTTGGATGCGTAAACAGCCAAAAGCCAGAACAACAAAATCAAAATCTAGGATAGATGATTTTAAAGAGATTAAGCAGCGTGCTCAGCAAAGAAGAGTTGAACATGAAGTTCAATTAGAACTAAACATGGAAAGGCTTGGAACTAAAATTGTTGAACTAGTCAAAGTATCTAAATCTTATGAAGACAAAGTTATTTTAGATCAATTTAACTATATGTTTCAAAGAGGTGAAAGGGTTGGCATAATCGGAAAAAATGGAACTGGGAAAAGTACTTTTCTAGATATCTTAACAGGAAAAACTGGTCCAGAATCAGGAAAAATCATAATTGGAGATACAGTAAAGTTTGGGTACTACACTCAAAATGGTATTAAGGTGAAAGAAGATCAAAAAGTAATTGATGTGGTTAGAGATTTTGGAGATTTTATTCCTTTAAAAAAAGGAAAGCAGATAAGTGCACAGCAGCTTCTTGAAAGATTTTTGTTCAGTAGGCAAAAACAATATGACTTTGTTGAAAAATTAAGTGGTGGGGAGCGAAAAAGACTTTATTTATGTACGATCTTAATACAAAATCCAAATTTTTTAATATTAGATGAGCCTACTAATGATTTAGACATTGTTACTCTGAATGTTTTAGAAAGTTTTTTACTAGATTTTCCTGGATGTGTCATTGTAGTTTCTCACGACAGATATTTTATGGATAAGGTTGTTGATCATTTATTAGTGTTTAAAGGTAATGGAGACGTTGAAGATTTCCCCGGAAACTACTCAGACTACAGGTCTTATGAAGACAGCAAGCCAGTTTTTAAAAAAGAACCAAAAAAAGAGAAAATTTGGAAGGGTTCTAGTAAAAAAAAGCTTAGTTACAATGAAGAAAAAGAGTTGAAAAATATTGAAACTAAAATCAAATCTCTTGTTTACAAAAAAAAGGAGCTTGAAAAAGAGTTTGTTAATGATAGTTTGAGTCAAGACAAAATACTACTTATGTCTAAGGAACTTGAAAAAGTTATTAATGAAATAAACACAAGAGAAGAAAGGTGGTTTGAGCTTTCTTCCAAACTAGAGGAATAAAAAAAAGCCCATTAAGGGCTTATTTTTATTTGTTGGAATGTGATCCGTCACAATAACCATTTAAGTCATTTGTGTTTCCACATCCACATTTGGGTTTGTTTAAGTTTGATTTCATATTAATTAAATTTAAGGTTTGCAGATAATTCAATTTCGTTTAAGATTAATTTGTCTCCTAAGTTCTTAAAAAAACTTCCCGAAGCATACTTCACGTCATATTTAGATCTATCAAAAACTAAGTCAGCTATGTAGCCTTCATTACTTTTAGTAAGTGAAAAACTAACTGGGTGACTAATCTCTTTAATAGTTAAAATTCCTGAAGCAGTATTGTTTACAACTGTTTCTATAACTAAACTAGCCGTACTATGTTTGGCAACCGCAAAAAAATCGTCAGACTTTAAGTGGTTTTCTAAGCTATTCTTGCTTTTTCCTGTTAAGTCTTCACAGCTCAAAGATGTCATGTCAACTGAAAAAACTCCACTTATAATTTTCCCATCATCAAATACTACATTTCCCTTTTCAAACTTTAATAAGCCGTTATGCCCACTTCCAGTTATTTTTTTTCCTTCCCAATTTAAAGTTGATTCAGAAATATTTAATTTATTTTGACTATATAATGACATGGTCATTATCAATGAAAAAATTAATAAAAAAAGTTTATTCAGATTCTTCATATAAAATTTTTTTTGTTAAAAAGCTAAACTACATATAAATCATAGAAAAAATTATAACTTAACATTTAATTAAGATTAGTCACATGATGTTTAAAAAGAACAAAAGAAAAAAAACAACAAATATCTGGATCTTTATTATTTTGTTAATATTTATATATGTCATTTATAAAATCCTTTAAAATCAATAATTATGAAAAAAATTGAGTCAATTAATTTAATGGATAAGTTCTCTTTGTTTACAAAACAATGGACTCCTCAGATTATAGGGGAATTAAATGGGCAATATGTAAAAATCTGTAAGCTTAAGGATGATTTTGTATGGCACGCTCATGAAAATGAGGACGAGCTATTTATGGTTTTTAAAGGAACCTTACTTATGGATTTTCGTGATGGAAGAACCGTTAAAATAAAAGAAGGAGAAATATTAATAGTTCCAAAAGGGGTTGAGCATAGGCCCCATACAAATGGAGAAATTGTTTTTAATCTTCTTTTTGAACCTAAGTCTACTAAACACACTGGCGGAGTGGAAACTCCTTTGGAAGTCAAAAAATTAAATTGGATTTAGAATTTTTAATTTAATCTTGGACTTCAACTATTTTGTTTATACTGTTTGCAAGTTTAAAGTCTAATTCTGTTATACCTCCAGCGTCATGTGTTGTAAGTCTAATTTCTAATTTATTATAGACATTTTTCCACTCTGGATGGTGATTTAAAACCTCACATTCAAAAGCAATTCTATTCATTGCTGACATACAGTCTTTAAAATTATCAAATTCAAAATCTGTGTTTAATGCATTGTCACAATAATCCCAGTCCTGCAAAGATTCAATTTTGTGTTTTATTTCTGACTCTGTAAGTTTTTTCATAATGTTAATATTTTTTACAATCTAAAAAAATCAACCTATTTGATATGTTAATTAATAGTTAAATACAGCTATTTATTAAATTTTTTAACAAAAATTTAAGTGAGTGACAGATTGATTTGTAGCTATCTTTGGGGAAACTCTGTTTAAAAAAAATTAATATGAAAAAAATTACTTTTTTAGCATTTATGACAATATGCACGTTTTCAAATGCACAAACTACATATAATTATGATTGGAACATGCAAAGTACCAATCAGCAAATAACTATTGACGTTGGGGACACAGTAGTTTGGGCTTGGGGTCCAGGGTCTCACAATTTAATATCCACATCTGGCACACACACTTTTGACAGTGATTACCATGGGCAGGGCTACACCTACTCTTTAACTTTTAATGAGCCAGGAGTAACTGACTACACATGTACTCCGCATGCATCTATGTATGGAACAATAACTGTGAATTCTACTATGTCTATAGCTACAAACGATAGATTAGGGTTAAAAATATTTCCTAACCCTGTTTCTTCTGGCTATGTTTCGCTCAAAACCTCCATTAGCGGGATTAAAAATGTTGAATTATTTGATTTAAACGGCAAAATAGTTTTAAAAACATCAATAAATACAAACAAGTTAAATGTTAGCGCTATCAATCCCGGTGTATACTTTATTAAATTATCTGTAAACGGTGTTAATGAAACATCAAAATTAATTATTAGGTAAGGCTAACTGCAAGGTGCAAAGTTGAGTAAATATTAATATATTTATACATATGAGGTTCAGGTTTTTATTTTATTTTGTATTTCTTACAACCCTTGCTAGCGCTCAAAAGTATGCTACAAGATCTGGTAAAACTTCCTTTATTGGAAGTGAAGAAACATTTGAACAAATTAAAGCGGTTAATAATGTCTCAACATCAATTATAGACTCTTCTAGTGGAGACATTGCAATACTTCTTTTTATAAGTGCATTTGATTTTGAAATATCATTAATGCAGGAGCATTTTAATGAAAATTATATGGATTCTTCAAAATATCCAAAGGCAACTTTTTCTGGAAATATTCAAAACTTCTCTTTTAAAAAATTATCTGACTCCCAGAAAGAACATAAAATCCGTGGAGTTTTAACAATAAGAGGGATTGAGAAAGAAATTACTATTAGTTGTCATCTAAAAAAAATAAAAAAAGGGCTGTCCTTAAAAACAAATTTTAATGTGTTAGCTAGTGATTTTGAGATCAAAATCCCAAAAGTTGTTAGAAATAAAATTTCCCAAGAAATTAATATTACTGCAGAATATGATCTTATTGACAAACTATAAACGTGCGTTGTTAGCCCTGGGAATTTTAATGATTTCATCATGGGTTTTAATAAACTATGCGTACAAGAACGAAGTCCCTGTTTCTGAAAAAAAAGCTGTTTTCTCAGGTGAAATATCTGATTTTATTAATGCAAATATTGTAGAAAACTCAGTAATTATTTTAAAGGCTTCAGTTACAGCAGTCAGAGACAAAGAACTTGAGCTAGGAAGTGTTATTAGCGTACAGTATCTTGAGTCAGAGAATCAAAGTTTTCGCGTTGTCGAAAAGGGTGATTTAATTTTGTTAAAAGGAATTTATTTAGGCTATGACGATTTATTTGAGGAATATAAATTAATAAACTGTATATTGTTAGATGATGAATAAATTCTATTTTATTGTTATATCTCTTTTATTCGGCTGTTTTGCTTATGGTCAGAATTCTCTTTTAGATGAAATCACCACAGAGTCTGACTATGAAAACACGTTTGAGATGCCGGCGTTTAAAGCGATGAAAGTAGTTAACAATCAGTCAACCAAATTAGCTGGAAAAGGTGATTTATATCTTTATGTAGGTCATAGGTTCGGAGCGATAAAAGGTGGTATAGAATCATTGTTTGGGCTAGATTATGCCAACACCAAAATTGAAATGCTATATGGTTTATTAAATGAAGTTCAAGTTGGTTTTAGTCGTGAGTCTTTCAAAAAAACCTATAATATTCATGTGAAATATGCAATCAAAAAACAAACAAGTACATTTCCAGTTTCTATAGTAGGGTATAATAGCATTAATCTAGATACATCTTTAGATGAGAATATATATCCTAATCTAAACTTTAATGAAAGGTATGTTTATATTTCTCAGCTACTTATCTCAAGAAGGTTCAGTGATAATTTTTCTTTACAATTATCTCCTTCAGTTGTCAAGCATAATTTTTTAACGACTCAATCTGAAACAGATTATAATTATATATTAAACACTGGAAGCAGATTAAAAATATCTAAAAGAAGTTCCTTTAACATTGACTACTCTCATCATTTAAACAGATTAAGTAGCTCTACTGAAAAAAATGTTCTTAGTCTTGGTGTTGATATGGAAACTGGTGGGCATGTCTTCCAATTGTTGTTTTCAAACACGCAAGCATCTGATGAAGCTGGTGTTTTAACAATGGCAGAAGGAGATTGGCTTAAGGGTGATGTCTTTTTTGGATTTAATATTTTAAGAGTATTTTAAAAATCAAATTATATGAGAACTAGAAGAAAATTTTTAAAGGAAGTTTGTCCTACTGTAGCTTTTGCCTTTTTTGGGCTTTCTTTTTTAGAAGCGTGCTCTACTGACGAAGCACAAAATGACGGCCCAGATAGTGGGGGCGATAACGATGGGGTTGGTTTTGTTCAAGACGGGAATGTTTACACCATCGACTTAAATAATTCGAACTTTAGCTCTTTGGATTCTGTTGGTGGTTGGATGAATGGATACTCCTTGGGTTTACAAATGCTTTTTTTAAGGATCTCTAACGACACGATTCAGGCGTATAGTAATGCTTGCCCGCATAATGGAACAAGGAATTTATGGGAATTAAATGGTGAAAATTTTAGATGTAACGATCACGGTAATTCTTATTCATCAAACGATTGCTCTGGATCCTCGGGATCTTTGAACTGTTACAGCTCTTTAATAGAAGGAAATTCTTTAATTGTTACTACCTAAAAAATACCTACTGCTAATTCAGCCCAAATCAGAAAAAAAACCATTATTATAACAAAGTTGTAAAAGAGTCTCTTTGTTGAATTTTTTATTTTATGCGATACTGTGCTAAGGGCTATGCCAACAGTAAGTAAAATAATTCCCATTACTAAAAAGTCTAAAATTCCCCAATCAATTTGATCGAACAAAATCGTTCCAACTAAAGGTATTATAAGAATTATGAGCGGATAAAATATTTTCTTTATCATACAAACAAGTTACATCTTTAATCTCTTAAAAAAAACACTTTTAATAGAAAGATATATTGGTGATTTGTTTAGAAATATATTGTTTCTTCTATATTTGCTTCTTAATAATTCAATAAAGTTTTATCTAGTATTATGTTGCAATATTTGAGTAAAGATGATGGTCAAATTAAAATGACCCAAGTTCAATATTTTTCAATCGCAATTTGTTTCTTAATGAGTGTTTTAGATGGAATGGATGTTCTTGTAGTTTCCTATTGTGCGCCTGCTATTGCCGAAGATTTAAATCTTGGTCCTAAAACACTTGGATTTGTCTTTAGTGCAGGTTTAATCGGAATGGCGATAGGAGCTATATTTTTGGCACCATTTGCAGACAGATTTGGGCGTAAAAAACTAATACTAGCAAGTGCATTTATAATGGGGTTTAGCGTTCTTTTAACAGCCTACAGCGAAAATATTTCACAATTAATACTTATGAGGTTGGTTAGTGGTCTTGGGATTGGTTGCATGCTAGCAACTACAGCAACCTTAACTTCAGAAAATGTCTTAAACAATTCAAAAGATTTTTGGGTTAGTCTTGTTATTTCGGGATACCCGGTGGGGGCCGTTGTCTCAGGGTACGTGGCTGCTGCTATTATCCCTTCATACGGTTGGGAAAGTATGTTTGTTCTAGCTGGGTTAACAACTCTTCTTACCATCCCTTTAATCTTTTTTTTCTTGTCTGAGTCGCCTCAGTTTTATTTAAAAAAACAACCAAAAGATGCGTTAGCAAAAGCAAATAAAATTTTAATTAAAATGAATTTTAAGCCTTTGGATAGTCTTCCTAAAATTGGCCTAAAAGCAAATAATAAACCTCTGGTTTCTCAACTTTTTTCAGGGAAATATAAAATATCAACTTTGCAATTATGGGCTGCTCTTTTTTTTGCTTTTGGTTGTTTATATTTCTTAATAAGTTGGATTCCTAAACTCGCCACCGATGCAGGATTATCAATTGAGTTAGCTATTTATGCTGGTACGATTTTTAATGTTGGTGCTTTTTTTGGAATAATTTTGCAAGGTTATTTTTCTTCAAAAATTGGCCTTAAAAAAACCATATCATTTTTTCTGTTACTAACCTTTTTACTAATGGCATCGTTTAAACTTTTTGTAGGAACAGATATTTTGTTGCTTGTCTATTTTTTGCTAGGGTTTAGTTTGCAAGGAGGGTTTGTTGGATTATATGCAGTCGCTGCAAGACTATATCCTACTGAGTTCAAAACTACAGGAGTTGGTTGGGCTATTGGAATGGGTAGAGTTGGTGGAATATTAGCACCACTAATTGGTGGTTTATTTATCTCAATTGGATTAAGTCTATCCGCTAATTTTTTAATTTTTTCAATTCCCGCTTTGTTTGCCTCAGTCCTTACCTATTATATGTCTTCTAAGGAAATAACTTAAGGATATAAAAAATAATTATTTTTTGAGTTTTTTATCTTTCTTTTTTGGGATTGGCAAAGAAGAAACCGAAAACATTTTCCATGAGTTGTCTACTTTTTTATACATGTAAATTCCCCTGCCTTGAAAAATTCTTTTATAATCGCCGTTATATCTAGAGTATGTTGCATCAAAGATGTAAGCGTCTTTAGAAAGCCAGACTACTCTCGACTTATCAAGTAAGCTGTACTTATATCCGTCTTGAACACTAGATCTCATTTGTTTGTAAAAAGCAATCAGATCTTTTTTGTTTGCAATTATTTGAGGGTTTTCAAGCAAGGAAAAGGTTAAAGGGTACGTAAAGTATGAAGCTATTTTTTGATAATCAGCGTACTCAAAAGCTTTGCTATACTCCTCCCAGTTCTCTATTATCTGTTTTTCAAAAAAAGCTTTTTTCATTACTTTTCCCTTTTTTTGAGCAATAGGCTGAGAAAAAGCAAAAAGCGGTAATAGTAAGGCTAGAAGTATTATTTTTTTCATTTTGATACAATTTTATTAAACACTAATATAATAAATCGAAAAGTTAAATAAAAAACTCTCTATTGCTCAATAGATGAAACATTGAAAGATTCAATTAAATTGTCATTAACACTTATTATAAACTCTAAAGGGTTACAACAAGTCTCGCAGTCCTCAATAAACTGTTGGTTTATTATTGAAGAATCAATCATTTTTAAATGATTTTGCCAACAATGGGGGCAGTCAAAATAATGTTCTATCATAGCTGTGTTCTTAGAGTTTTTAAAAATGCATCAAACAATACATTGTTTGATATGAAACTAACAAGCCTTAAGGTTTAGATACTTCTAAACCTTCTTACGCCCGTCCAGGTAACTCTTTTTGCTCTTCCTAGAAATGATTTATTTATAACTCTATCGTTAAATTCATTTCTAACTGAGTTTAATTGAGCATTTCCGTTTTCTTGATTTTTCATTGTATAATTTGATTAAAAATAAATCGGCCGCAAAAGTAATATCAATAATTGAATATATATAACTTTTTTGATAATATTTTTTTAGGCTATTTATTAAACATCATAAAGTGTGATATCTATAAAATTTAATATATTTATCGAATAAAAAATTTACAAAAAAACTTTTTAAATATGAAAAATTCAATTTTAACTGTCACTGTTTTTGTGTTTACATTAATTAGCTCTTTAGAATTAGCTGCACAAGAATTTAAAAGCTTAGATAAAAGCCCAATGGATATGACAGCGTTCCCAAGTAGCTACAAAATTTCAGATAAAATAGTAAAAGTAATATATAGCCGACCTCAACTAAAAGGAAGAGATCTTCTAAAATTAGCACCTCCAGCAAAGGTTTGGAGAACAGGGGCGAATGAAGCAGCAGAAATCACATTTTATAAAGATGTTATATTTGGAGGAAAAGAACTAAATGCAGGAACGTACTCTCTATTTACTATACCTTCCTCAGATGGAGATTGGACTGTAATTATCAACAAAGCAAAAAATCTTTGGGGCTCATATTATTACAATAAAGACCAGGATGTCGTTCGTGTGTCTGGCAAAGTCACTAAAACTGAGAAGGCTATTGAGGCTTTTTCAATGATGTTTGATAAGGATATGACATTAAAAATGGGCTGGGGAAATACTGTTGTTTCAGTTTCTATTCAATAAGTTAAAAATATCTGATTAACAAATACTAGAGTAGCTTACGATTATTAAGAGCTAATTATTCGTTTTAATTGGGCTTTAGCTGAGTTAATTTAACTTTTAACAACAGCCGCAACTTTTTTGAGAGATATGATTTTTTGATTTTTTTATTTTACAAGAATATACAGGATATTTAGCAAGAAATAATTCTGCTAACATAACATTAGAGATGTAATTGTCTCCTCTAAATTTGTTTCTCACTTCAGCGCCAAACTCTTCAACTGTATATAGTTTGCTTTCAAGGCCTAGTGGATTTTTATCACTTTCTTTCATTGTTCAAATTTACAAAATTTATTGTATACTTATTGCAAGCATTTACTTCATCAAAACGACATTGATAACCCTAATCCGTACTCTTTTCCGTTGTGAAAAGGTATAACTATTCCGCTGATTTCTTTTTTATCTTTAAATAAGGTTTCTTTTACAAGTGGATGAATCCAATAAGCAATTTTAGTGCTTAAAATTCCTATTCCAGCACCTGTAACAACATCTGTAAACCAATGTTTATTGTTATGCATTCTTAAAAAACCCGTTCCTGTAGCAACTAAATACCCGGAAATTCCGTACCAAATTGATACGTCTTTATATTCTTGGTATAAAAACTCTGCTCCCATAAAGGCTATTGCTGTACTTCCTGATGGAAATGAAAATTTATTCGAACCATCTGGTCGTTCAATTGCGGTTGACTTTTTCATTACATTAACAGATGAGCCCATAATCAAAGATGCTGTTCCTAAAATGATTGTCCTGTCTTTAAAATTGTTTTTTCCTTTTATTCCCAATGCATTTAACCCATATACAGAAAAAGAAGGAACAAATTGAGAAACATTATCTAGTTTAATATTATCATCTATTTCTCCTTTTAACCTCTCTTGTATATCGTAATTAAATTGTTTTAATGCATCGTTATCAATACCTATTATTCCATATCCGATTAAAATACTTGGAATTATTACTGACTTATAATTGAGATTAATATTTTGAGTTTTGTGTATAGTGTCTTTTTTTTTATTTTGTCCAAAAGACATTAATGGAACACATAATAAAATAATTAGTAGCTTTTTCAAAATGGTTTTTTTGACTGAGTCAAAGATAATTAATTACTAACTCCTAAACTTTTTATTTAATAAATATACTTCATGTTAGGCTTTTATTGAATAAACACCTTTAGACAGAGGGTCTCTGTCAGTTCTTTTTTGATTATTAATTTAATGTGTATATTACTGTTTTATGGACCCCGCCTAATTTTTTGTCGTCAAGTATAATTTCTTTTTTTGTTAAAAAATTAAAATTAAAAGGCTCAATTTCAACATTTATTCCACTGTTGAATTCTAATCTTGTAGTCAGTCCAATACTTTTATTGATATTTGGGATAAAGATGTCTTTTGGAATATGCTCTGTTATTATAACATATTTATAGTGTTTAATTTTGTCTAAAATTTTTGTAATTGATTTGTTGTCTAGGTGTTGTAAAACTTGACGAATAATCACGCCGTCAGCTTTTGGAAGTTTGTCATCAATAAAGTTTTTACAATCAAAAATAATTTTTTTATCATTAAAAAAAATTTTGTTTTTTTTAATTAAATCTGGTACAATATCAAACGCATAGTATTTGTGGACATGTCTATAAATGTTTTTGCCCACATTAAAATCTCCACACCCCAAATCAATTATTGATTTTAATTTTTTATCAATTATAAATGAATTTACAAATTTTAAATATGGGAGAACTAAGTTTTCGTTATGAGATCCTGGTCCTGAATTAAAATTTAATGATTTTTTGTCCCATGAACTATCCTTATAAATTTTACTAAAAATTTGCTCTGTAGACAAGCCTTTGTATTCAAAATTAATTAAAATAATTTTTAATTTTCTTTTTATATTTTTTAATTGGCTTAAAATCATTTATGGGATACAGTTTGTAAAATAAGGTTGAGGTAGTGTCCATTGGGGAGTGTTATGGCTAAAACCATCACATTGGGAAACATTACTTACATCCCAAGTTCCTATATCTTGATTAAATGAAGATCCGCTAAACATTGAATACATATTAGTAACACTGCTTACATTCCAATCTCCTATAGGCTGATTAAAATTTGAAGAATTAAAAAACATATACCACATCTCATCTACTCTACTTACATCCCAATTATTTATGGGCTGATCAAAGGCTGAGTTCCCTTCAAACATTCTTCCCATTTTTTTCACACTACCAACATTCCAATTTTCAAGAGGCTGATTAAAGACAGAATTATCTTTAAACATCGCATACATGTCGGTTACATTTCTTACATCCCAATTTGAAATATCTTGATTAAAAGCATATTCTTCAAACATTTGAGACATACTTATCACGTTACTTACATCCCAAGTTGAGATATCTTGGTTGAACACATCGTTTTGATAAAAAAACTTGTCCATACTTGTAACTCTTGAGGTACATACAGATGAAATATCCGCATTATTGATAATCATCTGTCTAAGATTAGTCTCGCTAACAACAGTGTAATCAACTCCATTAATAGTACCTACATCTCCTACATTAGCAGATTCACAAGCTTTAATGGTTATTCCGTTTTCGCCTAAATAAACTACATCACAATTTATAGGCATATCATCAGCGTGAGTCACAAATCTTCTTATTTCTTTATCTTTATCAGCATAAAGATCAGCTACAGGATTAATCGCAAACGTTCTAAAGTAGTAAGCTGTATTTGGCTCAAGGTTTTCTATTATAGTGTTTATGTAAACTCCATCCACGTTAACTTCAATATCGCCTAAGACTGGCTGACGCTGTGTTGAATAAATAAACCCTTGTCTTTGGGTGGTAGTAGTGTCACAATTAATTGATGCAGTAGATATGAGACCACTTAAGGTAGCTGATGTTCTAGTCACATTAGTGGCTGGAAATGTTGATAAACTAACCTCATCAACACAAAGAAGCTCATAATCACTTGAACAAGCTAAGACTAAAAAAGCGCTGAGAGTGAGTAGTTTTTTCATAACTAAATAGAATGATTATTCAAATATAAGAAATGTTGCATTAAGCTAATTTAAGAGCTTTAGCAATATTTACAACAGAACCTCTCGTCGCTGTTATGATAATTAAGAGTTTTAAAGGTTAAAATAATTAAACTAAGATAATTATGAAATTTAATATGGTTTGCTTTGGAGTTCAAGAACAATTAAAATAATAAATCGCTATTTACTTGACAGCCCCCAATGAATAGTAGAGGGAATTGTTAATAGTATAATTTTTAGATCAAATAAAAATGTCCATTTTTTAATATAAAATCGATCCAATTTTACACGCGAATTTATTTGATGATAGTGTGTAATACTGCCTCTGTAGCCTTTCATTTGAGAGAGACCTGTTACGCCTGGTCTAGTCTCATGCCTTAGAGAAAATTTTTCTACACGATTTCGGTATAAATCATTTAACTTTATTGGGTGGGGCCTTGGTCCTACAATAGACATACTTCCTAAAAAAACATTTAAAAATTGAGGAAATTCATCTAAGGACGTTCTTCTTAGAAATACACCAAATCTTGTAACTCTGGGATCGTTTACTTTTGTCCAAGAATAGTCGGATTCGCCATTTAAATGCATTGTTCTGAATTTAAAACACATAAAATGAATACCATCTTTTCCTTCTCTTGATTGTTTGTAAATGACTGGCCCTGAACTTTGAAGCTTTATAATCAATGCAAATAACGGAAACATCCACGAGAGGAAAAACACAAGAATAAAGCCAGAAAATAGGATGTCAAATGTCCTTTTTAAAACAGCATTAAAAATCTTCTTAAGAGGGTTTTTTACGTCTTTTTTTTTCAATTTATATAATGTTTTACTTAATGCTGCAAATTCTTGGCTAAACTAAACATTTAAATTTTCTTAGTAAAAACATATTAATAATTTTTACCTACTTTTACTTATTAGTATTATTTACTCATATGAATTTATCTAATATTCCTAAAAAAATATTTTTATTAGTTTTTATAACTTTATTTTCTTGTGGCGAATCAGACCAATTTCAAGCCAACGATATTTTTTACAATAATGATTTTGAAAGTGGTGACTTTGATGCTATTGATGGAGCTCAAGTGATGACTTTTAACAACACTACTGTACTAGGGAATTATAATAATGATGGTTTTGCTCTCAACCTAAATAATATTGGCCCTCACGATTATATTTATATTTCTTTTGATTTATATATTCACGATTCTTGGGATGGCAATTTTAACAATTTTGATCCCGATCAACCTGACGCTTGGTTTATTGAATTAATATCTGATTTTGACACAGGCGGTGGTGCTTCTTTGAATGTTTGGGAAACTTCTTTTTCTAACAGTGTTTGTAACACAGCATTGTGTTTAAGGCAGTCTTATCCTGGTATTTTTCCGACTCAAAACCTCCCACGGGAAGGATCATCACGGTTACTTCCAGGTTTATGCAGCTTAGAGTCTGAACTTGATGGCACTACTATGTATACAGTTGAACAAGGTTTTGAACATACAGGAAATGCTTTACTTATACGCTTTTACGACCAGCTTTTCCAACCTAATGCCGCTGATCAAAGATGTGATGAGAGTTGGTCTCTCGATAATTTAAAAGTGCGTGTTTTCACATTATAATGAAAAAAAAATTTATGCGAATCCTATTATCTGTTATATTTTGCTTTTCTTTTTATCAAGAAATACTAGCGCAAACAATTAACCTTAATGAGCGTTTTATTCAACAAAATCTTAGAACAGCTCAATTACTTGGTGAATTTGATTCTTCTGTTTCATTTACATCATTACCAATTCATACAGGTAAAACAGGTGTCAAAATAGATTCAAGTCTTATAGGAAGTAAAGAATATGGTGCAACTTTAAAAACTTTTTTTGGAAAGTATGGCACATTAAAAATATTGCCTCTTAATTTTATAATGGAATACAGCAGTCATCATCCTTACAGCAGAAATAATGGTAGTATGATTCCTAACAGAGGATATCAACAGCTTGTTAGTTTTGGTTTCCATGCGGAATTAGGCGCCTTGTCTATACAATTCAAACCTGAAGGAGTTTATGCTGAAAACAGAAATTTTGAAGGATTTCCTGATAGTCATTATGGAATAACTTGGGCTAGAAGATATGATCTTTGGAATTATATTGATATGCCTGAGAGGTTTGGAGAAAATGCTTACAAAAAATCTTTATTTGGACAATCAAGTATAAGATTGAATCACGGCGGTCTTTCATTAGGGTTGTCATCAGAAAATATTTGGTGGGGGCCCTCTTTAAGGAATAGTATCATGATGAGTAACCAAGCTCAAGGATTTAATCATATTACTTTTAATACAACAAGGCCTGTAAAGAGCCCTGTTGGTAATTTTGAATGGCAAGTTGTAACGGGACGTTTAGAAGGTTCTGGATTCAAGCCTCCTCAGCCCGATCAAACGATTGGAAGTACGTTATTATATTTCCCAAAAAAAGATGATTGGCGTTATTACCAAGGTTTAACTTTTTCGTATTCCCCTAAATGGATTGACGGCCTGTCACTTGGGTTTATTAGATGGGTACAAATGTATGGTGAATTTGCAACAGCAAATCGTGATTATTTTCCTGTCTTTGATGGTCTTTTTAGAAAAAATGATAAATATGGTTTAACCTCTGATTCTCTGGAACAAGAAAGAGATCAGGGTGCAGGAATTTTTGGAAGATGGGTGTGGCAGGACGCTAAAACTGAAATTTATGGAGAATTAAACTATAATGATGCCAAATATAATTTAAGAGATTTAATCTTAGATACTGGTCACGCAAGAGCTTATACCATTGGTATTCACAAAGTTTTTCAAAAAAGCCAAACAAGTAAAATATATAAATTTTCATGGGAGAGAACATTGATGCAACAAACCTCTTCTCGTTTATTAAGAAATGCTGCATCTTGGTATCAACATAGTAGAGTTAGACATGGCTACACCAATAATGGTGAAGTTCTGGGTGCGGGCATAGGTCCAGGAAGTAATTCTCAGTATTTCGAATTTGCTATGATAGATAAATTAGATAAGTATAGTATTGCTTTTGAAGTTATAGACCAAGACAATGATTTTTTTATGTACGCTTTTGAAGATGCCTTAGACTTTAGACGTTATTGGAAAGATTTTAATGTGCATTTCAGTGTCCAAAAAAAGATAAAAAATTACTGGGGACGCATTAATGTAGTTTACTCAAGAGGCTTAAACTATCAATGGGAATTAGATGATTATACTGATCCATATTATCACGCCGGTACAGATGTTAACAACCTTCATGTAAATTTTAATCTCACCTATCATTTTAATTCTAAAAAAAAATATAAATTAAATAAAGTATATCCCTAAAAAAAGTAATTTTTTTATTTTTTAATAAGCCGTTTAAAAACCTCTAAATATTGATCTGTTATACAGTCCCAGTTGTATTTATCTGTTATGCCCAAATGTGAGTTCTGACTTAATTTTTTAATTTGCTTAGGATACTGGTCTGCGTAATCGATTTGCTGTCGAACTGCTGCCTGATTTTTCTCAAAGTAAATTCCATATGAATCATTGTTTAACATTTCTTTGTTAAAAACAGTGTTTAAAGCCAAAATAGCACAGCCATAAGCCATAGCTTTAATCATAGTTGGATTCGTTCCTCCAAATTCATGACCGTGAACGTACACATAACAATGATGGTATAAAGCTGCTAAAACTTCAGGGTCATTAACATAACCAGTAAAAATAAGTCTGTCGTCTTTTAGTGCTTTTAGCTCATCAGCATAATTGTCTTTATAAAAGACATCACCCACAACAACCATTTTTTTTGTTGAATTTGAAGTCAAAAAACCTTTCACAATAATATCGGCGTTATTATCTGGAATCATACGCCCAACCACTAAATAATATTCTTTTGGGTTAATAAGCCATTGTTGAATCAAAGAAGGGTCTTCTGATTTTTTTATTGTGGCGCCGTAAGCAATTACTACTGATTCTTTTTTAAATGTCTTTAGGTATACCTTACGCATCTCCTCAGAATCATTTATAATTTGATCAAATAAAATTGTTGACAATCGAGCCGCTATTTTAAAATATCTACCGCCTAAACCTTTCCATTTTGGGCGGAGCCATTCTAAACCATCCACGTTTATAGCCGTTGGTTTTCTAAATATTTTTGATATTAAACCAAAAGGGCCGTTAGCTGCGTTTACAGCAAAAATAACGTCCACATCAGAAACAACTGCACGGCACATAGATAAAAAAGAATGTATTAATTGGCTTAACGATTTTGTTTCGATGGTAGGCACATACACCAATTTAATACCGTTTACATGTGATGGTTTTTCTTTAAACAAGTTCCGATGGCAATAAACTGTTACTTCACAATTCCTTTCTACCAAACGCTCACTTAATTCTTTAATTAAGGTTTCATAACCACTATAAACATACGGATAGCCTCTAGATCCAATAATGGCAATTTTTAAAGGGTTTGTATCACTTTTTGATTGAGTCATTTTGATATCATAGTGGTTTTGAAAATGTCTAAAATATTTTTCTTGAACTGCACAGGCGAAAAGTGTTGGTCAGTATATTCAATCGCTTTTTCAATATTTAACATCTTCAGTTTTTCGTCCTTAAAATAATTATTTATCAAATCTGCTGATTTTTTTGCATTATTAAGCGGTAATAACAAACCGCAATTGCCATCATCTAAAATTTCTACCGCGCCTGCTAACTCGGTAGCTGCTACAGGTACTCTCATTTTAATTGCTTCAAAGAGAACTGTAGGCAAAGAATCTGGTGTTATTGAAGAGTGAAAAACTAAATCGGATTTACCTAATATGGATTCAATATCTGTTCTAAGCCCTAAAAAATGTATTTTTTCATGTAAATTATTTTCAACTACAAATGTTTTTAGTTCATCTTCATAAGATTCATACCCTGGAAAAGTGTCTCCAACAATTAAAAATTGATACTGGTTATTTAGTTTTAATAACTCTTTTGCCGCTTCAATAAAGTATTTATGGCCTTTACCAGGAACCAATCTACCTATTGAAGTAACGGTTATATTTTGGTCAGATTTCCTTTTTGTATTATTTGGGGTTTTTGTAAGCGGAAAAACAATACCATTATAAACTTTAATAAGTTGGGTTTTATCTAGATAAGTTGTCCAGTGTTTTGCAACACTATTGGAAACCGCAATAACTTTTGTTGAAAAATGTCGAGCAAACAAACCAGTAAATATTTCGTAAAGTTTATTGCCTGTTGGTATTTCATGTATGTGAGAGATGTTAGGAATGCCTCTTTTTTTGGCTGCTAAACCACCCGAAATAATTACAGATGTACTGGTGTATAACAAATCTATATGGTGTTTGTCAATATAATTTGATATATAATTTTTGGCCATTTTAATTTTTAAAAATCGATTATATAGGCCTTTTAAATTCAAGTATTTTTTTCTAAGAACACCTAAATTATATGTACTACATGAAGCTCCTTTATCTGTAATTATCTTATTTAGCACTCCATTATAAGGTAAAATAACATGTACTTCATATTTAGCTTTAATTAAAATATCTATTACTTGTAACACAATTCTACTGGCCCCATACATATCATTAGAGCTGTGCAATAAAAGAATTTTGTTAGTTGATTGTTTCATTTAATTCTCGACACTTTTAAAATAAGATATTCGTAATCTTTAACAAACTTTTCTCTAGAAAAATCTTTTAGCCTTTTTGTTCCTTTTTTAATCAAACAGGCTCTTTCGGGTTCTGAAGCTATTAATTTAGTAAGTATTTTATATAATTCAACTTGATCTCCTGCATTATAATGTTCCGCTGCTCCCCCTGCAATTTCAACCATTGCTGGAGCATTGGAAGTCACAACTGGTGTTTTCAAAGCAAAGGCTTCTAAGACAGGAATGCCAAAGCCCTCTTCAAGAGATGGAAACACATATATAAAAGCTTTTTTGTATAAGTAGGTTATTTCTTCATTTGACAAATAACCTGTCATCAAAACACTTTTTGACAAGTTGTTTGTAAAAATATAGCTCTCTAATTCGTTTAATACTTCTGAATTAGCATTAAGAATTTTTTGTCCTGCAAGCACTAATTTTAAATGTTTATTTATTCTGTCTTCTTTTAATAATCTAAATGCTTTAACAAGTGTTATTAAATCTTTTCGTTTATCAAAAGAACCTACATGTAATAAAAAATCGTTGTCTTCCAAATTTAAAGTTTTTAAAATTCTATCATCGTCTATTTTTGGTTTTAAAAAACTTTGATATATAACTTTAATAGAAAAGTTCTGTTTTGAAAATAAACTTTCTAGATTACTTTTAACATAATTACTTGTTGTTACCACTGATGAATTTCCTCGTAGACCAAGGCTTATAAGTTTGGTATAATATTTACGCCATAGTCGATTGTAATTTTTAGGATAATCCCAAAATAATGTGTCATGAATAACACAAAGCTTGAGTGTTTTTAAGCGCCATAAAGGTGCTACATAATCAGGACAAATAAGCACATTTGGTTTGTGCTTTAATATTTTAAATGGTAATATAATTTGTTTCCAAAAAAAATAATAAAGATGAAAATATAACCTAAATAACCTGTTTTTTGGATTTAAAAATTTATGATTTTTATCCCAGTGATTAATATCGTGTGAAAAAATGTATTCAATATTTTTATTTTTTGAGTTTTTGGCTCCTAAAACTAGCTCATTAATATAAGTTCTTATTCCAGACAATGCGGCCTGATAATAGAAAGTGTCTATAAAAACTTTAATTTTTTGAGGCAAAAGGTTCTCTTTAATTTAATTAAATGAATGTAGTAAAGATACTCATTAGATGTTTTTATTTAAAATATTCTTCAAATAATACGTTTCAATAAAACCAATTAAAAACCAAGAAAGAAAAGCTACAAAAAGATACAATTCTGCATTAGCCGTGAACAAAGGTATAAGTAAGCCTATTTTTGTAGCAGCAGCCACAAAAGAAATAGATTTTACATGATGTTTGCTTGAAAATTTAAATACTTTTAAACTATCCTTTATTCCCTTGATCAACATTGTTACATATATTAAAAGGCCTAATAGCCCCATTTGAACACCATAAATTAAAAACTGGTTTTCGCCTCCAATTTTTAAAGCTTGGTCAACACCATTGGCGTTACCACTCATGGCTATACCAACACCCATTGGGTTTTGAATAATAGAGTTTACCCCTTCTAACCATTCCAGGAGATGACCTAAACTAGAAGTATTTTGAAAACTTAAAGTATCTAAAACAAAGTATTGTAATTCTTTTGAAGAAAAGAAATAAATATATATTACTGATAGTATAACTAAGGTCAAAACAATTCGCACTAATTGGTATTTTTTTTCTAGAAATAAAGTGAAAAATACTATAATTCCACTTGCAATGATAGCGCCCCTTGAATAAGAAAAAAAGAAAGATAATGATACTAGCAGCAACAGGCATAAGTAAGCCAAACGATTAATATTGTATTTAGAGTGAAGCAGATAATGAAGGCCCACAGATAAAAACAGTAACAATGAAGCTGCAAACTCTAAAGGGTTTGAAAAAAAGGCTGCATAACGCGCAAATCCGCCCTGTCTTTCAAAAGTCCAACTCAAGCCATAATTGCCCGTTGGAAAGATATCGTTCATTACTAAATTAAATCTTCCATAATCCAAAACATTTTGTAGGTGCATACCAAATATTTTTTCTGACAATGCGAACACAAAAGAAGCAATTGTTAAATAGATTAATACTTTAACAATGAGGCGCCATCTTTGTTTATCAATATTAGTGTTGCGGCCTAAAAAATAAACGATACCTATTAAAAATGTGTTTTTTGCATAAATTATTTTTGAAAATAAAGGAATTTCCCCTAACGGAATAAGCGTATAAATTAGGGTTAGAGTCATAAATCCCAAAAACAATTTATCTAAGAAAGTAAGTTCCCATTTTTGTTCAATAATTGATTCTTTTTTTCCAAAAATAAAAACAAAAAAAGCTGTAAAGAGAACAAAATCTTTACTGTACTTAAAGAGATCAACTAGAGATGTCAAGTCAAATGCTTTAAAAATAATAAGTTGCAAGGTGGTGTAAAAAGGGAGTGTAAATAGGATATACAATAAAAGATAATAAGCATCCCCTTTAAAGGTTTTTTTTAATACAAAGCCAATAAGTCCAATGTATATAATCAATAATATTGTTGCAATTACAATCAAAATATCTGTTTTATGTTATTAGTGTTTATACCGTCCAGCATGCCCCGCCAAACCATTTTTAATTTTTCAAACCTAAATCTTAGAATAAAATAAATTGAATATGAGGTTATTTTGAGAATTTGATACACATAAGATCCTTTACGATTAAAAAAAGTGTGTTTTTTTATTAGATAAATGTGATTTCGTACATTTAAATAATGAGCATAAGGAGATAAATTTCCCTCATTAGAAGCATTATTCTTCTTTGTACTTCCGGATGAGTGGTGATAAATAATACTTTTGGGCACTATACCCAATTTATAGCCTAGGTTTGTCATTCTAATCGACCAATCCGCATCTTCAAAATAGGCAAAAAAGCGATTATCCAGTAAACCGACTTCTCTAATAACTGCTGTCTTTACCAGAACACAACAGCCACTAATCCACTCTGTGAATGTGTCTATTTTAAGTTTTGGTTTGTAAATTATTCCTTTATATCTAGTTTTAAACAAGCAAAAAAAAGTGTTATAAGAGCCTCCAGCATTCCAGATCGTTTTTTTGTCTGGAAGATCTAATATAAGAGGCTGTGTTGCGGCTAAATTTTTATCAGATTCCATTCTAGCTACAAGAAGAGATAAAAAATTTGGATTTACCTCTGTGTCATTATTAAGTAATAAAACGTAATCAAAATTTTGTTTCAAAATAACTTTTAAAGCTTTATTGTTGGCACCTGTAAAACCTTCGTTTTTTTCATTTTTTATATAGTTAATTTCAGAAAATTCTAAGGCTATTTTATCCCCTGAACCATCTGTTGAGCCGTTATCTACAAAAAAAACTTTTTTATTTTTATAACTACACTCTTCTAAGCTTTTAAGACAATTAAAAGTCAGCTGATAAGTATTCCAATTAATAATGATGATGGCTATTTTAGGCTCTTTCATGTTTGTTTTTTATCAAGAGTACTGAATGTACAATAAAACTCACAATTTCTGTAATTACAAGCGCAATAGAGAGCCCATGACCACCAAAATAATAACCGCCAATTGTAGCTAAAATTAACATGATAATGGCTGTTACCCAGGTCCCCTTAGTGAGCAAATGTTTCTTTTCGTCTACTAAAATTTTAATCATGTTGTTAAAATTTAACATACTCAAAAAGGGAATAAAAGCTAAAATTTTTAAAATAGCCTCACTATATAAAACTTGAGAACCTGCCAATAAAAATATTATCCATTTAGAAAAAATGATTGTAATCAGTCCCATCACAAAAGTAATTGACAATCCAATTATAAAAATTCTATTGACATAACTGTTAAATTTAGTCTTATCGCTTTTAAACAGAATAGAAGCTTTTTGCAAGATGGCTTGAGTAAAAAAAACAGGCACCATGCGCATTAGAAGAGCAATTTTTTGAGCTAAAGCAAATTCTCCTAAAACAGTATTGTTAACAAAATTCGCTAAGATGATCAAGCCGCCGTGGATGGAAACATGACCTGCTATTGAAGATATAAAAAATTGAAAGTTTTCAATAAATCTTTTTTTTATATTATAAATACTTACCCAAACCCATTTGATTTTTTCTTTCTTATAGATAATGATCCAGGAAACGATGTAAACTATGAGAGCGGTAATTCCAAATAAAAAATTGACATAAGTCGCGTCTTCTGGTCTTTTTATAAATAATACAATTAGTAGCAAGTAGGCTCCTTTTGCAAAAGCATTCACTAAAGATGCCCATGCAATTTTATCATTTCCTTGAAAATAAAACATCGGAAACAAAGCTTGGCTAAACAACAGAATTAATGAATAATATAATAAGGCCGCATAAGATTTAAAAAATCCAAAAAAATAAGTCAAGCAAAATAAAATTATTGCCATACCAAAGGCTATTATTATCCTGGTTGCTATAATTTCATTGATTAAAGTTTCTTTTTTTGCAGATTCATCTCTAAATAAAGCAATGCGTTTGGGGCCATTTAGGTGATAGCCATAACTAACCGTAATGCTTGACAATAACACAACTGAAAGAGCAAGGTTAACAAGCCCATACTGAGCTTCACCTAGTGTGCTAAATAAAATGCGTGTTGCTAGTAAAGCAATTAAAATATTAATCCCTTGATTAATAATTAAATTGAAAAAATTCTTAATGAAAATGCCTTTAAACAATGGTGTTTTATTTTAGTGATATCTTAAGATTTATATAGTTTTATTTTTAAATCTTGATTATTGCTCTTCCAACGCTTGTCTTATAATACGTTGTAACGACAATAGCAATACTATTAAGGTGCCGCCACCAAAAACCCCAAAAATAAACGTGTTAAAAAATGTCCAGCGGTTGTTTTCTAACGGTAAGGAGGGTTTATCAATAATTTGAATAAGAGGTGTTTTATTTCTATGAGCTACTTTTGCCAATTCTAATTGTTTTACAACTTCTAAATAAATAGCTTGGTTCGCTTGCAAGTTGGCCATCGCTTTGTGATAAGGGACTTTAGCTGTTTTTGCCAGAGGATTAAGATTTGGAATGTTTTGGTCTATTTCAGCAAGCGCTAAAAAAGACAAATCTAAAAGATGTTTAACACTATCTGTTTGAACTTGTAATACGTTTAAATTAAGCGCTGTTTTCTTGGTTTGAGTTTTGTAATAAAAGCTGTTGACTTTATTAACCAAAACTTCATTAAAAGTTTTAGCAAAAACCTCATCTTTGTGTTTAAAACCAACATTTAAAATCGAAGTATTTCTGTTTGGTTTTCCAACCATTAAAAAGTCTTTTTTAATCAATTTTATCGCTTCTTTTAAAACGCTATCTTGAAGCCTAGTGTACTGTTTTTTATCTTTATAAAAATCCTTTAGATAAACCTTTTTCTTGGCCCATTTTTCTTCTAAATTTTGAGCTCTAGCAAAGTAATCTACTAATTTTTGAGGTTTTCCATTAATAGTAACCTCCCCTAATAATGCTTGCTTTAGCATATTGTTTGATCTGTAGAGCTCTTGTATGTTATCAATTTGAAATAAATTACTCGCGCTCATAATGCTTGAGGTGTTAATTCCAGACATAGAAGCTAAAGAAGATAAGCTGCCTAAACCAGCTGAGGCATCATTTTCTAATACAAAAGATGTGTTGGCATAATGGATAGGTGATTTTAAGTAATTGTAAGAAAGGAGTAATACTAAAGTTATTAAAGCCCCGTAAAGAATTTTTTTACGCTTGTCCAATATAAACACAAGCCACTCTTTAAAGCCTTGAATCATGTTTTTTAAAGAAATTTTTTCTTCTTTTGGCATATTACTTTCTGATTGCATTTTTAATTATTTATTTTTTCTGTTGCTTAAAGTTGAATTTACAAATTAAGTTGAGTAATAGCTAAAACCAACGTTGCTACACCTGTAAAAACACCAGTAAGAGTTCCTACGTCTGTCGAAGGTTTTCTTTGTAATTTTTCGGGTACTCTAACCTCAGAGCCAGGTACTATTTCGGGGTAAATATTAAAAAGCAAAAACTTTTTTGTTGCACGGGCCTCTCCGTTGGGATAAATCACATATGTTTTGCTTTTGTCTGCGCGAGCTTTAAAGCCACCTGCTTTGCTAATATAATATTTTGTCGATTTGTTTTTTTTGTACCTCAAGCTTGTTGTATTTAACAAATGCCCTCTCAAACGAACAGTTTCTAGTTTTTTAGGAATAACTATGGTGTCTCCAGGCTGAACTAGTAAATTTGAAGCAGAGCTTTTCTTTTTTATGATCTCTTTTAAGTCTACAGCAATTGATTCGGTCGTTTTGAATAACTCTTTATTTGGTAATAAATAAGACTGTATAGAGTCATTCTTTTTAGTGACAGTTATATCGGTTGTTTTGTTAATGGCTTTTTTTTCTTTTACCGTTAGCTCGTTTAATTTATCTAAATCACTATTTATTCTTTTTAGTAAATCAATATCAGCCTCAGACAATGAGCCCATTTCTTTTATTAAATCATCTTTTAGTGCTAGCAAGGATGTTAACTGCTTATCGGTTTTTGTTTCTTTTTTGTAGTGCTCTGTTTTTCTTATTAAAGTCGCCCCATCAGCGTAAGCGAACTCATTCAAACCGCCTGCGCGCTCTAATATATCTGAAATCCTTTCGCCTTTTGATTGGATTGCATATAGCCCTGGAAAATTAGCCTGTCCGTCAACATAAACAAATTCCTTCTCATGAAAATTTGGGTCGGTCCTCACGGAAATGTGATCAAAAGGGGTTAACATTATATTATCTTCATTTTCTAACATCTCAAACTCTTTCGATAAATCAACTACTATTACCTTTGACAATTTAGATTTATCATCATTGTTACCCTTTAATCGTCTAGAGATTTCAATTCTGTTTTTTGCAGCAGCTTTATTAAAGCCTCTAGCCTTCAATATTAAATCTTTTAATCTCATCCCTTTAGAGTAAGGATATACCCCAGCTTGATTGACGGCTCCAGCAACTTCAACATAATCCTCTTCCTTAATGTCGTTTTTGGATATAATAGTAAGCACATCTTCCTTTTGAAGTAAAATGTCCTGCTCTTGTCCCGATAAAACATCCCTTAAATTAAAGCTTATAAGGCTAGTTGAAAAATCTTCATTTGTTCTAATGATGTTTGCCGTTGTTAATAAGGCCTCTTGTTTTAATCCTTCTGTCTTGGCAAGTAAACCCTTTACTCCTAAGCCTTTAGTTATTGCAAAAACACCGGGCCTGTAAACGGCTCCTTTTACAATCACACGATTCTTGTAGCGATCTAGTGCTTTGTCTATTTGAAAAACATCCCCAGATTTTGGTGTGAATATTTCATATTGATCTTTATTGATATCTGCCACAATATATTCGCCATCTAATACGCGTTTTACTTTAATAGTTTTGGTAAAGGCTTCCTCGTTAAAGCCGCTTGCATAATTTAACAGGTCTTGCAAACTTTCGTTATCGAGCAATTCAAATTGACCTTTTGTTTTAACGGCACCATTTAGAGTAACGCGGTTAGTATAGGGGCTTACCAAAATAAGATCATTGTTTTCTAAAGCAACGTCTGCAGAAGCGTCACCCTCAGTTAAATACTTATATATATCAACCTTGCTAATAAGTTTATTGTTTCTAAAAACTTTAATATCTCTTAATGTGGCTTTTTCTGTAATGCCTCCCGCAACATATAAGGCGTTGTAAACGGTATTAAAAGCGCTCAAAGTATAAGAGCCTGGCACTTCTACTTCCCCAACAATATTAACTTTAATGTTGCGTGATTTGCCAACAGAAACGTTTACAAATGTGTTTTTTTTGTCCCCGCTGATGCCTAAATATACTTTAGACAATCTCTTTTCAATACGTTTTGTTGCGTTTTTAACTGTAAGTCCTGAAAGATGAATTGGTCCGAAATTTTCTAAAATTATCGATCCTTCTGGGTTAATTTCTATTTGATAATAGGCTTCTGATTGACCATAAATATCAATAAATAATTTGTCACCAGGGCCTAAAATATAACCCACCGGAGTCGGAATATTTAAATTAGATTGAAATGTAAGTAGACCGTTTGCTTTAAAAACGTCAAAACCAAAAATGTCGCTTTTCATTTTTGAATATTCTACTTGTTCATTGTCAAAGTTGCCTAATTCTGAGTCTTGGAGATTAGTATTTCGTAACCTTGATTCTTTGTCCGGAACATTGTTGTTTTTTGATGCCCTTTGTGTATTAAACAACTTAAATCGATTGTCAAGTGTTGCAATTTCTTCTTCAGAAAGCCCTTGGGCTTCAGCCGCTTTTAAAATATCGTTGTAATTATAACCTTCTGAAGAGGCTTCTTGAAATAGTAGTTGTAGTTGATTGTTAGTCATTTCTGAGTAATTCACAGATGACAAATCAAAGTTTTTTTGAGCTTGGGCGTTTAACAACGAAAATATTGTGATTGTAATAACAACAATCGATTGTTTGAATTTCAACGACATATCTGATTAATTAATAATCAAATATATGAAATTTATACTGTTGTGTTTGTGAAAACAAAAAAACCCTCCAAATATGTGAAGGGTTTTGTGGTCCCACCTGGACTAGAACCATTTTGTTAACTTATTGTTTATCAGTATTTTATGTAATAAATTAATGTTGTTTTGTACTCCTTAGAGGTACAACTTGTACCTCCGGAGGTACAATATCAAGGGTTTATAATATTCTTATACTTCTGTTTTATCAAAAACATTATATAATCAATATCTGTATCTTTCAAAATTGAAATTTTATACACAGTTCCTTTTGTTCCAGATTTCCATTCCCATGAACTTTCTTTTGAAATTCCCTTGGGGTCATCAATATCAAAATAATTTTTGGACCTAGTACCGTCAGGATTAACATTTCCTCGACTAAAGTCTAACCTAATCCCATTTTTTTGAAAATTGAAATATCCGACAGTTTTGTTTTCAAGAGATAAACTAACATAATGTTTTTTTGAAACTAACTCTACCCCTTCCAATTCACTAAATCTTGAGGATAGTTCATTCCACACCTGAATAATTTCTTTTTTAGATTTAGACAAATGTTCCTCTATCTCAACAACCTTAACCTCTTTGTTAACTGAATTTATTAGACTGTCGTTTTTACCAACATTTAGTGAATCAATTTTTTCGTCAGAGGTTGGTTTGTGTTGATTCAAAACAAGTGTACTATTACTATATCTTTTTATCTCCCATAACTCAAATGGTAAGTTTTTAAAATTTACACTGTCTTTTTGAAACTTATTAAACGATTGGGAAATAAAAACTATTTTGGACTGTGACCAATCAATGTCCTTTACGTCAAGAAACCTATTAAAATGTTTTGAGAGAGTAAGTAAAAAATCAGACTTATTATTTAACAATAGTTGAAGATAAGTGTAACCTTGGTCTATAACTGAATAACTATCCCCTTTTTTGTATTCAACAATTACGAAAGAATTATTTTCTTCATCATAACAAAGTGTATCAATTCTATATTTCCCTACGGTCAGTTCAGACTCTACAAATTCTACATTAAAAAGTTCAAGAGTGTTTTTTTCAATTAGGTTTTGAATATCTCGTTCTAATGGAAATTGTTTAGTTTCAACTAAGTTAAGTTTGTCTTTAATTATGTTATATAATTTCATAATTGATTAATGAATTTTAAAAATAGGTAATTATTAATAGATTACAATTTAAATATTTCATGTCCTCCATTCTTTTTGGTACCTGAACCATCCAATTAAAATCATGGTTATCAAACTCTTACATTAATTAAACTGTACCTCTATTTGTACCTCCTTACCCCAATTAAGACAAAAAAAGAACCCTAACTTACTCTTTTACAAGCAGTTAGGGTTTCTCTTGGGTGGTCCCACCTGGACTCGAACCAGGGACCACTTGATTATGAGTCAAGTGCTCTAACCAACTGAGCTATAGGACCTGTAATAGGGTGCAATATTAACACATTTTTTTAATAATAGAAAAAGAATACTATTGTTTATTCTCTGCGTTTTGGCATAATTCAATTAAAACTCCGTTGGTTGTTTTTGGATGTAAAAACACAATTATTTTATTGTCTGCTCCTTTTTTTGGGGTTTCTGAAATAAACTCGAAGCCTTCTTTTTTTAATCTTTTTATCTCGTCTGTAATGCTGTCTACATGAAAAGCAAGATGATGTGCGCCTTCTTTTCTCTTTTCAATAAACTTTGCGATTGGACCGTTATTGTCTGTCGATTGTAGTAATTCTATTTTTTGTTCTCCGACTTTAAAAAAAGATGTAATTACTGATTCGGAATCAACAGTTTCTAATTTATAGTGCTCTTTTCCTAAAAGTTTTGCAAAAAGTTTGTTAGATATATCAATGTCTGTAACGGCAATTCCCAGGTGTTCTACTTTATTAATCATATCACTAAATTAAATTAAAAAAATTTGTTTTAATTATTTCATCTTGTAAATGTTTATTTTTACCAAATGGAAAGCAATAGACAAAAAAAGATTTCTAAGATTCTTCAACAAGACTTAGCGGACATTCTTCAAGGAGCTGCTAGAAAAGGCGGTCTTAGGGGAATCATTATTTCAATTTCTAAAGTTTCTGTAACAACAGATCTTTCTATAGCAAAAGTATATTTAAGTGTTTTCCCGTCTGACAAGGGGGAAGAAATTCTTGCTGGCATTAAAGCAAACACCCCGTTAATTAAACACGAAGTTTCTCAAAGAACAAAACATCAATTGCGCAGGACACCAAACTTTATTTTTTTCATAGACGACTCCTTAGATTATATTGAAAAAATTGACCAATCACTAAAAGGGGTTGATAACCCGATTAACTCATCAAAATAAGTCGCTCTTGAATTTCTCTTATTATATAGCAAAACGATACCTCTTCTCTAAGAGCTCTAATAATGCTGTAAATTTTATGTCTAAACTGGCTGGGCTTGGTGTTGTTGTTGGGGCTGCAGCGCTTTTTATTGTTCTATGTGGTTTTAATGGCCTTAGAGATTACAGTTTAGCCTTCTCTTCTTTTGTCGATCCTGACCTAAAGATTGTTCCGGTCAAAACAAAAACATTTATAATTAATGACTCTTTGCTAAAAGATATTTTGCAGCTAGACAACCTTTTAAGTTACTCTAAAACAGTTGAGGAAAATGTTTTTTTGTCTACTAACGAAACTGGAGATGTTATTTCTGCAAAAGGCGTTTCTGAGTTTTTTCCTTCAAAAACTATTGACTCAATTTTATTTGACGGAGAGTGGATTTATAGTTCAAATCAAATTGTTTCTGGATGGGGTGTTGCAAATAAGCTTTCTTACGGAGTTTATGATTATTCAAAAGGAATAACACTATATGCCCCTAAACCAGGAAAGAAACAAATTCTTTCTATTAACGATTCCTTTTCAAAACTAAATGTTGTAAACGTTGGACTATTTGAAATTAATGAAGCTTTGGATTTTTCCCTTATTTATACTGGTCTTAAGGACCTACAAAAACTATTAGGATATAATGAAAATCAAATAAGCTCTTTAGAAATTATATTAAAAGATGCTGTGAGGTCCGAGGAGACCGCCGGTTTATTAAGATCTAAGCTTGGTTCTGATTTCAGGGTTAAAACGAAAGAACAGTTAAACGACACATTATATAAAATGCTTAATACTGAAGAAATTGCTGTTTATTTAGTGTTTACGTTAGTGCTTATAATCGCTCTTTTTAATTTAATTAGCTCAATAATTATTATGGTTCTTGAAAAAAGAAATAATCTTAAAACGCTTTATAATTCTGGGGCGACTCATGGTGAGATCAAAAAAATATTTTTTTATCAGGGCTTAATTATTACTTTGTTGGGCGGGGCAACAGGGCTATTTCTTGGGTTTCTTTTAATGCTAATGCAACAAAAGTTTTCTGTTTTTATGATAACATCGTCTCTTGCGTATCCGGTAAGTATTGAGCTTTCTACTTTTCTGATTGTTAGTGTTACAATATTGGCTCTTGGTGGTGTGGCTTCTAAGATTTCGTCTAGTGTAGTAACTAAAGAGCTTGTGGGGAAAGCTTAAGCAAATTCATAAGAATTAAACTTTTCGTAGATTTCGTCAAGGGTTGCAAAAACATCTACAGGGTCGTCGCTAGTTACAAGTTTTTGCCTGTAAGGTTTAAAGTCTTGTATACCTTTAAAATAGTTGGTGTAGTGTCTTCTTGTTTCAAAAACACCTAGTCTTTCGCCTTTCCAGGCTATAGACATTTCAAGGTGTTTTTTTGCTGCAGCAACTCTTTCCTTTATAGAAACGGCAGGTAAGTGTTCTCCTGTTTTAAAAAAATATTTTACCTGATTAAAAAACCATGGGTTGCCAATACTAGCCCTGCCTATCATAGCTCCGTCTAAACCATAATGGTCTCTTATAAGTACTGCTCTTTCTGGTGTGTTTATATCTCCATTTGCAAATATTGGAATGTGCATTCTTTGGTTGTTTTTAACTTTTTCTATTTCAGTCCAATCTGCATCTCCTTTGTACATTTGTGCTCTTGTTCTACCGTGAATTGAAATTGCTTTACATCCAACATCTTGAAGTCTTTCTGCTGCCTCGACTATTTTTATACTGTTTTCGTCCCACCCTAATCTTGTCTTAACTGTTATTGGAAGGTGGGTTCTTTTAACCATTTCACGAGTTAGGCTTTCCATTAAATCAAGATCTTTTAAAATCCCTGCTCCGGCTCCTTTTGAAACTACTTTTTTAACAGGACATCCAAAGTTAATATCAATGATGTCTGGGTTTGATTTTTCAACAATTTCTACAGACTTGAGCATGGAGTCTAGGTTAGCGCCAAAGATTTGTATACCAACAGGTCTTTCCTTTTCATAAATATCTAACTTCATTGTGCTTTTTACTGCATCACGAATTAGGCCTTCGCTAGAGATAAACTCTGTGTAAACAACGTCTGCTCCATTCTCCTTGCATAGTGCTCGAAAAGGAGGGTCGCTAACGTCTTCCATTGGGGCTAATAACAAAGGAAAGTCAGGTAATTCTATGTCTCCAATTTTAACCATTTAAACAATAATAATATTATTTTGACTACAAATATACTGAACAATCTATAATATGATTTTTGTGCTTATTCTACCTTCAATAATGGTTAATTTTTATGTACTTTTGTGCCTTGCATCAAATTGCATAGACTTTAATGGAGAATATTAGAAACTTTTGTATTATAGCTCATATTGACCACGGAAAAAGCACGCTTGCAGACAGGCTGTTAGAGTTTACTGGATCTGTTTCGGATAGAGAAAAGCAAGATCAGCTGCTTGACAACATGGATCTTGAAAGAGAAAGAGGAATCACAATAAAGTCTCATGCCGTTCAAATGAATTATCAAAGAAATGGAGCTGATTACGTCTTAAACCTAATCGACACCCCTGGTCACGTTGATTTTTCTTATGAAGTTTCAAGATCAATAGCTGCTTGTGAAGGTGCACTTTTGATTGTTGATGCTGCACAAAGCATTCAGGCGCAAACCATCTCTAATTTATATTTAGCGCTTGAAAATGATTTAGAAATAATTCCTGTTTTAAACAAGGTAGATTTGCCAAGCGCGAACCCGGAGGAGGTTACAGACGATATTGTTGATTTGCTCGGGTGTAAAGCAGAAGAGGTTATTCCTGCTAGTGCAAAAACAGGTCTTGGAATAGAAGATATTATAAATGCAATTATTGATGTTGTCCCTGCTCCTGTAGGAAACTATGATGAACCTTTGCAGGCGCTAATATTTGATTCTGTTTACAACCCTTTTAGAGGTGTGGAAACATATTTTAGAGTAATTAATGGTAGTATTAAAAAAAATCAACAGGTTAAATTTATTGCTACAGGTAAAACGTATGGGGCCGACGAAGTAGGGACTTTAAATCTAAAACAAAGCCCAAAACCTGAAATTTTTGCTGGAGATGTTGGTTATCTAATAACAGGGATTAAAGAAGCTAAAGAAGTAAAAGTTGGAGACACAATTACTGACTCGAAAAGCCCTACTTTAAATGCTGTTGAAGGTTTTGAAGATGTAAAACCTATGGTTTTTGCTGGCATTTACCCTGTAGATACGGAAGACTACGAAGAGCTTAGAAACTCTATGGAAAAGCTTCGGCTAAATGACGCGTCATTGGTTTTTATCCCTGAAAGCTCGGCTGCACTTGGTTTTGGTTTTAGGTGTGGTTTTTTAGGGATGCTGCATATGGAAATTATTCAAGAAAGGCTAGAAAGAGAGTTCGGAATGACAGTAATTACAACGGTTCCTAATGTTTCATACTTGGCATATACTAGAAAAAACATGGACTTACCCGTAACTGTTAATAACCCTTCAGATCTGCCTGACCCTTCTACTCTAGACAGGGTTGAAGAACCGTTTATTAAGGCTACAATTATTACAAAAGCCGATTATGTTGGTAACGTTATGTCCCTATGTATAGACAAAAGAGGTTTGATAAAAAACCAAACATATTTAACTACCCAAAGGGTTGAGCTGACTTTTGATATGCCGCTAGCCGAAATTGTATTTGACTTTTATGACAGGCTAAAAACCGTGTCTAGAGGGTATGCTTCTTTTGATTATTCACCGATAGGCATGCAAACTTCTAAATTAGTTAGGGTGGATATTTTATTAAACTCTCAGCCTGTTGATGCGCTTTCGGCCCTAATACACGCAAGTAGCGCTCAATCCATAGGTAAAAAAATGTGCGAAAAACTAAAAGAACTTATTCCTCGTCAGCAATTTGATGTTCCTATTCAGGCTGCTATTGGGGCAAAAATAATTTCTAGAGAAACCATAAAAGCGCTTCGAAAAGATGTTACCGCAAAGTGCTATGGTGGGGATATTTCAAGAAAAAGAAAGCTTTTAGAAAAGCAAAAGAAAGGAAAGAAGCGTATGCGACAGGTAGGGAATGTAGAAATTCCTCAAGAAGCTTTTATGGCTGTATTAAAATTAAATGACTAGTCCTTCATTGTTAGCCTTAACACTGAGCATGCTGATTTTTCTGTAAACTTGTCTTTTCCTGTTCCAAACAAAACGCTTATCCAATTATCCTTTTGCGGGGTTCCTAGTATAAGAAGGTCATATCCTGCAGATTGAGTTGAAATTGTCTCTATTGAGTTATTACTTTTTAGTATTTGCACGTCGCTGGTGGTTTTGATTTTTGAAACAAGGCTAAGAGATTTTTTTCTAATAGCTTGTGTTTCGTCATCTGGAGTGTGCTCTGAAACAACATGCAAAAGAGTAAGCTCTGCTCCATAGAAAGCACAAATTCTCTCAGCTACTGCTAAAAAGTTTTTGTCTTTTCTTCCTGGTCTTAAAGCTAAAAGAACCTTGTTTATATACCTGACTCCGTTGTCTTTAAATAGCGCAAAATCAGACTTAATATTTGTAAGAAGCCAGCCAATTGGGTTGCTTACCAATATTCCGTTGTGGGCTCTTCCGTTCCAGCCCATAACAAGCCAGTCGCAGTTAGTTTGACTTCCTAGCTGATCTATTGTGTCTGAAAGTTCGTGAGTTACAACAGCCTCAAAGTCTACGCTTATGTTTTTGCTTTTAGAAAGTCCTGAAATTCTTCTTTCTAAAGAAAGAATTTTTGGATCATTTTTCATAAAGGCGTCTAAAAAAGTTTGATTTGGAACCTCTGTAATGTTAACCGCTTGTATTGTTTCTTTTTTATTTATTGCCGCAGCAATTTCAACTAACATTTCTGCTGATTGTTCGTTTCCTAAAAGAGGGACGACAACACCCGCATCGGGGTTTAAAGAGCCGTCTAAATTTTTATCTTCCTCTTCAATTCTTTTGACTTCAATTTCTTGTTGTTGTTTTTTCGTGTAAAAAAGATAAAGAGCTGGTCTATGTCCATATTTTTTCAAAACTCCTGTTCTGGTGTTTTCTTTGTTCGAAAACGCATAAATTATTGCGCCAAGCAAGAAAATTGCGCCAATTGCAAGAAAAGGTGTGAGCCCAAGGTAAAAAAGAAGAACAAACCCTGTTAGAATTCCAAAAATTTGAACCCAAGGATATAGGGGTGATTTATATTTTGGCTGGTACCACTGTGCTGACGTTTCTCTTAGTACAATTACCGCTAGATTCACAGAAATAAACATCATTACTTTAAATGCACTAGCGAGCTTGGCAATCTCAAAAACATCTAGAAACAAGACAACAAGGGCAATAGCAACGCAAGTTATTGCAATCGTGTTTATTGGTGTTAAGAACTTTTTATGGACTTGGCTCCAAAATTTTGGGAGAAGCCCATCTCTTGACATTGCAAAGGGAAACCTTGAAGAAGCAAGGACGCCAGCATTTACAGTTGAGAGAAGCGTGAGCACTGCAATTAAAGCAATAAAAGCGCCCACAACATGAATCCCGCTTAATTCATATGAAGACACATTAAGGTCTAATGCCAACGTGTGTATAGGGTTGTAATTCCCCGCTAATTCAGCAAGGCCAACGTTTGCTGTTAAAACAAAAGAGATTAGAACATAAATTGTTGTAATAATAAAAAGAGATAAAATCATTCCAAGAGGTAAGTTTTTGTCTGGGTTCTTGATTTCTTCTGCAATTGCTGCAACTTTGGTCACCCCTGAATATGACAAGTAAACAAATGCAACTGCAAAAACAAAATCTTTATATCCTGCTAACTCAACCGCTTCCTCTTTTAATTTGGCAAAAAAAGGAGTCGTTTGGTCCATCGATTGGATACCCAAAACAAAGAGAGCTGCTAATACCAAAAGAGCAACCAAAACAGCATAAGACTGAAAATTTCCTGCTTTTTTAGCGCCAACAATATTTAACAGAAAAACTAAAAACAAAAAACCTAGGCCTACTGATTTTGTAATTGCTTCACTGTCCATCTCTAAAACCACAAGCACATAAGCGCCTATTCCAACAAGAGCAAAAGCACATTTTAAAACAAGAGCAATCCAAAGGCCAAGTCCAGAAATTGTTCCAAACAAAGGCCCAAATGCTCTTTCAATAAAGACATAAGCTCCACCAGAACTTGGCATTGCCGTAGCTAGCTCAGATTTTGAATATGCGGCAGGTAAAATACAAATAGCCGCAACTAAATAAGCCAGCCAAAGAGATCCTCCGATCTTAGTTGCTGCAAGACCAGGTAATACAAAAATCCCTGTCCCAAGCATTCCCCCAAGGCCGATTGCAATCACGGCTGGTAAAGACAAACTTCTTTCTAACTTCTTCAAAATATTGTTTTATATTTATAAAAATAGTAAATAATCTTGTTAAATGAATCTATATCCTGTTAATGCTGGAAATTTTAAATTAGACGGTGGGGCAATGTTTGGTGCTGTTCCAAAAACAATTTGGAATAAAACCAACCCTGCAGACCAAAACAACTTGATTGATATTGCTGCTCGTTGCTTGTTAATTGAAGACGGTAAAAGGCTTATTTTGATTGACTCAGGAATGGGAAACAAACAAGGTGAAAAGTTTTTTAGCTATTACTCTTTATGGGGCGAAGACACATTAGAACGCTCGATTAAAAAAGTTGGCTTTTCTATAGATGACGTTACTGATGTTTTTTTTACTCACCTTCATTTTGACCATTGTGGCGGGGCTATCAAAAGAAGTGGTTCTGGCTTCGAGCCAGTTTTTAAAAATGCAATTTATTGGACTAATAAAAAACATTGGGACTGGGCTATTAATCCAAACAAACGAGAGGTTGCTTCTTTTTTAAAAGAAAACCTTTTGCCAATTGAAGAAACAGGAAACTTAAACTTTATTCCTACATCACGCCGCCAGTTCTCTTTTGTCGATGAGCTTGGCTTTAAGGTTTTTTACGCAGACGGGCATACTGAGAAACAAATGCTGCCTATCATTTCACATAAGGGTCAAAAGATTGCTTTTGCCGGAGACCTTATTCCTACTGCTGGCCATGTTCCTTTGCCTTATGTGATGGGTTACGACGTTAGGCCTTTGACAACACTTAAAGAAAAAGATTTATTTTTAAATTACGCAGCAGATAACAACGTTCTTTTGCTTCTTGAGCACGATAGTGTTAATGAGGTTGTTTCATTAAAAAGGACAGAAAAAGGCGTGCGTGTTAACCAAATTTTGAAATGTAATGACGTTTTTTAGAGCTCTCTTTTTGATTTTATTGGTTTGTTCTTGCTCTAACAAAGAAAGCGGTATGTGGCAACAACATGTGTCTTATAAAATGGTAATTGACGTTGATGCTGAAAACAGAAGCTATTCAGGAACACAAGAGCTTGTTTATACCAACAATTCTTCTGACACAATATCAAGAGTTTTTTATCATTTATATTTTAATGCTTTTAAGCCCGGAAGCGAAATGCAAATAAGGGCTTCTGAAATTAGCGACGATGACAGGACGATTTCCAAAAAAATACTTTCATTAGAAAAAAAGGATTTTGGAGATGTTCGCGTTCTAGAGCTTTTACAAGATGGTTTTTTGCTTGAGTTAAAAAATCAAGAAACAATTTTAGAGGCTGCTTTAAAAACCCCTCTTTTACCTGGTGAAAAAACAACACTAAGCATGCGTTTTGAAGTTGATGTCCCTAAGCAGGTTAGAAGAGCTGGAAAAGACAGCGATGATGGTATTGACTTTTCTATGGCTCAGTGGTATCCAAAACTGTGTGAATATGATAGTCAAGGCTGGCATGCTAATGCTTATTTGGGTCGTGAATTTTACGGGGTGTGGGGTGACTTTGATGTTACAATTAATATAGACAATAAATATACTGTCGCTGGGTCGGGCTATCTACAAAACCCTGAAGAAGTTGGGCACGGCTATGCTGAACTTAAAAAGCCTTATGAATCAGACAAAATTTCTTGGCGCTTTTTGGCGCCTAATGTTCATGATTTCAGTTGGGCCGCAGACACAGAGTATGTTCACGACGTAGTAGATGTGCCTGGCGGACCAAAAATGCATTTTTTTTATAAAGAAGACGATAAATATTCTGAAAACTGGAAAATTGTTCAACCCTACTCTGTAATGTTTATGCAATATTTCATAGAAAACATTGGTCCCTATCCTTATAAACAATATTCTGTTATTCTAGCCGGGGATGGCGGAATGGAGTATGCAATGTGTACTTTTATTGGTGGGGTTCGCGATTTTAATAGTCTGGCAGGAGTTATATCTCACGAAATTGCACATACTTGGTTTCAGTTTTTGTTGGCCACAAACGAGTCTAAGCATGCTTGGATGGATGAAGGGTTTACAAGCTACATAAGCGATAATGCAGAAAATGTAATTTTAAAAAAAGGACTTGCACTTGCTAACCGCCGAGCTTATGTTGATTATTTTAACTTTGTTCGTACAGGAAACGAAGAGCCTTTGACAACTCATGCTGATCGTTTTTCAAGTAGCAAGGGATATGGCATGTCTTCCTACGATAAAGGCTCTATATTTTTATCTCAGCTAGGTTATGTTATTGGAGAAGAAGCGCTTTCAAAAGTTTTAAAAAAATATTATTCTACCTATGTGTTTTCCCATCCTAATCCAGAAGATTTTATTAGGATAGCTGAGAAAGTAAGCGGACAAGAGCTTGATTGGTATTTAATGGACTGGGGGCAAACCACAAAAAAAATAGATTACGCTGTAAAAAGTGTTGTAAAAAGAAGTTCTGAAGGCTGTGATTCTGTTACTATTACGCTGAACAGAAATGGTGAGATGGCTATTTCTAATGACGTAGAGGTAGAGTTTATGAGTGGTGTCGTTAAAGAATATCACATTCCTCTGCTGATGAGTCGTGGTCATAAACCTCTAAATAGTAAAGCGGTTCTTTTGGAGCCTTGGAGTTGGGCTAAGAGAAGTTATAGCTTTGATGTTTGTGTAGATGGTGACGAAGTTGTAAGTGTTACTGTTGACCCTTTAAACAAAAGCGCAGACATCGATCAATCAAACAACTCTATTTAGGTTTTTTATTTATACCTTTAACAGCCTATAACTTCTTAGTTTATGCAACAGTTTGAGCGGCTAAAATCAAAAAAAGAAATAAGTTTTGTTTTTGACAATGGGGCTAGCGTTTCTTCTTTTCCTATAAAGCTCTTTATTGTTAAAAACAGTGCTCTTGAAAAATCGAATGTTGCGTTTACTGTTGGTAAAAAAAATCTTATTAGAGCTGTAGACAGAAATAAAACCAAACGCCTAATGAGAGAGGTGTTTAGGCTTAGTTTTTCAGAAGAAAACGTTTTTTTTGGCCATTCTTTAGTTTATGTTTATTTAGGAAAAAACGTGGCAACTTTTGATTTTATTAAAAAAGGGTTTTTAGGAGTTTTTGAAAAATTTATTGCTAATAAAAAATAGTGTTGTGAGATTAACGAGTCTGTTTTTGTTTTTATTTATGTTTGGTTTTTCTCAAGAAAAAACTCACACAATTTACTTTGACACCGACCATTACAGAGTAACAAATATTGAAGAAAACAGACTTTTATCTTTTATTGCAACCCTAAGCGAAAGGTCTGTGTTGGGTATCGAGATTTTTGGGTTTTGCGACGATATTGGTGCTAGTTCGTACAACCAGTCTTTGTCTCAAAAAAGAGCTGAGGAAATTAAAAAAATTTTGTTGTCTAATTTTATAGGTGAAAGGAAAATAACAAGCGTAGATGGAAAAGGAGAGATTCTGTTAAAAACTATAAAAACTTCAAGTCCAGAAATGATAAGAGCTTTAAATAGAAAAGTGGAGCTTTCTGTTTCTTTTATGGAAGAGTTGATTGTAAAAGAAAAAACAAGCTTTGTTAAAGGGAGTTCAGTTATTATTGAAGACTTATTGTTCTTAACAGGTTATTCTTACTTGACGCCCAGCTCTAAAAAAAGCCTTGATGTGGCTTTTGAAAAGATAAAAGACCTTCCTTTTAAATTTGTAATTCAAGGACATGTTTGTTGTACCTCAGGACAAAAAGATGCTATTGATCGAGCAACTAAGAAAAGAAACCTTTCGGTAGTTAGAGCTAAATACGTTTATGATTATTTTTTAAAAAAAGGAATTGATCAAAAAAGAATGTCTTTCGAGGGTTTGGGTCATCAATTTCCTTTAGGAGGAAGTCCTGAAAAAGACAGAAGGGTAGAAATTTTAGTAGAATCAGATTTTTAATATCATCTTAAGGTGTGGAATGCCGTCCTCTAAGTATTCTTTTCCAATTTTTTTAAATCCTAGTTCTAAATAAAATTTGAGTAAATATTTTTGTGCTGAAAGCTCTATTTTTTTTTCATTTTTATCTTCTTTTATCTGCTCTATAGATTTAATCATTATTTTTTTTCCTAAATCTTTTCTTCTGTGCTCTTTTTTTACCAAAACCCTACCTATACTAGAATTTTTAAAAAAATCACCTTTCTTAAAAATTCTGGTATAAGCTATTATTTTGTTTTTTTCTTCAACAATAAGGTGTAGGGCTTTTTGATCTTTATTATCTAAATCTTGATAAGCGCAGTTTTGTTCAACAACAAAAACCTCTGATCTAAGCTTAAGTATCTCATACAGCTTATCTGAAGATAAGTCTTGATATTTGTTTATTGTTATTTTCAACCTTCTTTGTTTATTTTCTCAACTCTTCTTAGGTGTCTTCCGCCTTCAAAAGAAGTTTTGATAAAAGTTTCTATTATTTCGAAAGCTTCTTTTATTGAAATGTATCTAGCGGGTAAACTTAAAATATTTGCGTCATTGTGTTCTCTTGCCAGCTTACAAATTTCATTACTCCAACAAAGCGCAGATCTTATTCCTTTGTGTTTATTAGCACTCATAGAAGCTCCGTTTCCGCTTCCACAAATGATTATTCCAAAGTTTGATCTGTTGTTAGCAACATCTTCTGCTACGGGATGTATAAAGTCGGGGTAATCTACACTTTCTTCGCTGTCTGTTCCGTGATTGTTAATTATAAAACCTTTTTTCTTTAAGTATTTTATTATTTGTAACTTATAATCCGTTCCTGCGTGATCATTGCCAATTGATACCTTCATTTTGTTTGTTTTGTGTTAATATCTAAATATAATTATTAATAACTAACATTGTTTTTAATTTTGTTTTTTTCTCATAAAAATTCCTTTATAAAAAACAATTTTATTTGTTTTAATTTGTTTACATAGTATTAACTTCTATTGGTTATTTATTAAACGTCTTTTGTTTTATTTTTATTAAAAAAACTTCGCTTTTACTTTAATTGAACGTTTGTTAGTAAAAATGTTAAAATGTTCTTTTTAAGTCTTTTATGTGTTTATATGTTGTTTGTATTGTCTTAATCTTTTATTAATAAAACTATTTTCAAATTTTTTTAAATAAAGTTTTAATGAATATTAACACCCTATAATAAACATCATTTATTATTTAAATTAAAAAAATAAAATGATATTATGTATATAATTGTTTATAAGTCAAAATTTAAATAAGTATGAGGTATATTAGTTTTATATTTGAATAGTTTTGAGTAGAAGAAGAAATAAAATAGAAAGAAAGGAAAATAAAAAAAATAGATTTTTAGGAATATTAGATGTTTCGGTTCGTGGGGTAGCTGCTGTTGTTTGTGAAGGATTAGATGAAAAAATTCATTTAGAAAATATAGGTCAATATTTACATAATGATATTGTTGAAGTGTATGTTTTTACCAGAAGAAAGAAAAATAAATACTACGGAGAAATAACTCGTTTAGTTAAAAGAGATAAAAATGAGTATGTAGGAAAAATAGAAATAAGTGAAAAATTTTCATTTGTCATTATTGATAATAAAAGAATTCATGTAGATATATTTGTTCCTATTTCCTTTATAAATAATGCAAAAAATAATGATAAGGTTCTTGTTGAAATTACTGAATGGAGAAAAAACAGCCAATCTCCAAATGGTATAATAAAAAAAGTGTTAGGGACTGAAGGAGAGCATAATACAGAAATTCATTCCATTCTTGCAGAGTACGGTCTTCCTTATGATTTTGAAAAAGAAATTAAAGATTATGCTAATAATATAGATACTACAATTAATTTTAAAGAAGTTTCTAAACGCAGAGATTTTAGAAAAGAATTAACTTTCACTATTGATCCTGTAGACGCTAAAGATTTTGATGATGCAATTTCATTTAAAAAACTATCAAAGAATTCTTATGAAATAGGTGTTCATATAGCGGATGTTTCGCATTATTTGCAACCAAACACTATTCTAGATAGTGAGGCTTTTAACAGAGCCACGTCTGTTTATCTTGTAGATAGAGTAGTTCCTATGTTACCTGAAATACTTTCAAATAAAGCATGTTCTTTGAGGCCTAATGAAGAAAAATATACTTTTTCAGCAGTCTTTATTATTGAAAAAAATAAAGTTATAAATGAATGGTTTGGAAAAACAATAATTAACAGTAATTATAGATTTACTTATGAAGAAGCTCAAGAGATTATTGAAACAAAAAATAATATAATAAGAAAAGAAGTATCACTAAATAACAAAGAATATTCAGTTTCAAATAATGTGAAAGAAGCAGTATTAAAACTCAATGAAATAGCTTCTTACATGAGAAAAGAAAGAATGAATAGTGGGGCTATTTCATTCGATAAAAAAGAAGTAAGATTTAGCATAAACAAAGATAAAGAACCAACAGGTGTTTATGTTAAAGAATCTAAAGAGTCTAACAAACTTGTCGAAGAATTTATGTTGCTTGCTAATAGAAAAGTTTCTGAATACATAGGTAAAAAAAATAAAAAAAACATTTTTATTTATAGAGTTCATGATCTTCCTGATGAAAGTAAAATTAAAGCACTAAAAGAGGTTGCAAAATCCCTTGGTTATAATTTAGATATAAGTTCTAGACAAAGAATGTCAGAATCTTTAAACAAAATATTAAAAAAAATTAAAGGTAAAAAAGAGCAAAGTCTTATAGAGTCTTTAGCAATTAGATCTATGAGTAAAGCAGAATATACCACAAAAAACATTGGTCATTACGGTCTTGCTTTTGATTATTACAGTCACTTTACATCTCCAATTAGAAGATATCCAGATGTTATAGTTCATCGTTTATTAGAACAATATTTGAATAAAGAGAAACCCTCAGGACATGAAAGTTATAATTATGCTTGCGACCACTGTACTCAAAGAGAAATATTAGCCACAAAAGCAGAAAGAGATTCAATAAAATTCATGCAAATAAAATATATGCAAGACAAAAAAAATAAAAAATTCAATGGAGTTATTTCAGGAATAACCGACTGGGGAATATTTGTAGAAATTGTTGAAAACAAATGTGAAGGAATGATTCCTGTTAGAGATTTAAAAGGAGACTATTACATATATAACAAAGACGAACACAGCTTAATAGGAAAAAAAACAAAAATAAAATATCAACTAGGAGACTCTATACAAGTACAAGTTAAACACGCGGATTTGATTAAAAAGCAATTAGACTTTATCTTAGCATAATAAATAAAAAACACTATCATGAAAAAAAATCTTTTTCTACTATCTTTTATATCTTTTTTCTTTTCTTTTTCTCAAAATGAAATTAAAAGAGATTTAGGAGATTTCTATAAAATTCAAACTTATGATTTATTAAAAGTTAATTTAATTAAATCAGATAAAAATCATATAATTATTAGCGGACAACACCCTAATTATGTTGTTGTTAAAAACAAAAACGGAGAGCTAAAAATACGTATGGGTGTCGAAAAAAGATTAAGCGGCTCAGAAACTAAAGTAGACCTCTATTATAAAAATATTTATAGAATTGAAGCTAAAGAAGGGTCTTTTATTTTTTCTAAAGACACGATTATAGAACCTTCTTTATTTTTAAAGTCTGAAAGCGGCTCAACGGTTTCGTTAAAAATTAAATCTTCAGATTTAAGTGCCAGAGCATTAACTGGAGGAAAAATTTCTGTTACAGGAAATGCAAATCACAACGAAATTGATGCATATACAGGAGGACAAGTAAATGCAGAAAAACTAAAAACAGAAACAACTAAGGTTTTTATAAAAGCTGGAGGGGTTGTCGACGTTTATGCAACATCTCTTTTAGAGCTTGACTTAAAAGCTGGAGGAGAGGTTAATGTACACCACAAAACAAACAAGATAATTGAAAAAATTACCCTTGGAGGGATTGTTAATTATCTTTATAATAATTAAATGCTTACAGATCTTTTTACCGCAATATCAATAGGCTTTTTTTTAAGCTTCGTTTTAGGTCCTGTGTTTTTTGTGCTTATAGAAACGAGTATAACTAAAGGTTTTCGAGCTGCAATTTCTTTAGATCTTGGGGTTGTTTTAGCAGATGTCTTTTTTATTATATTTTGTTACTACACCAGTAAGCAACTGGTTGATAACATTAATAATCAACCAGGTCTTTTTGTTCTTGGAGGATCTATCCTACTTGTTTATGGAGCTTATATATTTATTCAAAGAAAAAAAGAAGACGAAAAAATAAAGCTTGAGGAATCATCAACAAATTATATAGGTCTTTTTGTAAAAGGTTTTGCTTTAAATATCATTAATATAGCTGTGTTGCTTTTTTGGGCCGGAGTTATACTGGTTGTTGTTCCAAACCTTAACAGAACCAACTCTCTTGGTGTTTTTACATTTTTTACAACAATTCTTGCAACCTATTTTTTTACAGATGTTTTAAAGATTTTTATAGCCAAAAAGCTTACCTCAAAAATTAATACAGAAAATACCGCAATAATCAAAACAATATTGAGTTTAATACTCGTTGTATCTGGCGCTGTAATTATCTTAAAAGGAGCTCTTTAGCGGCATTTATTAATTTGTTCTAGATATCTTTTTATGTGTTTTTTCGCTTTGTCTAATTCTAGGCTATCCACATACAATTCGTCCATATCTAAAGTCAATTCGTAGCCAGGAATTGTCCCTGACTTAACTATAGGCGTAACCCCATTTTGTTTTAATAACAAGCTCAAGCCACTTATTATTATTTTACTTTCACTTAAAACAAGCTTGTAGCCGTCCATTTATTTTATTAAGCTTTTAAGTGTAATAAAGAATTTAGGGGTGTTCTTAAGATACTCATTATATTCAGGTAAATGACCCCATTTTTTCTGTCCACTGTTTTCTAACATTCTCACCCCTGAGATATACATAAGCAACACATATACAAACAAAGGTGATATTAGAGTTATGTGTTGCAGGCCCTCTAAAGATTCTACAGACATAACCGCCACCCCTATCCATAAAATTAATTCACCTAGATAATTTGGGTGTCTTGATTTACCCCATAATCCTGAGCTTATGAATTTATTTTTGTTTTCTGGGTTTTTTCTAAATTTTGTTTTTTGGTTATCTGCCGCTACCTCTAATGTAAATCCAAAAATAAAAATCAATAACCCTAAATAAAAGATAACCCCTTCGCTCACACCACCATCAGATGAAACCGCAGTTATAACACAAAGCAAACACATTGTAACCCACATTCCTTGAAGGGTCCATGTCATAAAAAAGCGAGTTAAGTTAGGTTTGATAGTTCTAAATCTCTTGTCCTCTCCGTCTTTTTTTATCCTCAAAAACAAAAAACTTCCAAGTCTTATTGCCCAAACACTAATACACCCGCACACAATTATAGTTGAGCCTTTAAACGAACTCTCGCTAAAAACAGAAAACAAGACTAAACTCAAATAAGTTAAGCTTCCTGTTAAGTCATAAAACTTTTCTGTTTGCAAAAGGTATGCAGGAATAAAACAAACCCATTGAATTATAAACGCCAACACAACAGCTTTAATTACTGTTTCAGAACCGGTCAAATATGCTATTTGAACAGGAATATAAAATGCTATTAACGAACCTAAAAGGTTAAACACTTTGTCTTTCATTATCTTTGTATCAGTTATTTATTATTCTTTTTTTGCGCTCTACTTCGGTAAAGTTATAAATCCATAATATTATTAGACCAAATAATACACTAGAAACAATTAAAGAAACATTTGCTAGCCCGGTTGTTCCAAAGGACAGCCTTATTAATATAGTTGAAATAATAAACCCGGTATTTCTAATAATCTGGCTATACCTTTCTGTGTATTGAAAAGAAAGTAAGAGAATTAACACATCAGCCAGTATCAACACAGTAAAAAACTCATTATAAAAAACAGAATTTATGTCAAGCGAAGAATTGTTTAAAAACAGGTCTTTACCCCAATTATATGCACTAGTAAAAGACAAAACAATTAACACAAAAAGCAAAATTAAGCTAACACCCCTTTTGGATGATATGAACTTAGTTATGGCGTCCGTTAAAGGCTTCTTTTCTAGTTTAAACCTTGCTTTGTTGAATAAAAATATTAAATAATATAGAATCAAGACGCCCAAAACGTCGTATATCAAGCCGAGGTTTTCTTCTGTTGAAAACCAATTTGCGCTTATATCTACCTTAGGGATATCTGCAAAAATTCTACGAATAAGTATTAGTGAGATTATTTCAAATTGTTTAGAAACAGACGTCGTAAAAGAACGAGGAAGGTTCAAAACAAGCAGATAAATCTCATAAATCAAGATTATTGTAAAAGGAGTGTAAATAGCTGAAATAGGGTTGTCTAATAGTGGGGTTTCAAAAGAAAACACAACCAGCTCTAGTTTTTTCGCATAAATTAATATCAGGTGTAAAAGAAATCCAATTATTGAAAGATAAAGCGTAATTTTTTCAAATCTTTTTTTGTTAAGATCTGAAAAAACACTTCCGTACATCTTGTCTATAACAGGCTCCCAAGTTCTTTTCGTTGTTGCCATTTTGTTGTCGTTAGTACTACAAGGTATAAAAAAGAAGGTTAAAAACAATTACATTAAACCCTCTTGTTTTGGTGTCTGCACACAAACCCCTAGTTCAGATCTTCTATTTTTTTAGCAATCAAATCTGCCTCATAAGCTTTTTTGTCACTCTCTTTTCTGTTAGTTTTAGAAAGCTCGTAAGATTCTTTTAATAGTTGTTCATGTTTTTTCTGAAGCTTTTCTTTCACTGATTTTTTTTTAAATAATCCAAACATTCTTTTTTGTTTTAATTGTTTAATCCTTTTTAACTTAATTATAAAACCCCCGAAATTATATCGAGGGTTTGGTTGAGGCGCCTGGCGGATTCGAACCGCCGTACAAGGTTTTGCAGACCTCTGCCTAGCCGCTCGGCCAAGGCGCCATTAATTTATGAATGCAAATTTAGTGTAAAATTTTTTTATTTACGCCTTCTTATTTCGACTTTCTTGTCAGGCTTACACTAACAGATTTTGCATCTGAATCGTTGGGAGGGTTAAGTTTTGCTACACAAACTTTTATTTTTTTAATATTAGAAGAGGCCCTAAGACTTTTGTCTACAATCCTTTCAACAACGTTTTCAAGTAAGTTTGCTCTTTTTTTCATTTCATCCTTGGCTAAGTTCGAGAGCAAGACATAATCAACAGCATCAACAAGAGAATCGCTTTTTGCTGCTTTTTGAATATTTGTCCAAGCCTTAATATTAATTAAGTATTCGCTACCAATTATTGATTCTTCTTTTAAACATCCATGATAACCATAAACAAGTAAATCTGTTACTTTTACTATTCCCATCTTTTATTTGCGTATTTTCTTAATTAATAAAGTCATTTTGATAACTTTGTAAACTTATTAAAAACATTTGAAGTTGGAAACTAAACCGCAAAATTTTATAGAACAGATTGTTGAGACAGACCTTTCTTCAGGCCTTCCCTCATCCGCTCTAAGGTTTCGTTTTCCACCAGAACCGAATGGTTTTTTACATATTGGACACACTAAAGCTCTTGGGATCAATTTTGGTTTAGCCGAAAAGTACAGGGCCCCTGTTAACTTAAGGTTTGACGACACCAACCCCAGCAAAGAAGACCAACGCTTTGTAGATGCTATAAAAAAAGATATAAAATGGATGGGTTACTCTTGGAGCAAAGAAACTTACTCTTCAGATTGTTTTGAACAGCTTTATTTATGGGCCCTGGAACTTATTAAGAAAGAACATGCTTATGTCGACTCACAAAACAGTAGCACTATAGCTACACAAAAAGGAACGCCGACCTCCCCTGGAACAAACAGTCCACACAGAAACAGACCAGCGGAAGAGTCTTTAGCTCTTTTCGAGAGCATGAAAAACGGAGAATCTAAAGAAGGCGAACTTGTCTTAAGAGCTAAAATTGACATGTCACACCCTAACATGCTTATGAGAGACCCTATTATATATAGGGTAATTGACAAGCCTCATCAAAGAACAAAAAACAAATGGCGTATTTATCCAATGTATGATTGGGCTCACGGACAGTGTGATTATATTGAACAAATTTCACACTCCCTTTGTTCTTTAGAGTTTAGACCCCATAGAGATCTTTACGATTGGTTTTTATCAACAATTAAAGCTCAGGGTGATGTCTCGGGGCTCAGAATTGCCCCCAAGCAAAGAGAGTTTGCTCGCCTTAACCTTAGTTATACCATAATGAGCAAAAGAAAACTTTTTTCCCTGGTTGAACAAAATCACGTTTCAGGCTGGGACGATCCAAGAATGCCAACTATTTCAGGGCTCAGGCGAAGAGGCTACACCCCAAACTCTATTAAGAATTTTATTTCAAAAGTTGGGGTTGCTAAAAGAGATAATGTTATAGACGTTTCTCTTTTAGAGTTTTGTGTAAGAGAAGATTTAAATAAATCTTCTACACGCGCAATGGCGGTTCTAAACCCTATTCTTTTAAAAATTGTTAACTACCCTCAAAACAAAGAGGAGGAACTGTTTTTTGTTGACAACCCTGAGAGTAAAGAGCCAAACACCAGGCCTCTTACATTTAACTCAGAACTTTATATCGAAAAAGAAGACTTTTCCGCCGACCCCCCTTTAGGGTTTAAGCGCCTTTCTATCGGAAGCGAAGTTCGTCTTAAGAGCGGATATATTGTTAAAGCCACACATGTAGAACTCGATAGCTCAGGAAATCTTATAGCAATTTGTTGCGAATACGACCCTAAATCTTTAAGTGGCAGCGGCTCTGTAGAAAGTCAACGAAAAGTTAACACTACGATTCACTGGGTTTGTAAAAAAACGGCCCTTAGCGCCGAGGTTAGAGAGTACGAGAGACTCTTTACTTCCCCGTCTCCAGACTCCAATCCAGACATTCCTTTTGAAAGCTTTATAAACAAGAGGTCGTTGCAAATCAGAAAGGCATTTGTTGAACCATTTCTTCAAAAAGCCAAACCATCCGACAAGTTTCAGTTCCAAAGATTGGGTTATTTTAACACAGACAACGACTCAAACGCCGGCCAACTGATTTTTAATAAAACTGTAAGTTTAAGGGATCAAAAAATTAAGAAACCACGCCCGCAAACAGCAAATGAGCCGCCAGAATTAAAACCCATAGACGCTATTAAAAAGTTTGGAAAAAAATACGCAAAACTTTCTAGCGACAAGCAAAGTATTGCTAAACAACAAGTCTTAAGCTTAAGTCAAAAGATAACCCTTAACGACCTAACCCCACTTTTTTCTACATCTGTTAAAAAAAGAGGAACCAGAGCAGTTGTCTTAATTTCTCTTTCAGCACTTAAGTCAAGAGGGGTTTTGCTTTCAGATGAAGCAAAAGGTTTTGTTGCTAAAGCATTAGATGACCAAGAGCAATGGATTAAAGACCTGTCAAACAATATTATGTAGGTTCGTTCTAGTGGTTATTTTTTTCGCTTAAAACGCCTATAGACTAAAATGATTATGCTTAAAAAAAGCATCACTAGTATCGCAGCGAAAAACCCATCGTTTAAAACGCTTTCAAACAACGTGTCTGTATGTAACAGAAGTATTTCGCCAGTCATGAGTTTTGGCTTTAATATAGGCTCGGTTAATTGTTTATAAAGCGAAGCTTAATTAACAAGGCCTCATTCAGTTTATTCTTTCTTTTTGTTTGCAGCTTTTTTCATTGCCTCACCAATTTGATTACTTGCTGTGAAGCTAGCCACCATGTTGTTTAGCATTTCGCTACCAGCTTGCGGTGAATTAGGCAATAAGATTAAATTAGAATTTGTTTCTTGCCCTATCGATTGTAGCGTGTCGTAATGTTGAGTAACAACAATCAAAGCAGAAGCTTCTTGAGAGTTAATATCCACCTTGTTTAAAACCGAAACTGACTCTTCTAAACCTCTTGCAATTTCTCTTCTTTGATCGGCAATACCCTGACCTTGAAGCCTTTTGCTTTCTGCTTCAGCCTTCGCTTTTTCAACAATAAGTATTCTAGCCGCATCACCCTCAAATTGCGCCGCAACCTTTTCTCTTTCTGAGGCGTTTATTCTGTTCATTGCTTCTTTAACTTGCGCATCAGGATCTATGTCTGTAACTAAGGTTTTGATTATGTCATAGCCATATTCCATCATCGCCACATTCAGTTCTGATTTTACAGCGATAGCAATGTCGTCTTTTTTCAAAAAGACATCGTCAAGAATCATTTTAGGCACTTCAGCCCTAACAACATCAAAGACGTAGCTTGTTATTTGCTCGTGAGGAAAATCTAGTTTGTAAAACGCATCATATACCTTTTCTTTTATAACTTTGTACTGAACCGAAACTTTCAGCTTTACAAAAACATCGTCTTTTGTTTTTGTCTCAATTATAACATCTAGCTGCTGTATTTTTAAACTAAGTTTTCCAGCTATTCTATCAATTACAGGAATTTTTAATTGTAAGCCAGATTGTCGGATGCTATGAAACTTACCAAACCTTTCTATTACTCCTGCTGTTTGCTGTTTGATAATAAAAAATACTCCAAAAAGTAAAAGCAACGCCGGAAATACCCACAAATAAATAAATAAATTCATATTTTTTTTGATTTTAATGTTAGTTATAAATATAATTAAAACAAGCCTGTAACGTTTTAATTATATGTTAAAGTTCTTTAAATATTTATAACTAAAGACAAATTATTAAACAGACTTAACCTTGGCTGTTTAACCTTTTGCTAAACCTTATTGTAAGGAAGTTTTAATTTTTTTGCTTAGCGCGCTTAGTCTTGACAGCGACTCTTCTTTTCCTAAAAACTCAAAAATTACATATAAATCTATTCCTTTTAGCTCTCCCACCAAAGCCAGCCTTGCGGGCTGCATAACATTTCCGAAGCCTTTTCCGCTTTCATTTATCCAGCTCTTTATAAGTTTGGATATTTCATTTTCCTTAAAAGTGTTAATTGCCTCTATTTTTTTTGACAGCTCGTTTAAGGTTTCAATCGTTCCATCTTTTGACACTTTTTTTAGTGTTTTTTCATTATAATTAAAAGGCGCAATAAATAGATAGCTGCATAATGACCACAGTTCGTTTAGCGTGTTAGCCCTTTCTTTGGTTAGTTCAACGGCACTTATAACCAACTCTTTTTTCATTGTCCTTAATTCTTGGTAAGAACATATAAGATGATCTGCAATTTTTTCGTTTCTCTCTAACTGTAAATACTTGTGGTTAAACCACTTAAGTTTTTCTACATCAAATTTAGCCCCTGAGCTATTAACTTTATTTATGTCAAAATTTTTAACAAGATCGTTCATAGAGAAAATCTCTTTTTCGGTTCCCGGATTCCACCCCAACAATGCTAAAAAATTAGTCAGTGCTCCAGGTAAATACCCCTCTTCTCTAAAACCCAACAAATCGCCTTTTTCTCCATTCCAAAGAAGAGGAAACACAGGAACCCCAAGCTTGTCGCCGTCGCGCTTACTTAGTTTTCCTTTTCCTTTTGGATTTAAAATAAGAGGTAGATGAGCAAATTTTGGCTTCTCCCATCCAAAAGCATCATACAACATAGAATGCAGTGGCAACGAAGGAAGCCACTCTTCTCCTCTAATAACATGAGAAATATTCATCAGGTGGTCGTCTACAACATTAGCAAAGTGGTAGGTAGGCATGCCGTCTGACTTATACAATATCTTGTCGTCTAATAATTTTGACTCAACGCTTAACTCTCCTCTAATTAAGTCTTTGCAAACGATTGTTTTATTCTCAAAAGATTTGAACCGAACGACGTGTTTCTCATTTGCTATTAATTTTTTTTCTACCTCTTCTTTGTTTAAAGAAAGAGAGTTTTCTAGCTTAAGTCTGTTGTGCCAGTTATAGATAAAAGTCTTTCCTTTAGCTTCGTGAGATTTTCTGTGCCCATCCAAAGCTTCGGCTTCATCAAAAGCATAATATGCCAACCCTTTGTCTATAAGAGATTGAATGTGGTTTTTATATAAGTCTTTTCTTTCGCTTTGTCTGTAAGGACCCTCTTCACTTTTAATCCCAACCCACTCTAGAGCCTCTTCAATGTATTTTTCCGCACCATTAACATATCTTTTTTTATCAGTGTCTTCTATGCGCAGCACAAAGGTTCCTTTGTTTTGCTTTGCAAATAAATAGTTAAACAAAGCCGTTCTTAGTCCACCGATGTGAAGCGGACCTGTCGGGCTTGGGGCAAAACGAACTCTTACGCTGCTATTCATTGTCTTATTTTTGACAAAGATAAAACAATAATTGTTCAATCTTTATTGTAATTTTGAATCAAAATCAACTTTAATGATTAAATACTTTTCTTCCACAGACTTTGTTATTACCAGCAAGGACGAGCTTGCTGTATGGCTTGAGTCTGCAACAAATAATGAAGGCCGTACTTTGGGGGAGCTTGTATTTAACTTTTGTTCCGACGAGAGTCTTTCAAAAATTAATAAGGAGTTTTTAAACCACGACACACTTACTGACGTAATTACCTTTGACTATTCCACTTTGAACGAGATTTCTGGTGAGATTTTTATTTCCATAGACAGGGTTCGTGAAAACGCTTCTGAATTTCAGCAGAGTTTTGAAGTAGAAATAAGAAGAGTTATGATCCACGGTCTTCTTCACCTTTGTGGCTACAATGACAAAACGACTAAAGAGAAGTCGTTAATGTCTGATAGGGAAAACTTTTATCTGGATTCTTTTTCTTAGCCCTTTTTCTTTTTTGATTGTATATTTGTTCCACGTGAAACTATTTAAATATGTTTAAAGAAACTTATGATGTAATTGTTGTTGGGGGTGGGCACGCAGGCAGTGAAGCCGCAGCCGCAGCCGCTAACATGGGATCATCAACCCTACTTGTTACGATGAGTCTTCAAAATATCGCCCAAATGTCCTGCAACCCCGCAATGGGAGGCATTGCCAAAGGTCAAATTGTCAGAGAGATTGACGCTTTGGGCGGCTACAGCGGAATCGTTAGCGACAGGTCTGCAATTCAGTTTAAAATGCTCAATAAGTCAAAAGGCCCTGCAATGTGGAGCCCAAGAGTTCAAAGTGACAGAATGCGATTTGCAGAAGAGTGGAGAAACTTATTAGAACAAACGCCAAACTTAGACTTTTACCAAGAAATGGTTACAGGGCTTGTTGTGACCAAGAATAAAGTTTGTGGAGTAAAAACCACTCTTGGCCTCACCATAAAAGCCAAAACGGTAGTTCTAACTAATGGGACTTTTCTTAACGGCCTAATACATATAGGAGACAAAAATTATGGAGGAGGTCGAGCTGGAGAGAAATCTTCAACCGGCCTTACTGAGCAGCTTGTTTCTTTGGGCTTTGATTCTGGCAGAATGAAAACTGGAACTCCCCCAAGAGTTGACGGACGATCTTTAGATTTTTCACAAATGATTGAACAGCCCGGAGATGATCTTCCAGAAAAATTTTCTTATTTAGATTCTACTACTGCTTTAACAAAACAAAGGTCGTGTCATATGACTCATACGAGCCCATTGGTTCATGACATTTTAAGGGATGGTTTTGACAGGTCTCCAATGTTTAATGGTAGCATCAAAAGTGTCGGGCCTAGGTACTGCCCTTCTATTGAGGACAAGATTAATCGTTTTTCAGAGAAAGAAAGGCACCAGCTTTTTGTAGAACCTGAAGGGTGGAACACCGTTGAAGTTTATGTAAACGGATTTTCAACCTCTTTACCTGAAGACATTCAGTTTAACGCTTTACGATCTGTCAAGGGCTTTGAAAAAGTTAAGTTTTTCAGGCCTGGGTATGCTATAGAATATGATTATTTTGCCCCAACCCAACTTGGATATTCTTTAGAAACAAAGCTTATAGAAAACCTTTTCTTTGCTGGTCAGATTAATGGGACGACGGGTTATGAAGAGGCCGCTTCTCAAGGATTAATGGCAGGCATTAACGCAAGTTTGAAAGTTCAAAACAAGCCCTCTTTTGTCCTAAAACGAAACCAAGCGTATATAGGTGTTCTTATTGATGATTTAATTACAAAAGGAACGGATGAGCCCTATAGAATGTTTACTTCTAGGGCTGAATACAGAACGCTCCTTAGGCAAGACAATGCAGACTCTCGATTGACAGAAATGAGCAACAATATCGGATTGGCTTCTGATAAAAGAGTTTCTAAAATGTTAGAAAAATATACCAAAGCCCATAGCTTAATGACGTTTTTAAAAAAAACAAGTGTTTCGGTATCTGAAATTAACCCCGTTTTAGAAAAAAAAGAATCAGCACCTGTAAAGCAGTCTGGTAAAATAGATAAAATTCTGTCAAGACCGAATATTGATTTTGATGACTTAAGAACAATTAAAACCGTCGATGATTACTTGTCTGACAACAATTTGAATAAAGAGGTTATTGATCAAGCAGAAATACAAATAAAGTATTCCGGTTATATCTTAAAAGAAAAAAACAACGCAGACAAATTAAACAGACTTGAAAATGTTAAAATTCCAAAAGACTTTAATTTTCAAGAAATCAAGTCTATGAGCATAGAGGCGCGTCAAAAATTAACGGACATAAGGCCGGTTAACATCTCTCAGGCATCAAGAATTAGCGGAGTTTCTCCAAATGATATTTCTGTTTTATTAGTTTATATGGGCAGGTAGTGTTCCACGTGAAACAATTTAGAATGAGTAACTACAAACACATACTAACCACAAAAGATTTCCTTGTAACAGGCGACACATTTGAGATTTCTAAAAACCTAGAAACAGGAATTTTAGAAACCCTTCCTAAGCCTAATCAATTCGACCTGCATAAATATTATGACTCCAAGAACTATATATCTCACAATCAAAAACCTTCAAGTTTTTTTTCTTTTTGCTACAGGCAGATAAGGTCTGTTTCTACGGTACAAAAAATAAAAATTTGTAGCAAACAACTTGATCAGAAAGACCGCAAAAAAGAAGTTCATGTTTTAGATGTAGGTTGCGGCGCGGGGTATTTTTTAATTAAGTGCTTAGAGAAAGGCTGGATTGTCAAAGGGGTTGAAAACAATAAAAACGCAAAAAAAATCTTACCTCCAGAAATTTCTAAACACGTTTTTGAGGACTTAGAGACTTTAAAAAGCCAGCCAGAAAAGTTTGATATAATTACAATGTGGCACTCATTGGAGCATCTGCATGATCTAAACGGTTCGATTGAAGACATGAAAAAGTTATTACGCCCCAACGGCACAATTGTAGTGGCTTGCCCAAATCACAAGTCTTTTGATGCAGCTTTTTATAAAGAAAATTGGGCGGCATATGACGTGCCAAGGCACTTATGGCATTTTAATAAAAAATCTATGAAAGGTTTGTTTTTGCTTCACAATTTTCAACTTACAAAAACATTTCCAATGTACTGGGATTCATTTTTTGTTTCAATTCTCTCAGAAAAAATATTGCGTAGGACTTTGCCTTTTTTTAGAGGTTTGACAATTGGTTTAATATCAAACATAAAGGCTAAAATTTCTGGAGAATATTCTTCCATAATATATGCTCTAAGGAACAAAACTTAAAATAATACAGCCTATTGCCCTTACTTGTTGTTTAACAGCTCTAGTTATTTGTTTTTGTCAAAACGATCTTAAAACACCCTTATTTTGACTTGTTTTTTTTACTTAAAAAAGCTTAGCGTGTTTTTTAAGATTCTAAACTCAAATGATTTACCACGAATCATCTCACCATCTGCTTGAGCAAAATCACCTCCATTGATTATTTCAACATTAAGTTTTTTTGTTTTGTAAGAGCTGACCTTTTTGTTTTTAAAAAGGCTCCCGTTAAAAAGTCTTGGAATGCTTTTAATGACATCAAGTTTAGTAAAGCCCTCTGCTAGAGTTATATTTAAAAACCCATCATTGTGCTTAGGATCTTTTGCAAGCATCATCCCTCCTCCAGTATATTTACAAACCCCCACTCCTAGCATAAAGGCAGACACAGTTTTTTTACTTGAATTAATTTTAATATTTAATTTGATGTTTTCAAACGAAATAAAATTTGCAACCGCTGCAATGAGATAAGATAAGGGGCCAAGGAATTTGTATTTTTCTATTTTTGAAATTACATACCCATCAAACCCTACCCCTGCATAATTTATAAAATAAACAACCCTCCTTTTACCGCTTAATATTCTTAGCTCACCAACATCTTGTTGATCAACATTTTCTTTAGCGATTATGCTTATGGCTTTTTTGTAATTTATTGGAATGTTATGATGTCTAGCCCAGTCATTTCCCGTGCCTATAGGTATTAAGCCAATAACAACCTCTTTTGGGTTGACATTTGTTTGATTCAAAATCCCGTTCACCAAATTATGAACTGTTCCGTCTCCGCCAATACAAATAATACGTCTGAAGCCTTGCTGTATTCCTTTGCCGACCAAAGACTTTGCGTTCACTTGTGGTGAAGTTTTGTATAGCTTTCCAAAAATGTTGTTTTCTTTAAGGCATTGACTAATTTTAGTTAGTTTTTTTTTTGAGATCCCTCCACCGGAAGATGGATTTACTATAATAAACCATCCATTGCTAATCATCAATAATGCTTGGTTTTAGGTGAATTAATCTTGTAAGCTTTAACGAAAGGTCAGTGATGATTATTTTAGGGTTGCCATTTCGATTTAGCTCATAGATTGCTTTGTTCACTTCTTCGTAAAGCTCAATTATATTGTTGTTGTGAATAAAGGGAGAAAATTTTTCAAAATTAAAACCTTTATCTTTAAACTCTTCCTTGTAAGTGTTTGATTTATAGTTTCTTAGCATAGATTTTCTAAAAACCTCTAGCGCAAAAATAAAAAACTGTTTTTGTATATCTTTTGGAAGCTTGCTAACTTTTTCACTCCAAAGAACTAAATCTCCAACAGCTACTTTAGAGGTTTTAACTTTAAAGGCAAGCCTAACCCATTCAACAAAAAGAAGCTCGAAATTTACACCACTCGAATCAGAGTTTAAAATATCAAGGGCTGAAAAGTAACTGCCTCCACTCATATTTGCGATATTGTAAGCAGATTCATTATCTGCCAAACCATTAATTATAAGAGACTCAGCAATTTCGCTTGCCTTTATTGGAGGTATATTAATTTTTTGACATCTTGACTTTATTGTTGGAAGGATTGCGGACTGATTTTCCGTTAAAAGTAAAAAAACAGTTTCAGCACTAGGCTCCTCAATTAATTTGAGGAGTTTATTCGTACACTCTGTATTCATGTTTTCAGCCATCCAAATAATCATAACCTTATATCCGCCCTCGTATGATTTAAGAGACATTATTTTATTAATCTCCTCAGCTTCATTAACACTTATATTTCCTTTTTTATTTGCAATCTCTATTTTTTCAAGCCACTGAGACAGTGTTATGTAAGGGTTTTCTTTTACCGTCTCCCTCCATTCTTTTAAGAAATGCTTTGAAGTTGCCTTAGATTTAACTTTTGAATTTGTGTTAACCGGATATACAAAGTGCAAGTCAGGGTGAGTTAACCCATTAATTTTTTGCTGAGCACTAATTGTTTCTAATTCGTTCCTATTTAATTTTGAGCAAAGAATTCGTTCAGCAAACTTTATAGCCACAGAAAGTTTTCCAACCCCTGTAGGCCCAGATAACAGGTATGAATGAGCTATTCTGCCTGAGGTTATTTTTGTGTCTAACTCTTTAAGTAAAGTTTTTTGACCAACTAAATTAATTTTTGACATAACACAAAGATAATAGAAATCAACCCTATTAAGTAGCACGAATAAATTATATTTGCTTTCTAAATTGATATAATGAAGACTGTTTTAGATTTTAATTTCCTTAACAAAACAGCTCTGATAAGAGTTGATTTTAATGTCCCCCTAGATAGTTATCAAAAAGTACTGGACAACACAAGAATTCTTTCAGCTAAACCTACAATTTTAAAAATCATTGAAGACGGAGGATCTTGTGTATTAATGTCTCATCTTGGAAGACCCAAAGGCAGGAATCTCAAATATTCATTAAAGCACATACTTAAAGATGTTGAGAATGTTTTAGACAGAGAGGTTAAGTTTATTCCAGACTGTACAGGAAAAGAGACGCTAAAAACAATCAGCTCTTTGCAGCCAGGAGAAATTGCTATAATGGAAAATCTTAGATTTTACGAGGAAGAAACCAGCGGTTGTAAAGAATTTGCAAAAAAACTCTCAGAATTTGGAGATATCTATGTTAACGACGCTTTTGGAGCAGCCCACAGAAAACACGCATCTACAGCTATAATTGCTGATTTTTTTCCAAATAAAAAATGTTCAGGTCTTTTGCTTAATAAAGAAATAATGGCGATAGAAAAGGTGCTAGAAACTGGAGAAAGGCCTGTTGTTGCTATTTTGGGGGGAGCAAAAGTCTCTTCTAAGATTACAATCATTAATAATATTTTTAAAAAAGTAGATGCAATCATACTAGGAGGTGGAATGGCTTATACTTTTATAAAAGCACAAGGAGGTGAAATAGGAAATTCTATTTGTGAAGACGACAAAATAGACCTTGCTCTTGAATTAATTGAAAGAGCAAAAGAAAACAACGTTGCCCTTCATTTACCTACTGATGTTGTTGCCGCGGATAATTTTAACAACGAAGCTAACAGAAAAGAATTACAAATATTTAATATTTCTGCAGGCTGGCAAGGGTTAGATATTGGCCCAGCATCTATAAAAGCTTTTTCAAAAGTAATTATCAATGCTAAAACAATTTTATGGAACGGCCCTATGGGTGTTTTTGAAATGTCGAACTTTTCTAATGGAACAAAATCTATTGGAGACGCAATTAAAATCTCTACAAAAAACGGAGCATATTCTTTAGTGGGGGGAGGAGACTCTGTGTCTGCTGTTAAAGAATTTGGTCTGGACAAAGACGTTAGTTATGTAAGCACTGGAGGAGGCGCAATGCTTGAAAGTCTAGAAGGAAAAACACTTCCGGGAATAGCCGCTCTTTAACAAAATAATATTTTAATGTTGACAAAGTTATTTTTATTTTTTTTACTTAACAGCTCAAGTTACCAAGCGCAACAAAGCCCCTTGAGCTTTTCAAAGATTAAGTCGGAAAGAGTTATAATTGATAAAGATTCTATAAGATTACGTGTTGAAGACATTAACTCAAAAACTCCCTTTCAAATTGATTACACCCCTTTACTTGAAGAGACAATAATAAATTATTTAGAAAACAGACAAGCAACATATTTAGAGCTTTACAGCAAGTCAGATTATTTTTTTCCAATTTTTGAAAACGCATTACAAAAGTATAATGTGCCGTTGGAGCTAAAATACATTCCAGTAATAGAGTCTGCTTTAAACCCACGTGCAAAATCAAGAGTTGGAGCTACAGGACTATGGCAGTTTATGTTTAATACAGCGAAAGACCTAGACTTAAAAGTTAATAGTTATGTTGACGAAAGAATGGATCCGATTAAATCCTCTGAGGCTGCAGCTAAATATTTGTCTGAACTTTATGCACGATTTAATGACTGGAATTTAGCTATCGCCGCATATAATTATGGTCCGGGAAACATTAGAAGAGCCATAAAAGCTTCGGGTTATTCAAATTTTTGGAATTTAAGAGGGTATCTACCCAAAGAAACAGCTAATTACGTTCCTTCTTTTATAGCAACATTATACTTGTTTGAATTTGCACACAAACATGAAATCAAAATGAAGAGTAAGGAAATGAAACTCGCTCTTACAGACTCGATACCAATTAAAAAAATGGTGTCTTTTAGTCATATTGCTGATAAAATAGGCGTCCCTCTAGACACATTAAATTTTTTAAATCCTTCTTACATCCACAGTATTATTCCTAATGTAAAAAACAAGCAATATTACCTGACACTACCCCAAGCATATACAGATGCTTTCATAGAAAAAGAACCTGAAATATATAACATGGCAGATCTTGATTATAATTCTAGAGAAAAACCATTACCACAACTGTACGAACTAAATTCACGAACCGTGTATCGAGTTGTTAACGGAGATTTTTTAGGGAAAATTGCCAGAAACTATGGAGTAAGAGTTAGTGATATAAAAAAATGGAATAAACTCAAAGATGATAAGTTAAGAATAGGAAAGAGACTAATCATATTTCCAAAAAAGTTTCCAAAAAAACAATAACTTTAAAGTATGAAAAAGCTTTTTATAATTTTTGTGATTTTATTTTCATGTGAAGAAAACAACACTCAAAGTATGCTTTCAGCCTCTTCAGGGAACCTAAATGAAATCTCAACAGTTCTGAGTGATGAATTATGGGATGGAATCGTAGGGAAAACCCTAAAGGAGAGTTTCTCAAAACCAGTTTACGGCTTGCCTCAAAGAGAGCCTCTTTTTAAGCTTAGACACATTCCTTCTCATGTTTTTTCAGGTTTTGTTACAAAAAACAGAACAATTATTAAAGTCAATAAAGCTGCGACGAGAAACACAAACATTACTTATAATAAATATGCAAAGCCACAACTTGTCATAGAGTTTTGCGGACCAACCCTGTCTGAGATAACAAAACAAATATCTAAAGACAGAGATTCAATAATAGCCTTAATAACACAAAATGAGATTAAGGAAAAACAAAGAAGAATTAAAAAATCCTTATCCAAAGACTTAGAAATAAAAAAGAATTTTAATATAAGCTTAAAATACCCATCAGTATATAGAGTTGCAAAATCTACAAAGGATTTTATTTGGCTTAGAAAGGACATAAAATCAGGAACCCTTAATCTTATGATTTATAATGCTTCAAACAAAGACAATCACTCCATAGAATCATATGTAAAAATTAGAGACTCTATATCGCATTTGTACATTCCTGGACCTGTAGACAATACAAATATGAGTGTTGATAATGGCTATTTGATAAGCACATTAAAAGGAGTTTTAAATAATGGAATAAATTATGAAGAGTTTCGCGGAATGTGGGAAGTCAAAAACCAATTTATGGCAGGCCCTTTTATTGCTTACAAATTTGATGATATAAAAAACAATAGGCAAATTAATATAGACGGCTTTGTTTATGCGCCATCTGTAAATAAAAGAAGCTATATTTTTGAACTAGAATCAATTATAAAAAGTATTACAATCGATTAAAAAACTATTTTGTTTCTTCTTCTTCAGAATTATCTTCTTTACTAGCCTTTTTAAATTCTTTTATTCCTCCACCAATACCTTTCATTAATTCGGGAATTTTTTTTCCTCCGAACATAAAAATTATAGCTAATGCAATTAACGCAATGGAACCCCATCCTGGAACAGCAAGTGGTAAAATGTAACTAATCATTATTTTTTTTTTACAAAGTTAATAAATCTGACTAATTATTGTACATTTTACACATCTAAGATTATTTAATTAGTTTTGTAATTATGAAAAGTAAGCAGGCAGGCAAAAAAAGTTTTATATCAAAACTTTTAACAAAGTACAGGTTGGTTCTTCTAAATGACAGCACTTACGAAGAAAAATCTTCATTTAAGATAAGTAGATTAAACGTGTTTTCAATCCTGTTTGCGCTAATGTTTATTATTGTTTTGATAACATCAGGCATTCTTTTTTTTACTCCAATTAGAGAATATATTCCCGGCTACTCATCAACAAGCTTACAAAAACAAGCAAACTTGCTTAGTTATAAAACAGACTCCTTAAGGCAAATAGTTTTTTTAAATGACCAATATATAAACTCTTTGAAAAAGGTCTTAACAGGTGATTTAGAAACAATTGAGTACAAGGCAGATTCAGTTATTTCTAAAGATATTTTGGATCTTCAAATAATAGAAAAATCTAAAGAAGATTCTATCTTACGTCAATTAGTTAACAATGAAGACAAGTATAATTTAGACAATATTAATAAAAATAAAGACTTTTACCTTTTGTCCGCTCCAATAAATGGTCCTGTTTCTCAAAACTATTCGATTGCAGATGATCACTTAGCAATTGATATAAGTGTAGACATTGGAACACCAGTAAAGGCAGTTTCAAATGGACGAGTAATCCTCTCAGAGTGGACAACTCAAACTGGATATGTATTAATAATTGACCATGGAAACGACCTGATTTCTGTTTATAAACATAATTCAAAACTGCTAAAATCTCAAGGAGAAATAGTTAAGCAGGATGAGATTATAGCATTGTCTGGAAATAGTGGAGTTTTAACAAGCGGACCCCACCTTCATTTTGAGCTTTGGAGCGAAGGCTTTTCAATTGACCCAAACACACTTATTAATTTTGAATAAACTAGGAAGTTTTTTAAAGCAAGGAATTGCTAAAATAATTGCACGTAAGACAAAATTAGCGACAGACAGGTGGTCTTTGAACCCCGTTAAGACTCAAGACAGGGTTTTTAAAAAACTTTTAAAATCTGCACAACACACTAAGTTTGGTCAGGATCATAACTTTAGCAACGTAAATTCTCATAAAGATTTTGTAGATAATATACCAACCAGAGATTATGAAGAGTTTATCCCCTACATAGAACTAATAAAAAAGGGAGAAAAGAACATTTTGTGGAAAGGTCTTCCAGTTTATTTTGCGATTACATCAGGTACAACATCGGGAATTAAATACATTCCAATCACAAAAGAGAGTCTCCCCGAACATTTTAAAGCATCTAAAAATGCAATGCTTTTGTATATAAATGAAACGGGAAAGACCGATTTTTTGTCAGGAAAATTAATTTTTTTACAAGGCAGTCCTGTTCTAGATACTAACGGAGTTATTAAAACAGGAAGGCTGTCCGGAATATCCGCCCATCATGTTCCTAAATACCTGCAATCGAACAGACTTCCTTCGTGGGAAACAAACTGTATTGAAGACTGGGAAACAAAAGTTGACAAAATTATAGAAGAAACAATTAATGAGGACATGAGAATCATTGGAGGGATTCCTTCATGGGTTCAGATGTACTTCGAAAAAATTCAAAGCTTAAAAGGTATTAAAATTGGAGAGGTTTTTAAAAATTTTAATTTATTTATTTACGGAGGAGTTAATTATGAACCTTACAAGAAAAAATTTATTGATTTAATTGGTAGAAAAGTTGATAGTATTGAATTTTACCCTGCAAGTGAAGGTTTTTTTGCTTTTCAAAATAACCAAAGAAGCAAAGATTTATTATTGCTTCTTAACTCAGGAATTTTTTATGAATTTATTTCGGTTGAGGATTTTAACCAAAAGATATTTAAAAGAATTACGGTTAAGGATGTTAAATTAAAGACTAATTATGTTTTAATCATATCTACCAATGCAGGACTTTGGGCATATAACACTGGAGACACAATTATGTTTACAGAACTCAAACCTCATAAAATTTTAGTTACCGGAAGGGTCAAGCATTTTATTTCTGCTTTTGGAGAACACGTTATAGTTAAAGATGTAGAAAACGCCATTAATAAGACGTGCTCTAAATTAAAGACTTTAATAACAGAGTTTACAGTAGCGCCTGAAGTCAACCCAATCAACGAGCTTCCATATCACGAATGGTTTATAGAGTTTTCTTCAGATAATGTCAACCTTGAAATTTTTTCTTCAACACTGGACCAGGAAATGCAAGATGAAAATAAGTACTATTTAGACCTTGTTCAAGGAAAAATACTACAACCTCTTAAGTTAAGGGCAATTGAACAAAACGGATTCAATAATTACATGAGTTCACAAAACAAGCTGGGCGGGCAGTTTAAAATCCCAAAATTATCAAATGATCGAAAAATTGCAGACCAACTTTTAAGTTACATAAAAACATAAGTATTAATTAATAAAATAAACCAACAGATTATACGTTAATTATTTAAACCATATAATAATTATAAAACTAATAGGTTTATAAAAAAGATAAGTCATGAACACTAACGAAAACCAAGGAGAAATAGACATAATTGTATTGTTTAAAAAGATTCAAGCCACATTTGTTCACATAATCATTTTCTTTTTTAAGTGGGCTAAATACTTAATCAGACAGTGGAAAGCGTTTTTATTTTTAATATTATTTGGAGCAATTTTAGGCTTTTTTAATGAAAGCCAAAACAATTCTGATAAAGAAGCGTCAGTGCTTATAAAGGTTAACTTTGATGCTGTTAATTATGTATACGACGCCGTTTCATTAATAAATCAAAAAATTGAGGCAAACGACATTAGATTTTTTAATGAATTAGGGTTTTCTTCAGAGGAATTAAATGTTTTTGAGCTAACAATATCCCCAATAGTTAATTTACAAGAAATCATAAATGACGATACCTTTAAGGCAAATGAAATAAAAACACTATTTGAAAATTTAACTTTTGATGACAATCTTTCAATGACAAATAGCTTTATTTCAAATTATAAATACCACACATTGACTTGCTCTTTTAGCCCAGCAGCAGATAGCCAAACTATAGACATTATTATCGAATATTTAAACACAAACCCCTTATTTACAGAACTAAAGTTAAGAAAAATGAACAGTTTTTCAGACAGAATAGAAAGTAATGAAAAAGCTATTAACCAGATTGATGCGATAATTTTAAAATACACAAATGAGATTTCTAATTCTTCTAACAAAGACTCTCAGCTTTACGTTGACAACAAGGACATAAGACCGAACGACCTCATAAAAACTAAAATTGAGTTAAGCAAAGAGATAGAAATTTTAAAAGAAGAAAAAATATACTCAAACAACACTGTTGTCGTCGTTAATAACTCAAACCTAATGATTGAAACCAGTTCAATTAAGAACAATAAAATAATTTATTATCCACTTTTTCTTTGCTTTATTTTTATAATAATTCAGGTTTTAAAAAAGACATATTCTTGGCTAGATAATTTAGAAAGTAAGCAACTTTAGAGCCTTGATGTTAAAAAATTTTTTAATAAAAAACAGCTTAAAGGTTCTGTTGTTAAGGGCATCAGGAATCGTATTGATGTTTTTACTTTCATTGTTTTTAACAAATTCATTTTCAGCTGAAATTGTTGGCCAATATGATTTTGTAAGATCTTTTCTTATGATTTTAAGCGGAGCGTCTTTACTTGGTACAAATCAAGCCATAATATATTATTCGGGTATTTTAACTTCAAAAAAATCATTTGGCTCAATTAAGTCAATTTATTTTAAAATGAATTTTTTAATTCTAATAGCCTGCGCTATTTTATATGCGCCACTACTTGTAATTGATAAAGAGGTAATTAATCAAATTTTTAATAAACAAGGAGCTTATGAATTGGTAAGCCTATCTTTACAAGGTTTAGTTTTCTACTCAATTACAATGCTTAATATAGACACAATTAGAGCATTAAAACACACTTTAATTTCAGAAGGTTTTAGAAATATTTTTAGATACACACCTTTCTTTATTTTTTCTATTATTCTTTATATAATTGACAGCCCCGAATATTTAGTTCTGTGGTTTATTTATAGCTTTGTAGTGATTTTTGTTATTAGCACAGCGGTAGTTTACTTCTTTTTATTCAACAAAAATTTCCCCAAATCTGCAGCCCATAATTTTTCTTCAACCGAAATTTTAAGAGCCTCATATCCTATGGCTCTTAGCGCAATATCATATTTCTTGATGCAAAGTACAGATGTGCTTTTTATTAGCGCTTATGATACTTTTGAATCAGTCGCATATTATTCTATTGCTGTTAAATTAGCGACAGTAACAGCGCTAGCTTTAATTTCTGTAAACATTGTCATAGCACCAAAAATCGCAAGTATATATAATGATAAAAATTTTTATCAGCTTAAATTAATTTTAAAAAAAGCGACAAGAATGAACGTTGTAATTAGTCTCCCTATTATAATAATATTATTATTCTTTTCAGAATATGTTTTGTCCACTTTTGGTAGCAATTATATATTGGCTAAAAATGCTTTATGGATTTTGCTTATTGCACAATTTTTTAACTCCATTACAGGGCCATCTACTCTTTATCTCAATATGACTGGAAGGCAAAAAAAACTAAATGTTATTTTAGTAATCTCGCTGTTAATTAATGTAGTGTTGAATATCATTTTAGTCCCAGACTTTGGAATGTTGGGCGCGGCAATATCGACAACTACTAGTTTTGTAATATCAAAAATACTTGCATCAGCTCTTGTGTTTTATTTAGACAATGTTAAAACCTTTATTTCTTAAAGCATGAATAAGCCAAACTTTATAATTTCAGGTTTCCCAAAATGTGGCTCGACAGCCCTACATTATTATGTTAATGCGCACCCTGAAATATTTATGCCTAAACAAAAGGAGCTTCATTATTTTACACAATCGTATATTTCAAAACTGAACAAAGGCCCAGGAGATTTAGAAGCCAAAAAAAGTCAAGTAAAAAGTTTAGATTCATATTTTAAAATGTTTGAAGGAGTTTCCGGTGAGAAAACAATTGGAGAGACATCACCTTCATACATCAATTACCCAAACTCTTTTAAAAAAATTAATAAAGAATTAGACAACCCAAAAGTAATTATATTACTACGCGACCCAATTAAAAGAGCTTATTCAAACTATTTGCACCTTTTAAGAGAGCATAGAGAAAAAGAAAGTTTTAGTAAATCTCTAGATTTAGAGAATTTTAGGAAGAGTCAGCAATATTCAGATTTTTGGCTTTATACTTTTAACTCCTTTTACTATGATAAAATTATTGAAGCTAAAAAAGTATTTTCAGATGTTTTAATTTTAACGCAAGAAGAGCTTAATTTAGACACAAAAAAAACTTTAATTAAGGTGTACAAATTTCTTGAAGTAGACTCAAAATTTACACCTAAAAACTCCAACAATAGATATAACAAAGGAGGGCTTTACAAAAAAAACATAATTACAAATTTTATTTTTAAACAAGGAAAAATAAAAACTATTTTTAAAAAAATTGCACCTATTTCACCATGGATGAAAGCAATTAAAAACAGCCTCATAAGTAATTACCATTATAAGGCCGCCCCTATAGATGAGAAAACCGAAAATAAGCTTGTGAAGCTTTTCAAGAAAGAAGTTTATAACCTTACTAAAATAGGCGTTGACACTAGTATGTGGAATAAAAAATTTTTCGATAAATGAAATTAAACCTCAACATACTAAACGTTTCATTTTTTTTAATTTTAATAGGAATATTTTTTCTTCCTTTTAACTCATGGGATGGAATTTCTTTTTTAGGAGAATATTATAGAGACTCGTGCGTGTTGTTTTTTTTATTAGCATTCTTTACTCTATTATTTAAGAAAAAAATCAAACTCCCTTTTCATAGCCCAATATTTTATTCATTAATTATTTTTTTGGTTTGGGCATTATTAACAACCTTAATTAACTTTGAAACAGTTATAGATAATTCTTTTAAACAAACGTCCGGAATTGTTAGATTTTTAAGACAGTATTTTTCTTTAATTTTAGCAGCAGTTATACTGCCAATTACATTTTACAATAGTTTTCTAAATATTGATTCTAAAAGGTTAATTTATCTAATTAGAAAAGCGATTTATTACTCATTTGTTGTCGTTATAGTTTATGCTATAATCGAAATTTTAGTGGTTAAATTTAATATGATAAATTTAAAAAAACCTGTCTTAAACATTTTTGACTACTTTCCTTTTGTTGATGCAAAGACAGATCTAAGACTTAAAAGAATATCTTCAGTAACCTTTGAGCCACCAGCACTCGGAACCTATTTAATTACAATTTTTTCTTGGATGTGCAGCTACATAATAACCTCGAAAAGCTATTTAAGGTTTCTGCCTGCCTTGTTGGTAATAGCCCTAGCTTTTATCTCAGGCTCTAGAGCAGCATTCTTTATTATAATAGTTCAAGCTATTATGTTCGTGTTTGCAATTTCTCAATCTTATCAATATAATAAATTGTTTTCTAAAATTTTGTTAACATCAGCGATAGCTATTTCAATAGGGTTTTTAGCTTTTGCTCCAAAAATTTTAAACTATGTTGATAATGAAATTCAATCTTTTAAACTAAATGATAATGACCATTCGCTTTCCAATAAATCAAGGTTTGGAATTCAATACGCAATGTATCAAGTCTTTTTAGAAAATCCAGCTATTGGAACTGGATATGGGCAACAAGCATTTGAAGCAAGAGCAAAGTATCCAACTTGGGCTAAAAGAAATAATTGGGAATTTAGATTAAAATACCTTAATCAAAATAATAAAAGATTTCCGCCTGGCTACAATCTCTATTTACGACTAGCGGCTGAGACAGGAGTAATGGGATTAATAGGTTTTTTGTTGTTTATGACCTTTATATTGATTTGGTGTTATAATAATTTGAATAGGCAAAAAAACTTATTAGCTATAATCGTGTTTGTATCTATGATTGGATTTATGTTAAATTGGTTAAAGATGGATACTTTTAGAATTTATGGGTTTTGGATTTGCCTAGCCTTAATTTTTGTCAATTCAACTAAAAAGATAAGTAATGCCTAATATAATTGTTCTTATTCCTCATTATAATAACTTAATTGGTCTTAAAAAAACCATAGCTTCAATTAATGAAGATATAAGTATAGATATATTAGTAATAGATGACGGAAGCACAAATAAATTAGATAAAAGTGATATAAAATATAATGGAAAAGTTTTTTTTAAATTTCTTAAAACTAATTCGGGTATAGGAGAAGCATTAAATCTTGGACTTGATTTTGCTGTAGAAAAAAAATATGAATATATAGGCCGATTAGATTGTGGAGATTTATGTCATATAAATAAATTCACAAAACAACTGGACTATTTATATAAAAATAGAGACATAAAGCTACTTGGAACATGGGCCAGAATTATTGATGATAAAGGTGTTTTTAAGTATAACTTAAAACATCCAACGGACTATGATACAATTAAAAGAAAAATGTATAAAAACAGTATGTTTGTTCATCCAACAGTTGTAATTAAAACTGAAATTATTTCATCAACTTTAAAATATCCTTTCAAATATAGGCGCGCAGCTCAAGATTATGCTTTTTTTTTCAACATTACAAGACAATTTAAGAGCGAGAATTATCCTGAAATATTACTTGATTATGTAATGTCTAAGGACTCAATTTCTTATAAAAACAGAAAACTTCAAGTGTATCATCGTATAAGTATTTTAATAGATAATTTTTATTTTGGACTCACCCCTATTAGTTCCATACTTAGAAATTTAATTTTATTAATAATGCCTGTTAAAATCCTTACATTTATTAAATCAAAAATTTATAAGTGAGACTTTCTTTAGATAAAATATACTCAAGCTTGTTTTTTATTATTTGTTTTTCTCTAGCATTTATTGGAGACAAGTTTTATGCTATACCTAATGGTGCAAATATAGCTTTAGTTTTACTATTTCCATTTGTTATAAATTGGAATGAGCTAGTAAATAAGTTAAATAACAAACTTGTAATTTGGTTATCTGCATTTATATTTTTTATTTTTTTAAAGGCTGTTTTTCTAAATAATTTAATCGAAGATATCTCTCAGATAAAAAAACTATTTCAAGTTCTGCTTTTAATAATATTATCTTTTGCATTAAAAGAAAAAAACATTAGCTATTTAAAATCAGGGATTGTTTTAGGAACAGTTACAGCTTGTATATATTCTTTAATTAAAATTTGTATAATAATTTATCAAACAGGAGTCTTCAATTTCACAAAAGGACCTTTAATAAACGAGACACTTACTGTTCAAAGACTATACCTGGGTCTTTTGTGTGTTTTTAGTTTAATCTTTGTTATTGAAAGACTATTAAAAAATAGAAAAAAATACAATCTCTTTTTAGCAGGTTTTTTTGTTTTTTTTGTTTTTTTAATTGCTGGAAGAATTGCTATTGTTTCAGTTTTATTTATAATTATTTATTATGTTTTTATATTCTTAAAATCCTACATGAGGTATGTAGTAGCACTCTCAATACTTCTTTTAACATCTTTTGTTGTATTTACAAATAACAACTTATCCAAAAGAATTTTTCATTCAGACGACAATTTTAGAACTAGTTATTTTGAAAAAATAGAAATGCATGAGCCGCGATTCTTAATTTGGAAATATTCTTTTGAATTATTGAAAGAAACAAACTTAACCACAGGTAATGGATTCGCTAAAACAACAGAAAAATTAGTTGAAAAATACACAAACATAACTCAAGAAAAAAAGAGAAATTGGTTTATTGAAAAAGAATTTAATACACATAACCAATATCTCGATATTTTATTAAGCCAAGGAATCTTAGGGGCTTTTGTTTTTCTTATATTTCTTGTTCAGGCTTTTAAATTAGCCAAAGATTCAAAAACAAATCTGCTGTTGCTTGTTAGTATGCTAATCTATATGACAGTCTACAATAATTTTCATCGATTAATTGGAGTTTATCTTTTTTCTTTAATATTAATCTTCATTTTGTTAAATCAAGATGAAAAAAAATCAATAAAATGAAGAAAGCAATAGCAGTTGATTGGTTAGAAAAATACGGAGGAGCAGAAAGGGTAATATCTTCTTTAACAAAAATATTTCAGTTTGAAACTTGTTACACTTTGGTAAACATAATGAGCAATGAAGATCAAAAGCTCGTTTTTTCAAATAAAAAAATTAAAATAAAGAAATCTCTACTTCAACTATTTAAAAGTAAGTTTAGATATTTCTTTTTCTTTTTCCCATTTTTTATTAAAAAAATTAAGGTTGACAAAGGAGTTGAATTAATACTTTCCTCATCATTTTCTGTTGCAAAAGGAATAAAAAAATCAAGCGTTAATCAAATACACGTTTCTTATATCCAAGCAAGAAATCAAAGATATCTTTGGGACGATGAGGATATATATTTTGGCAAAAAAATAAGATTTTTAATTTCACCTATTTTAGATTTTTTAAAAAAAAGAGATATTAAACAAGCTTCAAATCCTGATTATTTAATAGCAAATTCAAGGTTTGTACAAAAATGGATTAAAGAAACCTACAAATTGGATTCAGAAATTATTTACCCTCCAGTTGATGTAGACAGTTTCAAGTTACAAAGAAACAAAGAGAATTATTTTGTCACCGCGTGTAGACTTGAACCTTACAAAAGAGTTGATTTAATTGTTCAAGCATTTAATAAAACTGATGAGAATTTAATTATTATAGGCTCAGGTTCTCAATATAATTATTTGAGAAGAATTGCCTCTAAAAACATCAAATTTATAGAATATTCAAACTCTTCTGTTGTTTATAATTATGTAAGTCAAGCAAAGGCATTTATTCATGCAGGAATTGAAGATTTCGGAATTGCTCCTGTTGAGGCTCAAGCTTGCGGTACACCTGTAATTGCTATTAAAAAGGGGGGGCTTGAAGAAACTGTCATTGAAAATAAAACTGGAGTTTTCTTTGAAAAACAAGATCCAAACGCAATTTTAGAAGCAATGAATCGTTTTAATAAAATTGACTTCGATTATGAATTTATTAGAAATCAATCTTTAAAATACAGTACGACTAACTTTGAATTAAAAATAAAGAAGTTTATAAAATCAATTGGCAAAAATGACAAAAGCTAAAACAAGAAGATACTCAGGTTTAATTAGCCCATTGTCTTATTTTATTGATATTTTAATAATTAATTTTATAGCCAGCTATTTCATCACTATTTATTTATTTAAAGATTTTGAAATCAAACATTTTTTTGTGCTGTCTATTTTATGGATTCTTATTTCTGTATTTAATAGATTTTACTACATCTATAGATACATAAATATTCTAAAAATAATTAGCTTGCTTTTTAATCAAGTCTTGTTGTTTACTTTGTCTCTTTTTTGTTTTTCAGGAATTTTTCCTAAACTAGAACTTGAGCCAAATTCAGTAATTACACTACTTATTCCAATTTCAATTCTAATATTTTTAGTTAAGATATTGACATACTATTCAATTAAGACATTTAGATCTTATTTTGGCGGAAATTATCGAAAAACTATAATAATAGGTAGTAGTAAAGAATCACAAAAGTTAGAACTTTTTTTTAATACAAATAAAGATGCCGGATACTTGCACAAAAAAACATTTTTAACCACATCAAAGGAGTCTGTTTTAGAATGTATCAGCTTCGTAGAAGAGCAAGAAATAGATGAAATATATTGCTCGACTGAAGACATTAAAGATGAAGAACTTAAGATGTTAATTAAGTATTGCGATAATAATTTAAAAACAATTAAACTAATCCCAAACCCAACTAAGCTAAATTCTAAAAAACTCATTTACGAAACGTATGATTCTTTACCAATACTTTCATTGAGAAAAGTTCCACTTCAAGATTCAGTGAATATGTTTTTTAAAAGACTTATAGACATTGTTATCTCTCTTTCAGTTATTGTATTTATTTTGAGTTGGTTGACTCCAATTATAGCTTTATTTATTAAAAAAGAATCAACGGGACCAGTTTTCTTTAAACAAATAAGAAATGGAATAAATTATAAGGAGTTTCGTTGTTTCAAATTTAGATCAATGATCGTAAATGAAGACGCACATAAGGAACAAGCTACAAAGGGAGATTATAGAGTAACTAATGTTGGCAAGTTTCTGCGAAAAACTAGTCTGGATGAGATGCCTCAGTTTATAAATGTCCTACTTGGCGACATGTCAGTAGTTGGCCCTAGACCACACATGATTAAAGAAAATGACAGGTATTATAAGACGGTTGATAAATACATGTTAAGACATGTGATTAAGCCCGGTATTACTGGCCTAGCTCAGGTAAGTGGATATCGAGGAGAAGTTCAAAAAGAATCTGACATTGTTAATAGAATAAAGTTTGATATATACTATTTAGAAAACTGGTCAATATTGTTAGATATAAAAATTATCTTTAGAACTATAGTAAACTCTATAAAAGGTGAAGACAAAGCATATTAGTTGTTCTTTTCCTTTTTTTAATAATTACAGATACATTATTTTTACAAAAAAACATCAATGAACATACTAATACTTGGTTCCGGAGGAAGGGAACATGCTTTTGCTTTAAAAGTAGCAAGCAGTAAATTAACTGACAAGCTTTATGTTGCTCCAGGAAATTCTGGCACCCAGCAAATTGCTACCAATGTTCCAATAGATATAAATGATTTTGAGGAAGTAAAAAGAGTATCTCTTAAATTTGGAATTAGTATGATAATTGTTGGTCCTGAAGACCCTTTAGTTAATGGAATACATGACTTCTTCTCTAAAGACGAACAAACTAAATCAATAGCTATTATAGGGCCAAAACAAAATGCAGCTAGTCTTGAAGGGAGTAAAGATTTTGCAAAAAAGTTTTTGGTTCGTCACAATATTCCAACAGCAGCGTATGCTACATTTACAACAGAAAATTTGAACGAAGGCTTTGAATTTTTAAAAACTCTTACACCTCCATATGTTTTAAAAGCGGATGGATTAGCTGCAGGAAAAGGTGTTTTAATAATTGATAATTTTGATGATGCAAAGAATCAATTAACCCAAATGTTAGTTGGTGAAAAATTTGGAATAGCAAGCTCTAAAGTAGTAATTGAAGAGTTTTTAGACGGAATAGAATTGAGTTGCTTTGTATTAACTGATGGAGTAAATTACAAAGTTCTTCCAACCGCTAAAGATTACAAAAGAATTGGAGAAGGAGACACAGGGCTCAACACTGGAGGCATGGGAGCAATATCCCCAGTTCCATTTGCTAATGAAAAGTTATTAAAAAAGATTGAACAAAATATAATTATTCCTACAATACAAGGGCTTAAAAAAGACGAGATAGAGTATCAAGGCTTTATTTTTATAGGGCTGATCAATGTTAACAATGACCCAAAAGTTATTGAATATAATGTTCGAATGGGTGACCCAGAAACAGAGGTTGTTTTACCTAGAATTCAAAACGATATTGTAGAAATTTTTCAATCATTTAAAAATAAAACATTAGATAAAATTGAATTAAATGTTGACCATAGATCAGCAGCTACAGTAGTTTTAGTTTCAGGAGGATACCCTAGTAGTTATAATAAAGGAATTAAAATAACGGGAATTGACCACGTTGTTGATTCGACTGTTTATCACGCAGGGGCTATTCAAATAAAGGAGGATGTTTATACAAACGGAGGAAGAGTGTTGGCAATCACTTCATTTGGAAACAATTTTCAGGAGGCTTTAACCAACTCTTACAAAAGCGCTTCAAGAATAAATTTTGAAGGGATGTATTATAGAAAAGATTTAGGCTTTGATTTATAAAAAAGAATGTGCAGAAATAGACTTATCTTCTTCTTGATTGTCATCAAACTTTTTTAATTGTAACATCCAGTATGTAAAAGCACATATAAATACAACGATGGAAATCCAAGTCATAAAATTAGCTACCCACCAATTGTCTAGTTCGGTAAATCTTAAAAAATCAAATGGAAAGAAAAGATAGTTCACAAATAAGTCTTCAATCCCATAAATTATATCTCTTATTAACATATTGTAGTATTTTTACATTGCAAATATACAAACTCTTTAAATGATAGCAACCTTTTTTACAAAATCAAACCCTATTCATTATGTCTTTGCGTTTATATACTTGTTTGGGCTTTTTTTAGCTCATTTGAATTACAATGTTTTTAGTTTTTTAATTGGGGCTTTTACTCTGTTTTTGTTACTAACCAGCGTTTTATTAGCTAATTTCATAATTAGCAAGAATGATTTAAATAAAAAAAACAACTATTCTTTAGTTGCTATTTGTTTTTTTATCGGCTTATTTATGGAACAAATTTTCTTTTTTGACGATATATTAATAGCAAATGTATTTTTACTTCTTGCGATTAGAAAAATTTACAGCATCAGAAACCCAATAAATATCAATAAGAAAGTTTTTGACGCTTCCTTTTGGATTTTAATTAGTTCAGTATTTTATATTCCTACACTATATTTTTTCATCGTATTAATTATCGCTTTACTATTATATTCACATTTTAATTTAAAAAATTTAGTAGTTGTTATTTTGGCAATAATTTCAGCAACCACTTTTTTATATTTATTAGAAATAATTAACTCTGGTTATCTTAACCCTGTAGATTTTATAAACCTTTTATTTTTTGACTTTCCAACACTTGATTATATTTCTTCTTTTTATGAAAATGTTTCAACTATTAATTGGCCTGTCAAAATAATTGTTTTTTTTAGTTTTCTCATTCCTCTAATATTTATATTTATATGGAATAGGGTTATTAAAACCAATGAAAGAAGAAGAACTACTACTTTAATTCTTTTGACAACCATATTAGCTTTAATAATTTATATTAGTAACCTCAACTCAATGTCCTTTATTTTTTTATTTTCCCCTTTAATTATAATTTTTACTAGTTGTGTTGAGCAGGCGAGAAGAGAACTAGTCAAAAACCTTGTTTTGTCTATTGGCTTATTAGCCCCTTATGTCTTAATTCTATTTTAAGTATTTTTGATTAATAAAATTTAAATTATGAAAGTAGAAGTATCAAACGGAGAGCTTATGGACAAACTTTCCATTTTAGAACTTAAATTAAAAAACATTACCGACTCTAAAAAGCTAATTAATATAAAGGTTGAGTTTAATGAACTAAACCCGCTGGTCCAAAAGTTATTTAAAAAATATAACCCTGCTGTTAACAAGCTGTACATTAAGCTTGCCGAAATCAATGGAAAACTTTGGGTTATTGAAGACGAAATTAGACAGTGTGAAAAAGACAAGAATTTTGGTACCAAGTTCGTTAAACTTGCAAGAGACGTATATTTTACTAACGATGTTAGGTCTGAGTTAAAAAAAGAAATTAACATATTAACAAATTCCGGATTAATTGAAGAAAAATCATATGAAGATTATTCTTAACCACAAATGAAACTTAGAAAACATATTCTTATTATTAGGCTTTCTTCAATGGGAGATGTAGCTATGGTTTCTCCTGTTTTAAGAGAGTTGCTAGAGAATAATAAAAATTATAAAATTTCTGTGTTGACCAACTTTCAGTTTTTTCCTTTTTTTAGAGCCTTTAATGATGTTGATTTAATATCTTTTGATAAGAAAAAACAACATAAAGGATTGTTTGGAATGTTTCGACTTTTCAAAGAAATTAAAAAACTTGATGTAGATTATGTCGTTGATTTGCACGAAGTGCTTAGAACAAATTTTTTAAAAGCAGTCTTAAAAGTTCCTTTTTACCAAATTAATAAAGGAAGAAATGAAAAAGAAAGTTTAGTATCAGGAAAAATATTCGCTCCATTAAAAAGTACCCATCAAAGATATAGAGATGTTTTTGAAAAAATTGGAATTTCAATCAAACCATTATCAAAAACTCAAATACATAGAGTAGACATCTCAGATTTAAAATTAATTCCAAAAAACAATAAACTATTAATTGGTATTGCTCCTTTTGCTGCACATAAAGGTAAAGAGTACCCAATAGTGCAAATGGAAGAGGTAATAAAAGAAATTAATAAAGACTTTAATGTGATTTTATTTGGTGGTGGAAAAAAAGAAGAGTTTATTTTAGACGACTTAGCAGGCAAGCATTCCAATGTAATTAATATCGCTAACAAATTTTCTTTGGATCAAGAAATGGATGTGATTTCTAATCTTAGCATAATGCTTTCCATGGACTCTGCTAATGGGCACATTGCAGCTTTAATGGGAATTAAAGTTTTAACAATTTGGGGAGTAACTCACCCTTTTGCAGGATTTTCACCTTACGGACAAACAGATAAAAATAATATTTTGGTTAACAGATTGCAATTCCCAAAAATACCTACTTCCATTTATGGAGAGAAATTTCCAAACGGTTATGAAAAGGCTATTTCTTCAATTTCTCCAAAAGAAATTATTTCAAAATTGAGAACCTCGGTTTAAACGTCATCAAAATCAATATCCAACTCATCTGATACTGCTACAGCTTGGCATGCTAAAATTAAACCATCTTCTATTTCAGACTCAGATAAAACAGTATTGTTTAACATTTTGACTTCACCTTTATTGAGTTTACCAATACAGCTTCCACAAACACCTCCATTACACGAGTAAGGAGCATCAATATCATTATCTAAGGCAGAGTCTAAAACGGTTTTTTTCTTGCTAGATTTAACCTTGGAAGTAAAATCATCAACAGTGAATGAGATTATAACATCCCCACTTTCAGACGAAACAAAACTGTCCCGCTTAGAGCTTGAAAACAGCTCGTAGAAAATATTTTCATTTAAAAACCCATTTTTTTCAAGTGCTGACGATACACTGTTTAGCATTTTTTTAGGACCACAAATATATAATGAGCTTTGCTGAGGTTTAAATTTGTTTTCTGGAAACTCTAAAAGGCTAAAAATATTAGACTCTGTTATTCTTCCAAATTGGTGAGAAGCTATCTTTGTAGAAGTGAAAACAAGCTTAACAAAAAATCTAGACTTAAACCGATCTTTTAGCTCATTAATCTGACTAAGAAACATAGTGGTTTCTTCAGATTTGTTTGAATAAATTAAATAAAAATTTTTATCAGTATTAAACAAAATCTGTTTTAACATTGACATTATCGGAGTAATTCCACTTCCTGCTGCTATAGCAATAATACTATTAAAATTATTTCGAATTGTAAATCTTCCTCTAGGTTCAGACACTTTTACCGAGTCTCCAATTTTTACTGATGAATTTAAAAACGAAGACATATGCCCATTTTCAAGCTTTTTCACACCAATTGACAAGTCTTCATCAACATGAGAACAAATAGAATAATCTCGAATTACTTCAATGCCATCAATATTAAGCTTTAAACTAGTGTATTGCCCTGCAGAATAGGTGTATTTTTTTTTTAATGCTGTTGGGACTTTAAAAGAAATCACAACTGAGTCAGAAGTTTCTCTAACAATATTTTTAATATCTAAATTATGAAAGTTCGCCATTAACGCTTATTATAAAATTAAGAAACAAAGATATTGAACTAATTATATAAAATAATAATTAATTTAGCGTGATTATATACAATAAACATATATTATACGTTGTTATATTACAATTAAAAAAATCAAGTGAAGGTTTCTTACAGAAGTTTAAATTTATTGGTACTTGCTGCTTTAATTCTTAGCGGTTGCTCAAGAAAAAAAGACAAGTTCTTAAATAGAGGGTTTCATTCGATGACCACAAAATATAATTATCTATATAATGGAAACAACTTATTAAATCAAGGAAAATTTGAAATTAATGAGAATGTTTTTGATAATTTTTGGGAGATACTTCCAACTGAAAAAACACAGGTTAAAGAAGGGCAAACTAAGTTAAAAATTAAAGAAGAGCAAAGCGCCAGCTTATTTGCTCAGTCTGAAGAGAAAGCAGTTTTGGCTATTCAAAAACACGCCATGAATATTTCAGGAAAAGAAAAAAACCCACAAATGGATGAGGCATACTTTCTTTTAGGTCAATCTAGATATTATGATCAAAGATTTATTCCTTCATTAGAAGCTTTTAACTATATTTTGTTTAAATACCCTACAAGTGAGCTGGTAAATAAAGCAAAAATTTGGAGAGAAAAGATTAATGCTCAACAAAACTATAATGAGCTAGCTATTGAAAACTTAAAAGAAATTGAAAGTAGAGGAAAGTTATCTAAGGATGAGATAATAGATTTAAATGTTGTTCTTACTCAGGCGTATTTAAATTCTAAAATAATTGATTCTGCAATAATACATCTTGAAATTGCTTCTAAAACTACACAAGACTTAAACAAGAAATCAAGATATCTATTTATCCTAGGGCAACTATACAAAAAACTCAATAAGTTAGACAGTTCAAATATGGTTTATGACAGAGTTATTAAGCTTTACAGAAAGATTCCAAGAGAATACTACATTTATTCGTTTGTTGAAAAGTCAAAAAATTACACCGACAAAAACCTAGGCATATCTGAGCTAATTGAATTAGAAAAAGACATTGAAAACAAAGCTTATTTAAATATTATATATCATCAAATAGCTAACTTGAATTTTGAGATAAACAACGATAGTTTAGCTATTAGCTACTATAATAAATCTTTAAGAAACCCCGGGAAAGACGATTTAGTTGGTCTTAAAAATTACAACATACTTGCTGATTATTTTTTTGATAATAACAAATATTTAAAATCTGCCGCATATTATGATAGTACGCTTACCCAAATTAAAAATGATAAAAAACTGTTTAGGAAAATCTCAAAAAGAAGAGAAAGTTTGGAAGATGTTATATATTATGAATTGTCTGTTAAAACTAATGATAGTATTTTAAGTTTAGTTAAAATGTCAGATGAAGAAAGGACGGCATACTTTAAGAATTACATTGAAAAACAAAAAAAGAAGCTCGATAAAGAAAAAAATATTATTAACATTAAAAACGAAACCAACTTAGGTTCTTCTAAAAACAACAATTTTTTAGCCGAAAACGCTATATTTTATTTTTATAATCCCACTACTTTAGCTTATGGAAAAAATGAGTTTAATAAATTATGGGGAGACATAAAGCTTACGGATAATTGGAGAAATGGAGAAAACCAATCCAAACCCAAGTCATTGATAGTGATCGGAAAAGAAAATTTAAAAATTAGTGATAACCTAGACTTGGGAGGGTATTTAAAATCGATTCCTAGCTCTTCAACTTCTATTGACAGTATATACAAACAATTAGATTACTCATACTTTCAATTAGCGTCTATTTATAGTGCCAAATTTTTAGAATATGAACTATCAAATAGTAAAATACAAAATATTGAATTCGACAGAAATAAACCTGAGTTTGTATTATCAGCAAAATATTTAAACTATAAAAATTGTATAATTTTAGGTTTATTAGATGAAGCAGAGATTATAAAATCTGATATTATATTAAATTTTCCAGAATCAAAATATGCAGAGATATTAAACAATCCTGAATCAAATATCTCTTCTAATGTTGACAATGTAAATGAGCTTTATGCTAAATTATTTGACGATTTTCAAAATCAAGATTACTCAAAAACAATTTTAGGTTTAGAAAAGCTTATTTCTTCATTTGAAACTCACCCATTAGCTCCAAAAATGCAATTACTGAAAGCTGCCGCTATAGCAAGAATTGAAGGCTTTGAAAATTATAAAACAGCTTTAGAATTTATAGTTAAAAATTATCCGAACTCAATTGAAGGCGATGAGGCAGAGGTTTTATTAGAAGAAGTTATCCCGTTAGTTGAAAATACAAATTTTAAACAAGTTGAAAATGGAGACAACTTTAAATTAATTTATTATTTCCCAAAAGATAATTATAAAAAAATTGAAGATTTTAAAAAGAGTTTGAATTTGGCAATCAGTGAATTAAATAATATTCAATTAAACTCATCTACAGATATTTATGATAATAATAGTACATTTGTTGTGTTACACGGGCTTAAAAGTTATGATGGAGCAAAAGGGTTAAGTATTATCTTAGAAAGAAACAATGCTTTTTTCAATAAATCTTCTTTTGTTATTTCTTCAGAGAATTATCAAACTTTACAAATGCATAAAAATTTGAGTGTGTATCTAAATAAAAATTTATAAATTTATGTTTAAAGAATCTAAAATACAAAAAACTATGTCGTCGTCGTCCAATCAACAAAACATGATTACCCAGGGAACCTCTTTTGTAGGTGATTTAATTAGTGAAGCAGGCTTTAGAATTGAAGGAAATGTTAACGGAACAATCAAAACCTCCGGAAAAGTAGTTGTAGGGAAGACAGGTGTAATTAACGGAACTTTAGAGGGGGTTAATGCAGATTTTGAAGGCGGATTTTCTGGCAAACTAAAACTTAGTGGCACATTGACATTAAAAGCATCTGCTTATGTTGAAGGTGAGGTTGAGGTGGTTAAACTGGCAGTTGAGCCTGGAGCTACTTTTAATGCAAATTGTAGTATGAAAGGCGGGGTCAAAGAACTAAACAAAGGTGAGCAACAAAAAATCATATCCAAATCAGAAAAAACAGCTTAACAGGTTAGCTCGTTTCTCTGGAATAGCCTTCCAAATGGTAACAATTATTTCTATTGGATCCTTTATAGGTTATAAATTAGACTTATATTTTGAAGTGGAAAATAGTGTTTTCACAATAGTTCTCTCTCTTTTTTCAATTGCAATTGCTTTGGTGTATGTTATTCAGCAAACAAAAGAAAAAGAAAAGTGATACATATTAAAAGAAATTTCTATTTTCAGTTAGGCGTCTTTTCAACAACATTATACTTAATAAATCTTGTTTTTAACAGCATGATTTTTGATATATATTTCATAATCCCTCTTTGGAAAATATACGTATTTAACACAGTTTTAGTTCTTATAACTTTCTGGACAATTAAACTACTAACAAAAACAAAGCTAAACCTCTTGTTTTCTTTTATAATCGCATCAATAAATAAAATGCTTTTAACAATTTTGTTTGTTTATCCAATAATTCATTTTGATGGAGATAAACAAGGATTAATAGTAACTTTTTTTATAATATATTTTATTTTTTTATTTTTTGAAATCAAATCTTTTCAAAAAGTATTTGATAGATAAAATCATTGTTGTTTTTTTATTTGAAATATAAATATATGTATGTACATTTGCAACCGAATTTAGAGTATAATTATAGTAACACTTAAAACCATAGTATTAATTTGAAAAATTTACTTTTTTTAGTTTTCTTTTTTTTATTTTCTGTAAGTTTTTCTTCCTCATCAGAAACTGACTCTAAGGATTTTAATGTTACTGACATGATTATGCATCACATTAAAGACTCTCATGAATTCCATATTTTAGACTGGAATGGAAAGGGAGTGTCAATTCCGCTACCAATAATACTTTGGACTGATAGCGGTTTAGTTACTTTTTCTTCGTCTGAATTTCATCATGATGATGAAGGAACTGAGGTGGTTACTAAAAAAGGGTTATCGTTTGTTAAGTTTCACGAAGAAATTTATTATGCAAGCTCAGAATCTAATTCTTCTGGACAATTCCTTAGTTTAGACAAAAACAGTTACCCAACAAATTTAAAGCCATTAGATTTCTCAATTACTAAACTTGTTTTTTCAATGTTTCTTTCAATGATATTATTAGTTTTGATTTTTGGTATATCCGCAAAAAACTATTCAAAATCTAGTAAAGGAGTTCCGTCGGGAATTGCAAAATTTACAGAACCATTAATTTTATTTATTAGGGATGAAGTTGCAATTCCAAATATTGGTGAAAAAAATTATAAAAAATACATGCCATATTTATTAACCTTATTTTTCTTTATATGGATTAATAATTTAATGGGCCTTATTCCCTTTTTCCCCTTCAGCGCTAATCTAACTGGAAACATAGCATTTACCGCTGTCCTTGCTGTGATTACTTTCGGAATCACAACATTAGCGGGAACTAAAGACTATTGGAAACACATATTTTGGATGCCAGGTCTTCCTGTTCCAATGAAATTATTTTTAGCCCCAATTGAGTTTTTGGGGATATTTATAAAACCAATCTCATTAATGATTAGGCTTTTTGCTAATATTTCGGCAGGGCATATTATTGTATTGAGTTTAATATCTTTAATTTTTATAGCTGAAACAGTTTGGATCGCTCCTCTTTCTGTAGGATTTACAGTGTTTATTAGTCTAATAGAAATTTTAGTAGTAGCCATACAGGCATATATATTTACCATGCTATCCGCTTTATATATCGGGTCAGCAATGGAAGAACATGAACATTAATTAATTTTTAAATTTTAAACTATGAGTTTAGTATTATTACAAGAAGTAGCAGTTACAAGTTATGGACCCTTAGCGGCAATTGGAGCTGGATTAGCAGCGGTAGGAGCTGGAATTGGAATTGGCAAAATAGGCGGATCAGCTATGGAGGCTATGGCTCGTCAACCTGAAAAAGCAGCTTCATTGCAAACATCTGCTATTGTATTTATAGCCTTTGTTGAAGCAGTTGCGTTATTCGCGGTTGTTGTATCACTTATTAAGTAAATAAAATAAGTGCAGCTGCTTTGTGCACTGCACTTATTATTTATTATAATATTTTAAAAACTTAAATTATGGATTTAGTTACACCCGACGTGGGATTGTTGTTTTGGACTTTTTGTTCTTTTGCTATCTTATACTTTTTATTAAAAAAATTCGCCTGGAAACCTATACTAGGCTCTGTTAATGATAGAGAAGATTCTATCCGTGAAGCTCTTTTAGCAGCAGAAAATGCTAAAAAAGAAATGGAAAATCTTAAATCTGACAATGAAAAGATTTTAAAAGAAGCTAAAATTGAGAGAGAAAACATGTTGAAAGATGCCAGAGAAATTAAGACAAAATTAATTTCTGATGCAGAAAACCAAGCTAAAGAACAAGCGTCTAAGCTGATTGAGTCAGCACAACTAGCGATTCAAAATGAAAAAAACTCGGCAATGAACGAGCTAAAACAAACTGTAGTAGAACTTTCAGTTGGGATCGCAGAAAAAGTTATATCATCTGAATTAGAGGATAAAAACAAGCAGCTAAAGGTTGTCGAAAATATGTTAAATGACGCATCCTTAAATAATTAAAATGAAAGAATCTAGAGCAGCAATAAGATACGCAAAAGCAATTTTTTCGTTAGCAAACGAAAGTGATATGTCTTTAAGAGTTTATGAAGACATGCTGTTTTACATTGACTTGTCATCTAACGAAAAATCTTTTTCTGAAATGTTAGCTAACTCTGTTATCAATACAAAATCTAAACATGATATTATATTGTCTTTGAACAATAACACTTCAGCTCTCTCAAAAAACTTAATCGGTTTGTTAATTTTTAACAAAAGACTTTCAATACTAGTTGACGTTTGTAATGCCTACAAGTCTCTTTACGAAAAGGCTAACAATATGACTAAAGCTATTGTTGTAACAGCTTTACCAATAACTGACAACATAAGGGAAGCTGCACTGTTAAAAATCAATTCAATTTCAAGTAAAAAAGTTGAAATTAATAATATTATAGATAAAAATATATTAGGTGGATTTATACTGCGCTATGACGGCAAAGAGTATAATGCAAGCCTATCAAACAAACTACAAAAAATAAAAAAAGAACTTATATAAAGGTTATTAACCAAATACATTACAATGGCAGAAGTAAATCCAGCTGAAATATCAGCAATTTTAAAACAACAGCTTTCAAATCATGACGCTAATATATCTTTTGATGAAACAGGAACAGTACTAACAATTGGAGATGGAATTGCACGTGTGTACGGACTGTCCAATGTTCAATATGGAGAACTTGTGGAGTTTTCAAACGGTATTGAAGGAATAGTTTTGAACCTTGAGGAAGATAATGTAGGAGTTGTATTATTGGGGGCCTCCAACGAAATTAAAGAAGGAGACACAGTAAAAAGAACTACAAGAATTGCTTCTATTAATGTTGGAGAAGGTATTGTAGGAAGAGTAGTTAACACTCTTGGACAACCTATTGACGGTAAGGGCTCAATTCAAGGTGATTTGTATGAAATGCCTTTGGAAAGAAAAGCTCCTGGAGTTATATATCGCCAACCTGTTAATGAACCACTACAAACTGGGATTAAATCTATTGATGCAATGATACCAGTGGGAAGAGGGCAGAGAGAGTTGGTCATTGGTGACAGACAAACAGGAAAAACAACGGTTTGTATTGATACCATATTAAATCAAAAGGAATTTTACGATGCAGGTGAGCCTGTATATTGTATTTATGTTGCTATCGGTCAAAAAGCGTCTACAGTTGCTGCAATAGCAAAAGTTTTAGAAGATAAAGGAGCCTTAGCTTATACAACAATTGTTGCTGCAAACGCATCTGATCCTGCAGCAATGCAAGTATATGCTCCTTTCACAGGGGCTTCAATTGGAGAATACTTTAGAGATACCGGAAGACCAGCTTTAATTGTATATGATGATTTATCTAAGCAAGCAGTTGCCTATCGTGAGGTTTCATTATTACTTAGAAGACCTCCAGGACGTGAGGCCTACCCAGGTGATGTATTTTATCTTCACTCAAGACTATTGGAAAGATCTGCAAAGGTAATTGCAGATGACAACATTGCAAAAGAGATGAATGATTTACCCGCTTCATTAGTTCCTCTAGTTAAAGGAGGGGGTTCATTGACAGCTTTGCCGATTATTGAAACTCAAGCGGGAGACGTATCAGCTTATATTCCGACAAATGTTATATCAATTACTGACGGTCAAATATTTTTAGAATCAGATTTATTTAACTCAGGTGTTAGACCTGCAATTAATGTGGGAATATCAGTATCAAGAGTTGGTGGTTCGGCTCAAATAAAGTCAATGAAAAAAGTTGCAGGTACTCTAAAATTAGATCAAGCACAATTTAGAGAGCTTGAAGCTTTTGCAAAGTTTGGATCAGATTTAGATGCCGCTACATTAAATGTTATTGAAAAAGGTAAGAGAAATGTTGAGATATTAAAACAAGCTCAAAATGATCCATTTACTGTTGAAGATCAGGTTGCAATAATTTATGCAGGGTCTAAAAATTTACTCAGAAATGTTCCAGTTGAAAAAATAAAAGAATTTGAAAACGAATATTTAACAATTCTTAGAACTAAGCATGTAGGAGTATTAGATAGCTTAAAACAAGGAAAGCTAACTGATGAAGTGGTAAACACTTTAGAGTCAGTTTGTAAAGATTTATCTGATAAATATTAATCTGTAACAATGGCTAATTTAAAGGAAATAAGAAATAGAATTTCATCAGTATCTTCTACTATGCAGATCACAAGTGCCATGAAAATGGTTTCTGCTGCAAAGTTAAAAAAGGCTCAAGACGCTTTTACAGCAATGAGACCATATTCAAATAAATTAACAGAAATTCTACAAAGTTTAAGTTCTTCAATTGACAGTGACAACAAATATGCTCAAAAGCGTGATGTAAAAAAGGTTCTAATAGTTTCTATTACATCAAATAGAGGACTGTGTGGTGGATTTAATTCTAATATTTTCAAAAAATCTACAGAGCTAGCAAATTCTATTTACAATGATTCGGATGTATCATTTGTTGCTATTGGTAAAAAAGGAAATGATTTTCTTCAAAAAAGCTTTAATGTGGAATCAAATCACATTGATATTTTTGACAATCTAAACATGGAAAACGTCTCTTTAATTGCTGAATCACTTATGGAAATGTTTATTAATGAAGATTTTGATAAAATTGATATTGTATATAACAAGTTTAAAAATGCTGCTACACAAGTTGTTGTAAGTGAGCAGTTTTTACCGATATCAGATGTTGAAGATAATTCCAATAATAATTCTGATTACATCTTTGAGCCTTCCAAAAAGGAAATAATTGAAGAGTTAATACCAAAGTCTTTGAAAAATCAACTATTCAAAGCCATTAGAGATTCATGGGCAAGTGAACATGGAGCCAGAATGACCGCTATGCATAAAGCCACCGATAATGCAACTGAACTAAGAGATCAGCTTAAGTTAGCTTATAATCAAGCTAGACAAGCAGCAATTACAAATGAAATCTTAGAAATAGTTGGGGGTGCCGAAGCTCTTAATAATTAGCATCTCTAAAATTGAAGTTACTTTGATAACTTTGATTAAAAGCTTACTTTTAGTATAAATATTTGAACTTGAACAAATTAAAGTCAGCTTTTAAACAAGCTATTGTTTATGGAATAGCTACTGTTTTCCCTAGAATAGTTAGTGTTTTATTAGTCAGATTACATACTGACAAATCTGTACTTGAAAACATTTCTGAGTACGGAGATTTGTCAATTATTTTCTCCTATATAATTTTACTGAATGTTCTTTTATCTTATGGTTTAGAAACAGCCTTTTTTAGGTTTTTTAATTCCTATTCAAAGAAATCAAATGTAGTAAGTACTTCTTCTATCTCTATAATTTTAACTTCATTGGTATTTTTGGCTTTAGGACTTACTTTTACAGATCAAATATCTGATTTTATAGGAATTCGTTCAGATTATCTATATTTGGTTATATGGATTTTAGTTTTAGATTCATTAGTTGTAATTCCATTTGCTTATTTGCGATTAAATAATAAGGCAATTAAATATACAGTGATTAAAATATTTAATGTTATTGTGAATATTTCATTAAATATTTTCTTTTTAATTTTTCTTAAAAATAATCACACTAAAAGTTCATCGCTGGATTATATATACCTTGAGAACTTTGAAATTAATTATATTTTTATTTCTTTACTTATTTCAAGTGCATTAACTTTTCTGCTAATGATTAATTTCTATTTAAACATTCAATATAAAATAGATTTTAAATTACTGAAGAAAATGCTTAAATACTCTGCCCCAATTTTGATTGCCGGATTAGCATTTTCAATAAATGAAAGTTTTGATAAAATTTTATTAGATTATTTTGATGTTGATAAAGCACAAATAGGAATGTATGCAGCTTGTTATAAACTAGCCCTGTTTATTACTCTTTTTTCAACGGCCTTCAAATTAGGTATTGAACCATTTATTTTTAGTTCTGCCAAAAATAATTCACCTGAAAAAGCATATGCATTAATTTTAGAGGTGTTTGTAATATTAGGCTCTTTTATTCTTATTACAGTTGTGGTATTCATAGATATTTTAAAATTTCTTTTTATTGGTGATTCAGCATATTGGGAAGCTTTATACATAGTACCTATTATTCTTATGGCTAACTTATTTCTAGGGATATATCAAAACTTATCCGTTTGGTATAAAGTAACAGACAAAACAAAATTTGGAGCATATATCTCTACCTTTGGTGCTGTAATTACACTTTCTGTAAACATTGCTTTAATTCCCTTTTACGGATATTTAGGATCAGCAGTAGCAACATTTCTTGCTTATTTTATAATGGCAATAATATCTTATTTTATAGGTCAACGTCATTATCCAATTCCTTATAACCTTCCTAAAATATGTACATATATAGCGCTAAGTACATTTTTTGCTTTTACTTCTTTTTATATTTTTCCAGGAAATTATTATTTTGGAATAGGAATATTAATTTTACTTGGACTAGTTATAATTAAATTTGAAAAGAACACAATTAAACTTATAAATAATGAAAATTGAGATAATAAATAAATCTAATCATAATCTTCCCCACTATGAAACTACTTCTTCAGCTGGGATGGACCTTAAGGCTTTTATAGACGAACCTGTAATACTTAATTCTTTAGAAAGAAAAATAATTAAAACAGGTCTTTATATTTCTTTACCTAAAGGTTTTGAAGCACAGGTAAGATCTAGAAGTGGCCTCTCCATAAAACACGGATTGTGTGTACTAAATTCACCTGGAACAATAGATGCTGATTACAGAGGAGAAGTTGGAATAATATTAATTAATTTATCACAAGAGCCCTATACTATAAATAATGGAGACAGAATAGCTCAATTAGTAATTGCAAGTCATGAGCAAGCACAATGGATTGAGGTAAATGAACTGCCCAAAACTTTCAGAGGAGTTAACGGTTTTGGAAGCACAGGAATTAATTAAGATTATGAGATTTTTAAAATACTTTCTTCTTCTAATAATAATATCTTCTTGCAAACCTACTAAGGATATAACCAGGTCAACAAACTTAGATACTGAGAGGTTAAACGCAAAACAAGTAATTAGAAAAGTTTCAAAGTCAAAATCAAAATTCAGATCTTTTCAGTCTAAATTAAAAATAAAGTTAAATAATAAAGGAAAAAGTAAAAGCTATTCTGCGAATATTAGAATTATAAAAGACAAGGCAATATGGTTAAGCTCTACGGCAGGTATTGTTAGAGTTTTGATTACCAAAGACAGCTTATTTTATTATAATAAGCTTCAAAAAAACTATTTAAAATCAAGCTTTAGTAACATTGATGAAATTTTAGGATTGAAATTGAGTTATGAAACTATTGAAAGCTTATTAATATCTGAGCCAGTTGAAAAGATCAATAAATCCGACTTTAATGATTCTTTTAATAGTAAAGGCGACCCTTATATATTTAATTGGAGTATTATTTCAAACTCTTCTCAAATAAATAAAAATGTATTTGAAGGAAGTTATTTTATAAACTCAAATAATTTTAAAATAAATCAATATTCGTTTAAAATTAAACAGGGTAGAAATAATTTTAATCTTTATGAGCTGTCATATTTTGACTTTACTGATGTTGATAATATGACTTTTCCTTCAAAAATTAAGTTATATAAAACTAATTTTGAAGTACAGGATATAGAACAAGAAAATTCAGTGACACTAAATCTAGATAATTATGAAGGTGTTTTAATGGATCAAATCAATTTAGAATTTAAGTCTATTAAACTCAACAATAAATTTAAACTTCCATTTAAAATTCCAGAGGATTATAAAAAAATTTTAATCGATGTTCAATAGACTAAAATTCATCTTTTTACTAACAACATTGATTTTGTATAGCACATCTTGTTACACCCAAAACTTAACTCAAAAAGATTTAGAGCTCAAAAGAATTAGTCTAGTAAACGAAATAAAGAATATTCAAAAGTTAATTAACAATTCTAAAGATGAAAAAAAACTTGTTTTAGAGAACATAGAAAATCTAAATTATAAACTAGACCTTCAAAATGAGATTATAAAAATCACTAATAATGAACTTAATATAATTTCTGTTTCAATTCGAAATAATCAAGAATCAATAAATCAGCTTCAAAAGTCACAACAAATTTTAAAGTCTCAATATTCAGAAATGATATTGAAATCATATAAAACTAGATCTAAAACAGGAAAGTTGATGTTTATTTTTTCTTCTGTTAATTTTCAACAAGCTTTAAAACGAATTCAATATTTTAAACAATATTCAGAGTTTCAAAACAATCAATTACAAAAAATAGCTGTTAATACTAAAGAGCTTAAATCACTAGCTAATAAATTGAACAATGACAAAAATCTTCAATTAAAGTTAGTAAGTGATAATAAAAAAATAAAGAATAACATCAATTTAGAAATTTCAAAGAAAAACAATCTTTTAAATTTTATTTCTAATAATCAAACTAAATACCTTAGAGAGATTAAGTTGAAACAACAAAAAACAGCAAAAATTGATAAAGAAATTGAAAAGATTATCGCTAAAGCAATAGCTGAGTCAAACAGAAAGAAAAATACTTCATCTAAACTCTTTGCTCTAACACCCGAAGCTAAAATATTGTCAAATAATTTTATCTCAAATAAAGGAAAACTTCCGTGGCCAGTTGAAAAAGGATATATTTCTCTAAAATACGGAAAGCAACCCCATCCAATAGTTAAAACAGCAACAATTCAAAGTAATGGAATAAGAATAATTACTGCTTCATTTCAAAAGGCTAGAACTATATTTAATGGAACGGTGTATAGAATTATAAGTTCAAAAAATGGATCTAAAACTATACTAATTCAACACGGTAATTTTTTCACTGTATATAAAAATCTTTCAGATATTTATGTAAAAAAAGGAGATAAGGTTTCAACAAAACAAGAGTTAGGTCAAATTATTACAAATAAAAGTTCAGGTCAGACAATATTAAGTTTCAGTTTATTTAGGGATAATAAGACTGAAAACCCCTTACTTTGGATTGGCAAGAAATAAAGCTTTTAACTCTGTTGCTTCCTGCGCTTTTAATTTACCAGCTAACACAAGGCTAAGTTGACGCCTTCTTAAAGCTCCGTTGTATCTTTCAGTCTCTAATTTAGATTCAGGAGTTATTTCGGGGATTGATGTTGGATTACCATTTTTGTCAACTGCTACGAAAGTATAAATAGCCTCATTTGACTTAATCTTTTCTCCTCCATCAAAATTTATCCAGACATCTAGGTATACCTCCATTGAGGTTTTGAATGCTCTGGAAACTTTAGCCTCAATAGTTACAATGCTACCCAAAGGAATAGCTTTATTAAATGCTACATGATTAACAGAGGTTGTAACAACTATTTCACCAGAGTGTCTTCTTGCAGCTATACAACCAGCTCTATCCATTCTTGCTAGTAATTCGCCTCCAAATAAGTTATTAATTGCATTGGTTTCACTTGGAAGGACTAAATCTGTCATCACAGTTAATGATGACATAGCTGTTTTTAATGGCATTATTTAGTTTATTTCTTTATTTAATATCCAGGCAGCTTGATTATCTAAAACGCGTATTTGCTCTAAAGCTATATCAGCCTCAGCTCTAGTTTGAAAACTGGAATATGCAACCTGATATAACCCATACTTGTTTTGACCAATTTTTCTGGCTTTGTATCCTTTGTTTTTTAATTGATTTACTCTAGTAAAACTATTTTCCTCAACACTAAAAGATCCAGCTACAACGTGAAAGGCGCCAATATTTTCTTTTACTATCATTTTTACAAGTGGAAGAGGGTTTTCAATTACAAAGGTTGCTTTTTGTATTTCTTTTTCAATCAAAAGATCAGCTTGCTGGTAAGCAATAATGTTTTTTTGTGCTGTTTTGTTAACTTCATTGTTATAAACAAGACTAGATATTACAAGTCCAATTATTAGAGCTGCAGCATACTTTGAAAAGCTGGAAAAAGCAACTTTTTTCTTGTTTCTTTTAATTGACGAACTTGATACGCTTGAAAGTCCGTAAGATTTTTTTAAGTAATTTACGTTGTTGTAGGAGCTAAACTCCGTCACTTCGTTTTTGAATGATATTACCCCAACTTTTTTAAATACAATATCTTTTTTGTTAAGTATGTCATTATTAAAGTTAGAAACATTTAGCTTAATTAATTTCATTGCTTCATCAAATGAAATATTATTTAAATCAGCAATGTAAGTGGCTAAAATACCATCATTCTTTTTAATTTTTTTATTAAATGAAACTGACTTAGAAGGAGGAGTGAATATGCCTTCACTATTTATATTGGCTGAATTAATTGAAGTGATAAAAGCTCCAAAATCAGGGATTACAACGCATTCATTTCTGTAAAGTAAGTCTTCTATATATTTGTCTAAGTTCATTTTATGAATGTTTATAGTTATTAAAGTTAGTAATCTTTTTAATTAAACCCAACTTTTATTCTAACTCTATTAAGAACCTCGTCAGCTGTTTTAGAAGCCTGTACTGCGCCGGCCTTTAAGATGCTATCTAACTTGTCTAAATTGCACATATAAAAGTTATATTTTTCCCTTTCAGATTTATATTTAGTAAGAATTAAATTTAATAAGTCAGTTTTAACATGACCATAACCATATCCACCTTTTATGTAGTTGGTTTTCATTGTTTCTGCTTGCTTTTCAGTAGATAGTAATTTATAAAGTTTAAATAAATTACAGTTTTTCCAGTCCTTAGAAGCTTCTAAAGGAAGACTATCTGTTTTAATAGCCGAAATCTGTTTTTTAAGAGGCTTTTCATCTAAGAAAATATCTATCACATTATTTTTACTTTTACTCATTTTTTCCCCATCGGTTCCTGTAATAAGCATTGATTCTTCATCAACTTTGGATTCAGGTATTATAAATGTTTCTCCATTTTGATGATTAAATTTATTCCCCACACTTCTAGTAATTTCAAGATGTTGAAGCTGGTCTTTTCCAACAGGAACTATGTCAGCGTCATACAATAATATATCGGCAGCCATTAACATTGGATAAGTAAACAATCCGGCATTAATATCTTCTAAACTATTTGATTTGTCTTTAAAACTATGCGCTAATGTTAATCTTTGGTATGGAAAATAACAATTTAAATACCAGGCAAGCTCAGTAACCTGAGGGACATCACTTTGTCTGTAAAAAATGGTTTTATCATAATTTAACCCAAAGGCTAACCAGCATGCAGCTGTAGAATATGTGTTTAATCGCAATTGTTCTGCGTCTTTTATTTGTGTGACTGAGTGCATATCAGCTATAAACAAATAAGATTCATTTTTTGAATCATTTGCCATTTTTATAGCAGGAATAATAGCGCCTAGTAGATTACCTAAATGCGGTGTTCCTGTACTTTGTATGCCAGTCAAAATTCTACTCACTACTTATAATCTTTAGATTACAAAGTTAAATTTTTTATTTAAATACCTCAATTAATTTAATTAGTTTTGAAAACATGATTTTATTCAACTATTTTTTTTGGACAATATATAGGATTTGGTTTTATTTAATCAGTAGTATAAGCTGGATTATTCTTTTCCCACTTTTATTTGTTTTCAGCTTAAAAGAATCTTGGTATCCCAAAGTATTCAAGCTTGCAACTTTATGGTCAAACATAGTTTTATTTCTTATGGGTATGTATTGGAGGATAAATCAAACACCTATATTAGAAAAGGGTAAAAACTATATGTTTATAAGTAATCACACCTCCATGTTGGATATAATGTGTATGATATCCATATTTAAAGATCATCCTTTTGTTTTTGTTGGAAAGGCTGAACTTTCAAAAATTCCTTTCTTTGGGGTTATATACAAAAGAGCATGTATTTTAGTTGACAGATCTAGTCCAGAAAGTAGAAAATCAGTATTTTTTTATACCCAAAGAAGATTAGCAGATGGGCTTAGTATTTGTATTTATCCAGAGGGTGGAGTTCCCGACCCGTCTGTAGCTCTAGATAAATTTAAAAAAGGGGCGTTTAAAATTGCTATTGAACATCAAATACCAATAGTTTGTTTAACTTTTTTAGATAATAAAAAACGATTTCCTTTTGCATTTTTTAGCGGTAAACCTGGGCGATTAAGGGTAAAATATCACAAGCCTCAAAGTACTTTTGGGCTAACTCAATCAGAAGTTTCGATTACAAGTGATCGTTTTAGAAATTTAATATTAGAAGATTTATCTTAATTCTCAGCAACTAAAGCTTTGACTTTATTCTCCAATTCTTCCATTAATTCAGGATTATCTTTTATCATGGTTTTTACTGCATCTCTTCCTTGACCTAATTTGGTTTCATCATAACTAAACCAGGATCCACTTTTTTGAATTATATTAGATTCAACAGCGATATCAAGGATTTCACCAACTTTTGAGATTCCTTGTCCATACATAATATCAAATTCAGCTAATTTAAAGGGAGGTGCAACTTTATTTTTAACCACTTTTACCCTTGTTTTGTTACCCAATACAGACCCATTACTGTCTTTAATCTGGGTTGACCTTCTTATGTCAAGCCTGATAGATGCATAGAATTTTAGCGCATTTCCTCCAGTAGTAGTTTCAGGATTTCCAAACATCACACCAATCTTTTCTCTTAATTGGTTTATAAACATTACTGTACAATTTGTTTTACTAATTGAGCCTGTTAATTTTCTAAGAGCTTGTGACATTAGTCTCGCATGTAAGCCCATTTTAGAGTCTCCCATTTCACCTTCAATTTCACTTTTTGGAGTTAATGCTGCAACGGAATCTATAACTACCATATCAATAGCTCCAGATCTAATCAAGTTATCTGCAATTTCTAGTGCTTGCTCTCCGTGGTCTGGCTGAGAGATGATTAAATTATCAATATCTACCCCTAAGTTTTGGGCATAGTATCTGTCAAAAGCATGCTCAGCATCAATAAATGCTGCAATCCCTCCTTTTTTTTGACATTCAGCTATTGCATGAAGTGTTAGAGTTGTTTTTCCTGAAGATTCAGGACCGTATATTTCAATAACTCTACCTCTTGGATATCCTCCCACACCTAAGGCCAAGTCTAAACCTAAAGATCCAGAAGATGTCGCATCAACATCGGCAACTGGGGCATCACTCATTTTCATTACTGTTCCTTTTCCATATGTCTTGTCTAACTTGTCTAGTGTTAGTTTTAGCGCCTTTAATTTGTCTTCTTTGTTGTTCCCCATTTTGTGTAGATTTGAAATTTATTTTATTGCTAATTTAATATAACTTTAATGACAATACAATTTTATTGTCACTCGTTTTAGTAGTTTTTTTAGTATTAATTTTATAAATATTATTTTTGCAGCTCCAGAACTAATAAACAAGTATAGAATGCAACTGTACAATAAGTTAAGCTCTAAAGAAAGAGCAGCTTTAATAGACAAGTCTAACAAAGAAAGAATAACCCTTTCTTTTTATCAATACGCTAAAATTGTTGACCTTAAGTCCTTTAGAGATCAGCTATTTATTAAATGGGATTCATTAGAAATTTTAGGAAGAATATATGTAGCCAATGAAGGAATTAACGCACAATTATCAATTCCAAAAGATAATTTTGAAAAATTTAAACTTCACCTTAAATCAATTTCATTTTTAGAACACACGTCTTTAAATATTGCTGTAGAACACAACAATAAATCTTTTTTAAAGCTTAAAATAAAAATCAGAGACAAAATAGTTGCTGATGGTTTAAATGATAACACATTTGATGTTACAAATACAGGTGTTCATTTAAATGCTCTGGATTACAATAAACTAGTTGAGCAAGAAAACTCTATTGTTGTGGATATGAGAAATCATTACGAAAGTGAAATAGGACATTTTAAAAATGCAATTAAGCCAGATGTCGATACTTTTAGAGAATCTCTTGATTTAATTGAAGAGGATCTAAAAAGTCATAAAGAAGATAAGAATTTAATAATGTATTGTACAGGTGGCATTCGATGTGAAAAAGCTAGTGCTTACTTTAAGCATAAAGGATTTAAAAATGTTTTTCAACTTAAGGGCGGCATCATTGAATACACTAAACAAGTTAATGAGCAAAAATTAAAAAATAATTTTATAGGTAAAAATTTTGTTTTTGACGATAGACGGGCAGAAAAAATTAGCGATGATGTTATTGCGCAGTGCCATCAGTGTGGGGCAGATTTTGACATTCATACAAATTGTGCAAATGATGCCTGTCACTTACTATTTATTCAATGCGATAAATGTAAAAAGAAAATGAATAATTGCTGTAGTTACGATTGCAAGGAAACTCAGAGCTTACCTTTTGAAGAACAAAAGAAACTAAGGAAAGGACAAAAAAACAGTAATGATATTTTCAAAAAAGGACGAGGAAAAAACCTTTCTATAAATCAAACTAATCAAATAGAAGATTTGTAAAAAGTATATATTATATTTAATAAAATATTCAATCAATGTCTTGTAAAACTTGTAGTTCTAAATCTAATAGCTCTCCAAAAGGATGTAAAAACAATGGAATATGCGGAACAGATAGTTGCAATAAGTTTACTGTCTTTGATTGGCTATCAAATATGTCTTTACCCTCAGGTCAATCAGAATTTCTGTACATAGAAATTAGATTTAAAAACGGGAGAAAAGATTATTTTTTAAACAAAAACTCACTTTCTCTTTCCATTGGAGATATTGCCGCTACTCAAGCTGATAGTGGGTATGATATAGGAATAGTAACACTTACCGGGGAGCTCGTAAGAGTTCAAATGGACAAGAAAAAAATCAGCTACTTACAAGAGGAATCAAAGATTATTTATAGAAAAGCATCACAAATTGAAATAGACAAGTGGTCGTTGTTTAGAGATAAAGAGGAATCAATAAAAGTTAAAGCTAGAAAGTTTGCAATTGATTTGAGATTAAAAATGAAAATATCTGATATTGAATATCAAGCAGATGGCACTAAAATAACTTTCTACTACACAGCTGACGAAAGAGTAGATTTCAGAGAGTTAATAAAGATCTATGCTAGAGAGTTTAGAACTAAAATTGAAATGAAACAAGTTGGTTTGAGACAGGAAGCTGCACGACTTGGCGGAATAGGATCTTGTGGTAGAGAATTGTGTTGCTCAACTTGGTTAACTGATTTTAGATCTGTTAGCACTTCTGCCGCTAGGTACCAGCAACTTTCTCTAAATCCTCAAAAATTAGCAGGTCAGTGCGGGAAATTAAAGTGTTGTTTAAATTATGAATTAGGGTCTTACATGGATGCCTTAAAAAATTTCCCAAAGAAAGAGACTAAGCTTAAGACCGAAAAAGGAACAGCTGTATGCCAAAAAACAGACATTTTTAAAAAACAGTTATGGTATGCATATGTTGGAGAGTGGAATAATTGGTTCTTGCTTTCTGTTGACCAAGCTAATGCAATTATTAATGAAAATAAATCAAACAAGTTAGTTTCAAGTTTGGAAGAATATACAACAGAAAATAATGCTTTAGAAGAAAGCATGTTTGAGAATGTTGTTGGTCAAGATAGTTTAACAAGGTTTGATAAGCCAAGAAAGAAAAAAAATCTTAAAAGAAGAAAAGCGAAAAAACATGTTAATTAGAGGATTAATAGTATTAATTACATTTAGTTTTTTTTCATGTGGCCAAGATAGGATATTTGACAACTTTAAAACTATTCAAAATCAATGGGATAAAGATAGTTTGATTATTTTCGAGGTTGACTTAAAATCAAGTTCGTACAATACATTCATAAATGTCAGAACTGACCAAAGTTATAAGTTTAATAATTTGTTTTTAATAGTCACAGTTCAAGATTCTGTAAAAACAATAATGAAAGATACCCTTCATTACAAAATGGCTAATTCTGATGGAAAATTACTGGGAAATAAATTTCTAAATACTTTTGAAAATAAGTTAGTACACAAAGAAAGTATTAAATTTGAAAGCGGAAAATATTTGGTTACTATTCAGCATGCTATGAGAAAGATTAATCAGATTAATGGTCTAAAGTTATTAGACGGAATATTAAATATTGGATACAGAATTGAAAAAGAAAAATAATTTTAATAAATATATTGTTACTATCTGGGCATTTTTTATAGCCCTAGTATCATCAGTTTTTGGGATTTTTTATTTTGCATCAGTTGGAGGTCTTGGTGAAATGCCTGACTTAAAGGTGTTAGAAAATCCAAAGACAAATTTAGCAAGCGAAATACTTTCCGAAGACGGAAAAACTATCGCTAAATTTTATTTTAATGATAACCGAACTCCTGTAAGTTTTTCAGAATTCCCTCAACATTTAGTTAATGCTTTATTAGCAACAGAAGATATACGTTTTTATAATCATTCTGGAATTGACTGGATATCGACCCTAAGAGCGATTGTAAAATTAGGAAAAGACGGAGGTGGAAGCACAATTACTCAACAATTAGCTAAACAGCTATTTACTGGAGAAGGATCTAGGGATATATTGGAGAGAATTAATCAGAAAATTAAGGAATATATTATATCAATTAGATTAGAAAAGCAGTATACTAAAAATGAAATTATCGCACAATATTTAAACATCTATGATTTTGGTAATAATGGGGATGGCATTAGAAGCGCATCAAGAATTTATTTTGGAAAAGAACCTATTGACTTAGATATCAGTGAATCTGCAATGCTAGTTGGAATGTTAAAAAACTCTTCATTATATAATCCTAGGCCTAGTAGAAACCCTGTAGGTGTTAAAAATAGAAGAAATGTAGTTTTGGCACAAATGTTTAAATACGGATTTATAGATAAAGTGATGAAAGATTCACTTCTAGTTAAAGATTTAAAACTAAATTACACTCCAGAATCTCACCGAGATGGAATTGCACCTTATTTTAGAGAATATTTACGAACATATATGAAAGACTGGGTAAAGGACGAAAAAAACAGAAAACCAGATGGATCAAAGTATAATATAAATACAGACGGATTAAAAATTCACACCACTATAAACTACAACATGCAAGTTTATGCTGAGGACGCAATTAATCAGCACATGCCTAGGCTTCAAAAAGAATTTTTTAAACAAAACAAGATTGAGGACAACCCAACAGCTCCATTTCGTGAATTAACTGAAGGGGCAATAGACACTCTACTTAGGAGGGCAATGAAAAGATCTGAAAGATGGAGAAAAATGAAATATGATTTAAAAAAATCAGACGAGGAGATAAAAAAATCCTTTCAAATCCCTGTAAAAATGAATGTTTTTTCATGGCAAGGTGAAATAGATACAATAATGAAACCCTGGGACTCTATGATTTATTATAAATCTTTTTTAAGACCGGGAATGATGTCTATGGACCCAAACACTGGTTTTGTTAAAGCTTGGGCTGGAGGAATGAATTATAAACATTTTCAATATGATATGGTTAAAAAAGGTAAGCGTCAAATTGGCTCGACATTTAAACCTTTTGTTTATGCTGCAGCAATTGACCAACTAAAACTGTCTCCTTGTGATACTTTTCCTGATAGTCAATATTGTATCGAAAAAAATAAATTTGGCAATCCTGAAAAATGGTGTCCAAGAAATTCTGGAGATAAATACGGAAGAACACGCACTTTGAAGAATGCTTTAGCCAATTCTATCAATACAGTAACCGCAAGATTGATGGATAAAATTGGTCCAAAACCAGTGATAAAACTAGCTAAAAACTTAGGTATTGAACAGAAAATACTACCAGTACCTTCAATTGCATTAGGAACTCCAGATATTAGCGTTTATGAAATGGTTGCTGCTTATTCAGCATTTGCAAATAAAGGAGTTTATACTAAACCTATATTAATTGAAAAAATTGAGGACAAAAATGGGACTATCCTATTTGAGTACAAACGTGAAACAAGAGACGTCTTAAGCGAAGAAGCAGCTTATGTAACTGTTAACTTACTTGAAGGAGTTACTCAAGCAGGATCTGGTATAAGACTCAGAACAACAGGCGCTACAAATAATGCTTATGAGTCTGTTGTAACGGGCTATCCATATGAATTTGACAATCCAATTGCAGGTAAGACAGGAACAACTCAAAATCAAAGTGACGGATGGTTTATGGGAATGGTACCAAATTTAGTAACCGGAGTATGGGTTGGAGCAGAAGATAGGTCTATTCATTTTGAAACTATCGATTATGGTCAAGGTGCATCAATGGCTTTACCAATATGGGGAGTATATATGAAGAGTTGTTACCAGGACACTATTTTAAATATTTCTAAGGAATCTTTCTTTAAACCAGAAAAAATATCCATCGAATTAGATTGTAATAACTTTAAAAATGATTCGTTAAATACAATTAAAAATAATAATAAGAAGTTATTAGATATAGATTTTTAAAATATTCAGTATGATAAACAAAAAAGTAATTGATGTAACTACCGCTCTCGCTGGTATTAAAGACAATATGACTGTTATGTTAGGAGGATTTGGATTATGTGGTATTCCTGAAAAATCAATTGATGAGCTTGTTAAATTAAAAGTTAGGAGGCTAACATGCATTTCAAATAATGCTGGAGTTGATGACTTTGGCTTAGGACTATTATTAAAAGATCACCAAATAAAAAAAATGATTTCATCTTATGTAGGAGAAAACAATGAATTTGAAAGACAAATGCTGTCTGGTGAGCTTGAAGTTGAGTTATTGCCTCAAGGAACTCTTGCTGAATTATGTAGAGCAGCTCAAGCTGGCTTTCCTGCAGTATACACTCCAGCGGGTTTTGGAACTGAAGTTGCAGAGGGTAAAGAATCTCGAGAATTCAACGGAAAAATGTATATTTTGGAACATGCTTTTAATGCAGACTTTTCGATTGTTAAAGCTTGGAAAGGAGATGAAGCAGGAAACCTGATTTTTAAAGGAACAGCAAGAAATTTTAATCCAAATATGTGTGGAGCAGCGACTATAACAGTTGCAGAGGTTGAAGAGTTATACCCTGTAGGAGTTCTTGATCCAAATGAAATTCATATCCCAGGGATTTTTATTCAGCGAATATTTAAGGGAGAAAATTACCAAAAAAGAATTGAACAAAGAACCATAACACAAAGATAATGCTAGACAAAAATGGAATTGCTAAAAGAATAGCAAAAGAGGTAAAAGATGGGTATTATGTAAATTTAGGAATAGGGATTCCTACTTTAGTAGCAAATTATGTTAATAAAGATTTAAGCGTAGAGTTTCAGAGCGAAAATGGAGTTCTTGGAATGGGGCCTTTCCCTTTTGATGATGATGTAGATGCGGACATAATTAATGCAGGAAAGCAAACAATAACAACATTACCTGGGGCCAGTTTTTTCGATTCAGCGATGAGTTTTTCTATGATTAGAGGGAAACATGTTGATTTAACCATTTTAGGAGCCATGGAAGTCTCTGAAAACGGAGACATAGCAAATTGGAAAATTCCAGGCAAAATGGTAAAAGGAATGGGAGGAGCTATGGATTTAGTAGCTAGTGCAGAAAACATTATAGTAGCGATGATGCATACAAACAAAAAAGGAGAGTCTAAATTATTAAAAAGATGCTCACTCCCTTTAACGGGCCTTGGATGTGTAAAAAAAATAGTAACCAATTTAGCTGTTTTAGAGGTTACCAAAGAGGGTTTTAAATTACTTGAAAGAGCACCTGGAGTTAGTGTTCAAAAAATAAAAGAATCTACCATAGGTAATCTAATTGTTGATTGCAAAGTTCCAGAAATTAGTATTAGCTAACTCCTTTTGGAATAGCTTCAATTAGTCTTTTAGTATATTCCATTTTAGGATTGTTATAGATGTCTTCTGAAAACCCTATTTCTTTAAAAACACCTTCCTTCATCACAACAATTTTGTCAGCCATATATTTCACTACTGATAAGTCATGAGAAATAAATATGTATGTAAGTTTTAGTTTTTTCTTTAGGTGATTTAATAAATTTAAGACTTGAGCCTGAACAGAAACATCTAAAGCAGATACAGATTCATCGCAAATTAGCACTTTAGGCCCAACACTGATTGCTCTTGCGATTCCTACTCTTTGTTTTTGACCACCAGATAGCTCGTGGGGGTATTTATAAAAGTCACTTTTTTTAAGACCAACATCTTTTAGTAAATTAATACACAAAGTTTTGTAAGATTTGTCTTTTTTGTCAATTTGATGAACAATCATTGGCTCCATTATTAACGATCCAATTGTTTTTTTTGGATTTAAAGATGAGTCTGGATCTTGAAAAATTAACTGAACATCTTTTCTAAAGTGATTTAATTTAGATTTTGAAAGTTTTGTAATATCAGCGCCATTATAAAAGATAGATCCACTACTAGCCTTTTCAATTTGAACAATTGTTTTTACTAATGTAGATTTGCCACATCCTGATTCTCCAACCAAACCAAGTGTTTCTCCTTTATACAACTCTAAATTAATACCATTAAGAGCTTTAAAAGCCTTCTTTTTTTTAAACCAAACTTTATTTTGAATGTAATATTTATCTAAATTTTTAATTTCTAGAATAGGGCTGTTTGAATAGATCTTATGACGACTAATTTCAATTTCTTTGTCGTTAATAATTGTATTATTTACTGAATTATTTATATAATCAGCCACAGTTGGAAGTTTGCTTAACTTAACTTTATTATTCGGTCTTGAGTAGAGTAAACCTTTAGTATAATTTTCAATAGGATTTGAAAATATTTCTACTGCCTTCCCTTTTTCAATTATTTTTCCTTTAAACATTACAATTAACCTATCTGCAATTTCAGAAACTAGCGCTAGATCGTGAGAAATAAAAATTATACTTAATCCTTCAGTTCTTTTAATTTCTAAAAGCAACTCAATAATCTCTTTTTGTACAGTAACATCTAGTGCTGTGGTAGGCTCATCTGCTATAAGTAATTTAGGTTTACAAGCTATAGCCATAGCAATCATTAATCTTTGCTTTTGACCACCGGAGAGTTGATAAGGATATTTAGAATTAAAATTGTCAACTTTTTCTAGTTTAACTTTTTTTATCAATAAACTTATTTCATTTTCAATATTTTTTTTGTCAATTTTTTCTATGTCAAAACATTCACGAAGTTGATCAACACATTTCATGGTTGGATTCAGCGCTGACATAGGCTCTTGAAATATTATAGATATATCTTTTTGCCTAACTTGCCTTATATTCGCTTCACTTAACTCTAATAAATTTGCATTGTTATAAATTACTTCTCCTTTAGAAATAGTTTTGTTTTTAGGCAATAACTTTAATATAGATAATGCAGTTACTGATTTCCCACTTCCTGATTCGCCGACGATTCCCAACACTTCATTTTTTAATAAATCAAAACTAATATTTTTAACCACTCTAAAAATTTCATTTTTTTTAAGAAAACTGATCCTTAAATTTTTTATTGAGATAAGAGTTTTATTAGATGTTTTGATCAAAATAAAATCATTTAATTAATTATATTGTAAGCTTCATCAATGTAGGTGTAAAAATCTTGCGAATGGGCTCTGCCTTGCTCTTCCTTTGAAATTAAATTTCCTAATCTTACAATAATTAAGTCATCTTCCGGAATCACTATAGTTAGTTGTCCAAGATGTCCTCTTAAATAAAAGATTTCTTTTCCCTTGTATTTGTCTAACCACCATCCATAACCATAAAATGGAGCATTCGAAAACTTTGGAGTTAAAGATTTAGCTATAAAAGAAGAATCTAAAAGCTGACGACCTTTCCACTTTCCGTTTTGCTTGTAGAGTTTCCCTAGTCTGGCAAAGTCTCTGGCGTTACTGGCGATACAACAAAATGCTTTTACAAGATTATTTTCTTTACTATCCACTTGCCATGGTGAAGCAATCTTAGCTCCCATTGGCTTCCAAAAAGATTCACTTAAGTAATCAGAAAGATTTTTGCCGGTTGCTTTTTCAAGAATCATTCCCAATAATTGAGTATCACTACTAAGATATTTATATCTCTGTCCGGGCTCTTCAATAACTTCTAATCCTAGAATTAAAGATTCCAAATCTGAGGTAAAATAGCTCCTAGCAGTTAATGAAAAAGGGCTATAATATTTTTCTACATAATTTAGCCCAGAAGACATTGTAGAAAGATCTCCAACAGTTAGCTTAGCAGCTTTTCCTTCGCTAAACTCCTTAAAGTAATCAGAAACAGGCTGGTCAAGACCCTCTATGTATCCATCCATTATGGCCTTACCCAACATAGCACTAACAAAACTTTTTGCCATTGAAAATGAATTTGAAATAGAATCCTGACTATATCCTAAGTAATATTTTTCAAAAACAATACTATCATTTTTTATAATTAAGAACGAAGTGGTTTCTTTCAACTTATTAATATCAATTAAGTTTTTAGATTCTACTTTGCTATTATATTTATCGCTAATTAACCATGGTTGATGAACACCTGTCTCAATGATATCATTGTCAAAGTGGACATAGTCTGATAAATATGCTGTAGTGTGGCCTTTTAGGTAACCAACTTTTACAGCCTTAACTAAATAGCCGAGATCAAAAAAATAAAAACATATAATTAGAGCAGTAATAAATATTAGTGCTGTTTTTTTCTTTGTCATAATTAAGAAATTAATGTTATGACATCTTTTGCAAAGTAACTAGCTATAAAACTAGCCCCAGCTCTTTTGAAAGCAATAGATGTTTCTAAAATTGTTTGGTTTTCATCGATCCAACCATTTTTTGAAGCAGATTTTATCATTGCATACTCACCACTGACTTGGTAAGCTGAAATTGGGATGTTAAAATTGTTTTTTATATCTCTAATAATATCAAGATACGAAATTCCAGGTTTAATCATAATAATATCCGCACCTTCTTCTACGTCATTCCTAACTTCATTTATTGCTTCTTCTCGATTCCCTATATCCATTTGATAAGTTTTTTTATCTCCAAATCCAGGTTTAGAATCTAAAGCATCTCTAAAGGGGCCATAAAATGATGAGGCGTATTTAGCACTATAACTCATAATTCCTGAATTATGATGCCCTTCTTTTTCTAACATCATTCTAATCGACTTCACTCTTCCATCCATCATATCACTTGGTGCAACAAAATCTGCTCCTGCTTCAACATGAGAAAGACTCATTTTTGCTAGTATGTCATTTGTAATATCATTAACAATTAGTCCATTTTCTACAACACCATCGTGACCATAAGAGGAATAAGGGTCCAATGCCACATCTGACATTATAAGAATATCTGGAAATTTGTCTTTTATGCTTTTTATCGCTCTTTGCATTAGGCCATTTTTATTAATAGCTTCTGTGCCATAGTTATCTTTAAGATTTTCTTCAACTTGAGCAAATAGTAAAACAGATTTTAATCCAAGGGAATGTAAAAGTTTAATTTCTTTTAATATGAGATCGATACTCATTTTAAAATAATTAGGCATAGATTGAATTTCTTGTTTTATATTTTTCCCTTCAACAACAAATAATGGGACTAAAAAATCGTTAGCAGTTATAGAGTTCTCTCTAATTAAATTTCTTAATGTCTCAGTTGTTCTAAGTCTTCTATTTCTATTTATTGGATACATACTTAATTATTTATTAAACCCATTTGACAGGATTTTTTAAAATTTCTAAAAGCTTGGCCTCTTCACTATTTTTAACAGGCATAAAATTATATTTCCAGCTTACTTTTGGTGGCAAACTCATAAGAATACTTTCAATTCGTCCATTAGTCTTTAACCCAAATAGAGTTCCTTTATCATGAACTAGGTTGAATTCTACATATCTTCCTCTTCGAATTTCTTGCCATTCTTTATGTGATTTTGAATAATTAAACACCTTTTTACTGTTTATTATTGGGCCATAGCACTTCATAAAATTATTACTAATTTCTTTAACAAAATTATACCAGTCCGACATGCTTGTTGTGGAGGTTTGTTTACAATAATCAAAAAATAAGCCTCCTACGCCTCTAGCTTCATTTCGATGGGAATTGTAAAAATAGTTGTCACAATTTTCTTTAAATTTATTATAAAAACTTGGGTTGTGTTTATCACAAATAGTTTTACACTCCTTATGAAAATGTTGGATGTCATCTTCAAATACGTAATATGGAGTTAAATCTTGTCCCCCTCCAAACCAAGAGTCAATAATATTTCCGTCATCGTCATACATTTCAAAATATCTCCAATTTGCGTGAACAGTAGGAGCCATCGGGTTTTTAGGGTGAATTACTAAGCTTAGCCCACAAGCAAAAAATTTATTAGATTTTGTATTAAGTTGCTTTTGCATACTTTGTGGGAGGATCCCAAAGACCTTTGAAATATTTACTCCGCCTTTTTCTATGACTTCTCCACCTTCAATTATTTTAGTGATACCACCACCACCACCTTCTCTTGTCCACTTGTCTTCAAAAAACGTAGCTTTTCCATCAATTTTTTCAAATTCCTCACATATGGTTTTTTGTAACTGTACAATATGGTTGTAGAATTTAGTCTTCATTATGCTTTATATTCTTTCACAGTGTTTATAAACACCTCGACGTTTTCTAATGGGATATTAGGCAGTATGCCATGACCTAGATTAACAATATACATATCTTTTCCAAAATCATTTATCATATTATTGACCATGTCTTTAATTTTTGATTTACTAGAAAGTAGCCTAGAAGGATCTAAATTCCCTTGTAATGTAATATTCCCTCCACTTAAATACCTTGCATTTCTAGCTGTGATTGTCCAATCAACACCAAGAGCAGATGCATTACTTTTACTCATTTCATTTAACGCAAACCAACACCCTTTGCCAAAAACAACAACAGGGGCGAAATCTTTTAATTCCTCTATAATTTGGTTTATATATTGCCATGAAAATTCACTATAATCATCTGGAGAAAGAAGCCCTCCCCAAGAATCAAATATTTGTAAAACATCTACCCCGGCAATAACTTTTTGTTTTAAATACGCTATGGTGGTTACTGTTATTTTACTTAACAGCTCATGAGCTAAAATTGGATTTTTAAAGCAAAACTCTTTAGCTTTATCAAATGTTTTACTTCCTTGCCCTTGCACTACATAGCATAGTATCGTCCATGGCGATCCGGCAAATCCAATTAATGGAATATCGTTATTTAAAATTTCTTTAGTCATTTTAATAGCGTCAAATACGTAATCTAATGATTCGTTTACGTCAGGAACTATTACTTCTTTAAGGTCATTTGCATTTCTAACAGGGTTAGGAATAAACGGCCCAAAGTCTGGCTTCATTAAGACTTCAATATTCATTGCTTGAGGAATTACCAAAATATCACTAAACAATATAGCTGCGTCCATACCATATCTTCTAATTGGCTGGACCGTAATTTCACTGGCTAGTTCAGGTGTTTGACATCTTGTAAAAAAGTCATACTTTTTTCTGATTTTTATAAATTCTGGTAAGTACCTTCCTGCCTGACGCATCATCCACACAGGAGGTCTTTCAACAACCTCTCCTTTTAGAGCTCTAAGTAATAAGTCATTTTTTATCATAAGTAAAATATTTAATCGCATTATCAACAACCTGATCTATACTGTTAATGTCCGATGTTATAATTTTGTTAGAAAAAGTTTTAGCTTCATTTGTAGTTGTTTGTCCTATTGTAAATAGAGTTTCATCTTCAATTTTATTGTAATAACAATAACTCCTTACAGCACTTGGACTGAAAAATAAAATGCCGTTAAAAGCCTCATCTATTTTTTTATAAACCAAACTTGTTTTATAGACTTCAACTATTGAAAATTTTATGTCATTTTTAGTTAAAATTTCGGGTAATTCATCTCTTTTTATGTTTCCACAAAAAAATACAAAAATGTCATTTTTTAACGATTTCACTATAAAATCAGCCAATTTTTGAGCATTTTCTTCACTTTTTATTACTTTTTCGCCATTTTTTAAAAGTAATGATTTTGTTTTTTCACCAACACAATAACAATTCTTAATCTCTAACTTTTTGTTTAAAATAGCCTTTACAGAATTTTTACTTGTGAAAATTGCATTTTCAATTTTCTGATTAACATTGAAGTCTATTTTTTCAATTTTGATGGCATTATAATCACTAATCTTTATAGTTGAATCTCTGATTTTTTTATGATTTTTTGAGCTAAGTACTTTGGTAGATAATAATTTTGTCATGATCTACCTTTTTAAAGAATTTAATATTCTATCTCCGCCAAGGAAAATAATTTTTTTTGCCAATCTCTCTCCCAAACCCTCAATTTTATCTAGTTTGTGAACTTCGTTTATTTCTATTTTGTCTTCTCCATCAACTGAGAGTAAAATACCTCTAAAAATAATGGAATCATTAACTATTTTTGCATGCGCACCAATTGGAGCTGTACATCCTCCTTCTAATTTATTCAAAAAAATCCTTTCTATATTTGTACAAATTTCAGTTTCAACATGATTTATTTGTCTTAGCATTTCTGCAATAGATGAATTTATAGTTAAATTTTGAACAGAAATTGCACCTTGCGCTGGAGCGGGAACCATCCAGTTTAAATCTTGAAAATCTATTGGGAGTATGTCTAGCCTTTCCAAACCAGCTTTTGCCATTATAGTTCCATTCCAATTATTTTCGTTTAGTTTCCTAAGTCTGGTTTGAACATTTCCTCTGATTTCTACAATGTTGTCTGTCTTAAATTTGTTAAGCCATTGAGCTTTTCGTCTTAAACTTCCAGTAGCTATTGTGTGTTTTTTTGATTTTAAAGTTTTATTTTGGATTATAACATCTAATTCAGACCCTCTTTGCAGTACCGCTCCTTGCATCACACCTAATGGCAATTTTGTGGGAACATCTTTAAGGCTATGAACAGCAATATCTATTTCATTATTTAATAATGCTAAATCTATTTCTTTTGTGAATACTCCTGTAATTCCTAGCTCATAAACAGGCTTAGATAAATCTTTATCTCCACTTGATTTGATTTTTATTATTGATGATGAAATATTTATTGTTTGTAACAGACTCTGAACTTGTTCAGCCTGCCAAACAGCTAACTTGCTAGCTCTTGTACCAATTCTAATATTATCCATCTAAAGTGTTTTTTCAAGGTTAAACACTTTTTTTATTAACTCTTCACTTTTGTTTGCTGCAATGTTTTCATGAATTAAATGATTTGCAAAATGGTTGGTAATTTTTTGAATTATATTGTCACTTATTAACTCTGCATGTTCAAAATTAAAATCGTTTTGCTTCTTTTTCAAATTTTCTAATTCCAAGTTTTTAAAACTCGTTAATTTGCTTTTTAGAGCTCTTATCGTTGGAGCAAACTTTCTATTCTCAACCCATTCTTCAAATTCCTTTATTACTGACTCAATAATTTTTTTAGCTTTTGGAATCTCTTTTTTTCTAGATTCTAATGTCATGTCAGTAATTTTAGAAAGATCGTCAAGGTGAATCAAATTAACATTATCTAATTCATTTACATCATTTGATACGTTTTTGGGAATTGATAAGTCTAATATAAGAAGTGGTTCTTTCGTTTTTATCAAGCTTTTATCGACTGTAGTTTCTAATGATCCAGTAGCAACAACTAGAACATCAGCTTTACTAATTTCGTGACTTAAGTCAGAGATATCCTCAACTTTTAAATTGAATTTTCCGGCTACTTTTTCTGCCTTATCTTTCGTCCTATTGATTAGAGTTATTTTACTATTTTTTGTTTGTTTAATTAGATTTTCACAAGTATTTCTTCCAATTTTCCCTGTTCCGAATAATAAAATATTTCTATTATTAACATCTTCCACATTATTACAGATATACTGTACGGAAGCAAAAGAAACAGAGGTTGCACCAGTTGACAAACTTGTTTCAGTCTTAATCCTTTTACTGGCTCTGATAACTAATGAAACTAACCTATCTAAGTAAGTGTTTAATAATCCTGCTTTTTTTGAACTTGCCGCACTATGTTTTAATTGTCCTATAATTTCAAAATCACCTAAAATTTGACTTTCTAAACCTGAACCAACTTTAAAAAGGTGATTTATAGCTTCATGTTTACTTAAGGTGTACGAGTATTTTTTAAATTCTTCTTTTGAAGAATTGGTTGTATCACACAACAGATTTATCAGTATTTCAGGGTCATTTACTAACCCAATAACTTCCGTTCTATTACAAGTTGAAATGGCCATGATACTTTCAAGACCTGACTCTTTTGCTTTTGTTAATAAAGATAATTTGGATTTAGGATCTAAACTGTAGTTACCGCGAATCTCTGCATCTGCATTTTTATAACTTATTCCGACAATAAAAAACTGTATTGCTTCGATTTGCATTAAGTATAATTGTTTTTTGCAAAAATAGGTATGCTTTTATTTAAAAAACAACGCTAAAAGAACTTTTTATAACGATACTAGTTTTTTCACAAATCAATTTTTTTATTTTATAATTTAACTTATTTTTGTTAAATATTACAGATAGAAAAGACTTAATTTATTTATAATGATTCTAAATAAAGAGAAAAAAAATCAATCAAAAAGTTTTTTAGAAAGTATCGATATAGGTTCTTCATCTGAAATAGTTGTTGATAAAGAAATTTTCATAACTATACATCAAAATAATACAAGCCAGCTACAGAAATATAACAAAGAAGTTAGTAAAGATTATATACAGTTTCATTTTTGTTTAAGAGGCAGTTCTGAGCTTGTGTTTAATGAAGGCTCATATAAATTAAATTTGACTAATGGAAAGTCACTTTTATTATATAATCCGCAACGAACCCTTCCGATTAATTTATCAACTCAAGTAGGTTCTAGCATAATAACAATTTTAATATCGATTAAAAAATTTCATTTACTTTTTTCGGATGAGGCTAGTTATATAACTTTTTTAAGCAAGGAAAATATTTTAAAAAAATACTACACTGAAGAAAACATATCTCCATCTATGTCTATCGTTTTAACTCAGCTTTTAAATTTCAATTTAAATAACTCAGTTAAACCATTATACTTTAAAGCTAAAACTTTTGAACTCCTTAGTCTGTATTTTAATAAAAGTGATGAAACAAATTTAGAGCAATGTCCTTTCCTAGTTAGCGAATCAAACGTCAATAAAATAAAATTAGCTAAGGATATAATAATTAATCGATTTGCAGAGCCACCTAGTTTAAATGATTTAGCAGATGAGATAGGATTGAGTTTAAAGAAACTAAAGGAGGGTTTTAAACAAATTTATGGTGATTCAGTATATAGTTTTTTAATAGATTACAAAATGGAACTGGCTAGAAAATTATTAGAATCGGGAGATTATAATGTTAACGAGGTTGGACTAAAAATAGGATATAGTACATCAAGCCACTTTATAGCAGCATTTAAAAAAAAATATGGAGTTACTCCAAAAAAATATCTCATTTCACTATCATCCTAATTATAATAAATGAAAAAAGGCGTACTACTAGTAAACTTAGGCTCACCTGATTCTCCAGAACCTAAGGACGTAAAAAAATATTTAGGAGAGTTCCTAATGGACGAAAGAGTTATTGACGTTCCAAAATGGGCTAGAACTATTCTGGTAAAAGGAATAATATTAAATACCAGACCTAAAACTTCGGCAAAGGCTTACAAAAAGATTTGGTGGAAAGAAGGCTCACCGTTAATTGTTCTATCAGAAAGATTGCAAAAAAAATTACAAACAAAGTCAACCATCCCGGTCGGCCTTGCTATGAGATATGGCAGTATGACGATCTTAAAAGGAATCCAAGAATTAGTTGATCAAGGGGTTGAGAAGATATTATTATTTCCACTCTACCCTCAATTTGCAATGGCAACTACAGAAACTATAAGCGTGCTTGTTAAAGAAATTTGCACTGAACATTTTCCAGATTTAATAATTGAAGAAATAAGTCCATTTTACAATAACCAAGACTATATAGACGTGCTGTCAAAATCTATTGAAAACAGTATTGATCTTAATCAAATTGAACATTTATTATTTTCTTACCATGGCATTCCAGAACGTCATATAAGAAAAAGTGACATCACTAAATCACATTGTAAAGTTGATGGTACTTGTTGTGATACTCCTTCAATAGCACATGAATTTTGCTACAGCCATCAATGTAAAGAGGTAACAAAATTAGTAGCTAAAAAACTAAAATTAAAAAACTACTCAACTTCATTTCAATCTAGATTAGGTTTTGATCCATGGCTTCAGCCATACACGGATAGAACAATTGAAAGATTAGGAAAATCGGGAACTAAGAGAATGGCAATTGTTACACCCGCATTTGTTAGTGATTGTTTAGAAACTCTTGAGGAAATTGCAATGGAAGGTAAGGAAATATTTGAAGAAGTCGGAGGTGATGAATTCACAACCATTCCATGTTTAAATGATAACAATGATTGGGTGAACTTAATTTCTAATTGGGTTGACAATTGGAAAGATAATGGGAAGTGCTTCTAGATGAACAAAACAAATTCATCAAATCTTGGAATAGAACCAATCTCAAAACTTTTATTTAAGCAAGCACTTCCAGCCTCGATTGGCATATTAGTAATGTCATTAAATATTTTAATTGATACGATATTTGTTGGTCAATGGATTGGCTCAATAGCCATAGCAGCTATTAATGTAGTTTTACCTGTTTCTTTTTTCATTGCTGCTTTGGGGATGGCTATAGGAATTGGAGGATCTTCGATTATTTCAAGGTCTTTGGGTTCTGAAAATATCCAAAAAGCTAAATATACATTTGCCAATCAAATAACTCTTACAATACTAATTACTGTTAGTTTTGTTTTTATAGGCCTTTACTTTATTGAATCGATAATTCCTTTATTTGGAGGTAAAGGCGGAATTTACGAGCCCTCAAAAATATATTATACCATAGTGCTCTATGGAGTCCCTTTTTTAGCTTTATCCATGATGGGTAATAGTGTTATTCGAGCAGAGGGAAAACCAAAATTTGCAATGTATGCTTTAATGATACCATCAGTAGGAAATATAGTTTTAGATATTGTTTTTATTAAATATTTAAACATGGGAATGGCTGGAGCGGCTTGGGCAACTACAGGGTCTTATGTACTTTGTTTTGTCTTTATTTTTTGGTTTTTTGCTTCTAACAAATCTGAACTTAAAATTAAAACTCATCACTTATCTTTAAAAAAACCTATTGTCAAAGAGATAACTTCATTAGGTTCTATAACTTTAGCTAGACAGGCTACTGTAAGTATTACATATTTATTAATGAATAATATATTATATAATTATGGCGGAGAAGTTTCAGTGACCGCTTATGCAATTGTTGGAAGAATGATGATGTTTTCTTTATTTCCAGTTTATGGAATAACTCAAGGTTTTTTACCTATTGCTGGATATAATTTTGGAGCAAAGAATTTTGAACGTGTTAAAGAAGTTATTTATTTAGCAATTAAATATGCCTCTTTTTTTGCAACTCTTGTGTTTTTAGTTTTAATGATTTTCCCAGAAGAAATAACTAAAGTATTTACTTCAGATGTTGACGTAATCAGAGAAACTCCTGCTGCAATGCGTTGGGTATTTTTAGCAACTCCAATTATTGCAATTCAGCTAATAGGTGCGGCGTATTTTCAAGGAATTGGAAAGGCAAAAACAGGATTAATTTTAGCACTGCTTCGTCAAGGAATTTTATTTGTCCCTTTAATATTAATATTACCTTTATTTTTTGGTGAAATGGGAGCATGGATTTCATTTCCAATTTCAGATTTTCTTGCCACAATAATAACGGGTGTAGTTTTAATCAGAGAAGTAAAAAAAAGATTAGTATAATAAATAATTCTTATTTTTAGAATTAATAAAAATTGACTCAACATGAAGAAACTATATTTATTTTTTATAATAAGCTCGACATTTATTTTTTTTAGTTTAAATGCAAATACAGTTAATAAGTCAAGCATTGATATTGACAAACACGAAAGTGAATTTGGAGCATTAGAGTATAGACTAATTGGACCATTTAGAGGAGGTAGAAGTGCAGCGGTAACAGGTGTGCCAAACAAACCTAATCTTTATTATTTTGGAGCTACAGGTGGAGGAGTTTGGAAAACACAAGATGGCGGAAATAAATGGGAAAATATCTCTGATGGTTTTTTTGGAGGTAGTGTAGGTTCTGTAAGCGTAGCTAAAAGCGATCCCAATGTTATATATGTAGGAGGAGGGGAAAAGACAGTTAGAGGAAATGTTTCCTCTGGCTATGGTGTGTGGAAGAGTTTAGATGCAGGAAAAACATGGAAATTTTCGGGATTAAAAAATTCAAGACACATTCCAAGAATTTCTATTGACCCAAATAATCATGACATTGTTTATGCAGGAGTTTTAGGAAATATATATAAGCCAAGTGATGAAAGAGGACTGTATAAAAGTGTTGATGGTGGAAAAAATTGGAATAAAATCTTGTTTGCTAATGAAGATTCTGGAGTAGTTGATTTAATAATTGACCCTACAAATTCCAGAATTATATATGCTTCTACTTGGAATGTGAGAAGAACTCCATACAGTTTAAGTTCCGGTGGAGAGGGTTCTGCATTATGGAAAAGTGAAGACAGCGGAAATACTTGGAAGGAAATATCTCTTAACAAAGGATTTCCCGACTCTACATTAGGGATAATTGGTGTTACAGTTTCACCTGTTAATAACGAAAAGGTATGGGCTATAGTTGAAAATAAGGATAAAGGAGGTTTGTATTTAAGCAATGATGGAGGACAAAGTTGGAAATTAATAAATAATGAAAGAAAACTAAGACAAAGAGCCTGGTACTATACAAGAGTTTACGCAGATACACAAGATGAAAACTTAGTCTATGTACTAAATGTAAGATATCATAAAAGTAGAGATTCAGGTAAAAGTTTTAAAACTTATAATGCTCCTCATGGTGATCATCACGACCTATGGATCTCCCCTGAAGACCCAAAAAGAATGATTATTGGAGATGATGGCGGGGCTCAGGTTTCATACGATAGAGGTGAAAGCTGGAGTACTTATATGAATCAACCAACATCGCAATTTTATAGAGTAACTACTGATAATAGTTTCCCCTATAGAATTTATGCCGCACAACAAGATAATTCAACTATTAGAATTAATCACAGATCTTCAAATGGATCAATAACAGAATCAGATTGGGAGCCAACTGCTGGAGGCGAATCAGCACATATTGCTGTTGACCCTTTAAATAATGAAGTTATTTATGGAGGTAGTTACGATGGGTTTTTGACTCGTGTAAATCACGAATCTGGATCCGTAAGAGCTATTAATGTTTGGCCAGATAATCCAATGGGACACGGAGCTGAAGGGATGAAATATAGATTTCAATGGAATTTTCCTATTATATTTTCAAAACATAATCCAAAAAAACTTTATACATTTTCAAATCAAGTACATGTAACCGAAAATGAAGGCCAATCTTGGGACATAATTAGCCCAGACTTGACAAGAAATGATCCTAATAAATTAAAATCTTCAGGGGGACCAATAACCCAAGATAATACTTCTGTCGAGTATTATTGTACAATTTTCGCCGCTCAAGAATCTCCGCTTAAAGAGGGTTTAATTTGGGTTGGGAGTGATGATGGGTTAGTACACTTAACTAAAAATGCAGGAAAAACATGGGATAATATAACTCCCAAAAAAATGCCTGAGTGGATGATGATAAACAGTATCGAACCTAGTGCGTTTGATGAAGGGACTTGCTACATTGCAGGGACAAAGTATAAAACAGGAGACTTTAAACCCTACATATATAAAACAATAGATTTTGGTAAAACCTGGAAAAAAATTACTAATGGAATTAACGAAGAGCATTTTACTAGAGTAGTTAGAGAAGACCCAGAAAATAAAAATATTTTATATTCTGGAACTGAAACAGGTATGTATATTTCGTTAGACGCAGGACAAAACTGGCAGAGTTTTCAACTTAATTTACCAATCGTACCAATTACTGACTTAACTATAAAAAACAATAGTTTAATTGTTGCTACTCAAGGCAGAAGCATATGGATTTTAGATGATTTAACAGTTATTCATCAATCCTACATAAATTCTTTAGATCGTAAATCACTTCCATATCATGATTTACATAACATTGAATTATTTACACCAAAAATTTCTTATAGAATGTCTGGTAGAAGCAGTTCAAGAAAGAGCTTAACAGCTGGTCAAAATCTTGAAAATGGAGTCATAACTTATTTTAATCTTTTTAATTACTCCGAACAAGATAATGTGTCTTTGACTTATTTGAATAACAATAAAGACACTATAATTTCACTAAATAATAAAGCATCTGGAGATAAGAAATTAAAAATTAAAAAAGGCCCTAATAAATTTACATGGGATATGTATTACGATGGAGCAAGTGATTTTGATGGAATGGTTTTGTGGTGGGCTAGCCTAAATGGACCTAAAGCTGTTCCTGGGGATTATTTTGTTGAGCTAAATGTTAATGGTGTTATTCAGCAAAAGCCTTTTAAAATCAACATTGATCCAAGATCTGAAAGTTCAATTAAATCTATGCAAGAGCAATTTGATTTTATTAATTCGATTAACAAAACAATGGATAAGGCTCATAAATCTATTAAAACTATTAGAAGTATTAAAAGTCAATTATTAAAATTTACTTCGACATATAATCAAGATGACTTATCAATGTTAAAAGAAAAAGCAACTGCGCTAAGTGATGATTTATCAAAAATTGAAAAAGCTTTATATCAAACTCAAAACAGAAGTGGTCAAGACCCCTTAAATTTCCCTATTAGACTTACAAATAAGTTAGGACACTTAAATTCTTTAGTGTCTATGGGTGATTTTTCTCCAACCGAACAAGATATTGCAGTTAAAGAATATTTAACAGATCAGATAAACACAAATCTTGAAATTTTTGATAAATTGATGATTGAAGAAGTAAAAAGTTTTAATGAACTGTTTAACAACAATAAATTAAATTATCTAATTTCTATTGAATAAGTCATGGAATACTATAATTACATAAAAGCTCTACATTTGATTTTTGTCATAACATGGTTTGCTGGACTGTTTTATATTCCAAGGCTATTCATTTATCATATTGAAGCAAACACAAAACCACAAACTGAAAAAGAAATCCTTATAAATCAATTTAAAATTATGACAAAAAGGCTTTGGCTAATAATTACATGGCCTTCTGCTATTTTGGCTACAGGGTTCGCTATATTTTTATTTGTATTAAATCCAGGGTTAATAAATTTTGAATGGATGAAGGTTAAACTAGTTTTTGTTTTTATACTTATATTATATCATATCAAAACGCATATGATTTACAAAGAACTACAACAGGATATAATAAACTATTCTTCAAACTTTATGCGCTACTGGAACGAAGGAGCAACAATTATACTCTTTGCAGTAATTTTTTTAATAACCTTAAAAAGTTCAACAAGTTGGATATTTGGTGTTTTAGGTATAATATCTTTGTCAGTAATTTTAATTTTAGGCATAAAATTATATAAGAAATTAAGAAATGAATAAGATGAAATTAAAAGGAATTTCACTCCGTTTTAGAATATTCATTTTTATGATTTTAATGGTTGCTGTTTCATCAATACTTCTAACAGCTCTTTCTTTGATTGAATACAACTACCAGTCAGAATACTATCACAACGATAGACTAGAGAGAAAAGAGAAACAATTAATACTAAGTCTTAATTATGTTATAGAGAATTCACCTTTTGATAATAGTGATATTATTAAAAACATTTCTGATAGTAAAATAGATGAAATTTCCATTATTCAAAACATTGAATTTAAATTATATGATCTTGATGGAAATCTGTTAAAAAATTCAGATTTAGAATCAAATATAGATTTAGTAGAGCTAAAAATACCTAGTTATATAGTTGAGAAATTTAAAAATGAAAACATAGATAGATTTGTAGAAAATAATATTGACGTTAAAAATTATAAAGTAGCTTATGACATATTAAAAGACCAAAATAGTAATCCAATTGGCATTTTGTATATTCCTTATTTTGAGTTTGATTTTCTAAATGATGATAAGTTAAATTCAATACTATATAGCTTAGGGTTTGTTCTGCTAAATATTATAATTATTTCTACATTTTTTGCTTATTTTTTATCTAGATATATAACCAAGCCATTATTTCAGATAAGTAGCAGATTAAAGTTGACAAAATTATCTCAAACCGATAATAAAATAATACTTAAGAATCCCCCAAAAGAACTTGCGGAGCTAGTTGATTCATATAATTTAATGATTGATGAATTGGAAGATAGCGCTGTAAAGCTTGCAAAAAGCGAAAGGGAAAGTGCTTGGAGAGAAATGGCAAAACAAGTTGCCCACGAGATAAAAAATCCATTGACCCCAATGAGATTAACTATTCAATCTTTTCAAAAAAAGTTCAATATTGAAAATAAAAATATCAATATTAAAGTTGATGAGTTTTCTAAATCTCTAATTCAACAAATTGATGTAATGAGTTCAATTGCTGGCGCATTTTCAGATTTTGCTAAAATGCCTGAACAGAAGAAAGAATTGTTAAATTTAAATGAACTTATTGAGACTGCGCTTGATATTTTTGATAACCAATTTATTAATTTTTCATATGATTCTAACGAGGTCCTTGCTAATTTAGATAAATCCCAACTTATTAGAGTTTTAACTAACCTAGTTAAAAATGCAATTCAGTCAGTTCCAAAAGAACGAGACCCAATTATTGATGTTTTTTTATCAAACACAACAACACATGCAATTATTAAAATTAGTGACAATGGATCTGGGATTGATGAAGAGATAAAATTAAAAATATTCGAACCAAGATTTACGACCAAATCAAGCGGTATGGGGTTAGGCTTATCAATTATAAGTAATATTATTAAATCTTTTGGCGGAACCATTGAATTTGAAACTAAAATGAATATGGGGACTACTTTTACTATAACTTTACCAAAAAATTAAATATGAAATTTGAGAACATATTAGTGAGCACAAATGATAGAGTTACCACAATTACTATTAATAGACCAAATAAATTAAATGCACTAAATATATCAACCATAAAAGAGTTTCATATTGCATTAGATAATTTATCAAATGATAAGTCTTGTAAAATTATAATTATTACTGGCTCAGGAAATAAAGCCTTTGTTGCAGGAGCAGACATAAGCGAATTTTATAAATTCTCTAAAGATCAAGCTCATGACTTATCTTCGGGCGGACAAACTAAACTTTTTGATTTTATAGAAAATTACCCAAAACCTGTTATTGCTGCAATTAATGGATATGCATTAGGAGGAGGGTTAGAGTTAGCTATGGCATGTCATATAAGAATAGCTAGTGAAAACACTTTAATGGGTCTTCCTGAAGTCTCTTTAGGGTTAACTCCCGGTTATGGTGGGACACAAAGATTACCACAATTAGTAGGTAAAGGAATTGCCATGGAATTGATATTAAGCGCCAATATGATTAATGCAGATAGAGGAGAAAAAGTAGGTCTTTTAAATCACATAACATCACAAGAAAACCTACTTTCCTTTAGCACAGATTTAGCAAAAAAAATAATTTCTAATTCATCAAGTGCTATTGCAGCTTCAATTAAATGTGTTAACTCTAATTTTAAAGACGGCGAAAATGGTTATCTTACAGAAATAAGTGAGTTTAGTAATTGTTTTCAATCTGAAGATTTTATTGAAGGCACTAATGCATTTCTGAAAAAACGAAAAGCAAATTTCAAATAGTACCCCCTAAATCTTATTAATTATTTATAATTAAATGAATAAATCATTTAACAAGGAATTAACGGGCTTGAAAAAACATACTAATTATATTTATAAAAAATTTAAAAAATGAACAAACAGATATTCTTATTATTTTTTCTTTGTTGTAATTTAATTTTTTCTCAATATCAAATTAAGATAAAAGCTTCAGTCCTTGATAAAAAGACTAGTAAGCCTGTAAGCTTGGCAAATGTAAATTTTAAGCATACTAAAATTGGTGCTTTTACTACCAATGCAGGAGTCTTTAATTTAAATTATGATGAAAAGCTAATTAACGATGATGATATCTTTGTGATTAATGCAAAAGGGTTTAAAATAATAGAGATAAAAGTTTCACAATTATATAAGTTTTTAAGAAATACAAATAAATTTTACTTAGAACGTGATGAAAATTCCAATAACTGGGTTAACGATTTATCTCTAAGTACAATAGATGAATCTGGACCTAATTTATTTGGAAAAGTATTCAGTGTTTCGGGACCCATTCAAGGAGCTACCATTAGAATTAAAAATTCACTTATTGAAGCTCAGTCTGATTTTGACGGTTATTTTAATATAGATGCTCAAGTTGGAGATATTCTAATAGTTAACTATTTAGGAATGACAGAAAAACAAACTGTTGTAGAAGATTTCGATGATTTATATGTACTATTAAAAACTGAAGCACAAATATTAGACGAGGTGGTTTTATCTTCAACTAATAAAAATGAAGACAATCTAGTAGATACTGGATATGGGAGGAAAAATAAAGATGCTGTAGGGTTTTCTAATTCAACAATTACAAAAGAAGATATTTCAGCAGGGGCGACCACCTTGGTTGATGTAATTAGAGGAAAATTTGCAGGAGTTCGAATAGAAGGTTATGATACTCCTAGAATTACAATAAGAGGCGGAACAGGCTCAATGAATACCCCTGCCTATGCAATTTACGATGTTGACGGATTAATATTTGAGGATTTTCCGACCTTTATAAATGCACAACAAATTGAAAGCATCACTATATTAAAATCTTATGGAGCGACAAATAGATACGGCAGTGTTGGAAGAGGAGGGGTTTTTGTGATTAGAATGAATAACTTATACAAAGGATCTTCTCAAACTCTTGATTCTGCCTTAATTAAGGGCAATGATTATGAAGAAGAATTAAGTATGATTAGTTTTGAAAATAACTCTAATTATATAAAGGAACTAGAAGAAGCCTTTTCTTTTGAAAATGCTAAAGAAATATATTTAAGACAGACTTCTAATCAAGAATTTAAATCCCTTCCATATTATTTTGATTGTTATGACTACTTTAAAAGATGGAATAATGATTTTGCTTTTTATATTTTGACTGACGCAGTTATCTCTGCCAAAAGTAATCCAAAAGCTTTAAAAGCATTAGCATATAAAATGGAGTCAATTGATAGAAATATAGATGCTGAATTAGTCTACGAGCATTTACTTAAAATAAGACCTTATCATGAGCAGTCTTACAGAGATTTAGCTTTAATATATTCTAAAAACAAAAAGTATGTTTTGGCTGCCGATATTTACAAAAAAATCCTTTTAAATGAGATTGATGAAGTTGAAGTTTTGGGTCTTCAAAAAACAATTGCAAATGAAGCCTATAACCTATACACTAATCATAGAGATAAAATAGATTTTAAAAACTTTCCTGTCGACGTATTAAAAAAAATACTTCCTGACTTAGACTTAAATAAAAATATAAATCAAAAGTCATTTGTTGCACAAAAAGACTTTGGTTATGACTATAGAGTTGTTTTTGATTGGAGTGATTCTAATATTGAGTTTAATGTTCAGTTTGTTAGTCCTTCAAAAAAATTCTTTAATTGGTCCCATACTAAGTTTGAAAACAAAGATCAATTAATAGACGAAATCAAATTTGGCTATAATACAGAAGAATTTATAATTGATGATTCTCAAAAAGGAGAATGGCTCATTAATATTGATACTTTTAGTATAGAGTCAGAAATTAATCCTACATTTTTAAAATACACAGTATATAAAAACTACGGAAGAGCTAACGAAATTAGTAAAACCAGTGTGATTAACTTAAATAGACTGTCTCAAAAATTAACTTTAGATAAGCTATTTTATAACTAACAGTATTCGTTAAAAGCGTTTTGTAAATTTTCAGAAATTAATTCTGCTGGCCTGCCTTCAATGTGATGTCTTTCTAGCATGTGAACTAATTCTCCATCTTTAAATAATGCTACACATGGAGAACTTGGAGGAAACGGAGCCATATGGTATCTAGCTTTATCAGTAGCCTCTCTATCAACCCCTGCAAATACTGTTGCTAAATTAGTCGGAGTTTTAGAATTTGATAAACTTGCAATAACCCCAGGTCTAGCATTCGCTGCTGCACAACCACAAACCGAGTTAACTACAATTAATGTTGTCCCTTTTTTTTCTATTAAATCATCTACATCTTTCTCAGAAAACATCTCTTTAAACCCATTTACGGTCAGTTGTTCTCTCATTGGTTTAACTAATTCTGCAGGATACATATAAATATATTATTGGTTATCACGCAAAGATACAAAGCAAAACTATTTTATTATTTATATTTGCATAAAAAATATTAATGGAGTCTTTTTTAGAAAGCGTAGTAATTTATTTTGAATCAATTGATCCTGTACTTGGTGCATTATACGCATCGTTATTTACATGGGGACTTACTGCGGCTGGAGCTTCATTAGTGTTCCTTTTTAAGGGTATGAATAGAGCTCTACTTGACGGAATGTTGGGTTTTACTGGTGGAGTTATGGTTGCTGCAAGTTTTTGGAGTCTACTTGCACCAGCAATTGAAATGAGTGGAGGATCTGTATTTCCTGCAGCTTTGGGATTTGGACTAGGAGCATTATTTATATTTGGCTTAGATAAATTATTACCACATTTACATATTAATTTTGGAGATGATGAAAATGAAGGTCCAGATACGCCTTGGCATCGAACTACCCTTTTAGTATTAGCAATTGCATTACATAATATCCCTGAGGGCTTAGCTGTAGGAGTATTATTTGGAGGAGTTGCTGCTGGTATTCCTGAAGCTTCAATTGGTGGTGCTGTTGCTTTGGCATTAGGAATTGGAATTCAAAATTTTCCTGAAGGTTTGGCAGTGTCTATGCCGATGAGAAGAAATGGTGCTAGTAAATTTAAAAGTTTTTGGTATGGTCAAATGTCAGCAATTGTAGAGCCAATAGCAGCAGTTATAGGTGCTTTAGCTGTGACTGTTTTTATTCCAATATTACCTTATGCATTAGCATTTGCTGCTGGAGCTATGATTTTTGTGGTTGTCGAGGAGGTGATACCTGAAACTCAAAGAGATAAGTACACAGATATTGCAACCTTAGGCTTTATCGGTGGCTTTATAATTATGATGTCTTTAGATGTTGCTTTAGGCTAATTATTTAATTTCTACTTGCTTTAGCAACTGCAGAAAAATCTACATTATCGTAGGAAAAAGTTTTATTTTCTAATAATTGCTTTCCATAAGATTTCAACCAATCCATATGTAAAGCTAAGTCAGTTCCACTTGGCTTGGTAACATTAAATTTAACAGAATATTTATCTACAACTGATCCAGGTAGAGAGATATTTCTGGCATAATGAAAATTATCAACCAAATTAATATGTGGCAACAAGTCAACAAAAGTACTTAGCCCAGTTTTTTGATTTATAACATGTGCAGAGATATATAAATACGGTACAAATCCACCAGCAGGTGTTCCTTTAGGAATATTATCGGTATCCCAATTAACTCTGGCTTCAATGTGAATGTTTGTTTCATTTTCCGATAAATGCATTGAAGACGGAGATATATTATCCTTTATTGCTCCTTCAAAAATAAATAGAATGCCCGGTTCTACTCTCTCTGTTGCAATTACTAATTCTGGTTTTTCAGATTGCGAGTAGATAGTAATTGATATTAATAAGCATAGTATAGTAAATATCTTTTTCATGTGTTTATTATTTTTTTATATTAATATTAAGGATGATTTAATTAGAGTTTTTTAAAATTTTTATGTCTTTATAAAGTCTGTCAATTTCTTCCTTATTTGTTCCATCATAAAAACCTCGAATTTGCTTTTTCTTATCGATTAGAACAAAATTTTCGGTGTGTATCATTTCGTATTCACCAAAGCTATTGTCTTTAGCGGCCAAATATGATTTTCTTGCTAAATCATATATCTCTTTCTTATCACCCGTAACTAAATCCCACTTAGAGTCTATGACTTGATTCTCAACAGCATATTTTTTTAAAACTTCAACAGAATCAATTTCAGGAAATACAGTATGAGATAATAATAAAACTTCGGAATCTTTAATTAATTTATCTTGAATGTCTTTCATGTTTTTTGTCATTATTGGACAAATAGATTGGCAAGTTGTAAAAAAGAAATCTGCTACATAAATTTTATTGTCATATTTATTTTGAGTTACTGTTTCCCCATTTTGATTAGTGAGACTAAAATCAGAAATTTTATGATAATTTATTTTATGAACTATAGTGGTGTCAACTAATTCACTATTAACCGATGCTGGTTGGTAAATTGGAAGTCTTTCCACGGGTTTTAAAATACTGTAGAAAAGACTCACCGAAATTACACCCCAAACAATTATTGCAAGGCCTATCCACTTATAATTTGAAAAACTTCCTTTCATAGACATTAAAATTAAAGAGAAAACAAAAATACAATACAATTAGCATTTAATTAGTATTTTTGACTGATATTCAAACAATTATTAATGATGTTTATTAAAGTTTTAGCCTTTATTTGGCCAGTAATATTTTTCTCACAAAACAACATTGATGATTTATTAAACTCTGAATCTGAGCTAGCTAAAAAAATCTTATCACAAAAAATTAACGTTAACACAATTAATTATGATTTAAAGTATCATAAACTTGATATAAACTTAGATCCTGATGAAGCCTTTATTTCTGGAACTATAACTTCTCACTTTTTGGCTTTGGATGATTTAACTCAAATAACTTTCGATTTGTCTGATAATATGCAAGTTGAAAATGTTACTCATTTGTCTACTAACACAAACTTAAACTACACTCAAAATTCAGATGATGAATTAGTAATTGAACTTGCTCAATTACAAAGCCAAGGAACTATCGATTCATTAAGTGTAACCTATTCTGGCAACCCTGTAAGTTCTGGTTTCGGCTCTTTTGAACAATCCTATCACAATGGCGATCCAATAGTTTGGACCCTTTCAGAACCCTATGGAGCTAAAGGATGGTGGCCTTGTAAACAAGATTTAAATGACAAGATAGATTCTATTGATGTATACATAAATACTCCTGTATACAACTCTGATAATGAAGAATATATTTCAGCATCAAATGGTCTTGAAATAAGTCAAACTTATAATGATAATTTTAAAACAACTCATTTTAGACATAATTATCCAATCCCAGCATACCTCATAGCTGTAGCGGTCACTAATTATGAAATATATTCGCATGAAGTGTCTAACAATGGAAACCCATTTGAAATAGTAAATTATGTTTATCCAGAAGATTTTTCTACAGCCCAAGAACAAACCTTAGTCACGGTTGATATTATGGATTTCTTCACTGAAAAATTCGAGGAATATCCTTTTTCAAATGAAAAATATGGACATGCTCAATTTGGTTGGGGAGGAGGAATGGAACACACTACTGTTTCATTTATGGGTAATTTTAGTAGAGGGTTGATTGCACACGAATTAGCACACCAATGGTTTGGAAATAAAATCACCTGTGGTAGTTGGCAAGATATTTGGCTAAATGAAGGTTTTGCAACTTATTTATCTGGGCTAGTTATTGAACATTTAGACGGCGAGTCTTCTTTTAAATCATGGAAACAACAAAAAGTTAATTCGATTACAAGTCAGACATATGGATCCGTATATGTGCCGGCTGAAGACACTTTAACTGTTAATAGAGTTTTTAGTGGTAGACTTTCATATAATAAAGGATCTATGGTTTTGCATATGCTTCGACAAAAAATTGGAGAAGACTTATTTTATGAAAGTTTACAAAATTATTTATCAAACCCTGAATTTTCTTATGGATATGCAAATTCTAGTGATTTTATATCCTCAGTAGAGCAAACCACTCAAATGGAATTATCAGAATTTTTTGATGATTGGTTGTTTAACCAAGGATACCCAAGTTATATAGCAGAATGGGGGCAGCCATCTTCAGAATTACAGATAATATTAAACCAAGAATCAAGTCACGAATCAGTTGATTTTTTTGAAGGCCTAATTACAATAAGAGTTTTTGGTGATTCAGGAGAAGAGTTGGATTTAATATTAGATCATAATTATAATAATCAGATTTTTATATATGATATGGATTTCAACGTTTCATCTATTGAAGTTAATCCAGAGTTTGATGTAATTTCAAAAAATAATCAGGTTCTTTTAAGTTCACAGGTCCCTGAAATCAACGATAAATTAGTTATTTATCCCAACCCAACTCATTCGAATATTGAAATCAAAAAGCCTTATTTTTTAGAAATTAACAATATAGAATTGTATAATATTAATGGACAATTAATTTCTACGTACGCATATTCGAAAAACTTAGAACTCGGGACATTAAATCAAGGACAGTATTTTTTAAAGTTTGATTCCGAATCAGGTAATATTTATAAATCTTTAATTGTAAGATAAAGTAAGTCTTTTTTCTTCTTTTTTATGTTAGATTCCTTTATTTTAGCCCCTTCATAATTATCAAATACAATGATTGACATTATTATAAAAGTTTCACAATTATTATTGAGTTTATCCATATTAGTTGTTCTCCACGAGTTAGGACACTTTATCCCAGCTAAATTATTCAAAACAAAAGTTGAAAAGTTTTATTTATTTTTTGACTGGCCTTTTTCTTTATTCAAAAAGAAAGTTGGAGACACAGAATATGGAATTGGGGCTTTACCACTAGGGGGATATGTTAAAATTGCTGGAATGATTGATGAGAGTATGGATACAGAACAAATGTCTAAGCCTGCTCAACCATGGGAATTTAGATCGAAACCGTCATGGCAGAGGTTAATTATAATGCTTGGAGGAGTTACTGTAAACTTTATTTTAGCTCTTGTTATTTATATAGGTTTGGCTTACTCTAATGGGAAACAATTTTTTCCAAATGAAAGTGTTAAAGGCGGGTATTTAATAACTAACCCCATATTAACTGATGCTGGCTTTAAAACAGGAGACAAAATTATTTCTATAAACAACCAAGAATTTGATAATTATTCAGAGTTGAGAAAGTCTATAATAAGTGCTAAAACATATGAAGTTGATAGAGATGGACAAATCGTCGAGATAATATTACCAGTTGATTTTTTAGGAAAATTAAGCACAAGTAAAGACAGAAGCTTATTTGGCTTTAGATCTCCGCTTATTATTCAATCTGTAACAGATGAATCATTAAATAAAAATTTTAATTTATTAAAAAATGATATTATTGAGTCTGTTAATGATATTAAAACTCCTTACGCAGATGAAATAGAATCAATTTTATCCAAGAATAAAAATCAAACTATTGAAGTTAGTATTTTAAGAGAAGGAATGTCAATCTCAAAAACACTTAATGTCGACGAAAACGGAAAACTTGGAATTCTGTTTGGGGCTTCACCCGCAGATTTAATTGACAATGGCTATATAGAATTGGTAACAGAGACTTATAGCTTAAGCGAAAGTATTTCAGTTGGAGCTACGACTTTTAGCGCTACTGTTAGTAGTTATTTAGGTCAATTTAAGGCAATATTTAGTCCAGAAACTGGAGCTTACAAGGGCCTTGGAGGGTTTATAGCTATTGGAAATATATTTCCTTCGTCTTTTAGTTGGTTAGACTTTTGGTCTATAACTGCATTTTTATCTATAATGCTGGGTGTGCTTAATTTATTACCTATTCCTGCTTTAGATGGTGGACACGTGATGTTTTTGTTATATGAAATGGCTACAGGCAGTAAGCCGTCGGATAAGTTTATGGAATACGCTCAGGTTACAGGATTTTTAATTTTAATTTCATTAGTTATATTCGCTAATGGTAATGATATATTTAAAGCCATATTTAATTAGCGTATTATTTTTAAAGATTAAAAAATAATATATATATTTGCGCTCATTATTTAATGATATTCCTCCTTAGCTCAGTTGGTTAGAGCATCTGACTGTTAATCAGAGGGTCCAAAGTTCGAGTCTTTGAGGAGGAGCCATATTAGACAGGAGGTCATTTTTGACCTCCTTTTTATTTTTATTCCTCCGTAAAACCTTGCTGGCCAACATAATAGACTTTATTTCTGGAGTGAAAATGTTGTTGCAACTCTCAAAATCGAATTTTTCGAATTTTTCAGTAAAGATGCAACCAAGAATCTTCTTTTTGGTTTTTCCATCTGCCTTATCCCAATAATGACTTAGGTTTTCAATCATTGGGAGAGTTTTATTCAAATACACTTTAAATGGACTCTTCGTGGACTTCAACCGTTCCAACTTAACCTGTTTATCACTTAACTCAGACTCGATTCTACTCTTCATTTCGTTGTAATCAGAAGAGGTGATATCTCCGTCAAGAAATAAGTTTTGCAAGTTGGTTTGTCGCGTCACAAACTTTTCAATCTCAGCCTGAATTCTTTTAATTTCGGTTTTTCTTGTTACATCGTCTCGGTCAATTAGTGACTCGAGTTGAGATTTATAAACTTTTACCATACCAGCAGTGAATGAAATTGTATCTAATAACTTTTTTATTTGTTCATGTGCCCAATCCACTCTATATCTTTGGCAACGTGGTTTGGTACACAGATAGTAATGATACCAGTTTTTGTTACCACTTTGACACTTATATGCGGTGATGGTTCTACCGTGTTCGGAACATTTCATAAACCCTTTCAATGGGTATAAATCAGTTTTATCAGACTTAAAATCGAAATTTCTAACCCTACCATCTAAGTAGTCATTAGCCCTCTTAAAAAGGTCGTCTGAAACAATTGGTGGGTGTAATCCTATAACAATCTGCTCCCCTTCTTTTTTGTACTCTTTTACCCTGATTTTTCCTGTATAAACAACATTCCTAATGATATTATAAAATGTTTGTTTGGTGATATTGAAGGATTTACCCTTGTAAGGATATTTCTGTTCATTGATATATTTTCTAACTTCATTAGCAGAATAAACCCCGAGCACCATCCGTTCAAAACATTCTTTTATATATGGTGCAGCTTCATTTGGTTCAAGAGTTGATTTACCTTCAACACGACAATTACTGTATCCTCTTGGAGCAGAACCTGTCCAGCAACCTTCTATTCTTGCTCTTCTTGATCCTTCAATGGTTCTGATTGAATTTTTATCATTCTCTACTTCTGGAAGGGTTAAATATATACTGAGAAGGACCTTAGAATCAGGACTTGATAGGTCGATGGGTTGTTCTACAGTAGAAATTAGTACTCCTAATTTATCTAAAGTCTTTATCTCTTTTAGAGCCAAATATTGATTTCTTGACCAACGATCCCACCTTAAACATAAGATCTGATCAACCTTACCTTTATTCTTTTTGAGGTACGATATAATTTTGTTCCATTCGGGTCGATTAAAATCTTTACCAGAGTAGTCTTCAGTATAAACATCTACAATTGGATAGTTATTGATCGAACAGAATTGTTTTAATACAGTCTCTTGATGTTGTAAAGAGAACCCTCGATCTGCCTGATCATCAGTTGATACCCTTTTATAGATTATTGTTCTCATTATACCGCTTCTTTATAGGTTTCGTATTCAATAATTGCTAATTTCTCCAATAATAACTGGATACGCGCTATATCTTCGTTAGAAATACCATTCAGCTCTAACGAGATTATTTTTTTAGACTCTGTCTTATTCATTGCCTTAAAATGATTTTGATGTTTTAGTTTTTTTGTTTTTTGAACTAATTGATTCAGCTATATCTGCTGCTGCTTCATCCAATGATGGAAAAGGATCCTCTAATTCTTTGAATTTGATTCCAGGAGTTAATCCCGTTTGTTTACTTATTGAATCAGTTAACAGATATTGAACTCCATACCTATTTTCTTTTTGACACAATACACTATCGTGGATGGTGATATAGGGGATATTACTTTTACTCAATTCCAGACAACCATGCCTCAAAAACAGATAGGACTCACATCTTTGAATTAGATATGAGAATGGATTTTTCAAGTGTTTTGTATTGGAAATGAACTGAACAAGTTTACTTACTTCGTTAAATTGTTTTTCCAAATGTTTGATGAGTTCTACATTGACTCTTCTGTTCTTGTCAGAAAAATTAATGTAGAGTTGAAATTGATCTTTTACCTTCTCACGAGTCATCCCAATATTCTTTCCTATTGACTCATAAATGTCTTTTTTGAAGTTCAATGACCGATATTTTTGGATTCCTTTTTTTCTCCAAAACCTGCCACACATATATGATATGAATGTATCCAGTATAGGATATTTTATATTAGTTAATACATCCCCTTTATATGTATTATATTCTATATAGTTATCATTAATAACATTAGACTCTACTATCATATATTTAACAAATTTCTCTACATAATCTTGATACTCCATAGATTCACACAAGTACTCTAAAGACTTATATAATTGAGGGAATAGAGAATGAAGGTTGTAACCAAGGTTAGTCTCCTTAAAAAATTTCTCTGTGAGAATGGTTGCAAGGGTAAATGGATGCGAGGTACTTATATCCACTTCAATCATAGATTCTCCATTTGTTCTTAGAAAATATCTTAATTCTCTCTTCATCGAAGTGAATACCGAATTGACTCTATGATTGCTCATCGAAACAGAATAATTGAATTCTCCCTTTTCGATATGCTCAATTACTTTATGTAATTTTTTGAAGTATTTCTTCACTTGAGTTTTATTCTCCTTTATCACCTTTGACAACACCCTTTTTTTCAATTCTTTCAGGTAAGTTCGAGCAGCTGTTGCGTCTATGGTAATTTGAAATTGATCCATAGCCTCTTTGATGTGAATGTATCTATCTTCAAAACATTTCATCTCTGACTCCCATTCATATTTGAGTTTTTCTTTTCGAGTGTCATACTTATTGTCAATTTCAACTTCAACAAAATCATTCTCCTCAAGTACCCATTCATTGAGTTTATATCCAGTGTGTTTAACACCAGGGATAATTAAGTTATCTGATAAGACAATGGGACCATTTTCGGTCAAATTTGAGTCCAATAGAATGGTTTTAACCTCATTAAATCTATTACGTGTCATTCGGTTTACATCTTTACTTGAAAGAGGTTTAAAACCCCTCAAATATTGATAGTCTTTTGAATTATAAATTGGAGGAGTTAATAAAGACACGACAAAATAAGCGGCATCACACATAGATTTGTTGCGCTGAGATCTTCCTGTTACATATTGACTCAAATTCACTTCAATTATCGAACTCGGAATGGTTAATTTCATATTTAAGTTAATTTATATAATTGACATAGTTTTTAATCAAAAAAAATGTTTTCATTGATTACTTTATTTTTAGATTTACCTTCGGTAATGATTTTAAATCTCTTTTCCATAAATTCTGTATTAACTGGATCTAAATCAAACATTACCGCTGATCTGCCGTTTTTAAGAGCTGCTGCACCAGTTGTTCCACTTCCACCATATAAATCACAAACTTTCATCCCTGGTTTAGTGAAAAATAGAATGAAAAATAATGGTATTTTTTCATTTTGTGGCGCTTGATGTTTATAGTTTGGATCAATATCTTTGAATTCACTATTTTGAAAAACTGAAGTTTTAAAAAAGTCATACACCAATTCACCATTTAGAACATCAACCATTCTCTTATTTGGACTATCAACGTAAGTTTTATTCATCGTTTGTTTTAAAATTATTTGATCCTCTAAATTTAGATTTCTGTATTCGTTCCAAATAAATTTCTTTTCATCCTTTACAAAAATTAGAATAGACTCCGTTGAGGGTTGAAAACCCTTAAAATTTGACAATGGAATTGGATTAGATTTTTCCCATTTAACCTCCTGTATAAATTTAACCCCTTCAGATATCATTTTTAATGTAATTCGCTGTGGAATTGCTTGAGATTGATTATCAATTATTACATCGTCAACGTTAATTACACAAACTCCCGTGTCTTTTAATTTCCACTTTATAAAATGTAAAGTTTGATTAACCAACTCATCTATGTAATCATTTAAACCCAAGGCACCTACTTGATCTTCTTTTGGAACATTTCGATAGTTTTTAATACCCAAATAATCTGGAGAGAAATACAATAGATCTATTGAATTGTCTTCAATTTTGGTGTATGCTTTTTTATTATCCATATTGTATATCTCGTAGTCATTTGAAATAATAGGACACTTAAGTTGAGTATCTAAATCATTATTTAATTTACTTTCTTCTTTGATACGTTTAATAATATTATCAGCTCTGGAAACTGACAAAGTACCAAGATCAATTTTATCTATTAATGACTCAGTTAATGGATTCGATGGGTCGTTGTCAAAGTCGTCTATTGTGATGTATTTTCGGAGTTGTACTGAGGACAGATTTAAACCTAATATTTTTGATACCATGGTATAACGATCTTTTAAATCTTCCTCCGTTAAACCATTTATTAATTCCCTCTTTTTACCTTGTGAGTTTCCTAATTCATCCAAAACACACTTTATAGACGAAACTATTTCAACAGCAGTTCTTTCTTGAGTCGAATTTGATAAAATTGATTCTAACATTACGTTTTGTGGATCACTAATTACTACTGGAACTTGTTTAAATCCCAATGACTGCGCTGCCATCCAGCGTCTATACCCGTCCCATATTTGATATTCATCTTCGTTACGAACAACTTTTATTGGATCTTTAAAACCAAATTCATCTAATGATGCTTCCATCGATGAATGGTCTACGTTTAATTTCATGGCAATAATACTGTCATGGACACTTAATTTTAATGGGGAAATTTCTGTTTTCATAATAGGGTGTTTTATATATTTGACATAGTTTTTGAATAAAAAAATTATAAACTTCCTTCTCTTATTCTTCTCGAGATTGTTTGTCTCATTTTTATAATAGCGTCTATTTTAGCTTGTTTATTTTGTGTATTAAAATTGTAATTTTCCGCACGTCCCAAATGAATTTTCACTTCTTTCCTTTTGCCACCTGTTAACGGAAAAAATGTCTTAGCTGTGAAATATTCAATTTCAGTTTTTTTGTCTTTTGTCCTCGCAACATGAATAGTAGGGTTCATTAGTACCTGATGCTGCTCAAAATCTTTAACTAATTCATCTAATCGACTGAAAACCTCTTTGTTCTCATCCAAATAGGATAAAACCTTTTGCAATTTATCTTCAAGTTCGTCAAAATCAGATTTAAAACCTGAATTAAGATGATCATTTTTTTTGACGTCATCTTTCATCTTAACCTCGATCTTGGTTAACTTTTTTGATTTATTAATCTTAAACAAGTCAGTTAGACTTTGGTAATCGAGATTTACAAATTTTGAATGTTTCATAGGGCAAATATATAAAATGACATATGTAAATTCCAAATTATTTTTAATAATTTTTTACTTCCTAAAATTCTTAAGGAAGTTTTTCAGTGTAATACACTATTTATTATTAAACCTATTCAGATATGAAAAAAGACGTTATGATTTCACTGCGGCTAACTCCCAATCAATACATTACACTTTTGGAAACATTAGTAAAAGAGAAAAAATCCAAATCACAATTTATAAGAGAATCGATTAATCGTTCTCTGTTTAGAATTAATGATAAATCTTGTCGTAAAAAAGAGATTCTGGAATTGATCGATGAACTTTAGTTCTTATGATCTTAAGTTTAGGTCTTGATATGATGAATCAGGATTTGGTTTGCAATCTAATTGGCACAATGACTGTTGGGGTATTGTGCCGTTTGTGAACTAACCACAGTTTTTAATTATTTTTCAAATAGACCTTTGTGAGGGTTTCACCCATGGTGTTACATAGAATTTCCTGTGGGTGTTGCGTTAATGAGAATTGTTCCAATTGATCATGGTAGAGTTTTGATTTTGACTCTGATGTAATCAGGTAATAATGAAAATACTCATGGATGACGGTATTAATTAGTTCTCTACGTATGACATTGTTATCTCTGTAAATAGTGATTGTATTGTTGTAGAAACAATATTCCCCCGCAAGATTAGATTTACCCTCAACCAAAGTAAGAAGTGGTTTTCTCTTTCTAATTGGATACAACATTAGACACCAGTTCAACACATCCTCTGCCAAATGAAATTGCCAGTCTTCACCGTCACCTGTCAAGAATTTAATTAGCACAGATATCAAGTTTAAAATGAACAACCCTCCAACAATAAAAAAATAAATTGTGAAATAGGTATCCATTACAAATGACGTTTAACTTTAGTAATAGTATTCACATGAAGACCCGTAATCTTAGCAACCTCAATATTTTTATATCCTTTTCTGAGTAAGTCTAACGCCTTTTTATTTTGTGGTTTTGATAAAAACTTAATTGGGCCTTCATTAGATCCAGGTTTTCTTCCAAGATATTTTGTTGGATCTAATTTAGCCAACTCAATACCCTCACGTTGACGTTCTTTTGAAAGTTTTCGTTCCATCTCAGCGACCACTCCAAGAATTGATATTATCATTTTAGAGATTGGATTTTCCTCTTTGTCTTCATTGAGTGTGCATAGACCTTGCGATAAAAAATTTACAGGGATTCCTCTCTCAGTGGTGTAATGAATAAAATTTATAATATCTCTAAGGTCACGACCGCAACGATCAATTTGCCAAACAGAAATTGACTTGATCAATTGTCGATCTATTAGGGTTTTTAAGGTTGAACCCTCGGGTCTTTCAAAAATTGGAATGGCTCCCGAACATTTATCTTCGATAACTTTATCAAATTCATTTTCTTTTACTCTTTGCCGATCCGTTTTCTGATCTACGCTCGAAACTCTTGTATATAATATTGAAATACTCATAATTCTAAGGTTTACCTATCTATACCCTAAAATTATAGCAGCAACACCCCTCATGCCGCATAAAACCTATATTTTATCGCTATGAAAACACTCACAAATGAAAGTGTACGCTATTATTGTGATTAATAGGTTTTGCCGATTAAAATTGGTGAAGGATCATACCGTGGGGGACCCCCCCTGCAGGACCCCCTCCGGTATCCCCCCTTTAAATAAGGGTTTTTTGGTGTCTGTACAGGGGGCTCAATGCCCCGTCCCGGATTTTTCCGGAATTTTTTGGAAAAAATCGAGTTTTTAAAAAATAAATTTTTTTCAGATTTTTTAGAGAAAATCAGTTTTATACCTGTAGTAGTTTCTCAAGGATTTTGACCATAGCATAGGTATCCAACTCACAATATTCTAATAGTTGTCTCCTTGTTTTTTGCACATCACCTTCAAAGGTTTCATTAACCATTGATAGAAATGTGTTGGATGCTTTACCTCCTTCTTTTATATCAAGATCGTTATATGAAAGTTCAGGAACAAGTGCGGGTAGAATATACTTTATTGAGTAACTACCCTTCATTTCTGGGGTATAATACCATTTCTGTTGGAACGGAATCATTAGATCTTTCAGACGATTTACAATCCCTAACAACTCATTAGAATACTCAGGGAATACATCGATTAGATCATTTAGTTTCCCTCTCTCAAAACCAATATTGTAGACTAATATGTCTCCACTGCTACCACAGTCCTGAATTAGTTGTTCTATAAATCCAATTCTTGGATCTTTGGTTGGATCTGCGAGGTATTCCCTATGCTCTATTACTGAGGTTAAAGTCTCTTGAATGTGAAGTGAATACTGAAATACTAATTGTTGGTATGGTCTACTACCATTATATTTTGGAACTGCGGGACCAATTGTTTCAAAATCTAAAAAGTATAAAGGATAAATTAATCCATTTGTGAAGTTTCTTATCTCTTCAATATCAATATGAGTGGTCCCATTAACTTCTGATTGAACCTGTAACAATGGTTCGTTCAAAAGTTCATTTGCAAAATTAAAATATTGTTAATCCCAATAAAAATTGTTAAAATTTTATACATTTACATTATCAATGAAGCAAATTTTTCATAAAATATCATCCTTTTTGATGGCTATTGTAGTGCTTTTTTCTACAATGTCATTTACTATTGATATGCATTATTGTGGAGATAATTTAGTTGAAACTGCCATATTCCACAAAGCAAAAGGTTGCGGTATGGAAATGGAAAACCCTTCAACTGAAGGATGTTCTGTTAAGGTAAAAGATTGTTGTTC